>Ga0187783_10004486_pt1 | contig 10343 bp, 9 predicted proteins | sample 1015_SJ02_MP02_2_FD_132471 | JGI IMG/M metagenome (GOLD analysis project Ga0187783, IMG submission 132471) | Tropical peat soil microbial communities from peatlands in Department of Meta, Colombia - 1015_SJ02_MP02_20_MG | ecosystem: Environmental > Terrestrial > Soil > Wetlands > Peat | place...
GGAAGGCGCGGCCGATCCCGGCGACGTGGCGATCGTCGGCGACGAGGACGCGGTCGCAGCGCAGATCCTCGCGCTCGCGGACGCCGGGGTGACCGACTTCATCGCCGCTGAATTCGCTCGTGGCGAGGACCGGGAAAGGACCCGCAGCCTGCTGAAGGCAGTCATCGCCGCAAGCTAGCCCCGGGCACCGTTGGCGGCACGGACGACGCAGCGCCGCCATGACCGCGAGCTTGCTGCCGTATCAGACCGTGACCTTGATCGAGGCCTGCAGCGGTGCAGCGGAACCTCCATTGGCGGAGACCACGATGTTGTAGGTCCAGCCGGAAACGAGGTTGGACAGCACCACGGAATTGGTCGTCGGTGTTTCGCGAGCGTAAACCTCGCCGTTGAGGCCAATTGCCTCGACCGTGTAGCTCGCCACGGCCTGACCGTCGACGGTTACCGCGTCCCAGTTGACGGTCAAGCTCACCGAGCCGACCGCCAGCCCGGCCGGCGCCGGATAGGGCAGCTCACCGGGAGTCTGGTTGAGCGCGGCCCAGGTCTGCGGGCCGACAATTCCGTCAACCGTCAGCTTTTGCGCGGTCTGGAATGCCTTGACCGCGGCCAGGGTCAAAGGACCGAAGTCGCCATCGACGGTGAGCTTCGCGCCCCAGACGTTCAGCCGGGTCTGTAGCGTTTGGACCGCCGGGCCGGTATCGCCTTCGACGAGCGTGGGTTCGGAGTTGGCCAACGCGCCGGTCGTTACCTGCGCCTGGAACTCGGCCAGCGTGTTCTGGTACGCGTTCATATCCACGTTGCTGACTCCATTGAGGGTCGCGGTTGAGGTGTACTGCCAGATGACCGGCGTCATTCCCCCGTACGGGGCCCAGCCAGGGCCGGTGTCGCTGTAGCTGGTGTAATCGGAGGAGACGAGCAGCATGCCGAGGTCGATCAGTGAAGCCAGCGAGCCCTGGCCGAGGTTGCCCGCCCAGTACCAGTGCGGGAGGTACAGCAGGTAAACCTTGCCGCCGAGCGACCGGTATTGGTTGATAAAGTCCACGGCATCGGAAATCTGCGGTGCCGAGGCAATCGTGCCGTTGGAGTTATAGGTCGGTTCGAAGTCGATCATTAGCGGTACGTCGCCGCCGACCACGCCGTAGGCGTACGACGCCTGGCCTGCTCCATTGCCCCCATGCAGGAAGTGGTAGGCGCAGAAATAGGCCCCGGCGTGGGCTGCTCGCACCTTGGCCGCTGCGTAATCCGGATTGGTGTAGTCGTTGCTTTCCGTCGCCTTCACCATGGCGATAGCGCAGCCGGCGAAACTGATGCCAGCCTGGTAACTGGAAACGTCAGGATAAAAAATAGTCATGCCTCGCCCCTCCAATCGCGATATCACCGGAGCTAGGCCGAGCCCTCACCTCACGGAGCCCGGGCGCCCGCGGCAGATACGCTCCCGACTGAAATTCAACGGGAGTTGCTCGACTGGTCCTAGCCAGCCATCCCGGAACGGTCATACCACATAGACCACGTCGATGTCGCCGCGGCCTCAGCGGAGCCATCCGGGCGCTACCCGCGATCCGGCGGTATGCCCGATGACGCGCGAAACACTCGCCGACTTCTAGATCGGTTCCCTAGACGGAGTCGAACAGGCGCAGGGCGTGGGCCTTGGCCGCGGCCTCGCCGCGGGTGGCGGCGCTCAGCTTGCCGAGGATGTTGGACACGTGGACGCTGGCCGTCTTGGGCGAGATGAACAGCTCGGCGGCTATCTCCCGGTTGCTGCGCCCGGCCGCGACCAGGCGCAGCACTTCGAGTTCGCGTCCGGTGAGGCCGAAATCACCGGTGTCGGAGTCCGCGGGGGCGCCACCGGGGCCGGTCATCCGGATCCCGGCTCGCCGGGCCAGCAGCGTGATCTCCTCCAGGAGAGGATTCGCACCCAGCCCCGCAGCCAATCCGGCAGCACGCTGCAGCCGGCCAGCGGCGCCCTCGCGATCGCCGTCGGCCAGCGCGGTCTCCGCCGCGTGCAGCAGCGCCTGGGCCAGCGGATAGGGCTCGCTGACCGCTTCCCAGGCGTCGGCGGCCCGGTCCCAGGCAGCCAGCTCCCCGTCCTCAGCATGGCCGCCAGCACTCGTCTCGCCCGGGATCGGGTCCAGCAAGGCGGCCATCAGTCCTGCGATGCGCGTGTCGGAAGCGGCGAAGGTGAGCTGCTGCGCTAGCTGCTGGTTGCCGAACGCCTCGAGCTTTTCCGCAACCGCGCGCAGCCTGTCTGCGAGCGCGGCGGTGTCGTCGCGGAGCCGCTGGTCGCGCGGGCCGCCGACCTGCCGCGCGGCGGTCAGGACGGCGGCCGCGCCGATGGTCACGACCGGCCACGCGTACCGCGGGGGGCTGCACGAGAGGTCATACCTGTCGAGTACCTGGCCGGTGACCGCCACTGCCTCGGCGGCCGCTGTGGCCAGCCGCAGGCCGATCTCCAGCGCGGCCATCGGAAGCTGGTGCTGATCCTCGTACATCAGGCTGCCGAGCACGGTTTGCGCCGTCGACGCCGCTTCGCCGGCCAGACCGAGGTCGCCGCGGGCCAGCGCGATCTGGCCTTTGATCACCTCGAGCATGGCCCGGTTGCTGGGCGACGGCGACATGTTGAGCACCCGTCCGATCACCTCGGTCGCCTCGTCCCACTGGCCCAGTGCGTACAACGGCTCGGCCTGGTTGATCGCGAGCAGTGCGCCGGTGGTCCGCACCAGGCCGTGCTCTTGCGCGCTCGCGACGCCGCCGCGGGCCGTCTCGGCCGCGAGCTCATGCTCACCCGCGCCCTCGAGCAGGTGCGATTCGTTGATCGCGGCCAGGCGCAGCACGTCATAGGCGCCCGCGCGTTCGGCCATCTCGCGGGCCTGCCTGATCAGGGCGACCGGCTCGCTGTCGAGCCCCCCCTGCTGTCCGGCATCGGCCAGGAACATCGCCAGGGTCATCAAGGCCCTCGCCTCGACCGCCAGGTCCCCGTCCTGGCGGGCCAGTGCCAGGGCCTCGTCGGCATACCCGCGGCTGGCCCGCTGATCGCAGCGCGCGGCGAACAGCAGGATCTTCGCGCGGACGGCGGGCGACAGCTCGGCCGGCACGAGTTCCAGCGCCCGGTCGAAGTCCTCCACACTCTGCGGCCGGCCCATGTGCTTGCTGGAATGGCCGCGTTTGAGCAGCAGCAGCGCAGTCCGGATGGGCTCGGCCTCCGGGTCGAGCTCTTTCAGCGCCGCGCCGACCAAGGCGATCACGCGGTCGTGCTCTTCCGCGTCTTCCGCCGCCGCCGCGGCATCTTCCAGCACCCGTACATGATCGACGTCGATCCGTTCGGCGGCGTCCGGCACCTGGTCCCACAGTTCCAGGACCCGGGCCAGTAGCGCGAGCCGCTCGGCAGGCGCCACCGCCCGCCCGGCCTGGGCCGCTGCCTGCCATGCGGCGATCAGCGCCCAGGTGGAGTCGTGCGCCGAATGCCAGTGATGCGCCATCTCGATCGCGGCCCGGCCCGGGGGGACCAGCGCGGGATCGGCGTCGATGGCCTCGGCGAAGCAGCTGTGCAGCCGGCCATGCTCGCCGGGCAGCAGGTCCTCGTGCACGGCCTCGCGGATCAGCTCATGCCGGAACGCGTAGCCGTCGCCGGCCGCGAGTAGCACGTTGCCGGTCACCGCCGGGCGCAGCGCCCGGATCAGCGCGGCGTCATCCAGCCCGGTCACCGCCGCCAGCAGCGAGTGCCCGGTCACCGTGCCGCCCGCGCTGGCCACGCGCAACACCTCCTGGGTGTCCTCAGGAAGCCTGCGCACGCCGTCGAGCAGCAGGTCGCGGAGTGACTCTGGCAGCTCGTGGCTCAGCTCACCGTCGCGGCACAGCAGCGCCTCGACGAACAGCGGATTACCTTGCGAGCGGTGATACAGCCCGTTCGCGAGGTCTACGGCCAGGTCCGCGCCGAGGATGCGGACCGCCAACTCGGCAGTGTCATGCCTGGTGAGCCGGGGCAGCTCGATCCGGTCCACCCAGTCGATCCGGTCGAGAGCGGCCAGCAGCGGGCGCAGCGGATGAGTGCGGTGCAACTCGTCGGAGCGGAACGTGATGATGATCAGCAGCCCGCTGACGGCACGCTGGTTGGCGATGAGGAAGGTGAGCAGGTCTCGGCTCGACCGGTCGGCCCAGTGGGCGTCTTCGATGAGTAGCACCACCGGCGACAGCCGGGTCAGGTGCTCCAGCACGCTGAGCACTTCCTCGAACAGCCGCGCCCGTGCCTCGCCCGCGTCGCCCCTGGTATCGGGCTCGCCGAGTTCGGGCAGCAGCCGGGCCAGCCCCCGCGTGGTCCGGCCTGGCAACATCGAGGCCACCGCGTCCGCGCCCATTTCGTGGACCAGGTCGCGGAGGATGGCGGTGAACGGCGCGAACGGCAGCCCATCGGTGCCCAGTTCCAGGCAGCCGCCCGTCAGCACCCGGGCCCCCGCCGCGGACGCCGCGTGGGCGAACTCGCCCACCAGCCTGGACTTGCCGACTCCGGCCTCACCGCCGAGCAGCACAGCAGACGGGCCGCCCTGGCGCGCGGTAGCAAACGCGGCTTCCAGGGCGGCCATCTGCTCGTCCCGCCCGACCAGGACGGGGCTTGATGCTCGCCCGCTCATCTCTCCTGTCAGCATCGCACAGGGGTCTGACATTCCAGCGGGCTCAACCGGGCGGACGGGGCCGGCGCCGGTCGGCGCCGGCCCCGAGCCTGCCATGGCCGGGGCCGTCATGGCCGCGTCAGGTGGCGCGGCGGCTGGCGGGCATCCGGTCCGGCTGGCTGGACCCCTGGACCGCGTTCTCCTCGGCCGGCGAGGTCCGGAACGAGCCGTCCACGTAGTCGGGAATGGCGGGGATGACCAGCTCGTCAGCGACGTCCGGCCCGCCGGTGCCGTGCCGCATGGCCCGGCGTATCCGGCTGGCCACCCGGGCCACCGACGCCTGCCGTGCCTGCGCCCGCATCTCCCGGCCGCGCTGTGCGGCGATTTCTCGGGCAATCTCGGGATGCATGGTTCCTCCTGGTCCCCAGGGAACCTGGTCTGGTTCCCACATCCTCAAGATTCGCCGTAAGGCCCCGCCCCCCGCATCGGACGAATGCCTTATCTTCCGCAGGTAAGAGGACTTAGGCCCGTCGAGCTGCCCGGCGTGCGCCTAAGCCGTCATCGTCCGGGTCAGGACGGCGCAGCCCGGCTCCGGCATCAGGCCACCTGGCACCGCGGGGGAGCCACGCCGCCCGGCAGCCGACCGGCCGGGCGGCGCCCCGTCGACATCGCCGCGCCGGACGCGACGTGCCGCGCAGGCTAGGCCGGGCCGACCGATCGCGCGTTGGTTGCCTCGCCGGGGTCGATGCCGAAGGCGATGATGCGCGTGGGCCGGATGCGCACGATGGTGTCCTCGAACCGCTCGCCGAAGGCCTTGCCTCCCGACGGGATCACGGCCGCGGTGCCGCGCACCTCGATCATGCGCGGCTGCCAGGGCGGGAGCACGTCGTCGATCACGATGCTGGCCCGGCCCGTGCGCTGCACGTCGCGTAGCTTCTTGGTCTGGCTCATCCGCAAGCCGCCCACGTCGATGGCGTCGTGCTCCGGGTTATAGCGAAACGAGGTCGGTACCACATGGGGCTGCCCATCGGGGCCGACGGTCGCGATCCGGCCCAGCCGCTGCCCGGCGAAGTAGTCGATCTCCTGGTCGGTGAACACGCTCATGCCCGGCTAACCAGCGTGCCCGCCGCGGCATTCCGCGGATCTGCTGCCGCCGTGGTCACGTATTAGCCCAGGGGGCCGGTTTGCCACTCCTCGTGCAGCAGGGCGTAGAGCAGGTCATCGGTCCACTCGCCCTTGGCCCAGGTGCTCTGCCGCAGGTGGCCCTCCCGCCGCATGGCCAGCCGTTCCAGTACGGCGGCCGACGCCGCATTCCGCGCGTCGCAGCAGGCGGTGATCCGGTGCTTGCCCCGGCCGAACAGGTAGCCCACCAGCAGGCGCGCCGCCTCGCTGGCGTAGCCGCGGCCCTGATATCCCGGAGCGATCGTGAAGCCGATTTCACACTGGCGGGGGTCATCGGCCCTCGTCATGGCCGCGCAGTCGCCGATCAGCTGCCCGGTCGCGCGCAACGTCACGGCGAACTGGAACCATTCTCCCGGCGTATCGGGGTGAGCCGTCATCATCTGCCGGACCAGGCGCTCGCCCTCCTCAGGCGGGTAGGGCGCGTCCCAGCTCTGATAGCGGGCCACCTCCGCGTGCGAGCGGTAGGCCACGAACTCGGCGACGTCCTCCGGCCGGAACCTGCGCAGGACCACCCGCTGCCCAGGCAGCTCGGTGAACCTCACATCGGGCATCAGGCGTCCCCTTCCGCCGCGACCGGTCCCGGTGCTGCCGGCCAGGGCGCCGGCGCGTCCAGCCTGAGGCGGCGCTGCTCGAAGATCAGGCAGCGGTCTTCGACGTACAGCAGCCCGGCGTCCTCGGCGATGGCGCGGGCCTCGGCCGAGGCGATGCCCAGCTGCAGCCACAGGGCGGTGGCCCCCGCCGCGACCGCCTGGCGGGCGATGTCCGGAGCCTGCCATGACGGCCGGAACACGTCGACCAGCCCCACCTGCTCCGGGACCTTGGCCAGCGTCCGGTAGACCCGCTCACCGAGGATCTGGTCGGCGTGCGGGTTGACCGGGATGATGCGCCAGCCGTGCCGCTGCATGTAAGCGGGCACCGAGTGCGCCGCCTTGGCCGCCGCGGCACTCGCGCCGACCACGGTGATGGTGTCGTAGCGAGTCAGGATGTGCTCGACGATGGCGTCCATGCCGGTCACCCGGCCACATTACCCGTCCTGGCCTGCTGCTCCGGTGGCCGCCGATGGCCCGGCGGGGTACCGTTCGTCGTCATCTGCTCGCCGTCCTGGGCCGCGGTTCCGGTTCACTACACTGGAATAAGCCACCCCATGAGGTGGCTTTACCCTGACCGGGCCACCCGATCGGTGGCGCAGCCCAGACACCGGACGAACGAGACTCACGCATGCCCGCACCGCACCGCACAGCGTCCCCGCAGGCCGCCCTCGCGACCCGCGACGACCTGCGCAACGTGGCCATCGTGGCGCACGTCGACCACGGCAAGACCACGCTGGTCGACGCCATGCTGTGGCAGTCAGGCGCGTTCCGCGCCAACGCCAACGTGGCCGAACGGGTGCTCGACTCCGGTGACCTGGAGCGGGAGAAGGGCATCACGATCCTGGCCAAGAACACCGCGGTGCGCCACGGCGGGCTGACCGTCAACATCGTGGACACGCCGGGCCACGCGGACTTCGGCGGGGAGGTGGAGCGCGGCCTGTCCATGGTCGACGGCGTGCTGCTGCTGGTGGACGCCAGCGAGGGACCGCTGCCGCAGACCAGGTTCGTGCTGCGCAAGACGCTGGCCGCCGGGCTGCCGGTGATCCTGGTGGTCAATAAGGTTGACCGGGCCGACGCGCGGATCGCCGACGTGGTGGACGCCTGCTATGAGCTGTTCATCGACCTGGATGCCAGCGAGGAGCAGATCGAGTTCCCCATCGTGTACGCGTCCGCGCGGGCCGGCCGGGCGTCGCTGAACCGGCCGGCCGACGGCCAGATGCCCGACTCACCGGACCTGGAGCCGTTGTTCGAGACGCTCAAGGCCGCGGTCCCGCCGCCCGTCTACGAGCCGGGCGCGCCGCTGCAGGCGCATGTCACCAATCTCGACGCGAGCTCCTACCTGGGCCGCATCGCGCTGTGCCGGATCCACAACGGCACGATCACCCGCGGGCAGCAGGCCGCCTGGTGCCGCCGGGACGGGTCGGTCGAACGGGTCAAGATCTCCGAGCTGTACCGGACCGACGCCCTCGAGCGGGTCCCGGCCGAGTCCGCCGGGCCGGGCGACATCGTGGCCATCGCCGGCATCCCGGACATCATGATCGGGGAGACGCTGGCTGACCCCGGCGACCCGCGGCCGCTGCCGCTGATCACCGTGGACGACCCGGCCATCTCGATGACGATCGGGGTGAATACCTCGCCGCTGGCCGGGCGGGCGCCGGGGGCCAAGATCACCGCCCGGCTGGTCCGGGACCGGCTGGACCGCGAGCTGGTCGGGAACGTGTCGCTGGCCGTACTGCCCACGCCGCGCCCGGACGCCTGGGAGGTCCGCGGCCGCGGCGAGCTCGCCCTGGCCGTGCTGGTGGAGACGATGCGCCGGGAGGGGTACGAGCTGACCGTGGGCCGGCCCGCGGCGGTCACCCGCAGCGTGGACGGCGTCCTGTACGAGCCGGTGGAGCGGCTGTCCGTGGACGTGCCCGAAGAGTACCTGGGCACGGTCACCTCGCTGATCTCGGTCCGGCGCGGCCGGCTGGAGTCCATGACCAACCACGGCACCGGCTGGGTCAGGCTCGAGTTCGTGGTGCCCGCCCGGGGGCTGATCGGCTTCCGCAGCCAGTTCCTCACCGAGACCCGCGGCACTGGCATCGCGCACCACGTCTTCGAGGGCTACGAGCCGTGGTCGGGTCCCATGCGGGGCCGGGCCACCGGCTCGCTGGTCGCCGACCGGGCCGGAAACGCGTCCGCCTACGCCATGTTCAACCTGCAAGAACGCGGTTCGCTGTTCGTCGCACCGGGCACCGAGGTGTACGAGGGGATGATCGTCGGGGAGAACTCAAGGCCCGACGACATGGACGTCAACATCACCCGCGAGCGCAAGGTCACCAACGTGCGCCAGTCGACCGGAGAGGAACTCGAGCGGCTGGTGCCGCCGCGGCTGCTCAGCCTGGAGCAGGCGCTGGAGTTCTGCGCCGACGACGAATGCGTGGAGGTCACCGCCTCAGCGGTACGCCTGCGCAAGGCCGTCCTTGATGCCAGGGAGCGCTTCCGCCTGCGCGCCCGGGCCGCCCGCGCCACCACGTGAGGGCCAGCGACCCCGCCCTGCTACACCGCCGCAGACCAGCTACCGGTCCCGGTCGCGGCGAAGCTGGGCCAGCACCTGGTCCGGGTTCTCGGCCGTGACCCGGATCATGGCCCGCACCGCGTCCGCCAGCGAGACCCGCGGCACGCCCAGCGCGATCGCCGCCGAGTCCGCCCACATGTTCAGCTCCCGGTAGAGTTCGGGGCTCAGGTCCAGGGTGATCCTGACCGGCTTGGACCGGATCGCGGTCTGGCCCGCCGGGCGAGCGTTGGGTTCAGCGCGCCGGGCGGCCGCGGCCGCCATCTGCGCCTTGCGCAGGTCCCGTTCCCGCTGCGCGGTCATCTGCGCACCGTGCACAGGGGGGCGCAGCGATCGACGAGGTCGCGCGCCACCTGGCGCCACACCTGGCAGCCCGCCTGCTTGATCGGCACGCCGAAGCTCTGCGCGTAGACCTCCAGTCGCGGTACCACCGTCCCGAGCACGTCATAGCCCAGGTTGATCAGCGCCTCCCGGGCGTCGGCGGTGGAATGCGCCCGCGCCACGCAGCGGTTCAGCAGCACGGCCGAGCGCACGGGCCGGTCCCGGACCTCCCCTATCTCGGCGATCTCGTCTCGCACCGGCGTGGTGCGGTTGATCTCAATCGGGCTCGGCGCGCATGGGATCACGACCTCGTCGACGTACCGCAGCGCCGAACGGGCGATGCTGGCGTGGTCCTCGATCTGCGGCGTGTCGACGATGACCACGTCATCATCGCGGGCGATGTCGGGCAGGCGGCGGTGCAGTTCGCGCGACGGCAGGGCCACGATCCGGAACGGGAAGGCCGCCCGCTGCGGCGCGAGTCCCGGGTACATGGCGGCGAGGTCGGACCACTCCAGCGCGCTGCCGGACGGGTCCGCGTCCACCAGCAGCACGCTGTTCCCGGCCCGGGCGAAGATATGCGCCAGCCACACCGCAGAGGTGGTCTTGCCCGTGCCCGGCTTCAGGTTGGCCAGGGCGAGGCTCAGCCCTGTCATCCAGGCATTATCGCAGTGGCCACCAGGTTACGGTAGCCACTCGGCGGCAACCCCGCCGCAACAGGCGGGCGGCACGCCCACGACCAGCGACAAGCCTCCGTAATGCAGTAAATACTGCACTGCTGTCATCCCGTTTAGCAAACGTTTGCCGAGGCCAGCCGCCGCTCGTATCCGGCGTCCTGCATACCTATCCACACCACCTGGACCCCACGGGGGCGGTGTCAGCTGATGGTGGACCGGGTCGCCGTGAACAGCCGATGACGGGCGTGGTCCTGCTGGCCGAGGAAAGCCCGGAAACCCCCCAGCCGGTAGGCCGGGCCGTCCAGGGAATCGGCGATCTCCAGCTCGAAGTCCTGGCTGAGGTGGCGCAGGTGCTGCAGCACCGCGGCCGGGCTCAGCCCGCCCGCCGCCCGGCTCGCCGAGGTCCGCGCGGTCGCGGTGA
>Ga0187783_10004487_pt1 | contig 10343 bp, 8 predicted proteins | sample 1015_SJ02_MP02_2_FD_132471 | JGI IMG/M metagenome (GOLD analysis project Ga0187783, IMG submission 132471) | Tropical peat soil microbial communities from peatlands in Department of Meta, Colombia - 1015_SJ02_MP02_20_MG | ecosystem: Environmental > Terrestrial > Soil > Wetlands > Peat | place...
ATCTCGGCGAGTGCAGCGTCAAAATGGTGCGCGAGGAGGCTCGTGTACGGGTTGCGGTCCGCGCGCGTGAAGCCGCCGAAGAGCGCCTGGTCGATATCCTCTTTCCTCCCCCGACCAAGGTTCGCCGCCCGGTGGGAATCACCCCCGAAGGCCGCGCGGAACCGATGGAGACCGACTCGCATCAGGAGACCCGCGAGAAACTTCGCAAGCTGCTGCGCGGAGGCCATCTCGACGACCGCGAGGTCGAGATCGAAGTCAGCGCGAGCGCCACGCCGATGGTGGAGGTGTTCACGCCGCAGGGCATGGAGGAGATGGGCATCAACATGAAAGAGTTGATGGGCCAGTTGATGCCCAAGAAGACTCACACGCGCAAGGTCAAGATTCCCGAAGCGCTGGAACTGCTGACTCAGGAGGAAGCGGCCCGCCTGGTCGACATGGAATCGGTTACCCATGAGGCGGTGAATCGCGCCGAGCAGTCGGGAATCGTGTTCATCGACGAGATTGACAAGATCGCGGGACGCGAGAGCCACGGCCCCGACGTCTCGCGTGAAGGCGTGCAGCGCGACCTGCTGCCGATCGTCGAGGGTTCCACGGTCAACACCAAATACGGACCGATTCGCACCGATCACATCCTGTTCATCGCCTCGGGGGCGTTTCACACCTCCAAGCCGTCGGACCTGATTCCGGAGTTTCAGGGACGCTTTCCGATCCGGGTCGAGCTGGGCGCGCTCACCGGCGAAGACTTCATCCGCATCCTCGCCGAGCCGGAGAACGCGCTGACCAAGCAGTACGTGGCGCTGATGGCGACCGAGGGAGTGCGGCTGTCGTTCAGCGCGGACGGGGTTGGGGCGCTGGCCGAGATCGCGGCACAGGTGAATGCGCGCTCCGAAAACATTGGCGCACGCCGGCTGCATACGGTGCTCGAGCGGCTGCTCGATGAGATCTCGTTTCAGGCGCCGGAACTGAATGGACGCGAGATCCTGATCAACTCCGACTATGTGCACCGTCATCTCGATCCCATCGTAAAGGACGAAGACCTGTCGCGTTTCATCCTGTGAGAGCCGCGCCTTGCCGCGGCGCGGAAGAACCGCCCATTTCCAGCGGGTTGCGCGGGCCATTTGCGCGCGAGGCGCAAGCTTGTTTTGATGGCGCGGTGGGCAACGAGGCTGACTAGCTAGAGTGAAAGACAGCATCCAGCGCGCCGAGGTTTTGATCGAGGCGCTCCCATTCATTCGGCGCTTTCATGGGCGCACGGTCGTCATCAAGTATGGCGGCCACGCGATGGAGAGCGACGAGCTTCGCAACAGTTTCGCGCAAGACGTGGTGCTGCTCGATCTCGTGGGCATCAACCCGGTGGTGGTACACGGCGGCGGACCGCAAATCTCGGAGCTGATCGGAAAACTCGGGCTCAAGTCGCGCTTCGTGCGCGGTATGCGCGTCACCGACGAGGCGACCATGGAGGCCGCCGAGATGGTGCTGCAGCGCATCAACAAGGAGATCGTGACGCTTATCTCGCGCAACGGCGGGCGCGCGGTGGGATTGAGCGGCAAGGACGGCGACCTGATCGTCTCGCGCAAGATGCGCATGGTGGTGAAGGATGGTGATGGCCGCCGGAGCCGGGTCGATATCGGTCTGGTTGGCGAAGTCGACCACGTGAACCCCGATATCATACGCACGCTCGAGGCGGCGAACTTCATTCCGGTGATTGCACCGACTGGTGTCGGACGCGACGGGCAGACCCATAACATCAACGCCGACGTTGCCGCGGGCGAGATCGCGGCCGCTCTCAAAGCCGAGAAGCTGATTCTGCTGAGCGATGTCGAAGGCGTTAAGGACAACGATGGGCAGCTAATCTCGACGCTCGAGGCGGGCGAAGTGCGCCGGCTGATCGCGCGCGGAATTATCCAGGAAGGAATGATTCCAAAGGTGGAATGCTGCATCGACGCGCTCGCGAAAGGAGTCGGCAAGACCCACATCGTGGACGGCCGCGTCCGGCATGCGGTGCTGCTCGAGATCTTCACGCGAAGAGGAATTGGGACCGAAGTGATAGGACGAACCAAGGTTGCGGACCTGAACCGCGGCGCCTCCCGCCCGGCGGGCGGTGAGCGCCTTGCGAAACGAGGAATAACGCCGCGATGAACAACGCCGAAATCATCGATCTCGCCCATCGCAACATGGTGGACATCTATGGCTGCGCGCCACTAGCGTTCGTGCGCGGCCATGGCGCGTATCTGTTCGACGCCAACGGGAACCGGTATCTCGACTTTTTCTGCGGTCTTGCCGTGACCAGCCTCGGACACGGACATCCGCGGGTGGTGCGCGCGATCAAGGATCAGGCCGACAAATTGACGCACGTCTCGAACGTGTTTCACACCGAGCCGACTGCGCGCCTGGCTGAACGACTCGCAACCAAATTCGGCAACGGACGCGTGTTCCTGGGCAATTCGGGCGCCGAAGCGAACGAGGCCGCGATCAAGCTCGCGCGGCGGTACGGGCACAAAGACGGTGGCGGGCGTTTCGAAATCATCGCCGCGCTCGGCTCATTCCACGGGCGGACGCTTGCGACTCTCAGCGCTACCGGCCAGGAGAAGTATCATCAGGGATTTCAGCCGCTGGTGCCCGGCTTCCGCCTGACCCAGTACGACGATCTCGACGCGATCGAGCGCGCCACCAACGATACGACCATCGCGGTGATGCTCGAGCCGATACAGGGCGAGGGCGGGGTGGTGGTGCCGAAGTCCGACTATCTGAGGCGGGTGCGCGAGTTCTGCGACCGGCGCAAGCTGCTGCTGATTCTGGATGAAATTCAGGTCGGGATGGGTCGCACAGGCTCCTTCTTCTCTTACGAGCAGATGGGAGTGAAGCCGGACATCGTGACGCTCGCGAAAGCGCTCGCAGGTGGCATCCCGATTGGCGCGATGATCGCCAAGGCCGAGGTTGCGTCGGCATTTACTCCGAGCAGCCACGGGACAACCTTCGGCGGCAACCCGGTTGCGGCTTCGGCAGCGCTTGCGGTGCTCGACGTAATCGAGCAGGAAGGGGTGCTGGAGAACGCGAGCAAGATTGGCGGCCACCTAATCGAACGGTTGCGCGCGATTGCCAGGACCTGCGATCGCATCTCGGAGGTGCGCGGAGTCGGCATGATCATCGGTGTCGCGCTCAAGCACGAGGCCAAGCCAATCGTCGACGCGTGCATGAAGGAAAAACTGCTGGTCAACGGCACCGCGGGCAACATTCTGCGGCTGCTGCCGCCGCTCAATCTGACTCGCGACGAGGCCGACGCTGGTCTCGCGGTGATCGAGAAGGCGCTGCGCGAGGTGCCGGTTCCCAAATGAGTGGCGCGGCAATTCGCAACGCAAATCCGCGCGGTGGCGAAATGGCCGGAAAGCGCGACTTTCTCGACCTGAGCTCGCTGAGCGAGGAAGAACTGTGGGGCTTGCTCGCCCTGGCGGCGCGGCTCAAGGCCGAGCGCAGAAGTGGCGTCGAGCATCCATATCTGCGGGGCCGCACGCTCGCGATGATCTTCCAGAAGCCCTCGCTGCGGACGCGGATCACGTTCGAGACCGGGATGGCGCAACTTGGCGGGCATCCCATCTACCTGGGGCCGAATGACATCGGGATCGGTGAGCGCGAGTCGGTAAAGGATGTCGCGCGCAATCTTTCGCGCGCGGTGGACCTGATTATGATTCGCACCTTCGCGCATGCCATCTGTACCGAACTCGCGCGCGAGGCCTCGGTCCCGGTTATCAACGGGTTGACCGACCTGGTTCATCCGTGCCAGTTGCTCGCCGACTTGCTCACCCTTCAGGAGCGCTTCGGACGCAATCTCGCGAAGTTACGGATTGCGTTCGTCGGCGACGGATTCAACCTTGCGCAGAGCTGGATCGAGGCCGCATCGTTGGCCCGCTTTGAGCTGCGGATCGCATGTCCGCGCGGCTATGAGCCGGACAAGGATTTTGCTGCCCGGATGCGTCGCGAGGAGCTTGGGATCATCACTCACGATCCTGTCGAGGCGGTCAGAGACGCCGACGTGGTCTACACCGACACCTGGACCTCGATGGGTCAGGAGAAGGAGGCCCCGCAGCGCCGCAGGGACTTCAAGGACTTTCAGGTCAACTCGGAACTATTGCATCATGCGGACAAGGCCGCATTGGTGATGCACTGCCTGCCAGCGCATCGGGGCGAAGAGATCACCGATCAGGTAATCGACGGTCCACAATCGGTGGTGCTCGATCAAGCGGAGAATCGGCTGCACGCGCAAAAGGCCGTGATGGTCTGGCTGCTGCGGCCCGAGGTGCTCGCGCATACGATACCCTCGGAGTAGAAACATCGTGGCCGACGTGGAGTCGGGATTGGCCGGCGAAAAGATCAAAAAGCTGGTGCTCGCATATTCGGGCGGGCTCGATACTTCGGTTATCCTGCGCTGGATCAAGGATCGATTCGGCTGCGAGGTGGTCGCGTACTGTGCCGACGTCGGCCAGGCCGAGGAGACCCACGGGCTCGAGGCGAAAGCGCTCGGGACCGGCGCCAGCAAGTTCATCCTGGCCGACTTGCGCGAGGAGTTCGCGCGCGACTTTGTCTTCCCGATGATGCGCGCCAATGCCGTTTACGAGAGTTACTACTTGCTCGGCACCTCCATCGCGCGGCCGGCGATTGCGCGCAAGCTTGCGGAAATCGCCCGTGCCGAAGGGGCCGAGGCCGTAGCGCATGGCGCCACCGGCAAGGGCAACGACCAGGTGCGCTACGAGCTCACGCTCGCGCGGCTCGCGCCCGAACTGCAGATCATCGCGCCCTGGCGGCGCAGCGATTGGCCGTTTCACGGACGCGCCGACATGATTGCGTACGCGAACGAGAAGAAGATTCCGCTGCAGGTGACGGCGGAGAAACCCTACTCCATGGATCGCAACCTGGTCCACGTTAGCTATGAGGGCGGCATCCTCGAAGATCCGTGGCGCGAGCCTTACAACGACATGTTCCGCCTCACGGTGGCACCCGAAGAGGCTCCCGACCAACCCGAAAACGTCGAGATCGAATACGCCGGCGGCGATCCGGTGGCAATCAACGGCGAGCATCTCCCGCCCGCGCGTTTAGTCGAACGCGCCAACCAGATCGCAGGACGCCACGGAGTGGGGCGCGCCGATTTGGTCGAAAACCGCTACGTCGGGATCAAGTCGCGCGGGGTGTACGAAACTCCGGGCGTCACCATGCTGCTGCACGGACATCGCGCGGTCGAGCAGCTCACGCTCGATCGGGAGGTCATGCATCTGCGGGATTCGCTGATTCCGCGCTACGCGGAAATGGTTTATTACGGTTACTGGTTCGCCCCTGAGCGCGAGGCGCTGCAGGCGTTCATCGATGACCCGCAGAAGCGGGTCCGCGGAGTGGCGCGGCTCAAGCTTTATAAGGGAAACGTGTCGATCGCGGGACGCCGCTCGCCCAATTCGCTGTACGACTCGAAGATTGCGAGCTTCGAGGAGTCCGGCGGCTATGACCAGGCGGATGCCGAGGGCTTCATCCGGCTCTCCGCGATGCGGCTGCGGGCGCTCGCGCGCAGTGAAGGCGGCGCCACGGACCGCCCGAAGAAGTGAACGGTGGGCAAAGTCATTCAGTTTCGAGCGCCGAGGCCGCAGCCCAAGCTCGTGCAGCGCGAGCGTTCGGGACGTTGCCCGCGCTGCCATCACAAGCTCGATGTGCACCTGACCCATCCCGACGGCAGCATGAGCTGCGCCGCACGGGGCTGCCCGTGCAAGTCGCGCACCTCCGCGACGTGACCCGATTCACGTGAAGCGAAGAACGCGCAGCCCAGCGGGCGCGAGCGCCAAGGGTCTGCTGCGCGGCCGCTTCAGCGGTGGGCGCCTGCCCGAGGTCGAAGCATTCACGGCCTCGCTGCCCTTCGATCGCAGGCTCTATCGCCACGACATTGCGGGCTCGATCGCTCACGCCAAAATGCTCGCCCGGGTTGGGTTGATGCGCCGCTCCGAGGCGCTTGCGGTCGAGCGCGGTCTTCGGGCGATCGCGCGTGAGATCGAGTCCGGCCGTTTCAAGTTTGATCTGAGCGACGAGGATATCCATCTCGCGATCGAGCGCCGCCTCATCGCAAAGATCGGCGACGCCGGACGCAAGCTCCACACCGCGCGCTCGCGCAACGATCAGATCGCGCTCGACCTGCGGCTCTATCTGCGCGACGAGATCGCCCAGGTCATCGGGCTGATCGAGCAGCTCCGCTCAGCTCTCATCGCAACCGCCGCTCACCACGAAGAGACCGCGATGCCAGGCTATACCCATCTTCAGCGCGCGCAGCCGGTGACCCTGGCTCATCATGTGCTCGCCTATGTGGAGATGTTCGCGCGCGACCGGGAACGTTTCGATCAGGCGTTGCGCCGCACCGAAGTCATGCCGCTCGGAGCGGGGGCGCTGGCTGCCACCACTTTGCCGATTGATCGGCAACTCGTGGCGCGCGAGCTGGGTTTTCCGCGCATCGCAATGAACAGTATCGACGCAGTTTCGGATCGCGATTTCGCGGTCGACTTTCTCTCCGCCGCCGCGTTGACCGCGGTGCACCTCTCCCGCATGAGCGAAGAGCTGATTCTGTGGACTACGAGCGAGTTCGGGTTCGCGGTTATTCCCGACCAGTTCTCGACCGGCAGCTCGATGATGCCGCAAAAGAAGAATCCGGACCTGGCGGAGCTGATTCGCGGCAAAGCCGGACGCGTCATTGGCGATCTGGTGGCTTTGCTCACGGTGTTAAAGGGGCTGCCGCTCGCCTACAACTCGGACCTGCAGGAGGACAAGGAGCGGGTGTTCGACGCGCTCGACACGCTCAAACCCGCGCTCGACCTGATGGCGAGATTGTGGCCCAGCTTGGGTTTCAATCGCGAGACGATGCGCGCGGCTGCGGGAGGATTCGCGCTCGCCACGGACCTGGCGGAGTATCTGGTGCAACACGGAGTTCCGTTTCGCGAGGCGCACGCGGCGGTGGGGGCGTTGGTGCGCGATACCGCGGATCGCGGCGCGGCTCTCGAGGACCTCAAGCTCCAAGACTTGCGGCGCTATTCGCCAAGATTCGGGGCGGATGCCGTGGCGCGGCTGCGGGTCGAAAAGTCGCTGGCGGAGCGCAAGATTGCGGGAGGTCCCGCCCCGGCCACCGTTCGCGCGCGCCTTCGAGAATTGCGCGGCAAATGAAATTGCTCCACCACGCTGGATTGCCGATCGCGACGCTCGCGCTCCTGGTGATGACCGCGGCCTGGCTCGGATGCGGCGTAAAGTCGCCGCCGATTCCTCCGCAGTACTCCCGCCCCCAGCGCATCGCCGATCTTCGGGCCGAGTCGCTGGCCAACGGTGTGCAGCTCACCTGGAGCCGGCCCGAGACCTACGCCGGAGGCGCGCGGCTGCGAGCTCTCGGCTCCTTCACCGTGATGCGCTCGGAACGGAAAGGCGCGTTCCAGAAGATTGCCGAGATTCAGGTCACCGATCAGCAGCGCTTCCAGGTGCAGACGGTATTCCGCTACGTCGATGAGGCAACCGCGGTCGGTCAGACCTACGATTATCGGGTGACTGCGAGCACCACCGACGGCTATGTTAGCGAGCCCTCCAACGACGCGATCGTCACCCGAGTCGTCCCTCCGCCTGCCCCGAACCCGGAGACTTACATGCTGCCGACGCCGACCCCGATCCCGTCGTTGCCGTAGCGGTTAAATCAACGCGGCGCATGTGGCAAAATGGGAGGCGCCATGTTGAGCGAAATGAAAGAACAACTCGCCGATTACCAACTCCGTGCCGAGAAACTCGGGAGGCGTCTTTGACCTCTCGGCGCTGACCGCCCGCCAGCAGGCGCTGCTGGAACAGTCCAGTCATCCGAACTTCTGGAACGACCGTGATGCGGCGCAATCGGCGCTGCGCGAGCAGGACCAGATCAAGGCCAAGCTCGACGGGGTCGAGAAGCTGCGCAAACGGCTCGAAGAGTCGCGCGTGTTTCTGGAGATGGCCCTGGAGGAAAACGCAGAAGACGGCGAGGCGGCGCGCGAGACCGCGGCCGCGCTAAGCTCAACCCGTGACGAACTCGAGCGCCAGGAATTGCAGGTCATGCTCGGCGGCGAGCACGACCGGCTGGGCGCGATCGTCTCGATTCATCCCGGCGCCGGGGGAATGGAAGCGCAGGATTGGGCCGAGATGTTGCTGCGGCTCTACACCCGCTGGGCGGAACGCCGCGGGTTCAAAGTCGATCTAGCAGACCTGCAGCCCGGCGAAGGCGCCGGCATCAAGAACGCGACCTTCGAGGTCGAAGGCGACTGCGCGTACGGCTATCTCAAGGCCGAGGCTGGCATTCATCGGTTGGTGCGAATCTCGCCCTACGACGCTAACGCGCGGCGTCATACCTCGTTCGCATCAGTGTTCGTCTTCCCGGCGATCGACGACAAGGTCGAAGTGGTGATCAACCCGGCCGACCTGAAGATCGACACCTTCCGCGCCTCGGGAGCGGGCGGTCAGCATGTCAACAAGACTGATTCCGCGGTACGCATGACCCACATCCCGACCGGAATCGTGGTGAGTTGTCAGAACGAACGCTCGCAGCACAAGAATCGCACGATGGCGATGAAGATCTTGCGCGCCCGGCTATTCGAACTCGAGGAACGCAAGAAGCGCGAGGAGTTCGAGAAGTTCTCGAAGGATAAGAAGGACATCACCTGGGGCAGTCAGATCCGCTCCTACGTCCTCCAGCCCTATCGCATGGTTAAGGACCACCGCACCGGAGTCGAATCCGGCAACACTGACGCGGTGCTCGACGGCGACATCGATCAGTTCATCGAGGCCTACCTGATGGGCGTGCGCAAGGGCGACCCGAATTCCGCCCCCGACTAATGGCGGGTTTGCATCCGCGACAGCTCTCGCGCAAAGTTGCGATCTGAAACCGCTGCGATTCGCGCTCGTGCGCGAACCAAGGAGTCCAAGATGCTCGACCTCTATTTCTGGCCCACCCCCAACGGCTACAAGGTCACGGTCATGTGCGAGGAGGTCGGGCTGAAGTACAAAATCATTCCGGTCAATATCGGCAAGGGCGATCAGTTCCAGCCCGAATTCCTGAAGATCAGTCCCAACAACAAGATGCCAGCGATCGTCGATCCCGACGGACCGGGCGGCAAACCGATTGCCATTTTCGAGTCCGGCGCGATTCTAATGTACCTCGCCGAGAAAACCGGCAAGCTGATGCCCTCGGATATGCGCGGGAGGTATGAGGTCGTGCAGTGGCTGATGTTCCAGATGGGCACCGTCGGTCCGATGCTCGGCCAGGCGCATCACTTCCGCGTCTATGCGCCGGAAAAATTGCAATACGCCATGGAGCGTTACACCAACGAGGCGCGCCGCATTTACCGGGTGATTGACAAGCGGCTCGGTGAGGCGCCCTACCTTGCGGGCGACTACTCTATTGCCGACATCGCCACCTACCCATGGCTGGTTCCTCACAGCATGCAGGGTCAGAATCTCGATGACTTCCCGAATCTGAAGCGCTGGTACGAGGAGCTTCGCGCACGGCCCGCGACCGTCCGCGGATTCGCTGCGATGGCCGAGGAGATCGAGAAGATGCGCGCGGCTCGGCAGCAGACGCCCCAGCCCAACACGGAAAGCTGGAACAACCTGTTTGGCAACAAGCAGTACGAGAAGCGATGATGCCGCGCCGGAGCCGGGTGGCGCGGCGGCGATGCTGCGCGCGCTCGCATTCGATTTGCTGCTGGCGCTCGCGGCCCTGACTTATTGGCCGCTGCTCGATGAACGGTCGATTGAGCCCGAATCGCGGGCCCGCTCGATGGCGTTCCTGCCGCTGGTTGGATTCGTCCTCGGAGTGATTCTCGCCATATTCGATCGGGTTGTTGGCGCGCTTTCACCCTGGTCCCGCTCGCTCGCGACCGTCGTACTCGGAGCGCTGCTCACGCTCGGGCTCGAGCTGCGTGGACTCGGAGACACTGCGGCGGCGCTTCGACGCGGCGCGCGCGGGGCGGCTACCGGTCTCGCGCGCATCGGCCCGCTTGGAGCATTGGCCGGTCTGCTCGGCTTCGGCGTCGAGGTGTGGCTGCTGAGCCTTTTGCGCGATCCTTCGCGGCGCGCGGCGGGGTTGGTGCTCGCAATGACACTCTCGCGCTGGGCGATGGTTTCGGTAGGTTACGGACTGCGACCCGTCGAGCGCTGGGGACTCGGCTTGCCGTACGAGGGCGGGCTCACGTTCCGTGAATTTTCGATTGCGAGCGTGCTCGCGCTCGGGCTTGCGATGGCGCTTTACCAGAACCTTGGGCTCGCGGTGATCGTGGCGCTGGCCCTGATGATTCTCGGGCTGCGGCTGCTCTTCAGCC
>Ga0187783_10004488_pt1 | contig 10341 bp, 11 predicted proteins | sample 1015_SJ02_MP02_2_FD_132471 | JGI IMG/M metagenome (GOLD analysis project Ga0187783, IMG submission 132471) | Tropical peat soil microbial communities from peatlands in Department of Meta, Colombia - 1015_SJ02_MP02_20_MG | ecosystem: Environmental > Terrestrial > Soil > Wetlands > Peat | place...
GCTGCGCCGTGCCCGGTTCCGGATGCGGTTTCCACGGTCGCTGGGCGCCGCTGGGCGGCGGCGGATCGGGCGCCAGATCGAATAGGACCGTCACGAGGTCGACGCCGGCGATGCCGTCGATGAGCGAGTGGTGGTTCTTGGAGATGAGCGCGAAACGGCCTTCCTCCAGGCCCTCGATCAGCCACATCTCCCACAGCGGCTTGGCGCGGTCGAGCGCCTGCGAGAAGATCTGCGCGGTCAGCTCGCACAGCTGCGCCCAGCTGCCCGGCGCAGGGAGCGCGGTGTGGCGGACGTGGAACTCGAGGTTGAAGTTCGGATCGTCGATCCACACCGGTCGACCGCTGTCGAGCATGGTGAAGGCGAGCTTCTGGCGGTAGCGCGGAACGAGGTGAAGGCGCCGGCGGATCTGTTCGAGCAGCTCCTCGAGCGTCGGCGGAGGCCCCTCGACGATGATCGTGCCGCCCACGTGCATGTGCGAGTGGGCGCCCTCCTGGTGCAGGAAGGAGGCATCGATCGGGGTCAGCCTGTCCAGGTGACGCTGCGCCACAGACGCCTAGGGTATCTCGGCGCCCCTACAATGCCGGTGGTGGGAAACACGGTGCAGAAGCTTCTGCTGGCCGCGCCACGCGGCTACTGCGCCGGCGTGGATCGCGCGGTTCAGACGGTCGAACGCACGCTCGAGCAGCACGGCGCGCCGGTGTACGTACGCAAGGAGATCGTGCACAACAAGCACGTCGTCTCCGAGCTGCGCGAGCGCGGCGCGATCTTCGTCGACGAGCACACGGAGGTCCCCGAGGGGGCCGTGTGCGTGTTCTCGGCGCACGGCGTCGCGCCTGTCGTACGGGCCGGCGCGCAGGCCCGGGGGCTGCGCACGATCGACGCCACGTGCCCGCTCGTGACGAAGGTCCACCGCGAGGCGACGCGCTTCGCCGGCGAGGGCTACACGGTCGTGCTCGTCGGCCACTACGGTCACGAGGAGGTCGAAGGCACGATGGGCGAGGCCCCCGAGAGGATCGTGCTCGTCCAGTGCGAGCAGGACGTCGACGAGCTGGAGCTCGAGGATCCCGAGCACGTCGCGTACATCACCCAGACGACGCTCGCGGTCGACGAAACGAACGCCATCATCGCGCGCCTGCGCGAGCGCTTCCCGACCATCGTCGGTCCGCGAACCGATGACATCTGCTATGCGACGACCAACCGCCAGGCCGCCGTCAAGCAGATGGCCTCTAGCTGCGACCTGATGCTTGTGATCGGCTCGCGCAACTCCTCCAACTCAAAGCGCCTCGTCGAGGTGGCGCGCGACTGCGGAACCGAGGCTCACCTGATCGACAACGCCCGCGAGGTGCGCGAGGAGTGGCTGGGGGGCCGGCGCGTGGTCGGCATCTCCTCGGGCGCGAGCGCGCCGGACAACCTCGTCCAGGAGCTGGTCGAGCTGTTTCGCAGGCGCGGCGTCCGCGACATCTCCGAGTTCCACGTCATCCACGAGGATGTGCGCTTCATGTTGCCCAAGCAGGTGAGAGACCGGCCGCGGGCGAGCGCGAGCCCGGCCTGACACGGCCGGCCGCCCGCCGGTTTTGCCCGCCATGCGCACGCTCATCATCTCCGACCTGCACCTCGGCGGCCTCACTGGCATCGACGTGCTGCGCCGCCGTGAGCTGCGCGAGCCGCTGCTCGCCGAGCTGAAGGACGTCGATCGGCTGGTGTTGCTCGGCGACGTGCTCGAGTTTCGCCACGGGCCGCCGCACGAGGCGCTGGCCGCCTCCAGGCCGTTCTTCGAGGACGTCGGCCGCGCGCTGGGCGATCGCGAGCTGGTGCTCGCGGCCGGCAACCACGACCACCTGCTGGTCTCCTCGTGGCTGGACGAGCGCGCGATCGGTGAGCCCGAGCCCGGCCCGCTCGTGCTCGAGCAGCGGATCGCGCCCGAGCAGGCGTCGGCGATGGTCGCCCGGGTCGCACACTGGTGTCGACCGGCGCGAGTCGAGGTGGCCTACCCGGGACTGTGGGTGCGCCGCGACGTGTACGCGATGCACGGGCACTACCTGGACTGCCACCTGACTATTCCCACCCTGGAGCGGATCGGCATGGGCCTCATGGGCCGGCTGCTGGAACGGCGCGAGGCCGGGCTCGCGACCGTCGAGGACTACGAGGCGATCACCGCCCCCATCTATGCCTGGCGCGACATGATGGCCCGCTATGCGCGCACCGGACCGGCGCTGAACGGGGTTGGCACCGTGCGCGCGTGGCGCGCGCTCGGAGGTGGGCGGCGGCTGGAGGAGCGCACCTCCAGCCCCGCCTCATCCTCGGCGAACGGCTCGCGCCCCAGCCTCGGTCGCGCCGAAGGCATGCGGGCCGTCACGGCGGCGCTGCGCGGGCGGGCGCTGAAGGGCGGGTTCCAGGTCGCGGTCGCCGCGATCAACCGCGCCGGGGTGGGGCCGGTCAGCACGAACATCTCGCGCGAAGAGCTGCGTCGCGCGGGGCTGCGCGCGATGGGCGAGGTGGCCACGCGGCTCGGCCTCGGCAACTCCTACGTGGTCTTCGGCCACACACACCGCGCGGGGCCGCTGCCGGGCGACTGCGAGGACGAATGGCGCGGCGGGCGCGTGCCTGGCCCCGACGGCTCCGGCGTGCGCCTCATCAACTCCGGCTGCTGGATCTACGAGTCGATCTTCCTGAGCTCGGCGCCCGGCGAGAGCCCGTACTGGCCCGGTGCCTGCGTGGTCGTCGACGACGAGGGTCCGCCGGCGCTCAGGCGCCTGCTCTCGGACCACAGCCACGCCGAGCTCGCGCCCGCGCTCTAGCCCCGGTCGACGCCCGGCGTGAAGCAGGTGGCGTGACAGGTGACGTCCCCCTGCAGGCGCAGCTCGAGCACGCCTGCCGTGTGCGCGGCATGCTCGATCAGCGGATAGGCGCCGGGATGGCTCACGCTCAGCCGGCGCTCGATCCGATCCTCGGACGGCGTCGGGGCGCGCGCACCGGCCAGCCGCGACGGCAGCGGGCTGTGCGTGGCGCGCACGCTGCCGCTCCCGCTCAGCACCGCCCACACCCCGCCGGCCTCGTACGGCCCTGAGTAGGGGCCCGGCTGGTCGGCGGTCTGGGGCAGGACGCGCACGCCGGGAGCGTCCTCGGGGCGCTGCGGCGCCATCGGCTCGAGCTCCACGCCGAGCAGCTCCTGGATCGCCAGCTCGGTCTCTGAGTAGGCGCCCTCGCCGTAGTGGTAGTCGAACAGGCGCGCGCGGCCGTCGAACAGGTAGCGAGCCGGCCAGCCGGCGTTCTCATACTCACGCCACACGATCAGCTCGCTGTCGATCAGGACCGGATAGGAGATGCCCAGGCGCGCCACCGCGTCACGCACCGCCCGCTCGTCGCGCGAGGGCTCAAAGCCCGGGCAGTGCACGCCGACCACGCGCAGGCCGCCCCCCGGCGCCGCGCCGGCGGCGGCGTAGCGCTCATGCCAGGCCTTGAGGTAGGGGAGCGTGCGCAATGAGTTGGGGCGGCAGAAGTCCCAGAACTCGACGAGCATCGGCCTGCCCCGCTGGATCGTCGCCTGCGCGCCACGCACATTGACCCACGGCAGGTCGCAGGGGAACAGCGGGGCGGCGATCGTGTCCACGGGGGCTCGCACGGCGGGCGGTCGGTGGTCGGTGCTCGCGGTCAGCCGCAGCCGCCGGCGAGCTTGCAGACGTCGTGGGCGAGGCCTTCCGCGGTCAGCTGTTCCAGGCCGAAGATCACGCGCTCGCCGCCGTGAGCACCGAGCACGAACACCTCGGTGTGGTTGGCGTAGGCGGCGGCGCCGGCGCTCGCGGGCACGACCCCGTAGGCCCGCCACACCGAACGCAGCGCAGCCGGCGGGCCCGTGAGGTACTGGACGCGCCCACTCAGCGACACGCTGGCGAGAAAGCGGCTCACGCTGGCCCGCGAGTCCGCAGCCGGGTCGGCGCTGACGAACAGCACCGGTAGCGGACGAGGGAGTTCGTCCAGCGCGCCGCGCACCTGCTGGGCGAGCAGCGTGCACGACGCCCCGCAGGTCGAGTAGGGGAACGCGATCACGGACACCTGGCCCTTGTAGCGGGCCAGCGACACAGGCTGGCCGCTGAGGACGTTCGTGAGCGTGAAGTCGTGTGCCGGCAGCCCCGCGGGCAGCGCGGCGCCGTCGAAGCCCGACGCCGATTCGCCGCCCCCCGCCGGGGCGCCCGTTTCAGCACCCGCCTGGCCGGGCCTGGTCGCGGCGGGCCTCGAGCCGCCCGGCGCTGCGCCTCGGGAGTGGCTGATCAGCAGCGCCAGAATGAGGCTGATCACGAGGGCGCTTGCGAGGGCGACCAGGACCGCGAGCGGGGGTTTGCGCATCGTGGCGGAGAGTAGGCGAGCGCCCTGGCGGCGCGCTGAGGCAGTCGCTATACTTTGTGAAGCTGGTAAAACCCGACAGTGGTTTAGGAGTTTTTAGATGAGCCCGTCCGGACCGGAGCTTCTCCGCCAAATCAAGAGCCAGATCGATGAGGTCGATCCCGCCGAGGTCAAGGAGCTACTCGATGAGGGCGTCGCGATCGTGGACGTGCGCGGCAGCGAAGAGTTCGCCACGGGCCACCTTCCGGGAGCCAAGAGCATTCCGCGCGGTCATCTCGAGTCGCGCATCGAGGCCGCGGTGCCAGATCGCAGCGCCCCGGTGATCCTCTACTGCGCGTCCGGCAACCGCTCGGCCTACGCCGCACGCACGCTCGCCGAGGACATGGGCTATGAGAACGTGCGCTCGATGAAGGGCGGGATCGCGCTGTGGAAGGACCGCGGCCACGAGGTCCAGATCCCGCGTGCGCTCAGCTCCGAGCAGCGCGACCGCTACTCGCGCCACCTGCTCATCCCCGAGATCGGCGCCGAGGGCCAGCAGAAGCTGCTCGACGCCAAGGTGCTGCTGCTCGGCGCCGGCGGGCTGGGCTCACCGACGGCGCTCTACCTGGCCGCGGCGGGCGTGGGCACGCTGGGGATCGTCGACGACGACGATGTCGACCTGTCCAACCTCCAGCGCCAGGTGATCCACTCGACCGAGCGTGTGGGCACGCCCAAGGTCGATTCCGCGGAGCAGTCGATCCACGCGCTGAACCCCGACGTCAAGGTCGTCAAGTACCCCGTGCGGATCGACGCGTCGAACATCATGGAGATCATCGACGGCTACGACGTGATCGTGGACGGCGTCGACAACTTCCCGACCCGCTACCTGCTCAACGACGCGACCGTGCGCCTGCGCATCCCGGTCGTGTCGGCGTCGATCCTCGGCTTCGACGGGCAGCTGTCGGTGTTCAAGCCCTACGACGGGCCCTGCTATCGCTGCCTGTTCCGCGAGCCGCCGCCGGCCGAGCTCGCTCCCTCCTGCGGCGCCAACGGGGTGCTCGGGGTGCTGCCGGGCACGATGGGGCTGCTCCAGGCGACGGAGGTCGTGAAGCTGATCCTCGGTATCGGCGAGCCGGCGATCGGGCGCCTGCTGCTCTACGACGCGCTCGCGGCCACGCTGACCGAGGTCAGGGTCCACCGCGACCCCGACTGCCCGATCTGCTCGCGCGACCCCGATCAGATCACCGACGAGGAGCTCGGCGCCTTCCCGGACTACGAGGCGTTCTGCGCCGCCGCCGGCTAGCGACTTCTCGCCGAAGCGGATGGATCCCCTCACGGCAACGCGCGCGTTCGCCTCGGCCTGCTAATCATTCCGCCCATGGCGACGATCAAGATCCCACCGGTGCTGCGCGCCTCCGTCGGCGGCGAGAGGGAGCTGAGCGCCGCGGGGGCCAACGTCGGCGACGTCCTGCGCGACATGGCGGCGAGCCACCCCGCGACGCAGAGCCAGCTCTTCTCCGCAGAGGGCGAGCTCAACCGCTACGTCAACGTGTACCTCAACGATGAGGACGTGCGCGTGCTCGATGGGCTCGACACGGCGGTCGGCGAGAGCGACACGCTCGTGATCCTGCCCGCCATGGCCGGAGGCACCGGCGCCGCCCGGCGCTGACGAGCGGCGCGGCGGCCGAGCGGCGGATCTAGCCGGCGCCGCGGCCGCGGCGACCGATGAGCGTGCGCACGCGACGAGACAGCGGCGCCTGGTGGGTGCGCGCGCCGTTCGCGCGAGGTGTGCTGGACGGCGGTATGTGGCTCATCGCGTGCTCGGCGAGCGCGGTGATCGTGAGCGATGGGTTGACGCCGACGTTGGCCGGAACCGCCGAGCCGTCGCACACGAGCAAATTCTCGTAGCCGAACACGCGCTGGCGGGCGTCGACCACGCCGCGCTGCGGATCGGGCGCGATCACGGCGCCCCCGAGGATGTGCGCGGTGCTGGGGATGTTCAGCAGCGCCTCGAACAGTGAGCTCTGGGCGATGCCGCCGGTTCGCTCGGCAAACCATTCCGCGGCCTTGTTGGCGACCGGGATGAACGTCGGGTTGGGGCGCTCGGGGTCCTGTTCTGTCTGAAGCCAGAACGAGCCGAAGGGACCCTTGCGCGGGCGCAGCGCGATCGCGTTGTCGAGCGTCTGCATGACGAGGATGATGATCGTGCGCCGTGACCAGTGCTTGGGGAAGAGCACCTGGGCCACGTTGCCGGGGTGTGCGAGGGTCTCGCGGAGCAGCTTCAGCGGGCGGGTCAGCCGCGTCCCGTCGCCCACGAGGATAGTGTTCAGGCGGTGCATCGAGTCGCCGTCGTTGCCGTAGGTGACGGTCTCGATGTGCGTGTGGGCATCGGGGTAGATAGAGGACGTGATCGCGACCCGTTTGATCAGGTCATCGGGATAGCCCTCGGGCACCGTCACCGCGAGGATCGACTCGGAGTTCGTGCGCACGAGCTCGCCCAGGCGCGGCGAGACACGCGCCAGCGAGCCGCCCAGGCGGCAGCGCTGGAGCAGCTTGTTCGTCCCCAGCGGACCAGCCGCGACGACGACGCCGCGCGCGCGCAGCGTTTTGCGGGGGGAACGCAGCCACGAGCTCGAGGGCACGCTCTGGACCTCATAGCCTTCGGCGCCCGAGCCGTCGCCGAGCGGGCGGATGTCGATCACGGTCTGCTCGGGGATCACCTCGGCGCCGCCGCGCTCGGCCAGGTAGAGGTAGTTCTTGACGAGCGTGTTCTTGGCCCCATGGGGGCAGCCGACCATGCAGCGTCCGCACAGCTCACAGCCGGTGCGCTCGGGGCCCTCGCCGCCGAAGAACGGGTCGGGCACCGTCTTGCCGGGCTCCCCGAAGAACACGCCGACCGGGGTCCGTTTGTAGCTGTCGCCGACGCCGAGCTCCTCGCCCAGCTCGCGCAGGAGCTGGTCGGCGGGATCCTCGTGGGGGTTTTCCACGACGCCGAGCATGCGCTGGGCTTCGGCGTAGTGCGGCGCCAGCGCGGCCTCCCAGTCGATCCCCATGTCGGCCCATTGCCGGTCCTCGAAGAACTTCTTCGGCGGGACGTACAGCGTGTTGGCGTAGCCGAGGCTCCCGCCGCCGACGCCGCAGCCGGACACGACCGCGACGTCCTTGAACGTCGTCATGCGAAAGATGCCCTTCATCCCCAGTCGCGGGCTCCACAGGTAGCGCCTGAGGTCGGCCGTTGAGCGCGGCAGCTCGTCGTCTGCGAAGCGCCGTCCGCACTCCAGCACGCCCACCGAGTAGCCCTTCTCGGTCAGGCGCAGCGCCGACACGCTGCCGCCGAAGCCAGAGCCGATGACCAGCCAGTCGTAATCGAAGTCGCCGTCCATGTCCCCCGAACATCCTACGTCGATCCACGGGCGCCGCGTCGGCGGCCCTGGTGCCGGCGGCGCCCGGTCTCGCTCGACGGCGCCAGGCACGTGCAAACAGGCCGTTAGGCACGTCTGCGCAGTGGCGACGGGACAGCACGCGCCGTCGCGAACGTGGTTGAGCGTATCTGTGACTACTCGCTGATGAGCGTGCTCTCCAGGAGGGTCTTGATGTCGTCGGCGAGCGCCTCTGGTGACGTCGTGCTGAACGTCTTAGCCGCGTGCACGCTGCCGTCGCGCTGCTCAAACACCTCGACACTCGTACCGCCCTGTGCGGGTTGAACGCTAACCCTGCGCCCCACGTCGGCAAACACGACCGCGGCGCCTCCTGGCGGCCAATCCGCCGGGTGGGCGTCCAGCGGGATTTCGAGGGTCCCTCCCGGCACTTGGTCGAGATTCATGCGCAGCCGCAAGACCGCATCCTGGATGAGCTGCGTTGGCGCCACGGTCGGACCCTATCTGGTCCGCATCCTCCGCGGTACCGGCCATCCCCGCTCCGGTCGCGGCTTTACTCCGCTTGTCGACGCGATGTCAGCGAACGCAGCCGGACGGTCCAGCATCGGCGATCACGACAACCTCGAAAACGCCCGTAAAGATCGACTCCCGAGCGCGGGCCACCAGGGGCGATCACAAACGCTATATTCCGTGAAGTAATGGCGGTGGAGCGGCTGAGGAACCGGCCTTGCGGAGGCCGTTACGGGGATCTCGTGCAGTCGATCGGCAACACGCCGCTGGTCGAGCTCGGTCGGCTGTCGCCCAGGCCCGGGGTGCGCATCTGGGCCAAGCTCGAGTCGCGCAACCCGACCGGCTCGGTCAAGGACCGTGTTGCGCGCGCGCTGATCGAGGACGCCGAGGACAAAGGTGCCCTGTCGCCGGGACAGACGATCCTCGAACCGACGTCGGGCAACACCGGCATCTCGCTGGCGATGATCTGCTCGCGCAAGGGCTACCGGCTCAAGGCCGTGATGCCCGAGAACGTCACGCCCGAGCGCACCCAGCTGCTGCGTATGTACGGCGCCGAGATCGTCTACTCGGAGGGCTCCAAGGGCTCCAACGGCGCCGTCGAGATGGCGCTCGAGATGGCGGCGGCCGACCCCTCCTGCTACATGCCCTACCAGTACGGCAACGAGGCCAACCCCAACGCCCACTACCACGGCACGGCGCTCGAGATCCTCGAAGAGCTCGACGAGGTGTCGGCGTTCGTCGCCGGGCTCGGGACGGGCGGCACGCTGATGGGCAACGGCCGGCGCCTGAAGGAGGCGCTGGGCGACGCGGTGAAGATCGTCGCCGCCGAGCCAATGCAGGGCGAGCCCGTCCAGGGCCTGCGCTCGCTGGACGACGGCTTCATCCCGCCGATCATCGACCTCTCGCTGCTCGACCGCAAGATCTTCGTGACCAACAGCGACGCGATCGTCTGGACGCGACGGCTGCTGGACGAGGAGGGACTGTTCGCCGGCGTCTCCAGCGGAGCGATCGCGAGCATCGCTGTGCGCATCGCCGGCGAGCTCGACGAGGGCAACGTCGTGTTCGTGGTCGCAGACGACGGTTGGAAGTACCTCTCCAGCGGCATCTACACGCTGCCGGTCGACGAGATCGAGAACCTCGACTCGACCGTGTGGTGGTAGGCCACGGCGCCGCCCGCCCACGCCCGCGGGCATGAATATCTCCTCGCAGCTGCTCGACGAGCTCCTCGCGCACGTGCTCGAAGATCCGGGCAACGAGGTGTGTGGGGTGATCGCGACCGAGCCCTCCGCGGCGGCGCAGCCTGACGGCGCGCGCGCCGTGGCGGTGCATCGGGCGGTGAACGTGCACGCCAGCCCGCTGAAGTTCGAGATCGACCCGGCCGAACTGCTGCGGCTCTACAACGCGATCGAGCAGGAGGGCCGGGCGTTCGGTGCGATCTATCACTCGCACGTGCACAGCGCGCCATACCCCTCCCAGACCGACATCAACTTCGCCGCCAACTGGCCTGGCCTGGAGTGGATCATCGTCGGGCTCGGCAGCGGCGAGCCCGAGGTGCGCTCCTATCTGATCGAGGCCGGCGAGGTGCAAGAGGTCCCGGTCGGCCAGGCTGCGACGTGAGCGACCCTCCCCGTCCCCCGGACGAGGCGCATGCGGCGCAGCTGGTGTGTCCCGAGTGCGCCCGCTCCTATCCTCGCAGCGAGCGCTTCTGCTCGGCCTGCGGGATGCCGCTCGTGTACTCGGCGACCGCGCACGGCGCCCAACGCCAGACGACCGAGCGCCAGCGCAAGGCGCGCAAGATCAAGCCGCAATATTCAGAAGGCGCGCTCGTCAAGGTCGCTCGCGTGGCCAACCAGGTCGAGGCCGAGTTCGTCGCAGCGCTGCTGCTCGAGGAGGGGATCCCGTGCCTGCTGCGCAGCGCGATCGCCGGCTACGCGCCGGTGACCGGCTGGCGTGACGTGCTCGTTCCCGAGTCCGGCGCCGAAGCGGCGCGCGAAACGCTCGCCTGGGAGCCCTAGATGGTTGATTCCACGGCGATGTGCCGTCTTCCGGAGGTGCGGATGGTCGAGCCAGCCCAGGACGCAGGCCGAAGGCCTTGCTGGTGGCAAGGTCGAGGCCGAGGACGCCGGCTGGCGAA
>Ga0187783_10004489_pt1 | contig 10341 bp, 11 predicted proteins | sample 1015_SJ02_MP02_2_FD_132471 | JGI IMG/M metagenome (GOLD analysis project Ga0187783, IMG submission 132471) | Tropical peat soil microbial communities from peatlands in Department of Meta, Colombia - 1015_SJ02_MP02_20_MG | ecosystem: Environmental > Terrestrial > Soil > Wetlands > Peat | place...
ACCATCCCGAGCGCCAGCATGTCGAGGACCACCGTGACGAAGATGAAGGCCAGGGCGGCGCGACGGGGACGAAACGGCGGGGCAGCGTCGATCATTGGTGACTGGCGAGACACTAGGGGTAGGACGGTGTTCATAACGCCCGGATACGACAGCGGGAAGGCGCACCGCGCCCGGGACCCCCCCAGCGACCTTCATCGATCGACGACCAATGCGCGATTGAAACGATCGGACCGAACGGACAGCCGGGAATCCGCCGCCTCGGCCGGCAGGATCAGGGACGCGCGCGTCGCCGCCATTATCGGGCCCTCGCATAGGGGTTGGCCTTCTCGCGCACGAACAGGCGAATCGGCGTGCCGGGCAAATCGAAAGCCTCGCGCAAGCCATTGACCAGATAGCGCCGGTAGGCCTGCGCAAGAGCGTCGGCGCGCGAACTGAACACTACGAAAGTCGGCGGCCGGGTTTTGGGTTGCGCCAGATAATTAAGTCGGATTCTGCGACCGGACAGGGCGGGCGGCGGATGTCGGGCGGTCATCTCGGCCAGCCAGCGATTGAGCGCACTGGTCGGAATCCGTCGATTCCATGCCGCGTAGGCTTCCACCACAGTCTGCATGAGGCGGTCGAGACCCTCGCCGTTGAGGGCCGAAACCGGGGTGACCGGAACACCCTTGATCTGGGGCAAGGCGTGATCGGCCCGCTCCCGCAACGCGGCAGCGCTGCCAGCCCGCGGCGGGAGGAGATCCCATTTGTTGATGCCAAGCACCACCGCTCGTCCCTCGCGTTCAACGAGGTCGGCGATCCGCAGGTCCTGCTCCTCGAACATCCGCTCGGCATCGATCAAGACAATCACCACCTCGGCAAAGCGGATGGCGCGCAGCGTGTCGGCTATCGAGAGCTTCTCGAGCTTGCCTTCAACCTTGGCGCGTCGGCGCAGACCCGCGGTGTCGTATATGCGAAACTGGCGACCTCGCCACATCAGATCCACCGCGATCGCGTCGCGGGTGATGCCAGCCTCGGGGCCAGTCAACAGTCGCTCCTCGCCGATGAGGCGATTGATCAGTGTCGATTTTCCACAATTGGGCCGTCCGACCACGGCGATCCGAATTGGAACGGATGACTCAGGAGGGGGATTTTCAGAGCCAACGGATTGAACGGCCCCCGAAGGCTCGGAGGGCGTCGGTGGCAATGCGGTCTGCTCCGGTAACGCCTCGCGCAGCCTGGCATAGAGATCGGCCAGCCCCTCCCCGTGCTCGGCCGAGATCGCGACCGGCTCGCCGAGCCCGAGCGAATAGGCTTCGAGCGCCCCGACCTCGCCAAGCCGGCCCTCGCTCTTGTTAGCTACTACAATCGTGGGTTTTCCGGCGCGACGAACGAGGTTGGCAAAGCTGCGATCGTCGGCGGTCAATCCGGCCCGGGCGTCAACGAGAAACAGCACCGCATCGGCCGCCGCAATGGCGAGTGTGGTCTGAGCCACCATGCGATGAGAGAGGCTGCCGGTTGGCGCGGTTTCGAGCCCGGCGGTGTCAATCACCGTGAAAACAAGATCACCCAGATGGGCCTCACCCTCTCGGCGATCACGGGTGACACCCGGCGTATCGTCAACCAACGCCAGTCGCTTTCCGACCAGCCGATTGAACAGGGTCGATTTGCCGACGTTGGGGCGGCCGACAATGGCGATCGTAAAACTCATGAGACTAACTGGCCCAGCAAGCCTCGAAGCATGACACTCCGTCGGTGCCCTCGGTTGCCATCCATCCGCCACCGCAACCCTGAGGTCCGATCGAAAGTCCGGATCCTAACGGTTCGGCTGGGTCGGCCAAGACTGTTGAGCACTTCCCTGGGGCGGCTGCGCGGGCCACGCCGATGACTGGCCGCCTCCCTGCGGGGGCTGTGCCGGCCATCCCGACGATTGAGCGCTCCCTTGGGCCGGTGACTGGGCGGGCCAGGCCGACTGTGATGTCGCCTGCGGCGCGCTATTGCCGCTTTGCTCCTGGTCTTGTTGCGTCGGCTTGGGTGGGGGCTTTTTCTTCGGCTTGACCGGCTTGGGCTTATCGGTCGTGAGCGCCGCCTGTTTGGTCGCCGCGTTCTCCGGTTTCTGCGCGGCGTCGGCGGTCGCTGGCGCCGCCTGATCGGCTGGCGGCTGGTTCCCTTTGACCAGTTCAGGCGGAATCCCCTGGGTAACACCCGGAACGCCGTCGGGAAACACCGGCTTGCGGTCGCCTGGCAGTGGCTTTTTGGCGGTACCGAACGGAATCAGATCCGTCAGCTTGTCGAACTGTTCCGATGGATCGAAGCTGTCGGCACAACCGGCGAGTGCCAGCGAAGCCGACAGCACAATGCCGCTCAGAAGCACACGATGCCACCCACGCATGATTGAAGGCCTCTTGGGTTCACCCTTTGTGGTCATCAGCGCTGAGCGCCATCAAGACATCGACGCGGCTTCGCAGGCCGGTCGGGGTCTCGGGGTCGTTCAGGATCAGATCGAGCCAATGCCGCTCCGAGGTCCGATCGCCCGCGCGCCAAGCCGAGAGAGCCAACAATTCGCGGGCGGTGTGACGGAACGCATTATCATTACCAGTCAGCGGCTCGAGTCGAGCCTGCATTTCGCTATAGGGAGCGCTATCGACAAGAATGAGGCCGGCACGCACCGCCGCGTAGCTCTGAAGGACCCGTCCGATCGACGAATCGGCCGCGAGTGCGTCGTAGGCCTTGATCGCCGCCGACGGATCGCCGAGCGCCGTTTGTTCGGCCTCGCGCAAACCCGCAATCGCCCGATAGCCCGCCGTACCGTCGGTCGAAATCTTGGCAAAGGCTGCTTCCGCGTCGGCGTGTTTGTTCTGCTCCGCAAGCGCCATGGCCGCCTCGAACGCGGCACCGGACTCGGCAGCCTTCTTGGCCTGCCACCAGTCGTAGGCGCGCCATGCGCCTACCGCCACAACGATGACCAGGGCGAGCGCCACCAGATAGGTGCCGTAACGGTCCCACAGCTGCTTAAGCCGCTCGCGACGAACTTCCTCGTCAACCTCTTGGAAAATGTCGACCAACACGCTCTCCGCAAATGATCGGGCGTCCCGTCAGCGGGATAGAAGATTGATTGCGCGGGTAAAATAGCGATATGGCACGGGCGTGGCAAAACTTTCGCGGCATTTAGCCCCAACCCGGGCGAGGATTTAGCGGTTTTGGCGGCGCATCGGGTAGACATGGCCGGCGGCCGGAAAACTGCGTTGGCGCACCTCCGCCGCATAAGCGGCGACCGCCTCCTCAATGGCTCCGCCAAGTTCGGCGTATCGCTTGACGAACTTCGGAACCCGCGGTGACAGGCCCAGCATATCCTCGAGCACGAGGATCTGTCCGTCGCAGGCCGGGCTCGCCCCAATACCAATGGTCGGTGCTGCGACCAAACCGGTAATCCTGCGCGCAAGCGGCTCCGCCAGGGCTTCGAGAACGATGGCAAAGGCCCCCGCGGCATCGATTGCGGCCGCATCCGCCTCGATTGCCTGCCATTCGGCCTCGTCGCGGCCCTGGGCCCGGAATCCACCCAGCACATTGACGGCTTGCGGCGTCAGACCGATGTGCCCCATCACGGGCACGCCCCTTTCAACCAGGAAGCGCACCGTGTCGGCCATCCGCCGGCCCCCCTCGAGCTTGACGGCGCCGCAGCCGGTTTCCTTCATGACCTGCGCGGCAGCCATAAAGGCCTGCTCCTTTGAGGCCTCGTACGAGCCGAAGGGCAAGTCGATCACCACCAGCGCGCGACGGGAGCCGCGCATCACCGCACGACCCTGCAGGATCATCATCTCAAGCGTAACCGGGACGGTCGACTCGAAGCCATGCATGACCATGCCGAGCGAATCGCCGACCAGGATCACATCGCAATGCCGGTCGAGCAGGCGCGCGGTGTGGGCGTGATAGGAGGTGAGCGCAACAATCGGCTCTGCACCTTTGCGCCGACGTATCTCTGATGCATTCAAGCGTTGGACTTCTTGCGACATCCGGTTCAGCTCCCGAATACCGGCACCCCAACGACGATCGGATGGAAAGTCAAGCCGAGTGCCAAATAGACGATAGTCCCGACCACGACTGCGATGACGTCATTGCGCCGGCCGCCTACCGGAATGGGCGGTGCGCCCCGGTCGGTACGGTAGGGGAGCGACAGGCGGTCATAGCCGGCCCAAGCCAGCATCGAGCCGAACAGGACGATCGAGCCGAGATCCCCGTTCGACACGAGATGCGCGACCGCCCACAGCTTAACGCCTACCAGCATTGGATGGCGCAGCACCCGCTTGATGTGGCCCGGGCTGTAGGCCGCAACCACGCAGACCGTCGACGGCCACATCAGCGCGTCGGTGATCACACGTGTCCATGCAGGCGGCGACCACACGTCGACCCACTCGGTCGACCGGTAATGGCCGAAGCCCCAGGCGATCAAAATGATACCAACAGCCGAGATCAGCGAAAACACCAACTTGTAGGGGACCAAACCCAGGTTTGCGATCACCGTTGCGCGGGCCTTGCGTCGCGACACCAGAACGTGCGCACCGAGCAGCACCAGCAGGCCAAGGATAAGGACAGCCAAGCCCATCGCTTATACCAGCGTGCTGCGCCCGCCGTTCCCCATCTGCCAAGCGTGAACCGCAGTGCACCCAGCAATATCGGATGGCGGCCCTGCGAGATCAAGGAAGGCGGCAATGTTCAATGCAGATAGCTCGACATATCCAAACCGGCTAGCATGAGCCGCGCAGATTTCTCGATTTCATCGGCGCAGCCAGGGCAATCCGGCAAACAATCCGCAAAGAAAGCAAAAATCCGGCAGCGGTTTAAGGGAGTTCAGAATGCAAGCGCGAGGTCCGCGAAAAGTCCGCCCCGGATCGTGGCTGGCTTGGCTGACGCTCGCGCTGGCCCTGGCTCAGGGGGCGGCCTGGGCAAGTGACCGCACCATCGAGGAAATCAAGGTTGAGGCCGAAGCGCGAGCCGAACGTGGCGCCTATCCGCTCAACGGACTTTATCCGAACGATGTGCATGAAGCGCTTTCGGCGATCAAAACCCGCAATCCCGACGAATGGGCGGCCGCCTTCAGTGCGCTGGCGAACCGCTACATGCACAAGGCCCAGACCGCGCCGAACCCGAGCGAAGCAGATGCGAATTTTCTGCGCGCCTGGCGGCTCTATTATTTTGCCCAATGGCCAGCCCCGACCTCGCCCGGCAAGAGGACCGCTTACGCCAAGGCGCTCGATGCTTTTTTGATGCATGCCCGCCTGCTCGATCCGCCGCTCGAGGTGGTGCGTATTCCGTTCGAGGGCTCCGAGATCGTCGGCTATCTGCGAATCCCCAAAAATGTACCCGGACCGGTTCCGGTGGTTCTGGCCATAGCCGGGCTCGATAGCGGCAAAGAGACCGTTGCCGAGACCTACGCGGCGGCACTGGCGCACGGACTTGCCTTCTTCGCAGTCGACAGTCCGGGGACCGGCCAGGCACCCGTGAAGGCCAGCGAAACCGCCGACCGCATCTATTCGAGCGTGATTGACTATCTGGCCGAGCGGCCAGAAATCGATAAGACCCGCATTCTTGTTCATGGACTGAGCTTCGGCGCCTATTGGGCGGCCAAACTCGCGCATACCGAACACGAACGACTGCGTGGGGTGGTCGCTCAGTCGCCGGCCGTCCATAATTATTTCCAGCCGGAGTTCTTCGCGGCAACGATGAACACCCACGAATACCTGTTTGATCGGGTTCCGGCGCTCCTTTCGGCCTACGACAACGTGCACAGCGTCGATGACCTGATGAACCTCTATCCGAAAATGTCGCTGCAGACCCAGGGCCTGATCGGCAAGCCGACCGCTCCTTTGCTGGTGGTCGGCGGCGTCAAGGACAGTCAGGTGCCAATCGCCGATCTCGATCTTCTGACGCACTCAGGCACCAGTCCGCGGGAGGCCTGGATCAATCCGGTGGGCGGACATATGGGCCGCGAGTCCAAGGGTTGGACCGATCCGGTGATTTTCCAGCGGGTCATTCTACCCTGGCTGGTGCGGGCCGCGACACCAGCCGAGCACTGATCAGCCGCTCCGTGCCCCACTCGTGGGCAGAGTGACACCGCAACCATCGCCCTAGCGCGACATCATGCGTGCAATCCAGCCGCAATGGGCATGCGGGCCGCCCGCACGGCTGGAAAAACGCCACCTACCAAACCCACGATCAAAGCCAGCACCACGCCTTGCGCTACCAGGCTCGGCGTTAATTTGAAACTGAAGACGACTTGCGTGAAGCTCGCTCCAAGGGTGGAGGTCGTCAGTCCATCAAACGCCAGCAGGGTCGCCACCGCTCCGATCAGTCCGCCGATCAGAGCAAGCATCAGCGATTCGATCAGGGTCCCGACGAAGGCCGGAAAGCCACCGAATCCGATGGCGCGCAGTGTGGCAATTTCCACTGATCGGGCCGCCACCGAGCTGTACATAGTGTTGAGCGCGCCCGCGACAGCACCCAGCGCCATGGCGATCGCCAACGGCCAGCCAAGCCTTTGAATCAGGTCCGTCGTGCGCGACGCCTGCTCGGCGAAATAGACGGCCTCCGACTTTACGTCGAGTTTAAGCCGCGGATCGTTCTCGACATAGGATCTCAGCCGTTCGATCGCCCCGGGATTTTCCAGTCGAACCCGCACCGTCTGAAAGAAATTGTTGCGATTGAACAGGCTCTGCACAACCGGCAAATCCGCCCAGATTTCGGATTCGAACACGCTGCCGTCGGCACTGAACACCCCGACCACCTGCCACCGAGTGGTACCGAAGGTCACTGTCGCGCCCAAATCAAATCCCGCAAACTCGCTGGTGAGCCCCTTTCCGACCACGATTTCGTTGCTGCCCGGAGCGAACATGCGGCCCTCGATGATGGTGATACCCCGGCGCACCGCGGCGCCTTCGAGGCCGATGCCACGGAGCGGCAAATTCGCTTTCGTGCCGCTCGATCGTTTGATGCCGTCGACCACCAGGTAAAGCTCGGATGAAACCAGCGGCTTGCCGCTCGCGCTGCGGGCAATGCCGGGCGCATCCTCGATCAGCTGCACCTGTTCGCGACTGACCGTACTGTTGATCTCCGATTGCGATCCGCCGCGAAGGATGACCGCGACGTCGTCAGCGCCTGAACTCGCGAGCGTGCGCTGGAACCCATGGGCCATGGCCAGAAACGTCAACAGCACCATTACCACCAGCGCTACGGCAACGACGGTCGAGAGCGACAGCCAGAACCGCTGCGGAATACTTTTGACATTCATGGCGGTGACCGCGGCGATCTGAAGGAGCACGGAGCGCATCATGCTAACTCCGGCCCAGCGCAGTGGTGATCTTTAACCGCATGGCGTTTAGCGCCGGGATCAATCCGGTGAGAACACCGAGCCCCAGCATGAGCAAAACGGCGATGAGCACGATCCCGGGGGTCACGGCCATTCCCGGCACAAAGTTGGCAAGGCTGCGGCTCAACGCCATGGTGGCGGCGGTGGCGACCGCGATGCCGGCGAGCCCCCCGAGCAGCGCCAACAGCAGCGATTCTCCGAGCACCAGCCGTAGGATGCGCCCCCCCGGAAAGCCGAGCGTCTTGAGCACGCCGATCTCGCGGGTTCGCTCGCGCACCGCCATGACCATGGTATTGCCGACGATCATCAGGATCGTGGCAAAGGCGGCCCCGACCACCAGAACGACGATCAGCGCGATATTGCCGAATTGGGCCGCGAAGGCTTTGTTGAAGGCCTTCTCGGTATCGGTCGAAGTTTCATAGGAGGAGTTGGCAAACATCTGGTCAACGGTTTTGGCAACCCGGTCGTTGAGGGATGACGACGTTGTCTTGATCGTCATCCAGCCAATCATGTCCTTGCCGAACGAACGTGTCTCGTCAAAGTAATCGTATTGGAACACCATAAAATTGGTATCCAACCGGGGCGTCCGATTGTCGAAAATGCCGACGATTGTCATGTCCCAGCTGTGAGATCCGTTCTTTTGCGAGAAGATGTTGCTGGAAATCGGCACCCGATCGCCGACTTTCCACCCCCAGCGGTCTGCCATCGCCTTGCCGACCAGGGCTCCGGTACGGTTGGTGATAAAATCACGCCGCATGCCGGCGGGGAATTCCAGATCGGCGCCATAGACGTCCATGTAGGTTTCGGGCTCCACCGCCATGACGATCAGGAAATTCCGCGGGTCCTGGTAGTAGCCGCCGAACCAATTGAGATGGGTGACCTGTTTGACGCCTTCGACCCCGCGCGCCCGATTGAAATAGGCGATCGGCAACGGCTGAGTGAAATTGATCTTATTGACCGTCACCAACCGATCGGCCGCCGCAACATCCTCACCAGCCGTGAAGGCTTTATGGAAGGCGGCCAGTACCCCAAAGATCGTGAAGGCGATCAGGATCGACAGCAGCATCAGGGCGGCGCGCAGCTTCTTACGAAACAGATTCTTGCCGATCAGCATCCAGTCGTTCATGCCGCCAATTCCGATTCGATGAACCGCCCCTTGTCGAGATGCAAGATCCGTCGAGCATATTTCGCAGCAGAGGGATCATGGGTGACCATGATAATCGTCTTGCCGAGATCGCGATTGAAGGTGGCAAGGGTCGAAAGGATCTCGTCGGCGGCACCACGGTCGAGATCGCCGGTCGGCTCGTCGCACAGCAACAACTTGGGATCAGAGATGATGGCGCGGGCGATCGCGACCCGCTGCTGCTGGCCACCCGACATTTCTCGCGGATAGTGCTTCGCTCGATCGGAAAGATTGACGATCGCCAGCGCGGTCTTGACGTGCTCGCGACGCTGGTGCCTGCCCAGCTTGGTCAACAGCAAGGGCAGCTCGACATTCTGCGCGGCGGTCAACATCGGCATCAGATTGTAGAACTGAAAAATAAAGCCGATATTGGCAGCCCGCCAACGGGCGAGTTCGGTCTCGGATAGCCCGTCGATCCGCTGCTCGCCGATATGAATCTCACCGGCATCCGGGCGGTCGATGCCCCCCAGCAGATTGAGCAATGTGGTCTTGCCGGAACCGGACGGCCCCATGATGGCGATGAAATCCCCGGATGGGATCGCAATATCCAATCGCTCGAAGATGGATATGGTCTCTTTGCCCTTCACAAAGCCTTTGCTAAGGCCGACCAGGCGAACGAGCGGGATGTCGGATGGCAATCGCTAGTCTCCCATTGGCTGACGGGGTCAAGTCAATCGGCGGCGGACGATCTTTGGAGGGAATTGGCTCCGGCCTTGCCGTCGTCCTCGAGAAATCTGACCTTGACGGACATGTCTGGAAGGATGCGGGGGTCCTTGTGGGTGAAACCGATCCGCACCTTGATGGTCGCCTTTTCGCGATTGGCCGTCGGCACGATGGCGATTACCGAGGCCTGGATCGTCCAGTCCGGATAGGCATCGAGCACGGCGGCAACCGGCGCCTGGGGATGGACGCGGCCGATGAAGGCCTCGTTGACGTCGACCTCGACCTCGATCGAATCCATGTCGACGATCGTGCAAATGCCGGTTCGCGTGAAGCCGCCGGCCGACATTGGTGAGATCATCTCGCCAGGCTGCGCGTTGCGATCAATCACGACGCCGCCGAACGGGGCGCGGATGTGGTGCTTTTCGAGCACCGCCGCCGTGCGGTCGACGTCGAGCCGCGCCGTTTCCAGTTGGGCGCGGGACTGGCTCAACTGGGCGCGCAGGACGTCGAGTCTCGCCTCCGCCTTGGTCAGGTCGGCTTCGCTCGCAAAGTTCTTCTGAGACAGATTCTGGGTGCGAGTGAAGATGCGTTCGGCGTCTTGCAGGTCAGCCGCAATTCCTGCCACCGCCGCGTCTGCAGCAGCCGCGCGGGACTTGGCCAGCGCGAGATCAGCCTGCGCCAGCACGTCGTCGAGGCGCGCAACGATCTGCCCCTCCTCAACGACCATGCCCTCGTCGACCAATACTTCGACAACCTTGCCGGTAATCTCCGCCGCGACGGTGGCCTTGCGACGAGCGACCACGTAACCGGATGCCACCAGTCCGCCCGAGGCGCGAGCACCCGCGGCGGCCGGTGACGGCGTAGGCGCCGGGCTTGGTGAGGCCTCAAGGCTCAAGACAGGCGCAAGAGAGCCTTCCGGGCGCGGCGATGACCACTGCGGAGTCAGGAACCAAACGACCCCAAGAACCGCGATGGCGCCAATTGCCACGAGCAGGATAACCGGCCGCCGTCGGGCCGGCGCCTGCCCGCCCTCGGCCCGGTCGATCGCCAGCGAATGCAGCAACCTCGCCTTGTCATCAGCCATCTGGCGTTCGCCCTGGAACTCACCGCGCGAATTCTATCGGAATGGAGCGCCCTAGTGGATCTTCGCGGTCCA
>Ga0187783_10004490_pt1 | contig 10340 bp, 13 predicted proteins | sample 1015_SJ02_MP02_2_FD_132471 | JGI IMG/M metagenome (GOLD analysis project Ga0187783, IMG submission 132471) | Tropical peat soil microbial communities from peatlands in Department of Meta, Colombia - 1015_SJ02_MP02_20_MG | ecosystem: Environmental > Terrestrial > Soil > Wetlands > Peat | place...
CGCCTCGCCCTTGATCGTCCAATTGGGGGTCAGGGCATATTCGACGCCGCCGCCGACCGCAAAGCCAATGCGTGCCGAAGAGTTGCTCACAGCAAAGAACGGCTCTAAGCCGTTACATCCGGCAGGTCCACAGGACCCGGTAGACCAAAAGCCGTTCTGCACACCGGCAAGAGCAAAACCGCCGGTGAAATAGATAAGCGTGCGATCGGCCGCTACACCGATGCGGGGGCGCACCGTCCAGAGCCAGCTAATGCGGTTCGAATACTGCCACCCATAGCCACACGTGGAGCTTGGGTTTGTGAACTGGAAGGTGCCAGGGATGCAGGCGCCCGGAATAGACAATGAAATGTCATTGCTGTTGGTGAGACCGCTGAAATCGGTCTCGAGGCCATAGACCAGACCGCCCGCCTGCCAGTTGTAGCCAAGCGTGCCGCCGCCGATGAAGCCGGAGGATCTAAACTGCTGCGAGCCGCCGACGCCCGACTCAGGCAACTCGTTGAAACCGTTCAGATCGTTAATATTAGGGGTGGCCTGGGCATAGCCCGCGGTCACACCGATGTAGAAACCGTCCCAGCTGAATGGCGGCGGCAGGGGCGGCGGTGGCGGCAGAGGTTCGGCCGCGAAGGCCCCGCCCATAAGCGCCATCGCGCCTGCGAACGCCACAAGAGCGCGTCGTAACATGATTGATCCCCTTTTGAAAGTTAACCTGATGCCAAGACAGCTTACGCCGGCCTCGTTCGTGTTCAATTAAGAACTGCTCTTTCGCCGCGGTTTCCCGGACAGCGTGGCGAAAAGGCAACGGAAAATCGGCGAGGATGAAAAAAACGTGCGCGCGCATCGCTCGTGCGCTTATGTTCCCGGCCGCGCGGGCCGGGTTTGCGTTTGGCCGCTAACAAGTTCTCGGCCGCGGTATCAGTATTTCGCGACGACCGGTGCGGGCGCCCAATTGACGACCGGCACGGGCGCCCAATTGAATCTGTAGTTCAGGCCCGCGCGAACCACCACGAGGCTGTTGTCCCAGCGTATGTGCTGCGGTCCCTGTGGTACGAGCACTGCGGTACCAATAAGGGGGAAAAAGGTCACGGTTCTGGAGTCGAAGTTGACATACAGCGCCTCGCCCTTGATCGACCAATTGGGGTCCAAGGCATATTCGAGGCCGCCGCCGACGGCATAGCCTATGGCCGTTTTTCCGGTGGTGGTGGCAAAGAACGGCTCGACGCCGTTACATCCGGTAATTCCACCACAGGAGCCGGTAGACCAAAGGCTGTTCTGCACACCGCCAAGAGCAAAACCGGCGGTGAAATAGGCAAGCGTGCGATCGACCGCTAGACCGATGCGGGGGCGCACCGTCCAGAGCCAGTCAACGCTGTTCGAAAACTGCCACCCAAAACCGCACTTTTGGGGTTCGAACTCGAAGGCGTTGGGGTTGCAGGCGCCCGGAGTAGATAATGAAGTGCTACTGCGGTTGGTGGCGGCGCTAAAATCGGTCTCGAGGCCATAGACGAGACTGCCCGCCTGCCAGTTGTAGCCAAGCGTGCCGCCGCCGATGAAGCCGTAGGATCTAAACTGATCCGCGCAGCCGACGCCCGTCTCCGGCAAGCGCGCGAGATTCTCCAGATCGTCACAATGATGCCAGGCCGGGTCATAGCCCGCGGTCCCACCGACGTAGAAGCCGTCCCAGATAAATGGCGGCGGCAGGTAGGGCGGCGGCAGAGGTTCGGCCGCGAAGGCCCCGCCCATAAGCGCCATCGCGCCTGCGTATGCTAGAAAAGCACGGCGTAACATGATCGATCCCCTTTCGAAAGTTAACTTGATGCCAGGACAGGTTACGCCGGCCTCGCTCGTGTTCAATTAAGAACTGCTCTTTCACCGCGTTTTCCCGGACACCGTGGCGAAATGGCAACGGAAAATGGGTGGGCTGCTGTGCGTTGCAACAGGGCGACAATGGGCCGCAACCAAGGCCATCATGGCCGGGACAAGGCCTTTACCCGGGGACCGGCCATCACTATGGGATGGCCGTTGTGCTCGCGGCTTGGTATGACTACCTAAAGACCGCAGCATGAGCGCAAAAATTTTTATCGATGGCGAAGCCGGGACGACGGGGCTCGGCATTCGCGCGCGGCTCAAGGCTCAGCCAGGTATCGAGCTTCTGAGCCTGCCCCCAAGCCGCCGCAAGGATCCGGGCGCCAAGAAAGCGCTGATGGCGGAGGCCGACATTGTCGTGCTTTGCCTTCCCGACGATGCCGCGCGCGAATCCGCCACGCTCGCCGCTTCGCTTGGCGAAAACGCGCCGCGCATTCTCGATGCCTCGACCGCGCACCGGATTGCCGACGGCTGGACCTACGGCTTTCCGGAGCTCGCGCCCGGCCAGGCCGAGGCGATCGCCCGCGCGAAATTGGTCGCCAACCCCGGCTGCTATGCGACAGGCGCGATCGCGCTTTTGCGCCCCCTTATCGATGCGGGACTTGTGCCCGCCGATCACCCGACCACCATCCACGCGGTCTCGGGCTACTCGGGCGGCGGCAAAACGATGATCGCGGATTACGAGAGCGGAGCCGCGCCGGCTTTCGAGGCATACGGGCTTAGCCTCGAACATAAGCACGTGCCGGAGATCGAGCGCTATGCGAAGCTCGCGCGCCGCCCAATCTTTGCTCCTTCCGTCGGCAATTTCGCCCAAGGCATGCTGGTCTGCGTGCCGCTTTTTCTCACCGATCTCCCCCAGAAGCCCAAGGGTGCAGATCTGCTGGCCGCGCTCGCCCAGCGTTACGCGGCTAGCCCTCTCATCAAAGTGATGCCCGGGGAGAACTCCGGCAGGCTCGAGCCGCAATCGCTCAACGGCACGGATGAGCTCGAACTCCGGGTCTTTGCCAATGATGCGCGCGGCCAGGCAATCCTTGTGGCCAGGCTCGATAATCTGGGCAAGGGTGCTTCCGGCGCGGCGCTGCAAAATCTGCGGCTGATGCTTAAACGCGGACCAAGGGCCGGTTAGTGAAAGAGTGTAGAGGTTCAGATTGCGAAAAGGAGCGAGGCATGGATCATCATGAAAAAGTTACTCAGCTATTGCAGGCTCTGGGCGACTTCAAGGATTGGTCCAATTATCTCCTCGTTACTACAGTTGCAGCTCTCGGATGGGTTGCCGCACATCCCACGATTCTGCCAAAATGGCCGTTCCGCCTGGCAATTTTATTCTTTGGCATTTCGATAATCTTTGCGATTTTCACTTTGGCGCTCATTCCGATAATTGGCGAAAACATCACCCCAGGTACAGACTCGATCTACACCGTGTCTGCGACGTTCAAAATCTGCTGGTTCGGGGGGTCAGATTATACCATCCCAACGCTCAAATTGGTTTGCTGGCCCCAGCACGTCTTATTCTTATTCGGTATCACGGTCTTCTGTGTCGGGAGCATTTGGAAAGGTCCAGCCAAGCCCACAAATAACGCCGGGGGTTAAGCCTGCGCACACCAACTCGCTCTAACTCCTTGAAAAGGACGCAAAACCGATGCCCGCTTTTGCGGGACATCCTCTAAACCGCGACCGGCGCGGGAATTGCCGGATAGGGATCATAGGCCTCGAGCAAAATATCCTCGAAGCGGAAACCGAAGAGCGACTTCACCTCCGGATTGAGTCTCACTTGGGGGAGCGGGCGCGGCGCGCGCGCGAGCTGCAGGCGCGCCTGCTCCGTATGGTTCAGGTAAAGATGGACGTCGCCAAAGCTGTGGACGAAATCGCCGGGGGAAAGGCCGGTGACATGCGCAACCAACAAGGTCAGCAACGCATAGCTTGCGATGTTGAACGGGACGCCCAAAAAGACATCGGCCGAGCGCTGATAGAGCTGGCATGAGAGCCGCCTTTTGCCGTCCTTACCTTCGGCGACATAAAATTGAAACAAACAATGGCAGGGGGCGAGCGCCATCGTCGGCAGATCGGCGGGATTCCACGTGGAGACAATTAAACGGCGCGAAAAAGGATTTCGACCAATTTGATTAATGACATTTGAAATCTGGTCGATAGCGTGCCCATCCGGCGCGGCCCAGGCGCGCCATTGCTTCCCGTAAACGGGCCCGAGGTCACCCTTTTCGTCCGCCCATTCGTCCCAAATGCTGACGCCATGCGCCTTGAGATACGCAATATTGGTGTCACCCTTCAGGAACCACAAAAGCTCGTGCACAATTGATTTCCAATGCAGCTTTTTGGTCGTGACGAGCGGAAAACCTTTTTCCAGGTCAAAGCGCAGCTGATGGCCAAAAATCGATCGCGTTCCGGTTCCCGTGCGGTCGGCCTTGGCGTCGCCGTCACGCAAAATTTTGCCGAGAAGATCGAGATAGGCTTGCATCTTCAAAACGGGCAGGCCGCGCCGCGGCCGTCCGCCAAAACAGTTAAAGGGAGAGCTTGACGCTCTCCCTCCGGCTTATACCAAGTCTCGCTCAGTTTGGCTCTTGATGGCCCATGAGGCCGTTAATCTCGCAGATATTTGTTCCGCCGACATTGGATGTGGCGCAGAGATTGTGGGCAAAGTTGTTCGCGCCTGGGGGATTGTTATCTCCGATGTCACTGGCGCCGTTTCCTGGTTGTAGAGAACTTGGTTTCCGGCTGCAGGCCTGCCGATGTTTATCCCCCAACTATCAGAATAAACACCCGACGCGTTGTTTTGCTCAATGTCATTGTTGTTGGAGATAGGGCTTACTCCGATTGCGTAGGTCGCGCCGGCGACCTCGTTCTTGGTGATGAGGTTGGCTTCCCCCTCGTAGATAAAGATACCCGCGAGACCGCCGCTTACGCCTAGGTTAGACCGGTCCACGGTATTCGCGTAGATGTTATTATAGGCTCCCTGCACTTCAATGCCATTGGCGCAGCTGCTCAGCACGACGACCTGCTGGACAGAGGTGGCGTCGCTACGCACCATGATGGCGGTGCCTTGGAATTGCTTGACGATCCCCGGGCCAAGGATGGAGACGTTGTCGAAGCCCTCCGTGTCGATCGCCTCTTCGTTGACTGATAATGTGCAGGAATTCACGCCGCCATTGCCGGTCATGGTGAACCCGTTCAGATTCAGGGTGATTCCGCCCACGCCAAACTGGATGCAGGGCGCGCCGGTGAGGGTGCATCGCACGTCGCCGGTGAGCTGGCTGTTCTCCTTGATGGTTTTAGTCGAAGAGATGGTGCCCGAGATATTGGCGGCCTGCGCGGCTGTGGCCGAAAGCGCCAGTGCTGCGGCCAAAAGGCCGATGCGCATCATAAAGATTTGCATGTTTTCCTCCTTTGAAATCGGACGAATTTAAAGATTAATCTTGTCCCGCCGTCTTGCCGGGAGAGGCCTCAACTTAACCATATTTTCGCCATTTTCGCAACGGCTTCGGCTAGATTAAAACACTTATTAATTGGTCGTCCCAAAGTTAATGTCATAGTAAATTTAATATTCAACTTTTTTTGCGATTATTTGATATTAATATATTTATAAATAATATTGATATCGAACGGGCCTATGCCAAGCCGGCTGGCGCCAGGATTTCAGATGCTGGCTCAGTCCGAACGCAGGCTGTTGCAAAGCTCGCGTGAGCGCCGCTGAGCCATTCGCACCCTGATCTTCCTCTTTGAAAATTCCGCTCGCCGTGCTTATATTTTATCCGCTGCACCGCGCAGCTATGGCGATAAACGGCGTCGAAATAAGCTCTTCGGACCCGGGGGCGGTACCCGGCGCCTCCACCAAAGCCCGCTTTAGAGGCACGGCGGGCTTTGGCGGGGGCGAAATAGGTTCGACGGGGAGTGTAAAGGATGTTCTTTCGCCCGGCATGGTTCCGCCGTCATCGGGCCGAAACTTATAGTTGCCAACGACAACTATGCTCCGGTTGCTCTCGCCGCGTAATGCGGTGATGGCGCCGAAATCAAGCCCTTGAAGTTAGCACTTTAAGGCGGGGTCCGGAGGCACCTGGCAACAGAAGCCTCCACTCCTTGTGGCGGCGTTCCCGTGGCACAGGCGAAGTTTGAGCATGGCTGTTGACCTGATCCGCTACGATCTGCTGGTGCAGGAGGCTTTGCGCGGGACCGTGCGGCATGTGCTCTCCACCGTCGCGCGCGATGGGTTGCCGGGCGAGCATCATTTTTACATCAGCTTTCGAACGAAGGCGCGGGGCGTGCGGTTATCAAAGCGGATGCGCGACCGCTACCCGGACGAAATGACCATCGTTCTGCAGCATCAATTTTGGGATTTACGTGTTTCCGAACAGGCTTTCGAGGTCGGGCTTTCGTTCCAAAACATTTCTGAATCGTTGCTCATTCCCTTCGAAGCCGTGACCCGCTTTGCCGACCCCGCGGTCGCGTTTGAGCTGCAATTTCTGGTCGAAGACGAGAGGGCGGAAGCAAGCCAAGGGGGCGAGGCAGCGGGGACCGAAATTCACGCAAAGCCAGAACCCGCGCAGCCATTGCCGCTTTTGCCGGAGGAACAGCCGGTGTCAAAGCCAAGCAAGCCAGCGGCGCATGCCGCGTTGAAGGCAGCGGCGCCCCAGGGCGAGCCCAAGGTCATCTCCATCGATACCTTTCGCAAGAAGAGCTAACGAGCCATCAATTTCCGCCAGGCTCCTTTGCGAACCGGCACTGCATCCGGTTGACAACATTAGCTTGGGGTGAGTACAGGACAGCCGGATGGCGGCGGCTTCCGTGCTTTTCGCAAACATTGGCGCATCTCGAAAACATTGACGCATAAGAACACGAGGCGGGAAATTGTACGCAATCATCGCAACCGGCGGCAAGCAATACAAGGTCAGCCCCGGCGATACGATTAGAATCATGGCGCTTCCCGGCGAGGCCGGCGACAGCGTAGCATTCGACCGCGTCTTGATGATTGCAGAGGGTGACGAACCGTCTTTCGGCGGCCCAGTGATCGAAGGCTCGCGGGTCGCCGGAGAGATCGTCGAGCAAACCCGCTCAGCCAAGGTGATCGCATTCAAGAAACGGCGGCGGAAGAATTCCAAGCGTAAGCGGGGCCACCGACAAGATTTGACTCTCGTGCGGATTACTGAGATATCGCCCGGCTCCGCTTAGCCCTTTGGCCACGCAACGGCGTTTAAGCGTTTTGAGATCGCCGGGTTTCGCTTTTGCTCCCAAGGGGCGATCGGGCATTCGATAGGATTTGGAACCAGTACAATGGCGCATAAAAAGGCAGGCGGCTCGTCGCGCAATGGCCGCGATTCCAGGGGCAGACGTCTCGGTGTGAAGAAATTTGGGGGCGAGAGGGTCCTTGGCGGCAATATTATCGTGCGGCAGCGCGGCACCAAATGGCATCCGGGCGAAAATGTCGGTATTGGCACCGATCATACGTTATTTGCTATGATAAGCGGCAAGGTCGCTTTCCATTCGAAAGGAGATGGCCGCAGCTATGTTTCGGTCCAGCCGCTGGCGGATGCCGGCGACAGCGAGCAAGATCCGAGTCTTGCCCATCACCAGGCTGCAACCTAACTGCGCCGGGCAAACTTTCGGCGCGCCATCTCGAAATCGAAGATCCGATTGGCGGCTACCGAAGTAGCGACAAAATTTTTGGTTCGGGCCTTGCATATTGGCCGGATTCCGATGTTCCAGGATTTGACCTCCGACGACATTTTTCGCATCGAAACCAAGAGGCTTTGGCTGCGCTGGCCGCGTGCCGCGGACGCGCCAGCCATAACCAGCTTTGCGAAACTGGCGGAAGTCGCCTACTGGACCGCGGGAATACCGCACCCTTATCCAAAAGGCGAAGCGGAGCGGTTCGTGCTCAAAGCGCGCGCCGACAATGCCAGCGGCAAAGCGCTCGTTTTGGCCGTCACCCAAAAAGCGGGTGCCCGGCAAGTCATTGGCCTGATCAGCGGGACCTCTAGCGCCGAGGCAGACCTTGAGCTTGGCTATGTTCTGGCTCCCCCCATGTGGGGCAAGGGATATACGAGCGAAGTCGCAAAGCCGTTTGTGGACGCGCTGTTCCGCCTTAGCATGGCGAATCGCATTGTGGCCAATTCGCGCGTGCAAAATACCGCATCCCGCCGCGTGCTCGAAAAAACCGGCTTTGCTTTCACGGGCTCGGGCCTTCACTTCCTGCCGGCGCGCGGAGGCATGCACCCTTGCGACAGGTTTCAACTCGATCGCAAGACGTGGGCCGCGAAGCTGATTGCCGCGGGCGAAAGCCAGGCCATGCCGGCGATGGCACAGCAACCCCCCGATGCAAACGAGGAAAACATCCTTGCCGCTGCGAGCGAGCAAATTGACACTTGATGGAATCTCGCGGGCAACGCTCGAAGGCCTGTCAGGTGCCTGCTATCCGCCGCAGCAGGACGCGGCACCCGCCTTTCCCGAACGCTCGGCCTGAAGCGGCGGGCACGGAACCGAGCCATAGGAGCAAAACACGCAACAGTCGCCCTGCTTCGGCCGCAGCGCCGCGCCGCAGCCGGTACAGCTGTAAAATATCTGGCAGGCATCCACCGGCATCGTCTCCAATCTTGCCGTGGCGCAATGGGGACAGGTGATAATCGACTCAAGGATCATGCCGTCTCCTGTGTTCGCGCTCAGCTCTTCGGCGCGGAAGGGTAGCCCGCGTTGGTCGTTGCCTTTACCAAAGCGTCGACCTTGGCCTTGCTGTCGTCATAGGTCACGACCGCGGTCTTGTCCTCGGCCGAGACAACGACATTGGTTACGCCTGGAACGCGTTCGAGACTGGCTTTTACGGTGCGGGGGCAAAGGGCGCAGGTCATGTTTTGAACCGCGAGCGTGACCGTCTTCTCTGCGCCCAACGCGCTCGAGGAGGCGGCAAGGCCGAATGCCAAGATCGCCGCCGGAAGAAGTTTGCTCATGGACGCTCCTCTCAAGGATTAAGGTAAGGGCCGATCAAATCCGCGCCGATAGCGCCCGCCACAAGGACCGTCGCCAGGACGAGGCCCGTCATGACGAGACGATTGGGCAATGGCCTTGCGCAGGCGCCGCCCTCCGCGCAGGCGACCGTCTTGCGCCGGTAAACGAGCCAGTAGCCATAACCGAGGCAGGCCACCGTCGCCGCGATGAAAAAGGGCTGGTAGGGAGCCAAAGCCGTAAGGTTCGCGATCCACGCGCCGCTGACGCCGAGGCTAAACAGCGCCAAGGGCGCAAGGCAGCAGGACGAGGCCGCGATTGCCCCGAGGATGCCGCCAATTGCGGTGAGCCGCGCCGCCGTCGAGCCCGGGGCTTGTTCGTGCGCAGGCCGGGTTTTGACCTGCACAAATTGGGAGCCGGCGCGCTGGACATTCATGGGATTTCTCCATTGGCGCAGCTATGCTACGGGCCGTGGCGGCTACAGAGTCAAGCGGGATGGGTTCACAAGAATGCGACCATTGACTATGCCGCTGTTGCAAGGGCCTCAGGGATCTCGAGATCGGTGCGTTAAGGCCTCGCGCGCCAAGGTGCACGCTTTGACAGCCGCGTCTCGCCGCGGCCGGTGCCAAGATCGCCGGCCTCGCAAGCTTGAAGCCCTTCTTGCCGATGCCGTGGAACGCTGTTCCGAAAGACCCGCGCCTGCCTGCTCCGTGCGCGATCTGCTCGCGTTGCCAACCGCCATCGCAATTTCGTGCGAATTTTCCCCATTTGGGTGTTCTCAGCGGCAGTGCAAATGCAATATTCTGCGAACCGAGTTGTTCGGGTGTTTCGTGGCTGTCAAGCTCGCCGCGAGCGGGACTCCCGACGGTGAGACGTTAAGCTTAATTAGAGCTGAATCTCCCCGGGAAGCAGAAATGCTTTATTATATTCGAATTGGAACGTTTGACGTGGGCGGGCTAAGCGCCGCGATTGCGGCATAGAGGCGTAGAATGGTGCGGGCGCTGTATTCTGCAGAAGGTAATACCATCCCTTTCGGCGAGAGGCTGGCGTCGTCCGAGCAGTTCCTGATTCTGTTCCAGGAGGGAATGGATCTCGTGGGCAAGGCCGCGGCCTATCTCGACGGCGACGGGCGCCACGAGGCAAGGGCGTTGGCACGGCCGGCGGCGGCCGCCTATGCGGTCGAGAGCATGCGCTTGACGACGCGGCTCATGCAGATTGCCTCGTGGCTGCTGCTGCAGCGCGCCGTCAACGAAGGCGAATTGAGCCGGGCCGAGGCGGCCGGCGAGAAGCGAAGGATCCACCTGTCGCAACAGGACGTTGTGTCAAGGAGAGAGGTTTTGGCAAGCTTGCCGCCGCGCCTGCGCGTACTGATCGGCACATCGCTCCGGCTGCAGGCGCGCATCATCCATCTCGATCTTTTAATTTACAAATCGCGCGAGGCGAGGACAAAAGAACACATGCCGCCAAGCCCCGTGATGTCTCAGATCGACATGCTGCGCGCGGCGTTCGGCCCGCCAGTCATACCCTCGCCG
>Ga0187783_10004491_pt1 | contig 10339 bp, 9 predicted proteins | sample 1015_SJ02_MP02_2_FD_132471 | JGI IMG/M metagenome (GOLD analysis project Ga0187783, IMG submission 132471) | Tropical peat soil microbial communities from peatlands in Department of Meta, Colombia - 1015_SJ02_MP02_20_MG | ecosystem: Environmental > Terrestrial > Soil > Wetlands > Peat | place...
GGTCGGGTCAAGAAGATGGTCGGTCTTCTCGCTCTTCGGGGGGAGACCGATTAACGCGGCGAGTTGCTGTTTGCCCTTAATCGGCTGCCGCTGTTCGTCCCAAGCCTGCCGGATCCGCCCTACGGCGTCTGCGATGTATTCGGCGTCATTTTTGAAGCGAGCAGCCCCGAAGCCCGCGGGTTCTCTTTGCTCCCGTTCCGATGTCCCGGGTTCATATACCAGGTCTCCTGCCCGCTCAATCGCGCTGGTAAGGTTCCCGTCCGGGCTCTTCTCCCACAGGACAAGGCGGAAGGGGTCGGGGGCGAGAAAGTCACGGGGTTTGACACACTTCGCGATTACCTTCGTTTCCCCACGCCCGTTATCCCATACAGCGTCGTTGCGCGCCATACCCCATACGGTATCAGCCATGGCTCCAAAATCGCCGGTGCCGCGTATAACGTTATCGAGGGTGAGCCAGTTTAAGACCGCCTTCTCGTTCATCACCTTTTTGTCTGTCGGTCGTTTCCTGGAATGGTGGTCGAAAAGGATGTCCATTCCCAGGAACCGCAAGTCGGCTGCCTCGGCGAAAATCGTTGAACTTGTTGCGCTGCTTTCGTCCGCTGCTTTGCCGTTTTCGTCGAGCAGGAACCGAACCAAGGTATCGACGATAATCAAGACGTGCTCGCACTTCGTATGGTCGCGCATGCGATTCGCCATCTCGATAACGAGCGGGTCGTTTAATCGCATCGTTCTGCCTTCGTCGACCGTGCGAAAGTGAAACCACCAACGACCTTCGTCGAGCCTGAAATGGTGTGCGCGTGCCTTTAGGGCGGTGCGATATGTTTCGGGGCATAGGTAGAGCACGGGCATCCGCTCAACGACGGGATACACGCCGAACAGCGGTTCCCCTGTAGTGACTGCCTTTGCCGCCGATAGCGACGCCCACGACTTTATCGTACCTGCCGGCGTCCCGAAAAAGTTGCTGCCCGCCATCAAGACTCGCTCGACAATCGCTCGTGTCTTGCTTTCTTTGACATCTCCTAACGAAGGGAACTGTATGAACAGTTCTTCGTCCGTGTAGTCCTTCGCTGGCTTCTGCGTAGTCGCGTCACCCGCCGGTTGAGCGGTAAGAATGGCAGGACTCGAGGGAACAAACCTGCTATGCAGGTCTTTCAAAACTTCCGCGCTTGCCGCACCGTGCTTTGCCAGGATTTCAACAACATCTTCCAGGGTGAACGGTTTCGGCGTGGCGGGTTTTTCAGGTGCAGATGCTTCGGGAGAAGGGGAGGACACAAGGATATTCGGCGTGCTCGTTCCGACCGTTCCGCCTGTTCCCACTTTATTGTCACCGATGCGCAACGCGTTCGCTCCTTCAACCTTCAAGTTCCGTTTTCCGTTTACGATTGCAATCACTTCGGAATCTTCAAACGGCTCCGAACCTGGCAGGCAATACCTGTGCGCATACTGCAATGCCCATTCTTGAATCTGATTCCAATCGTCGGACACGTCCTGCACGAGCCAATAAACATATTGGCTTACTCCATCGTTCCGTTGACCGTCGCCGAGCATCACATCAAACCGCGGTAACATAGGCAGTCCGTCATCATGCGTGAGTTGCGCGGAAGTGGAAAACGGCGGAACGGATGGAGGGACGGACGAAGAAACGGCGGCTCCCTGTTCAACAACAAGCGAGAGAATGTAATCCGCCATCTTGTTCGGCATCAAAGCAGCCGGCGAATCGTCGTAAACCTCATACAGCGAACCCTTCGGATGATGCGAGCCTTCGCCCGCCACATACAAGTTATGGAAGCGAAGGGAAAACATCTGATTCAGAGTCTTCCCTTGCACGATATTCCGCAACTTTGCGCGGGTGTAATCGGTTTGAACCCAATGAGATTGCCTGTGATTCGGGCGTGATTGAGTTGTTCGTGTTCGCGGGAATGGTTCGCCTGAGAACGTCTCATACCCCACGCGAAACTCGTCCGAAATATCTTCATCAATGAATAAATCACCTTCGCGCATGGCGAGTAAGCCTACGCTGGCATTCGGAAACCGCGCTGCCCACTGCCTGATTTGCTCCGGGTCTTGCGTTGCAAGTTTCGGGAAACCTTTGATGTGTGGTTTCTTCGTGTCGCTCATGTCTAGCGGGAATACGCGATAACCTAGAGCAGCGTTGCGCAAAGCGATTGTTTCAAACCCCTCAAACTTCGGCGGAGCAGCGGTAATACGGGTAGTAGCAGTAGGTTCGGGCGTAAGAGTTGAAGAATCGGTTGATGCTATGGGTTCAGCCGTCTCTGCTGCGTCGCTCTCCGTGGCTGCTATTGCGGTTTTTTCCGCGTTTTCCACCGTGGAAGCGACCGATGCGCACAACGGGCAACGGAGCAAATGGTGCTCCTTGCACCGTTCAGGCGTTGCAGTTCCATTCGCCTTCGCCGTTTCTGCCGCTGCACGGTCGCGCCGTTCCTGCATTGTTGCTAGTCGGTCTTCGTGCTCTCTTTGTACTCTGGCGTATGCCGCCGAGATATTTGAATCGGGTTGTGCGTTGCTCATGTAGTTCTCCTTAACCGTTCTGCGGTTATTCTCCTTAACCTGAAAGTTTAGAACCGGGGGCGAGGGTTAAGGGGCTCGCCCCCGTGCGCCCATGAACGCGGTTAAGCGTTCGCGGGAATCTCTTTTCTGATACATTCCAACCGCTCAAAATCAACTTTGCGAATCAGCGGCGGAAGTTTCAGGAGCACATTCGCCTCGCTCTCTTGTCGCCTGAGTTTGTTTCGGTTATCTTCGCATCGGAACAGTGCGGCGGCTATCAGGGCTCCGGGTGAAACCGGGTGCTTTAAATCGGCTTCCGCTAGAGTCCGTATGTCCTCGCTGCCCTGCCATTCGTGTTTACCCGAACTGTAGTTGATGCGCACAATGGCGCGAAGCCATTCCCACGCTGCATGCATCTCCCAGAAGTCAACTGCCACGCCCGCGGTAAAGCCTTCCGCCGAAAGGTCGGTGTATTTGTTCAAAAGCGAAAGCAGGTCAAGCGGGTCGGGATAACCACGTCCTTCGCCACGCTGATACATGTCCTTCAACCGCTGTCTGTCTGCGTCGTTCATATGGTTCCGTCCTAATAGATGTTCTCTGTGCCGGCGTGCGAGCACGGCGGCTTTACTTAAACTTCGGCTCCTTCCGACTTCCGCATCGCTGTCGCGAGCCCCGCGAGTTGCACCTTTTGAATCTGTCGGATTGCTTGTTCGCGACGGATGAGAGTTTCAAGAAGATGAATCATGTCCTGTGCCGACATCTTCTTTTCGGCTGCGAGTTGTGCCAGCGGCACGCGTTCTTCTGTCCATGCGGTTAGCAAGGCGTCTTCGTCTGGCGTGAGCGGTTTCGGCGGGTTCCGCCGTTCCTCGTCAAGGTCATCAAGCAACTTTTTCAGAGCGACGCAATCTTTCAGGTCAAGGGGTAGCGGCTTGTGGCGTTCTTTGAGGGTTTCAATGCCCGTGAGAATGCCGAGAATCCGAGTGGCGTCTTCGTTACTTAAAGGTCGCAGACCACGAAGACGCTCGCCCAGTAATCCTTTGTCGCACCCGACCAGATACGCGAGACCTGCGTTCCCGATGCCGAGCCGATTCTGTTTGTCAACGATTTGATCGAGCAGCATTCAAATCTCCTTCTCCCAACACCGTGTGATGGCGTCGGGGCAAAATAAAAAGCGATTCCAGCCGTTGCGCTGGAACCAAAACTCGAGGGCTCTTTCCCCCTCTAAAAGGAGTATGGACACCCTCATGAGTGACTCGCTCACTCATGCGCAGTGTAGGAACCTCTTGAGAATAAAGGGCTCTAAGGCTCGCTCAATCGGCGATTTTCTTTGTGGTTGTCTTCGCGACCCCGAACCGTCCGTGCGCAAGCCTTGTGCGGCAAGTTGAATGCGAAAGACGAGGTTGTCTACAGTCTTCGGGCTCAGCTCCATCTCTGCGGCAACTTGGTTGCGAGTCTTGCCGAGGCGAAAATAGAGCAGGATAATGCGCATCCATCGACCAGCACGTTCGCGCTGCAAGTCATTCGTGTCTAAAGCGGGGAATGATTTCTGCAACAGACCCCTGACCTGTGAATCATGTTTTGCCCACTCAGGCACGGCGTGAATCTTTTCTCTACGTTTGTGGATTGTGTTTCCACGGAAAAACAAGTCCGACCCATCAAAGCGGTTTCGGAAGCGTTGGAAGTCTTGCTTACGCGGCGAAAAAGATGAGTTGTATCGCATAGTGTCTCCCTCCATCGGCACCAAACGGTGCTGCTGAGACCTAAAAAAGTGAAGGGGCTCTCCCCCTCAAAAGACCACGCGGAACGCCTCACTCGGCTCGTTGTCGCGCGCTCGAAAAGGGGCTCCCTCCTCTCCATAAGTAGTATGGAACGACCCACTCTCCCTCATTTGCCGGTCTGTTACAACTTGTAGCACACGCCAGGACGACGCCTTTTCACGAAGACGCGAAGAACGGGCGCTGATTTTAAAGAAGTTGGAGAGAGTCAGTTTATAAAGTATATCTTTTGTGCGACCCCAAAACGGGCGATTTTTGTTCGCCTTTTGTTCGCCTTACTTTATACAATATAAAATCTGTGACATTCCCTCGCGGGAGCCCTCCCGCCCAACTTCAGGGCGGTGCCTTCCCGCTCGGAGTCCGCTGCTCACTGGGCGATTTGCTGCGCGCGCAAATCTGCGGATGAGTTAGCCGCGGAAGTCACGAAGTGGCGTCAATGCTGGGCTGCGGTTCAAGCAAAGGACACCGAGCAGATGGGCAAGACCTGCGTTGACGATAGTGCTGCTAAAAAATCGTCCCAATAGCAAGAGGCATGGAGCCGAAGGTCGGAATCGAACCGCCAATCTTCATATCACACTGTGGGTAACTACTTTTCAGACTTTGAAACTCGGGACAGTCTTCCAACAGACGAATGGTCTCTGCAAACTCAACAAGTGTACCGATAGAGCGCCTAAGAAAATAATTCCGACGGTATTTCTCATCCGTGATATCCAACTCTGCCGACTGCAGATAAATGGCACTTGTCTCGATTCGCAGGTCCTCATAGAGAACCGCAAGCCGCGCCATGTAGGCATGTGCCATCTCCCCCGGTTTGGAACCAAACACTCTCGATAATTCTCGCATTCGGATACGTGTCTTCACGCGATCACCATAGAAGTCATTGCTGCCGTTAAGGAAAATCATCCTGCGCCGGTATACTAAGCAATTTAATGCCACTTCCCCACATCAAACCCATGGAATTGGTTCGGCACGCCGAACTATTCGATAGCGCCCGAGTCTCGGATTCGAATTGCGGGCGAGCGTGGCAAACGTTGGCACACGGATCGAGGGATCGTAAATCCAAGAATGCCCATTCTGTAAGTCTGTCGAGCCTCCGTGGCTTCAAACCCGAATTAAAATCCCGCACTGGCCCTCGACGACTTTTTTCGTTGACGGTCAACCCCCTAACTAAGACGGCCTCCCGAGGGCTCCCGGTGGCTACAATGCTTACCGAATAGAGGAGTCGTAATCCCCCAGAATCAAAATGCGTCACCAAAAATTGGTACTTCCGTACCACTGACAACAATGTAGAACTATTGTACGTTTGGCTATATTCGAAGAGAGGGTGCACGGGATGGCGAAAACAAAAACGAAATCGGGCCCCAAGCCGATTTTTGGTGAAAAGATGGGCTGGAGGATCACCGTCATTGTCACCAAGGCTCAGGCGAAGAGCATTCAGTCCGTCGCGGCCGCACAAGGTAAAACGGCTTCGGAATGGGCAAGAGAGATTCTGCTGCACAACTTGCCAAAGGAACTGGCTTAAATCGTGAGCGCAGCACCGAGCACAACGCACTTATTAGAACTGGCGAAACAATTTAACGCGCGCCGGCGATGGAATCGGCCAGGAAAGATTCCCCTCGAACCTCTGATGGTGAATTCTCCGTCCGTGAAGCAAATCATCGACGGCCTGATAAAAATGGGGAAGTCGCGACAAGATGCCGAGGACGCGCTCATGCGCATGCACAATCTCGGTGACATCTTGACGCCTGAAGAATTGGCCCAAAGGCTTAAGGTGCCTGTGTCATGGGTTTATGACAAACAACGAACCCGGTGCAAGAACCCCCTGCCTTCCATACCGATGGGTCGATACGTTCGTTTCGACTGGGACCAGGTTGTGAAATGGTTGGAAGACCAAGCGGACAGGGCGAACAGGTCAACAAATTCAAGCGCCAGCAAGAACGGCCGTAAGAAACGGGGTTAAGTCTAAATGCAGCGCGGAAAGATTTTCCGCAAAGGTGCATCTTGGCACCTGCGATATAAAACCTACAAGATTGTCGGCGGGAAAAAGATTTGGCAGACCACCTCGACCAGACTGGCCGATTATGATCTGCGCCACCGAACGCAGGAATCCGTTCAAGACGAAGCGGACAAATTTCTTAAGGGAATCAATCCTGTCGTTTCAGGCCCTAATGGGATCCCCACCTTCAAAGAGCAATCGGAAATTTGGCTTGAACGTTGCCAAACGCGCCAGCGAAAGCCGATCAAGCCGGCGACACTAACCGGTTGGAAATCCTATCTGAACGTTCACATTTTGCCGGCGCTTCAGAACATCGTGCTGCCGGACATCACGAATAAAGCAGCCAAGGATTTCGTTGCAACCCTGCCCCCGAGCCTATCGCCAAAGACCGTCGCCAACATTGTCCAGGTAATAAAAATGGTCAAGGCGAGCGCAGTTGATGAGGACGGCAACGAAATTTATCCGACGAAATGGAACCACGATTTCATCGATCTGCCCACAGTGAACGAACGCGAACGAAAACGTCCCTCATTTTCAGCGAAACAGATCGAAGCAATAATTGACGCGGGCGATCGCACAATGCAAATGTCGGCTATTCTTTTTGCAGCGGCAGGCATCCGCGCAGGCGAACTGTTCGGACTCGAGGTTCGCCATTTCGACGGCCGCTCCATTAAAGTTGAGCAAGGAGTTTGGAATGGGGTTATCCAATCTCCTAAGACGCAGAACGCGCATCGAACGATCGAATTGCATTCCGCAGTGTCCAAGCTGTTGAAGTCGTTCGTCAGCAATCGGACAACCGGCTTTATCTTCGGAGGGCCGAGACCATTGCATCAAAGTAATTTTCTTCGCAAGCACTTCCATCCGACACTGAAAGCCGCGGGCGTTCCAAAGAGCGGTTTTCACGGATTCCGGCGCTATCGCAACACGTATTTGCGCAACGTTGTGGGATGCCCGGACGGCCTGTTGAAGTTCTGGCTGGGCCATTCCGCAAGCCATGATATGTCCGGCTTGTACGACCGGATTCGAGAGGATGTGAATTTCAGGAAAGAACAAGCGGAGAAGATGGGCGTGGGATTTAAATTACCGGTCAAATTGAGAGCGGTGAAAACTAAGCGAAAGAGAGAAATGCTTCTTGCGTAAAGCCAATTGTTCGGTTAGGCCGGCACGACTTATCGCCCGGTTGGTGTTGAATCAAGTTAGAAAAAGTGGAGAGCAGCCTGAAATTACTCGTGCCGCAACGAGACGATGGGTTCGACCCTCATTGCGCGATACATTGGTGCTAGGCACGCGGTCAGACCGACCGTCAAAACCACAATTGGTACGACGACAAATGTGCCGGGATCCAATGTCGAAACTCCCCAGACATGGCTCTTCATAAAACGCACTAACCACAGGCTCACAACCGTGCCGATAAGCATGCCAGAGGCGACCAAACCGAGGCCGCGTCTGAGTATCATGGCAACGATGTGACTCTGTTGCGCGCCGAGCGCCATACGAATCCCGATCTCGTGCGTTTGCAGAGCTACGCTATAGGACATCACACCAAAGACACCGATCGCCATCAGCATGAGCCCAATCGAACCTAACGTGCCGAGTAGTGTGACGTCGAATTTCGGCTCCGCATAGTTATGCTCACGCAAGTAAGCTTCGATCGTCTGAACATCGGACAGGGTCACGTCTGGGTTCACGGCCCAGATTTGTCCGCGAATCGGCGATACCAGCGAGTTCGGATTTATGGCACTCCGCACTAGAAGGAAACGAAAACCTACGCCGATCAGGGTGTACGGAATGTACGCTTCAGGTAGCGGCGGGTTCCGGACGCCTCCATTTGTCACGTCCGAGACCACCCCAACAACCTCGAAATCCGCGTCTTTCATCCCTGGGATGGTTTGGAGAGAATCAAACTTGATCTTGCGCCCGATCGGATTCTGCCCTGTGAGATAGCGCTCAGCGAACAAGTGATTGATTACCGCTACTTGGCGAGCGGAACCAATGTCGCTCTTTGAAAGTAGCCGGCCGTAAAGCAGCGACAGTCCTAAAGTTCGGAAATAGCCCTCGCCACACAGATCCAGACTTGCAGTCCACGGTTCCGCATGCGAGCTTCCAGGTATGGTCACTCTGCTGAACGCAAGGCTCCTAGGCGGAGCCGACAGGCTTATCGTAGAGGCCGCTACTCCGGGAACTGCATCGATGCGATCGATGATGCGCCCATAAAAAGAATTCGTCTGCTGCGCGTTTTCATAAGAACCGCTGGGCAGAATGAGTTGCCCGACCAGGATGTGTCCGGGGTCAAAGCCTAGCTTGACATCAACCAGGGCGACGAATGTGCGCAGCATCAGGCCCGCACCGATCAGAAGCAAAATCGACAATGCAACTTCTGAGATGACCAGCGACCCACGAAGCTTGCTAGTCCGGGATCCCAGCCCTGTTCTCGCACCGACTCCAGCCAATCGCGGGGCGATGTTTCCTTTGCCTGCGCGAATTGTGGGAACGACACCACAAATCAGCGTCGTTATCAACGACGTACCCACCGCGAACAGAAGAACGGTCGAATTCACCTCGAAGACCGCTTCGGGGGGAAAAGTGTCGTAAGGAACGAGCGGAATTAGTTTTCTTATTCCGATCCACGCCAAGAAACACCCCGCTACACATGCCGCAGTCGCGAGCACCAAGCTCTCGACCGTAAACTGTTGAACCAACCTGTGGCGAGTCGCTCCGAGCGAGAGTCGAACAGCAACCTCCTTCTCGCGAACTGCGGCTCGTGCCAACAGCATGTTCGCTACGTTGCTGCTGGAAATGAGCAGGAGCATCACAACCGCACCCACAAGCGGTGGGATCATTTTCTTAAATGGGCCAATGACGTTGTCTCTAAACGGTGCAGTGGTGACGTAAAATTGCCTCGGAAACTCATTCGGCCTGCTTTTGGCGATTGCATGAGCAACTACATTCAGGTTGGCCTCCGCTTGTCTCAGGCTCACATCCGGCTTGAGCCTGGCGATCGGCCAGACATTGGCATCGGAGGGGATGGGATTGGTCGAAAGTTGCCCTCGATCCAACGAAAACGGAATCCAGATGTCTGAGTCGCCCCAGCGAAATCGGGGCGGCATGATCCCAACAAGGATCCTCGAGACACCGTTTAGAGTAAAACTCTTCCCGACGATCTTGGGGCTGCCATCGAATCGTTGCCGCCAGATCCTGTAGCTCATCACGAAAACTGGCGCGCTGCTGGGTTTCGTATCATCTGGGGTCGCCCAGCGGCCCAACAACGGAGCTACGCCCATGAACTCGAACAGATTTGCGCTGACGTAGTAAACGCTATAATCAACAGCCTCACCTCCGCTCTGGTACGCGACATCGGTCAATCCCAAACCACCCCAACCGCAGACCATGTCCTCGAAAACCTGATTCTGCGAACGGTAATCCAGAAAGGCAGGGAGGGACATTGCCACATCACCTTCGGCGCGTCGCGTCGCGTCGTGGATCTCGAAAATCGTCGCACCGCCGAAATTCTTATACGGGAAAGTGTTGAAAAAGACGGCATAGATGGCTCCGAAAATGATGGTCACTGCGCCAATGCCGAGAGCGAGGGTAAGTACAGCGACGAGGGTGAAGCCGGGTGACTTGCGCAGCACACGGAGGGCGTAGAGCACGTCTTGCGAGAGCGATTGCATGGCTCCACTCCTAGCAAAAATCTATCCAGCCCACCAAGACACTTCGAGTGGAATTATAGACGAGCAACGCCTAAAGAGGCGTGCGCGACAACCAATCGAGCGATAAACGGGGGGCGTAACGAGACATTGTTCCCGACGCACCAGCCGCTCGGGAAAAGAAGGAGAGAAAAGCAAAATCCTGCAAAATTGTTGTACGCCGTGTTGTACGGCCTTCTGAAGCTAACCCGCCAAACTCGCTGGAACTAGCATAAACATTGGCCAAAAAGTGGCTCCCCGGGCAAGACTCGAACTTGCAACCCTTCGGTTAACAGCCGAATGCTCTACCATTGAGCTACCGGGGAACCGGGCAAGGTAGATTCTAATTTACAACACGTTGCGCGGACGCGCCA
>Ga0187783_10004492_pt1 | contig 10337 bp, 11 predicted proteins | sample 1015_SJ02_MP02_2_FD_132471 | JGI IMG/M metagenome (GOLD analysis project Ga0187783, IMG submission 132471) | Tropical peat soil microbial communities from peatlands in Department of Meta, Colombia - 1015_SJ02_MP02_20_MG | ecosystem: Environmental > Terrestrial > Soil > Wetlands > Peat | place...
TCGACGTGCAAACCTTGACTCGTTCTTTGAAAACGCGCCCCCTGAATGGGATTTCGCCGGAAAGAACGGCGATGGGGATTAGATGGTGAGCGGGCATCAACGACGAGGATGGGGTGGAAGATATCTCGGGTTTCGCATTAACTGCGAGTGTTGTTTTCGGAACATCGAGACAGATCAGATTGTCCCTCGCGACATCAATGACTTGCGGACCACGACGCAGAAGGGTTTTCGGAACGTGTCAGCCCTGGACGCCGATGCGTTTCACGAACTGCTCGAACCTTGGATCGGAGCGCAAACCCGCGAAGAGCGGGTGTGTTCTGAGAGAGCTTGTGAACGGTTGCCGCTCCGGAACGGCACGTTCCAGCCATTCAAATGCTGAATCGTTCTCGCCAAGTTGAGCGTGAATCGCTGCAATCCAGAGTGCCGATCCGTCTCTGGCCTTCTGAGCCTTTTTCGTTTCTTCCAACATCACACGGGCCTCGGCGGTCCGGCCGAGCCTGGCATATGTGGCGGCTGCGTGCGTGCGAATGAGCATGACCTGCGGAGCCAACTCTAATGCTCGCGCGCATTCCTCGGCGGCCTTTTCGGTTTGACCGGTGCGCGCATACGTGTCCGCCAGCAGTACGTGAGATAGTGCGTTGCGGGGATCGATCGCGAGCGCTATGCGAAACTGCGCGATTGCGTCGTCGTACAATCCCAGTAGCCAAAAAGTGATGGCGAGGTGATTGTTGGGACTCCATGACGATGGGTCAAGCTCAACTACTTTTTTCGCTGCGATGATCGCGCCCGTAAAGTCAGATCGCGCCAACGCAAAGTAGGTGAGGAGTTCATATCCAAGAACGGAATCGCCACGCAACTCAAGGCCCCGCCGTGCCTCTCGCTCTCCCGTGGCAAACTCCCAATCGCTAAAGTGGACAGCAGCCAGGCTAATGTGTGCATCACCAAGAGCATCATCTAGATCGAGGGCTCTCTGAGCCGCGGCCCTCGCAACCGGAACGACGTCCGGTGCGGATGCGAGCCCCTGAGTTGCGAGTACGACATAGGCCATTGAAAGCTGTGCGTACGCGGGGGCATACGAAGGATCGATCTCGATGGCCTGCCGACAGAACGTAATCGCTTTTTGGAGGCCGGCCGGCCATTCATTTTCGACGTAATACTGGGCCTTGAGCAGCAAACGGTAGGCTTCGTTCTTCTGAGTCGGGCGTTTGCGGAGTTTCTTCTTTTCGTCGCCCGAGAGTTGCAAGCGAAGTTTTTCAGAGATTTCATTCGTGAGCTCTTCCTGCACTGCAAGCAGGTCGGTCATTTTGCGGTTGTAGCGACCGCCCCAGAGCTGCGCCTGGCGATCCACATCGACCAACTCAACCGATACGATCAAGTCGTTGCCGCGTTGGTGCAAGCGCCCCGCGAGAACGGCGCGGACGCCCAATTCGCGTCCGATTGCTATGGGATCGAGAGTCGGGCCACGGTGACGGAAGGCGATCGCCCGCGGAGTCAGCCGTATCTTGCGAAGCTGCGCCAGTGTGTTGATCAGTGTCTCTGCGATTCCGTCACTCAAGTAATTGGCCTCGGGATCTCCGCTGGCGTTTTCGAGTGGTAGCACGGCCAGTGAATCAATCGCTTGCTTCCCAGACGAGGACTTGTCCTTTGCCTTCGCTGCGCCCGGAGCGCTCGATTGCGTCACAGGAACCGGCGCCAGGCGGTCCGAAGCTACATCCCGCCTCAAACGCAGCAGGTCCGCGCGCATATCGGATGCATGCTGGTGTCGCAGCGCACGATCCTTTTCCAACGCCTTGTCGATGATCACTTCGAGCTTCTGCGGTAGCGAGGGATTCAGCTGCGCGGGCGGGACCGGCGCGCGGTTTAGGATGCTGTCGAAGATGGTTCCTGACGTTGCCCCGGAAAAGGTTTGACGCCCCGTCGCCATCTCATACAGGACCAAGCCGAAGCTGAAGAGGTCAGTCCGCAGATCCAGCTCCTCGCCTCGCACCTGCTCAGGAGACATGTAGGCTACCGTGCCGAGGGCCACACCGGGACTCGTCAGGTTCGGCTCTTCGTCTTCCGTTGTTCCTTCCATGGTCGCGGCGAGAGTGCGGCTCTGTGGCAACTGTTTCGCCAGGCCGAAGTCGAGAATCTTGGCCTGACTTCGCTCGGTGATGAAGATGTTGGCCGGCTTGATGTCGCGATGCACGATCCCTTTCGCGTGTGCCATGGCCAGTGCGTCTGCGATCTGCGCGCCGAGATCGAGGATCTCGTCCAGAGGCAACGCCTTGCCACCGATGCGTTGCCTGAGCGTTTGCCCTTCGAGCAATTCCATGGCGATGAACGCTCGGCGTTTCTCTTCGCCGATGTCATAGATCGTGCAAATGTTCGGGTGATTCAAGCCGGACGCGGCTTTGGCTTCGCGGCGAAAGCGTTCGAGGGCCTGGTGATCGTGACCGAGATCGTCGGGAAGAAACTTCAGGGCGACAAAGCGATCGAGGCGCGTGTCCTCAGCCTTGTAAACCACACCCATCCCGCCACCGCCCAGTTTCTCGACGATTCGATAGTGCGAGATGATTTGGCCAATCATCGTTGACATCATTTTCCGGACGGCACGAGGCGCTTCAACTCTTCGAACCAGTTCAGCACGACGTTGATTTGCGTCGGTGCGGCTGCCGCCTGCTCGCTGGGCTTGATCATGAGGAAGCGCTGGCCGTCAGGAGAGACGTCGTAGAAGGGAACCGTTGCGGGAGTCGGCACATAGTGTCCCTGAAAGAGCATTCGCGGTTTGCCTGCAACGAAGCTCGGTTGAGTGGCAATGTCCACGGCCATCATCTTGTCCCCGCTTCGATAAAACAACTCGCGACCGTTGCGATTCCAGACCGGCTCCGTGCCTCCATCCGTTGAGATTTGCCACTTGCCGCCGGGGCCTGGGTAGGGCTGTGCGTAAACCTCAAAACGGCCCGATTCGTCCGAAACATAGACCAGCCAGCGCCCATCCGGCGAAAACTCCGGCGCGCTTTCGTTGAATGGCGTGCGCAGGAAAGGCTGCGCCTTACGGTCACTCATCCGGAGCACCCAAATGTCATACCCGGTGGTGGGATTCTCTTCCATGAGTGCCAGCAGTTGGCCATCCGGCGACCAGGAACTCGGGACCTGAACGTACTCGCCCCTCGTCAAGCGCTCGACACTGCCACTGCCGTCTGCCATTTGCCAGAAAATATTCCGCGACCCTTCCTTGTTTGACACAAACGAGATCCGCTTGCTATCCGGTGTCCAAGAGCTAAAAACGTTCATGCTCCCCCCAAAGGTTAATCGCGTCAACGCGTCTCGGGAGAGATTGTAGAGCCAGACTTGAAGGCCCTCTTCGGAGATGGTCACGGCCACCTGCCGGCCGTCGGGGGAAAGCCGCGGATACACGTACGGGTGAACGGGGGCGGCCAGGGGTTGTTCTACCCCAGTGCGACTGACCCATACCAATCTGCGCTGCGCCGCTCCTCCCGAAACATAGACAAGCGTTCCGGTGGCCGAAACGCTGTACTGAGCGGATCCGCTGTTGAGTGTGGATTGCAGAAGGTCCTCCACCACAGGGACCGCCGCACCCGTTGCTTCCATGCGTTGGGTATCGAACGGCACGGCCATGAGGTTGGCCCCTTGCAGATAAACCAGGTGACCAGACGCCGTGTAGTGCGGCTGCGACGCGTGTCGGACCAAGATCCGGCGTTCGCCAGTTGCAATCGACTGAACTACAACCTGCTCACCGACGTTACTATTCTCGAGGTCGAAGAGTACGGCCTTGCCGCCCGGCAAGAACTCCGGCGAGTAATGGCCGACCTCGCCTTTTTCGAGACGAGTCAGGGGCTGCGGGACCCCTCCCTCCTCCGATACCTGCTCCAGACCTGACGTTATCGAAGGTGCGAATGCAATCATCCCCCGGTTACCCCAACTCCCCCCGAATGGGGCCACGGCATCGCCGAGATCTAGCCCTGTTCCTCCGCTGACTGAGATCTTCTTCAACTTTGATTTCGCGAAGAACCCCAGCCATTGGCCGTCGGGAGAGAAGAAAGGCTCGCTACCTCCCTCGGTTCCGGGCATGGGCTTGGCCTCTGTGCTATCCATCGCCCGCAGATAGATCTGCTGCGTGCCGCCCTGAGTAGCGACGTACGCGAGACGAGTGCCGTCGGGGGAGACAGCCACGGCAGGGCCGTATATCAGCCCCGCTAATTGCTGGTCCGGCAGCAGATTTATTACAGTCCGAGTGACGGGCTGCGGCGGCGACGGCTTCAGATTCCAGATAGCGAAGCCGGTGATGGCGCCAGCAATCACGAGCGCGCCCAAACTTAGGATGAGCGCGCGTCGCCAGGCTAAGGTGGAAATTCCTGCCGCTCCCGCGAGTGATGGGTCGGGTTGGCCGGAGAGAACTTCATCCAGCGAGATGCGAGCGTCACCGATGTCGCGCAGGCGTTGCTTGGGATCTTTTTGCAGGCATCGATGCAAGAGCACGCGAATTCGAACCGATAAGGCCGCGGGAAGCAGCGACCAATCCGGTTCGGCGCGAATCACAGCGGCTAAGGTGTCGGTGACCGTCTCGCCGTCGAATGCACGCTTGCCGGTCAACATTTCAAACAGCACGCAGCCGAACGCCCAGATATCGGTGCGACGATCGACCGGCTTGGCCTTGGCTTGTTCAGGCGACATGTACGCCGCCGTGCCCAGCAAAACTCCCTGCATGGTCGCAAGGCGGCTCAGTGTCGGAGAGGTCGAGATATCGAGCGAGGCGGCTTCGCCTTCGAGCGCCTTGGCCAAACCGAAATCGAGCACTTTCACTGCATCGTCGTTCGTCACCTTCACGTTGGCCGGCTTCAAATCGCGATGCACGATTCCGCGCTCGTGCGCGTACTCGAGCGCTTCGCAAATCTGCTTGGCGATCTTGAGGGCTTCGTCGATTGGAATGGGACCTTGCTTGATGCGATCGGCGAGGGTCGGGCCTTCGACCAACTGCATTACCAGTGCGTGTGTGCCGCTGGAATCTTCCAGGCCGTAGATCGAAGCGATGTTGGGATGATCGAGAGAGGCGAGGATTTTGGCTTCTCGTTGGAATCGCGCCATGCGGTCCGCATCGCGCGCGAAGGCTTCGGGCAAAACCTTGATGGCTACATCGCGTCCCAGTTTTACATCGCGGGCGCGATAGACCTCGCCCATGCCGCCCGCACCAATAGCTGAGAGAACTTCGTAGGGGCCCAAGTGGGTGCCGGACTGAATGGCCATAGGTCCCCTGCCCGCTGGAATCCGGGCAGTATATCCTAGGGTATTTACCGTTTTCTACCACCGCGGCGGGAGCAGGTCGCTACCGCGTTCCAAAAACCTTTTCCCGAATTTTGGAACGCTCTGGCGAGACGCGATACAAAGTTCCGACCCCTACCCCTAGCTGTTTCGTGATAGCCCTCCAGCCATGACCCGCGGCACGAAGTGACGCCACCCGCGATGCGTCGAGTTCTTTCTTCGGTCTACCGAGGATCTTTCCCCTCGCGCGTGCCGCGGCAAGTCCTGACCGGACGCGATCGCGGATCAGCTCCCGCTCGAATTCCGCGATGCTCGCGAAGATCCCGAAGACAAGCCGGCCGTTTGGCGTTGAAGTGTCCACACCCTCGTGCAACGAGATGAAATCGATTCCGAGCGAGCGGAACTCTTCGAGCGCGTTGACCAGTTGGCGGAGCGATCGCGCAAAACGATCGTATCTGTAGACGACCACGGCGGAAACGAGACGCCGCCGGCAGTCTGTCCAGAGCCGATCGAGTGCCGGACGCCGTTCCTTGCTACCTGACACGCCTGAATCGACATACTCGACACATTCCCCCCGCGCCGAGTGCAGTACTCCCGAAGTTCGCGAAGTTGGACAGCCGGGTCCTGCCCGTGGTTCGTCGTGCTGACGCGCGCGTAGATGGCAACTTTCATCGAGCCTCCGTCCGTTCTTCCGCAGCCAGCAGTGCGTCAATTTCTCGCGCTCGCTGCAATCCAAGCTTGATCAGGTAAAGGACCTCGAGCTGCAATGTTCGGCAGTTTGCCTCGGCATGCTCACGGATCGCGTTGCCCATCTCCTCGTCAAACCGTAGGTGATGTGGCAAATCCGGCCCCAATCGTTTGCAGCGGATCTTGTCACTGCGTTTTCCGTTGTACATGGCCCCCCTCGCAATCAATCCTCAGCGTTCGGTTCTTCGAGCTCCACGGGCTCCGCTTTCAGCCCGACTTTCAGCAGGTGAAGGATTTCGAGCGCAATCGCCCCGGCAAGGCACACGTATTCCCTGCCGAGGCGTTTCGGGCTTAGTCGATTTCGAGTGACAGGGTGCGCGTCGCCTTGGTTGAGGCCAAGACGCGAGCACAGTACGCAGCGCCATCCATTCGCAGCCGCCGGGCGAGGCGGATGACAACCGCTTTCCAGGCGACGTTTCGGCGGAAGTTTTCCTTCAGCTTCGCGGAATGATCGCCGGGCTCAACGATTGCGCCCGCTTCGAGTCGCGTCTTGAGCGCTGATTCTTCGGCGGCAAGCTCATCCTGCAATTGCTTGAGCCGGCCGCGAAGAGACAGCAAGAGCGTGAGCTCGATCTGCGTAATGGCTTCTCGTGCGGGAACGGATTGCGGGAAGGAAACAACGGGTCGAACTAACCGCGTCTCGGAAGATCCAGAGGCAGGTTGTGTGCCGTGGAGTTGCGAGAAAACGGGAAACCGATTAACGTCACTCGTAGATTGCATGGGAGCGGATCCTCCTATGTGATTTAGGGGCGCGTGGGTGTTGATAGCACCGGCGCGTCCCGCTTACTGCCTACCGCTTCGGCTTCGGTTTGCGACCTCGACCCCTGCGATAGTTTCCCTGCTTGTACTTCTGAACTCTCTCCACGTCTTTTGCTGTCCACTGCCGGAATTCATCTCGCCCGAAGGTGATCATTTTCGGTGCGGGAATCTTTCCGCCAGCGATCCAGCGTTCCAATGTCGCTCGGCTAATCCCAACTCGCTTCGCGACATCTAACGTGGAGAGGTATTTCATGCGACTAATTAGTCTCATATTTTCCTTGCTATGTCAAGCTACTTAATGATACATTCCAGCTCAACGGGAGGAGCATCAAGCTTATGAACTTGCGGTCTATCACGTCGATCAAATCGCAAGATCCGACTGAGATTCCCACGTATACATTGGGTGAGGCCGCTCACTATCTCCTCATTCCCCTCGGAACGTTGCGTTCTTGGACGGTTGGCCGCTACTATCCCGTTCAAGGTGGTAAGCGACTTTTCAATCCTGTAATACCGGCCGCGCAAAAAGATCCGCTCATGCTGTCATTTGTGAATTTGATTGAGGCACACGTACTTGACGCCGTTCGACGTGTATATGGTGTGCGCCTGCCGAGAGTGCGCTCGGCAATGGCATTTTTGCGCCGCGAATTTGGCTCCAAACATCCCCTAATTGAGCAGAAGATCGAGACTGATGGTCGAGATTTGTTTATCCGTAGTCTCGGCAAGCTCATAGTGGCCTCCAATGCTGGCCAGCTTGTAATGCCGGAACTGATCGAAGCCTACCTGAAGCGAATTGAGTGGGACGAACGAGGCCTCGCATCGCGGCTATATCCGTTCACCAGAAAACGTCAATTCGACGAACCGAAAGTAATCGTCATCGATCCGCGGATTTCCTTCGGGCGTCCCGTCCTTGCGGGGAGTGGCGTAAGAACGTTGATCGTCGCGGAGAGGTACAAGGCTGGAGAATCGGTTCAAGAGTTAGCTGAAGATTATGGCCGAGGACGCCTCGACATCGAAGAAGCCATCCGCTGCGAATTGGCTCTCGAAGCTGCTTAATGCCCCGACTTTTTTCCTAGATCGCTCTCTCGGGCGATTCAAGATCGCCGCAATGCTGCGCGAGGCAGGTGCGATAGTCGAGGTTCATGACGACCTGTTTCATCAGGCTGCTGAAGATGTGGTCTGGCTGCAAACTGCCGGCGAGAGAGGTTGGGTTGTCCTGACGAAAGACAAAAATATCCGTTATCATGCTCGCGAAAAAGCAACGTTGCTTGCATATGGGTCAGAGCATTTGTACTTACAGCAAAAGCCATGAACGCCGACGAAATGGGAGCGGCCTTCGTCAACGCATTGCCGAAAATTGCTGACACTCTCGCGAATAACCAAGGAGCATTCGTAGCAACCGTCACTCAGGCTGGAACCGTTCGCGTTGTCTTATCAGGATCGGAGCTACAGAAATAGGAAGCCCCGGGTTCACGGCCCTTGGGAGGAGCGAGCCAAATCATCATGTCCACGCGAGAACAGGTCGAAGCTGCCAAGGAAAGGATGGACGCCGCTCATCGAGCCCTGCTGGCCTATGTAATGCGGCCTCCGTCCGTGCCAGCCGACGATGCTCTTCATAAACGACTCGGCCGAGAATTTAAACGCGCCCATCGCGAGTACGGGCGACTGGTTACCGAGCTGGAGTGATGGGAAGCAGCGAACTAAAATAAAAAGCCGCCGGTTCACGGCCGGCGGCCCGGAAAAGCAGTTTGATCGAGATAGACTTCTATCCTAGCGAATTTTCGCCTGAAGCGCGAGATGGGATCAGTAGAGAGGCGATTCGCGCCTGCCGAGAGTTGCTTCCATCCAGCAGCGTCTACGCTTACAACGAGCAAAACCTAGCCGTTCCGTGCATCATGCGCATCTTCCTGGCTTTTGCTAAAGAAGCATGCGCACTTCGGACAGGCCGCAATTGGACCATCGAGCGCGTTCAGCGCGAATCCGAAGAATTTCTGCGTCAGCTCACGATCAAGGTGGTCTTCGCCAAATTCCCTGGTCTTGATCAGCATTGGATAAGCAATATCAACGGAAGCCTCAGTTCGGATGTCAAAAGGAAGTTCGAGCGATCCCCTGAGTGGAAATCCTACGAAGATTTGCTCGAGACACCGAAAACTGAAAGCACTTCCCGCGCTAAATCCGCACCGGAACCCATTCGGAATTCGGAGCCGAGGTCGATTTTAGCCCAGCCGCGCGCGGCGGTCGATGCGTTTATCGCGCGCATCCGAGAGAAAACTGGACGTGAGATCACGCGCAAGGATATTTACACTGCAGCCGGCTACAAAGACCGGACGCAGTTTGAAAGGTTCCAGAGTGGGAAACGCTGCACAAATGCGGCGAAAGAGAACTTCATACGCGTTATGAATTTGGACCCAACAGGATTTTTCCGAGAGCTCGAAAAGAAGAAGCGGTACTGATTTTCCCCGCACCTCCCGCATCCTCCTGCATCACTCCCGCATTGACTCCCGCATTGCTGGGCGTGGTATCCCTCTGGGCGCGACTTAGAAAATTTCGTCGCTCGGAGGTTTTGGACCATGCGCTACCTGAATTTGGCTTGGGCGATTCGGGAGCAAGGATCTCAGTTTCGATTCGCACTGCGGCTCGGCGAAAGTGAGTCCTGGCTCTCCAGGCGTTTGACTGGGCGCGTTGAGTTCACGCCAGAGGAACGCGCTCGCGTCGCACAGGCCCTCGGCTATCCCGCTGAGTGGCTTTTCCAGACTCCAGAACCTCCAGCACGAAAACAATCAACCGAACTCATGCACGCACATGCGTGACAAATAAAAAGGCCGGGGTTGCCACACCCCGGCCGGAAAGCGATCTGATTGTGAACAGCGACAGAGTAATCTCAAGTACGGAACAAAAGCAAGGCCCACCTCAACCTGAGATTTCGCCTAGCGGCCGCGACCCTATCGTCAACACAACACGCCAGAAGTCGAAGTCTCGGCCGTGAGTCTCCGCGAAACATGGCTCGCCGAGGCAATGGCCGCACGCACCGAAGATGAGCGGGTCCGGAGGGTTGCGTGAGCATCTCGCGCCAGCGCCGCGAGGCACCGCTCTTTGCCCAGGCGGAGCCTCGATGAAAACCGAACTGGGCTTCTACAAAAGGCGCCGCGGAATCCTCGAGCACCTCGAATCTGGCCGCATCAACCTGATCGATCTGGCCGTACACGACTACTTGAATCTGAAGGCAAATCTTGTGATCGGAAGCAATTCGTCGATACCGCCCGGCATTTGCATAACGTCTGCGGCGGCCATTCATGCAGTTTGCCCGGGGCAAATCTCCGAACGGGCAGTCCAGCGTTCCCTGAAACACCTAGAAAAGATCCGCTGGATCAAGCGCTGGAATGTGCGCGGAAAGCACGGCAATTATCCGATCTTAGTTTGTCGGGGAAGTGTCCATGACGCGTCGGGGAAGGAGTACCGCATAAATGGTGAAGAGACAACGGACTGGCGTTATCCGAAATGGACGCCTGTCGATGAGTTGTCGTCACTTCGTGAAATTGCTGACACGTTGGTGTCGGGTGATAGAGAAGTAA
>Ga0187783_10004493_pt1 | contig 10336 bp, 9 predicted proteins | sample 1015_SJ02_MP02_2_FD_132471 | JGI IMG/M metagenome (GOLD analysis project Ga0187783, IMG submission 132471) | Tropical peat soil microbial communities from peatlands in Department of Meta, Colombia - 1015_SJ02_MP02_20_MG | ecosystem: Environmental > Terrestrial > Soil > Wetlands > Peat | place...
GCGGCTGGCGGACGGATTGGTAGCCGCGCTCCTGGGTTCAGGAGCACTCGATGAGCAAATTGAAAATGCCAAGAAAAGGCGATTTGAGGAGTATCTTGAAACCCGCGCCGCTGAAGCCCAATCGCGGATTGCCGAACGTATTCGTGAGGCAGAACTGCAACACGACGCATTGAGCACTCAGGTGAAGGAGCTCAAGGCGGTTCTAAAGAGAGAAAGGGATGAAAAGCTGGCTGAAGTCGATGCGGAGATACAAAGCCGGCAAGCCAAAGCCAATGTGCAGATAGAGCATGAGCGCAGTCAGTTAGATGAGCAGCACAAAGCCTTGCGTCGTGAGCAGGAAACTCTAGCGAACGCAGTATCACAGGCGGCTGCTCGATTCGACAAAGGTCGCAGCGAACTCCTGTCTGATGTTCTGGCGATTCTGCCAGCGCTTCAGGCCACAGGCATCCTGCAACCGTCGAGCACTACCAAACCGCAAGCTGCCCTAATTTCAGAAGAAAAGCCTACGACAAAGCCGGTATTGCCGGCCCCGTTTGCAACAAGCAGAGTTCAGCGCGGAGGCCCCTTGGATGAAGGGACATTTTTCGAACGATTTGCTCGCCATGTTCAAAACTCGGGATTCCGTTACCGAGACGCCGACCTAAAAACCTTTCACATTTCCGTCAAGTGTACCGACCTAACAATTCTGACCGGGCTTTCGGGCATAGGTAAGTCAAGCCTGGTTCGCCTGTATGCTGAGGCTCTGGCCGGCGAAGATGAGGCCGCTCGCGCGCGCCTGCTTACTGTAGACGTCAGTCCTTCGTGGACGGAACCGCAAGACATTCTTGGTAGTGCGAACCTATTAGATCGTCGATTTGAACCAGCTTCATGTGGCTTGTTCAACCATCTTGTAGCCGCTGCGCGTGAACACGCGAGTGTTGGACCTCAATCTGGAGTTGTCGTCGTCGCTCTTGATGAAATGAACTTGGCGCAGGTGGAGCATTATTTCGCCGGCTTCATTCAAGCACTAGAAAGACCCGCACCCCGGGACTTCGCGGTCTTCGACCGAACCGCCCTAGACGCGGACAACGCCTTGGGAGAATTCGCGCGTCTACCTTTACCGCCGACGTTAAGATTCGTAGGCACGGTGAATTTTGATGAAACGACACGTCCTCTCAGCCAACGGCTAAAGGATCGCGCCGCAATTCTCGAACTGGGCGGAGAAAGACATGCGGGGTTGCAGCAACTGCCCAGCAGCGATGTGCCCGCCGTGGTGGGTCAGCCAGTTTTGCTTGTAGACTTTCAGGCCTGGCTCGGAGGTGCGGGAAGTCTGCCGGTGGAGGTGGCAACCTTATTGGACGATTTGAATCCTCTGTTACTGAGGATCGGCGCTCCGATTACTGCGCGGCGCGCAACTGCAATTCGCCGATTGTTCGCTAGTGGGGAACCGCTTCTTACAACCGAGCAAATTATCGATATTGCAATCGCGACTCGCGTTCTGCCGCTGCTCCGCGGGCTAGATCGACCTAACGCTCAACAGGATGCAGGGCGGATTCTTGAACTGCTTGCCGCAGGGCCAGGTGGGTGTCCTGATTCGTGCCAACTTCTCTCTTCGATGATCTCTCGGGAGCAGGATCTCTGGCAAGAAATGCGGGAAGACGAATGACGCCGTCTCTTCCTTTCTTCCTGCTGAGAGCATCACGACGTATTTCGTTAGACGCCGCCGAGCCGCCAGTTGTTGATGAAGGCGAACAGGTTCAATTTGAGCTTTTACAAGCCGCAGATGCCGAACCCAATTCATGGCGTCTTCGCTTCGGTGATTTACTCCCTGAAAGGCCAGGAGGCATTGATATTGGTGATGTCGTACGCTGGGAGCGCGGGACGTGGTTTGATTCTTGTCGAGGGCAGGTTCAGGTATCGCTGGAGCGTAATCCACAGCCAGATGCGCCATCGCACGGTTCTGATGGATGGGAATTAGCGCTACGTGTACCGGTGCTAGTTCGACCATCGAAAATTACAGAAGACCAGTGGTCGGCAATGCGTGCCGATCTTGAAGCGGTGGCGGTCGATCTGGCGAGTGATTTGGTCGGCAAAGCTAGTGCAGGCCTTGAACGCGCTGTCTTAGCGCGCAGCCCACTGGACGAGGTGAATGCCGCCCGGCGACTTCTTAATCGGTTGCAACGGGTATTGGTGCGTATTGCCGAACAACCGCACGCGGTGCTTCGTGCATCTCCGGAAAAGGTGGCGAAAACGCCACGCCGACTGGATGGGCCTACTATTAAACGAATGCTGATGCGGGGACTTGATCCTCGTCGCCACCCTACAATGGCCTCATCGCGCTTCGTCAGCCAGCGGCTCGAGCCCAGTTTTGATGTACTAGAGCATCGGCAGATACTTGGCGCCTTGCGCGCTGTTGCTTCACGCCTCGGCGAAGGAGCACGCCGCGCCGAGGCCGAGATTATGGAACTCGAGGCAGACCGGTCGTGGCGTCAACGGCCGGATGACGCGCCGGGCACAAGTCTGTACGACCGGTTTGATCGTCCACGAATTCAAAGACTAGGCACAATTGCGAAAGAAAGTGCTTTGCTACAATCTCAAGCTCAGAAATTGGCCGAGTGCCCTTTGCTCTCAGGGATAACCCCGCAACGCAGTCTGCGTCCTTCGTTGGTTTCGCGCCATGTTCCGCCGTATTGGCTTGCTTGGCGAGCGATAACCGCTTGGAACGCGCTTGGGCGAGTGCAAGTTGACGGTGGCGAACAGGTCCGGCGCAAGGATACCGCGCGAATGTATGAACAGTGGGTATTCCTCCAATTGGCAGCGGGCCTGCGGTTTCTAGGTTTTCACCTGGATATGGAGGAAGATGTTTTTCGTCAAATTCGCGCGCGCCGGTTCCTCATGGATCTGCCGCGCGGCGCGGGTCTCTCCTTTGCGCGATCTGATGGCGCGCGATTGGGTCTTCACTTTGAGCCATGGATTCGCCCGCGCGATTTGGCCGTGCATTTAGGAGATATTTATTTTCATGGCAGGCGGCGGGAGGCGGCATGGTCTCCAGACATCGTGCTGACATTTGAAGTCGCCCCAGGTGCCCGTTCGCAAGGTGTCGTATTAGACGCCAAGTACACAAAACGACTGCATGAAGCGCATTGGAGCGGAGTGCAAAAATACTTCCAGATTCGAAGACTAAGTGACGGCGGTCAGGCCATAGACCAGGTATGGCTTGCGGCTCCGGGGGTCGCGGGTATTCGTCTGGAAGACGACTCAATCACTTGGACGTCCGAGGGCCCAGACATGCCAGTGGGGGCGGGTACGATCCAAGGTGAGGTCGGTCTCGCGCCCACTCCGGGTCTAAAGCTTGGCCAGCCAATCCCGCAGGTCGTGGATTTCCTAACCGGCTTGCTAGCCCGTGCGGGGTTCAGTCTGCATGAGATGGATTAATTATGGATTATACGAGCTAAGCAAAATTCGATCGAGAGATAACGAAAATTGCTCCAACTAGATCAGTTGCCTTATATTCTTAAGCGTCAGCCGCTAAGGTTTTGTAGAACGTCCAGTTTGGATCGCTCCGTCCAAGCTTTAGCTCTGTGTTGGCCATTTACGAATATGGGTTTGGCTTTCCGGGATTATACTTGTCAATAATCTCTTGCACTTTCTCTCGCGCGCGTGCCTTCTGCCATGGTTCTGGGTTTCGCTTTGTTATTCGCCCTATTCGGCTCAGATAACCGGTGGTCGCGTTCCGAATTAGAAACGTGAGATCGGGCCGTTTTTCCTTATCAGCTCCATCGGCAATTGCGTCAAGAACAGGTTGCCAGGGACCTTGCGTCGGTATGTTTACTTTCCGCCCTAACTCCGAGTAGCTCGCACATCTCTCGAGCTCCCTTTCAATCAGTCCTTTTTTCTCGATATAACGCATTAAGTATTTTCTCCACGACCTGACGAGACCGCAACTATAGCGCCGCAACCATTTGACGGTTAGTCTAATGTTTGTCGATAGGAGGTGTGAAGTTGAGTCCACACACGAACGTGCATTTATGAAGCAGCACCATGGATTGGCCGGTCTAAAAGCGGCGCCGATGAGAAGCGGCAGATTGTCCCTCGATTGTTATTTTAAATAGGCGATGCAATTTCGGTGTTTTCCTGCGGATTCCCTGTTATTTGCAGGGAAAAATCGCTGAACCAAATTCGAGCGAATGATGTAAACCCTGCTGAATGAAAACACAGGGCAAACGCGCGTCGAGACAGCGGCTCTTGAATAAAAAGTTAGCAAGTTCTGTTTTGTTTGGATCAGATCACCTTGATGTTATACTGATAATCGTTGTTTGATTGGTTTGGATCATGGCCGGTAAGCAAGCAAAAATCCTTTCTGACGCCAATATCGACGATCTTCTCCTGTTCGCCGGGACGACAAGACGGCCCCTCCGCAACAAAGTCATGGTGTTGCTGTCGGCGAAAGCCGGTCTCCGTGCCGGTGAGATCGCTCACCTGACGTGGGACATGGTCACCAATCCGAGTGGCGACATCGGGACCATAATTGAGTTGCCAGATCATGCCGCCAAGAAAGGCAGCGGCCGCAAGGTGCCGTTGCATGGCGATTTGCGGCGCGCGCTGACCGAATTAAGGGCTGTGACCCAGGGGACCGGGCCAGTGATCGCGTCGGAACGGGGCGGGCCAATGGCACCACAGAGCATCGTGGTCTGGTTTGCCAACGCCTATCGGCTCATTGGTCTCGACGGCTGTTCTTCTCACTCTGGGCGACGAACGTTCATCACCCGGGCTGCCCGCCTTGCCCATCACGCTGGTGGCTCACTGCGAGACGTGCAGCTGTGGGCGGGCCATCGGTCGATCCAAACGACGCAGCGATATATCGACGGCGACACCGAGGCCCAGCGCAAGCTCGTGTCGATGATCTGAGGCGCAGTCGCGAAGTTTCTACACCCAGACAGAAGAAACTTTGGAGAAAGGGCCGTACGAGATCCGGTTCACGGCGACGGATTCGATAGATCATCAATTGTGGACAACGCCATGGAAGACAAAACCAGGCACACTGATGTCAATCTGCACTACGCGGTGCAACTGGTCCATGCCACCTGTTGCCTCGCCGGGTCGGCGTCGTACTTCGACGATCTTCGCGCCGATCTCTGCGAGGGCGGGATCACTCGCGTCATCAAAGACCGCGACACGCCTGCCCTGTTCGACTGGCTGGTCGAGATGTTGAGTTTTCAAGGGATCTCGGATTCAGTCGCTGCAGAATATATCTCTCAGCACGGCAACGTCCGCTGGGCGGAAATCGTCGACGGGTTATCGCGAGCCCCTTCGTGCCCGAAGCTTGGCGGGTATTGGCGGTTCTACGACTGCCGGTACCACAAAGGATCCGGCACGTGCGCCGAGCCGGACCTCATCAACAATTGCCCGTTGCCGCGGCATCCGCTCCGGAACGGCCGCCTGAACCAGATGGCGTACAGCCTGTTCCTGTTCATGCGAGATATCGCCGACGATGATTTCGTCGGCTGGATTGACTCTCAATTCGCGACTGTTAAATCCCAAACTCCGGACCGGCTCGCTACCCTGCGCGAGGCCATCATTGGCCCGCTCCGGAACGTTTACGGTGTTTCCGACAAGGTGTTGGCGGTGGCGTTGTCGACCTTGCTGTTGGCAGCCGACAGTCAACGGCCACTCTGGCTCGAAGTCGGGGCAACCTTCGTGGCTGTCGACACTCTGGTCCATAATTTTCTACATCGCACCGGGATCCTGCAGCGGCTTTGTGCCGACCATCCGTACGGTGACCGTTGCTACCGGCCGGGAGGGTGCGCGGAGGTTCTCCATCTGCTTGCGGCCAACATCGACGCACGCGAGTTCAATCCGGCTTTCCCGGCGACGTTTCCGCGGTTCGTGCAGAATGCGATCTGGCGGTATTGCGCCGAGAACGGCCTCGGTGTCTGCAATGGCAATCGGATCGGCGACGACGCGCGTTGTGATAACCGACATTGCCAGCTTTTTCGGCGCTGTGACCGCATCGCGCTGCGCGCAGAGCATGAGAAAATAACGCTGAATCAATGACTTAAAGCTCTATTGACGGCAACTAATGGTTGTAATAGACTGATTGTGCAGCTCAATTTCTGACGAGCTGCGGCCGTTGTTACGGCCAGTGGCGGCTTGAGGTACCAATCAACCCCCCCGCCGGACAAGCCGAAACCCACGAAACCCAGGGACCCCTGACCGGGTCCCTTTTTGATTCCAGGAGAACGCATCATGACTGCAAAAGCGAACCATTCCACACAGCTCAGAAGTTGCCCGTCGCCGCTGGTTTTGTTCGGCATCGATAGCCGCGGCAAGCCGAAAGCGGCCCGGTTTGGAAGGGACCACGCAAGGCTTGCCATCAAAGCCGCAACCCAGTTGCAGCTCAATGTCCTGGCCAGCAATGACCCAAAGGTTGCCGAAATTGTCGCTCGGCTGCCGGTCGGCCGGATTCATGCGACTGGCCGGACGTTCGTGCCGTTCATTCGCCGCGACCTCTACGACAGGCTGGTCGCCGCCGCCGGTAACGGCACCGGCTCGTCGCCAGTTCGGCTGACGGGATCGCACGCAAGCGGCGCTGCTACCGCGGATCCACCAAACGGTAACCCCAACCTGCCGCGGAATTGGCACGAGATCGGCCTCGGCGCTGTGGTTGTCGCTCAAGAAGATCCGGAGGACGGCTGGTACGAAGCGATTGTCATCGAAGTCAACGGCGACATGCTGACGTTGCGTTGGCGCGATTACCCGCGACTGCGACCAGTCGTACGCCACCGTCTTCGGGTCGGCCTCATTTACCCGGGGCCACAATCGGCCGCCCAAGCCAACAAACAAATCAAGCCAGTCGCATCAGCAAAGCAAAGAGATGCGGCCACTAAACATGCATCTTCGCTGCCCGCGGATTGGCAGGCGATCGATATCAACAACCTCGTCCTGGCCAAGGACGACGGGCCGTGGCGGTCGTGGTGGGAGGCTATTCCAATCGAAAGAACTGGCGACGGCTTCAAGCTGCGGTGGCGGGACTACACCGCGGTGCCACCGATCACGCGGCAACGGTTCGCGTTGGCACTGATCTGCCCGGACGCGGCGTGAAGCACGACCGACCTTTAGCGCAGAGGCCCGCTAGTTCGGGCCTCTTTCTTTTTTGGAAGCGGTTTGCCGACCCCAACACATTCCACAGGAGTGAACAATGATCTCGAAGATCGAACAGATCCGTAATCTCAATGATCGGCTACGCCAGAACCTCGGGATTGGTGTGGAAACGGCTGTGATCACGACTGGCGTCGCGGCACTTGGCGCCGCAGCGGTCGCACGCATCGTCAAGACCATCACCGTCTACGACGATTTCTGCCATGACAACGACCCACACGGCGAGCATGACTTCGGTGCTTTCGAAGCCGACGGCCACGTGATCTTCTTCAAGATCGATTATTTTGACCCGACCCTTACTTACCACTCCGACGATCCGGCCGATCCAACGATCACCCACCGCGTGATCACGATCATGCTCGCGGAAGAATATTGATGCTTGGCGGGTTATCGGTTATCGCACTGGGTGTGCGGAGCTACATCGCAAAGCATGGCAGTCTGATATACTTCTTACCGACATTGTCGCGTTTATCCGGACCGCGAAAGCGATCCCAATAAAGAAGAACTGAAAAAAGCGCTTGCGGTTGTCAGCCGTCCCTGGGACGAACGTACGATATCCCAGAGGATGCGGTGAAGCCTGTCTCCTTCCCACGAACAGCCACGAGCTTCCCGGTTTTCGTGTCCACCTTGTAGTGACGGTCCCTGTTCAGTGCGACAGGTTTGACCGCGATTACGCCGATCTCCCCGACCGCTGTGCCCGATTTGGACGCGGCATTCTTCATCACCATCTTTCGAAGCTCTTCCACCGAGCGCTCCGCAGCTTTCGTCGCAGAGTAGAAAAAATGCGCGTGTAGGATTCTGCCCGATTTCCTCTCGTATGCGATGAAGCAGGATGATGAACCTTTCTGATTGAGTTTCGCCATAGGTCACCCCCTAGAGGGAAAACACGCTTGCTTGTGCATAGGCTCGCGCATACTTGATGGAAAGCTCAAACGTAACCGAAGCACAGTTATCGATGACCTTTGAATTACCCGCGAAGTCTGTGTTCTCCACCGTCGTGATGGTGCCATCCGGATTGAACACATCCCAGCGCCGAATCAGCGCTCCGGCAACGCCGACACCTTGATCGGGGCTTACGCCCTCGGAGAAGTAGGACAGGGCGATAGTGGCAAGCACATTTGTGCCCTTAGGTATTCTGTCAATCGTGCCAAAGGCCTGAGCGGTCTGACCCGGTGAATTCTTATCTGCATACAACCAGAGCGTCCCAATAACCTCCATGATGATGCTCCCAACCGTTTGAGGGTAGAATAAGCGTGAGCTTCGCTTCGCTTTTTGTTACGTCGAACGATCACTACCAGTTAACGACGGATTAATCACGACGCCCTGTCCTTGCGGCTACGCCGATGCTACCCAATCCACGCCACAAGCTTTATGGCTTTAATTGCCAGTAGCAAGGAGGTCGCGGTGGAAAGGCCTTTCAGTTAACGCCGAGGTGGTTTTTAGATCGCAGTTTGCATCTGATGTAGCATTTCGACGCGCGCACCAGACATGATCCAAGAATCGAATTGTTGGCCGCTAAACTTGTTACATGACGTTTCCATCAACCTGAATTTGTGTCCAAGTGGTGTATGGAAGACCAGAAATATAATACCGAAGGACATGATCAGTATCTTTTATGAAGATAGTCCAGATGCGTGAAGTACCTGAAGCATGGTACGCGTCCGCCCAAGCGTAGAACGCGCCAACATTGGTGGCGATGTGTGTACGGGTCTGAATTGTTTGGCTGACATTGCCCCAAGGCGATGTCTCCAACCATAGATTCCCATCCGTTCCCAGCACAAAGACTGTGTTGACATCAATTGCCTGGAACGCTGCAACGTTGCCATCGACTTGCTGACGGTTCTTGATTGTCTCCGGGACATTGCCCCACCCGGAATAACCGGGCGTGGCCTTCGCTGGCAATGGCCAGGTTTCAAGCCAGAGGTTGCGGTCCGTCCCGAGCACAAAGATATTATAATAGTCGATCCCTTGGAATGCCTTCACATTCGCATCAATTTGCCTTCGGTTTTGGATGGTTTGAGCGACGCTTCCGAACGGCGTTCCCTCCCACCAAAGATCGCCATCAGCTCCCAGCACGATCACATCGTCAACGTCCATCGCCTGGAAGGCTTTCACCTGCCCATCTATTTGTTGACGAGTTGCAATTGTTCGATTGACATTTCCAGATGGCGGCCAGGTTTCACGCCATAGGTTGCCATCACTTCCAAGCACAAAGGCATTATTGCCGAACCCCGAAATGACCACCTGAAAGGCCGCCACGTTGCCATCAATTTGACTACGAGTGTTGATTGTTTGCTGGACATTTCCGTAGGGCCAGGTTTCAAGCCAAAGGTTGCCATCACTTCCAAGCACAACGACGTTATTGCCATCAAGCGCCTGGAAGGCGATAACATTCCCATCAACTTGGAGGCGGGGTGGAGGAATCTGGGTCCCAAAGGGACCAGTCTCGAACCACAGATTGCCATCACTTCCGAGCACATAAATATCCATATTGTTCGGCTGAACCGGCTGAAAGCTCGGCAATGTCGTCTCAATCTCATAGAACTTCTGGACGCGGTAGTTGCCGGGGTCGATGACATAGACATAATCTGCAAGGTCGACGGCTACACCGCCAGGACTCGGCGTGGCTGAAACATAACCGGTGGTGTCGACACTTCCAGTAGCAAATTCGCCGTTCCCAGATCCCTGCGAACCCCAAGCGAACTTGAAGTTCCCAGAACTATCAAACTTCTGAATACGATAATTTACCGGGTCAGTTACATACACGTTGTTGGCGTAATCAACGGCCAAGTTCTGCCCCCCGCTTCCGAATTGACCGTTGCCAGAACCCTTGGAGCCCCACGCGAGTTGAAAATTTCCTGAGCCACAATGCCAGGATTTACGAACGTGACGATTTAAGCGTTTTGGCACGGTCGCGTAATGACAAGAATTTGATTCGCGGCCCGAGCCTAGCGAGGTGCATGCCATCGCTTAGGCTTCACCTTTTTGCCTCTTAATCAAACGGGAGGACTTCAGCCATGCTGTCACGTCGTTTTGTTCTTTTCGCGGCAGCTGCCGCCGGCATGGCTCTCGTTGCTCCTGCCTACGCCACAGAGACCAAGGCCTTCGATCCAGCATCGTTCGACGCGGCGCAGAAATCGGGTAAGCCCATCCTTGTTGCTATCCACGCATCGTGGTGTCCCACCTGCAAGGCCCAGAA
>Ga0187783_10004494_pt1 | contig 10336 bp, 8 predicted proteins | sample 1015_SJ02_MP02_2_FD_132471 | JGI IMG/M metagenome (GOLD analysis project Ga0187783, IMG submission 132471) | Tropical peat soil microbial communities from peatlands in Department of Meta, Colombia - 1015_SJ02_MP02_20_MG | ecosystem: Environmental > Terrestrial > Soil > Wetlands > Peat | place...
ACAATTTCCGTCCTCATCGATGGTGACCTGGGCCACCAGGGGAATGGTTGGGTCGACATCGCGCGCTGCCAGCATCGCCTGATGGATTTCCTCCAAATAACCAAAGGTCTCAAGAATCAACAGATTCACCCCGCCCTCGATCAAGGCATTGATCTGATCGCGAAAAGCCGTACGCGCCTCGTCTAACGAGGTCTTGCCCAAGGGTTCAATGCGGATTCCAAGCGGGCCGACCGAGCCCGCAATCCAGGCATCGAAACTCTTGGCTGCCTCTCTGGCGAGTTTTACCCCCGCCAGGTTGACCTCCCGCACCCGGTCGGCAAAACTGTGTCGAGCCAGGCGAAACGCGTTTGCCCCGAAGGTGTTGGTCTCGATGATCTGCGCTCCCGCCTGGAGGTAGTCCTGATGAACGTTGCGGATCAGGTCGGGTTGAGAAACGTTCAACTCGTCATAGCAGCGATTGATGAAGACTCCTTTGGCATAGAGAAGCGTGCCCGTCGCGCCGTCGCAGAGCACCGGAGCCTGTTCCATTTTGGTCAGTAGGTCGGAAGCCATTGGGTTGAGCATACAAGATTTATCCCCAGATTGCATGTTCGCTTCCCCTCCGTTCGCGCGGCGGCAGGAATCGGCGAACTCTCAGGCTTGGGGCCTTCGCTCGCGAGTGAGGCCTGGGTGTATCTGCTATAATCGCCCTTTTTGCATCTAAATCTTTTGTTCGTTATACCTTTCGGAGTCTGTAGTCTGAAAAGAACTTTCACGAGCTTGCTGGTGCTCGCCGCTCTCGGTGTGGTGGCCTGTGGAGGCAAAAAGTCGACGAGCACGGCCCAGCAGCATAAACTTAGCGGTTTCAAATTCCGCGCCTTCGTTTCAAACCCGGTGTTTCCGACGGTGGGTTTCAATACGCCGGTCGTGAATATCGTCAACGCCATCAACAACCAACTCTCGACGTCGAACATCAGTTTGATCGGCGAGTCGACGCAGCCCAGTCTGATGGCGGTTTCTCCCGACCTCTCGCACACGATCGTCTACAGTCTCTCCGGCAATACCGTGGTCGTGATCGATAACGCTACCGAATCGATCGCCAGCGCGCCCGGGGGCAAGACCAATGTACCGGTCATCAATCTTCCGGGTCAGACCGCGAGCATGTTCATTGGCAACGATGATGTCACCGCCTACGCTGCCGTGCCGACGGCGACCGTCCTCGGGCAGGCGCCGGGCGCTGTGGTCGTAATGGATTTGACCATAGGGTCGGTGACCGCCACCATTCCCGTAGCCGGAGCGCAATACATCGTAGGCAGCCCGGATGGGACCCACATCCTCGTGTTTAGCAACCAGTCGGATAACCTAACCGTCATTGCGACGGCGCTGATCGGGTCCTACACTGATCCGCGCACGGTTGTGACCGGCACCTCGCAAAGTCATTTTGACCGTCCGGTATGGGCCATCTTTACCGACAACTCCACGGCCTACATTTTCGACTGCGGTCCGGAGTGCGGAGGGGTGGCGGCGGGGGTCACTACCTATACCCTCGGCAATGCGGCTCCGGGCCCAAACACGCCAGTCAGCGCCGCCACCTACGGCTTGGTCAATGGCGGCACGTTATACGTCGCCGGCTCGCCCCCGCACACCGCCTGCGGCGGGGGAACCGCCGCCCCGACCTGTGGAACTTTGAATCTGCTGAACGCCAATTCCTTGGCGCTGCTCAATTCCCCACCCATCCTGATCACCGATGGGTATCACGATCGCATGCAGATGGGAGCGAACGGACAGCTCTTCATCGGCGCGCAAGGCTGCTACTCGGTGAACAATCCCGGCGTGGAAGTGCGCGGTTGCCTCTCCATCCTCAATACCAACACCTCGCAGGTTGTGATCCCCCAGCAGGCGGGAGACGCCACGGGCATTCAGCCGGTTCCCGGACAGACTCCGAACGTGGTGTACGTTTGCGTAGGGGGTGTGTTCCAGATTTATGACACAACCACGGATCTGCCGCTCGTCCAGCCGAACGGCAAGATTACTGACATCGTGGGTCAGTCTTACGACGTCAAACTGGTCGATCCGCCGCCGAACTAATCCCCTGGTCTGGAGCTCCCCGGTTCCAAGCGCAATTCATGGACGCGCGCTTTCGCCGCAGCCGGCGACGAGAAGGGCCAGGGAAAAGTGAAGTTCTGATACCAGGCTTCCCATTGATCCATGTAATAAGCGCTGCCGAAGTTCCCGGCCTCGCCGGTCACCAGGTTCAAAGTGGATTGATCGAGATTGGCGAAATCGACGGTCATCCGTTCCGAAGGCCCGTGGGTCTTGGTCACCGCTTTCACCGTGTAGGGGCCTCCCGACTGTTCTTTGAACCCTGGGCCCGCCCAATGCCGCAGAATCGGAATCCGGCCGAGCACCGGATTGTTAATGTCGGCGGCGTTAAAGCGTCCCCACTCCCAGGTGTTCAAATCCTGGGGCACGGACGGATCATCGACCGCGCTCTCCACCGCGGCCGTGAGCAGCTCGTCATAGTTGGTGTAGGCCTCGGGCAGCCAACGCCTGGGCTGATGCTCGAGGATGTTGTCCAGCCAGACGGTTTCCATCATCCAACGGTAGCTTTTCCAGTTCAGCACGGATTTTGCCTGCAGGGGATCCTCGGGTGCGGGCCCCAGCTTGGGTTCGAGCAGCAGGCGTTCCAGTTGTTCCCGCGAGCGGACAGCGATGGTGGGTGCGGCCGAATCTGCGCTCATGCGACCGTCCCAGTCCCGCAAGATCTTCACCGCGGCTTTGGCTTGCGGGGACGGATTCCTGGCGTGGTCCACGGCAGAGACGAAGCGCTCTGCGAAAAACCGGTCCGCCTCCGAATAGACGTCCGCCTCGAGCTCGAGCATGTCGGCGGCGGAAAACTTTTTCCCGGCTTCGAGCACACGATAGATCCGCAAACAGCGCCAGGGCGCCTCCCATTCCACACTCAGCGAATGGGGATAGTCCGCGGGCGTGACTCGGTTGTTGGCCGTAGCAATGATGCCCGAGGGCGGGTTCAACACACTGGGCAGCTGATCAAACGGCACGTAGCCAATCCACTCATGAGCGTCATCGCTCCCGTTTTCCGGCAGGCTTCCGTCCCCGGAAGCCCGAATCGGAATCTTTCCCGTGGCGTGATATCCGATGTTGCCCTCGACATCCGCGTAAACGACGTTTTGTGCAGGGGCATCCAATTGCGAAAACGCGCGCTTGAATTCCTCCCAATTCCGCGCCGAATCGACGGCGAAAAAGGGATCGCGGATACCGTCGTAGAGGGTCCAACGCAAGGCCAGGTTGCGGGTTTCTCCCGGAACCAGTTCGCTGACGATGGGTCCGTGGCGGGTAAGCATTACGTCGAGCACGACGTCGGCCTTGCCTTGGACGTGAATGATCTCCTTGCGGTGCTCGGGTGATTTCCAACCCTCCGGCGCAAGATACTGTCCCGCAGAGTTAAAGGTCTCGATATAAACGTCCTCGACCGTCGGGCCCAGATTGGTGAATCCCCAAGCGATCTGCGCATTGTGGCCGACGATCACGTAGGGGTATCCGGGAAGGGTGACCCCGGCAACATCGAAGTCGCCGCAACGCAAGTGAGCCGCAAACCACAGATTGGGCATCTGATGCCCGAGATGCATGTCATTCGAGAGCAAGGGCTTGCCCGAAAGCGTGTGCAACCCTGAAAGCACCCAATTGTTGGAACCGGCATGGGGTGGGGAATCATAGAAGGCCACGGTCTGTCGGAGGACGCTGGCGGCAAGTTGATGGGGAACGAAGGACAGTTCCCCCGCCAGGTTCGGCAGGGTGAATGGCTGGTTCTCCTGGGTTCGAGGTTCGCCGAAAGCCGCTACGGAACTCTCGACGACAGCGTCGTCCTCCCCTGGCTCGAACTTCTGGCTAAGCCCTGGCGGGGGCACGGCGGGGAGACGGTCCCAGCGGGAGGCATTGACATAAAGATCCGCGGTGAGTTCAGGTCCCAACTTGGCCAAAATCTTCTCCCGGGTCAATTGCGGACGCGGACTCGTACTGAGTTCCTCCACCATGTACGCGCCAATCAGCACGGAGTCCTCCGCCGTCCACGGCTGCGGCGAATAGCCTAAGATGCGGAATTCGATCGGCGGGCGGTTGCGGTGCGAATCGCGGTACGCGTTGACTCCCCGGGCATAGGCTTCAAAATAAGAACGGTCTTCGGCGGAAGCAATTTCGAGCGTCTTTCTCGCCGCCGCCCTGAGGCCAAGGATTCGCTGCTGGCGGTCGTGCTCGAGTTCGCTCTCCCCCACAATCTCCGCCAGCTCTCCCGCTGCCGAGCGCCTCATTCCGTCCATCTGGAACCATCGGTCTTGCGCGGTCACGTATCCCTGGGCAAAGAGCAAATCAACCAAGGTACTGGCCGCGATGGTGGGAAATCCGTGGTTGTCGCGGGTGACGATTGCTGGGGCGGTGAGCCCCGGGGCTGCCAGTTTTCCGTCGAGTTGCGGAAGAGCCGAGCGAACGACCGCCGACAGAGAGAAGCCAATGGCGACGCCCGCCAGCCCCAACCCGCAAAGGAAAACCGCCAAGATTCTGCGGAACCGGGTGGGAAAACGAGAATGGGCGGTGGTGCTGGTTGCCATGTTTGAATTCTCGATTCTAGAGCTCTCGGCGGAAGAGGACAAACCCGCTTGAAGAAGGCCAGCCCGGCGCCGTCACCCTCGGAAATCGCCTCTCCCCCGAGCGCCTGCTTCCCTTGGGGCTCGGCTGGTGCGGAACCAGGGAGTGAAAGCTCGTCGGCGGTTTTCGCTCGCGAGCCGTGAACTTGGCGCATTGCCGAAAGGCCAGTATGATTTTCCCGAGGAAGAAGCGGACTTAGAAAGACCGGCCCCATGCCCACCATGCTCCAGAGACGCATCGATGATCAGCCTACCATCTCGCGTGAGATGATGCGGGAAGCGCGGCAGATTCTCTATCGCCATCTCAAGCGCGTCGGCCTCAAACATACGGCGCAGCGGGACACCATTCTCGAGACCTTTCTCGAAACTCGGGAACACCTCTCCACCAACGAGCTGCACCGGTTGGTACAGAAGAAGGATGCCAAGATCGGCTTCACGACGGTCTACCGAACCCTCAAGCTCTTGGCCGAATGTGGCCTGGCGAGCGAGGTCGCGTTTCATGATGGGATTGCCCGCTTCGAGCACCAATACAATCGCCGCAGCCATCATCACATGGTTTGTACGCGCTGCGGCAGCTCGGTGGAATTTTTTTCACCCGAGGTGGATACGCTGGAACAGGAGATTGGAAGAACCTACCACTACGAAACTACCCGGCACACCTTTCAGATTTACGGCCTATGCGAAGATTGCCGCAGGAAGAAAGGCTCCCACTCGCTTGCCTAATCCCATGTTCATTGCCTGCCCCCATTGCCAGGCCTCGATGCCCGAGAGCGCCGCATTTTGCCCGGGCTGCGGCCGCCACATGATGGCGGCGCCGGACAGGGGAGATCCACCCGGTCCCTTCCGCAACAACCTCGCGGCGGCGCTATCCTATGTCAGTTTCGTACCGGCAGTCATTTTCTTGCGACTGCAGTCGTATAATCGCAACCGGCTGGTGAGGTTCCACGCGCTGCAATCGATTTTTCTTGCCATCACGGCGGTCCTCGCGGCCATCGTGCTGCGCATCCTGTTTGCTCTATTGTCGCTGATTCCTCGCCTCGGGTACCTCTTCGCCTGGCTCGCGGTTCTGGTTGCCGTGTTGGCAGCGGTCACCGTCTGGCTGGTAGTGATGATCAAGGCGTTGCAAGGAGAGCGATTCAAGCTGCCAGGAATCGGCAGCCTTGCGGAACGAGTGTAGCTGGTGGTGGGTGGTCCCGGGTGCTGTCTTTCCGCGCACTTGGGTTCGCAGGTTGTTGACGAGGGCCCGCGACCCAATGGCATTCGTTGCTCTCCCTTTTGCTTCCTTGGGGATTCCGGTAGTCTGGTTTCACCACAATAGGAGCTAAGCTTGCGAGTTCGGGTCTTTTATCACGATCGCTGTTTTGACGGCGCTTCCTCGGCGGCGGTATTTTCCCGCTTCTACCGGGAGCGCATCCGCGACGATGTCGATTTTGTCTTCACCGGGCTGCTGCATCGGGTGGGAGCACTGTTTAACGAGGACGATTTTGATGGCGATGAAAACGCGATCGTGGATTTCAAGTATTCCAGTTCGCCCAAAATCACCTGGTGGTTCGATCATCACGAAAGCGCATTTCTAACCTCCGCCGATGCCGCTCATTTTGAGCGGGATCAGAGCAACCGCAAGTTTTACGATCCCGATTTCAAGTCCTGCACCAGCTTTATCGCCTTGGTGGCCGAGCAGCGGTTCGGCTTCAATCCAGCTTCCGTCGCCGAGTTGGTCAAATGGACTGACATCATCGACGGCGCACTCTACCCCGATGCCCGCACTGCCGTCGAAATGCGCGAACCGGCCATGAAGCTCACCATGGTGATCGAGTCTACTCTGAGCCCGGATCTGCTTCCCCGCCTGATCCCCCTGCTCGCAACCAAATCGCTGTCAGAAGTTTTGCGTGAGCCATTTGTCGAACCGCTCTTACCTCCTCTCCTCGAGCGTCATCAGCGCTCGATGGTCGTCTTGCGGGAGCGGACCGAGCTGAACGATGGAACGCTGTTCTTCGACGTCTCCGACCTTGAACTTGAGGGATACAATAAATTCATTCCCTATTATCTGCATCCCGAGGCGATTTACAGCGTGGGCTTGAGCAGGAGCAGCTTTCGGGTGAAGGTCTCGGTCGGATCGAACCCCTGGGCTCCATCGGAACCCGTGGTGAATCTGGCGAAAATTTGCGAACACTACGGCGGCGGTGGACACGCGCGAGTCGGCGCCATTTCCTTTGACGTCGCGCAAAAGGATCAAGCTTACAAGGCGGCGAGGGAGATTGTTGATGAATTGCGGGCCTCGGTTCGCACCCAATCATGATCTTCCGGGGTGTGTCGCATCGTCGTATCCCCGCGCTTCGATTGAGTCTTTTCGCGGACGAGCGTCGAGCGAAGGCGGTGGATACCTGGGCTTTCGTCGGAAACCCGAACGTCCATGGGAGCCTGGTGTAAGCGGCCCGGGTGGGGCGATCAGGCGGTGCCCCCCGGGAGAACCATGATTCACGGGAGCCCATTATTATGGTTGCAGCCCAGTGCATAATAGAATAAGGGCGTAACGCTCGAATGCTCGACAGCAACCCAGAACTTGGCTCGCACGAGCAGGGTCCCAACCTTCAGCTGCTGCGCGGGATTGCGTCCTTTGAACTGACGAAGGGACTCATCGTCTTGCTCGCGGGCGTCGGCGTGCTCTTCCTGATGCATCAGGATCCTTGGGACGTGGCGGACGGATTACTCCACCTGCTCCATATCAGCCCAGACCGCCATTTTGCACAGGCTTTTCTCGACTGGGCGGACACCCTGACCAGCGCCAAACTCTGGGCAGTCGCCGCGGCTGCGCTGGCCTATTCTGTTCTTCGTTTTGTGGAGGCTTATGGGCTATGGTACGCGCGGGCTTGGGCAGAATGGATTGCCCTCATCTCAGGATCCGTGTATCTACCCTATGAGATCTATAAGATCATCCACCGCCAAACCCCATTTCACGTCACCGTGCTCGTGGTGAACCTGGCCATTGTGTTGTATATGGCCTACTTGCTCTGGACGGGCAAGAGCATGCACGGGATTCCGCAAGCAACCTGGGCGGAGAGCACTGGGGCGGCGCGGAAGCAGGTCCGCGGAGGAGCCTGATCGAGTCGATTTTTTGCTCGAAAATGCCTCCAGTGGGAAGTAGGGCTCCACTGCTATCCGGAGCGGTGCACATCGATGGAGTTTCCCTCCCTGGCATCGCTCGGTTGTGGCATCTCTCGCGAACCTTGTGACCCTGGTCATCTGTGGTCGATTACAACGGTAGTACCACCGATAGGCGATCGATCTCCACCATGGGGCTATTGTCGATTCCCCCCAAACTAGGCACTCTGGTTGTGGGTTGTAGATCCAGAGAAACGTCGAGGCAAGCCTAGGCTATGGATGATCTTCGCAAAGTTGAGGTTCGGGGCACCTTGGAATGTATGGCCGACTACGTCTCGATGGGGATTATCGGTTTAATGATCGCCGTGAGCACATTGCGCTTGCGCGGCCTTTTTTGGTAAACCCGGCGGTAAGCTGACCTACCCTAGTTACCTCAAGCCACGTTCCTCTCCGCCGCGCTGTGCAAACCTCGACCAGTCCTAGAGAGAACAAACCCAGCGGAATCTGCAGGTAAGCCTTCTGTTATAATCGCCATCGCTTGTCAATGCCGGCCCGCGTTCGATCTATTTTCCCCTGGTTTTCATCCTGCTTCTACAGGCGGTTCCCGTGGTTTGGCAGAGATTCGCTCCAGCCTTTCCTCGAAGGCCGCCAGTCATTAGCTCCTCTTGAGCCCCCCCAGGGCCGTTTTCGGGGGTTCGACTTCTGCCCCCTTCTCGAAGACGGTGCGCAGGCGGTACTCATGATGGGAAAACAACCTTGGCGATAACCACGGTTGCCCCATGGCGCGCCAGGCTACGATTCCTCTGCCTGTTTCTCCTGTTGCTGGCAGGTCGAGTGGGAGCTCAGACGATGCCTCCTCAGGCGAACAACCCTCAGGCCCGGGACTTCAGTGTATGGATCGCAGGTGCAACCGGGGAAGAGAACACCAACTCCTTCGCTGAGGCGCAGGTTTGGTCTACGGGAGTCTTCCTGGGCTGGGTGATTGTCGCGAAAGCTGGCAGCGGCTGGCGGCAGGGTGGTCTAGAGTACGGTTTCAGCCTGATCCCGGCTGCTGTCCAAACAAGACCTCAGCATATCTTCGGTGGTGGCTTTGAGCCTGTCGTTCTGCGCTGGAACTCGAGCCACCACCTCGGACGCCTGACACCCTATATCGAGCTGGCGGGGGGCGGGTTATTCACCAACTCGAATTTACCTCCCGGCAATACTTCCTCGTTTAACTTCACGGCGAGGGCAGGTGGTGGCCTCCAAGTATCCACGAAGAAGGGTCAATCCTTCGATGCAGCTTGCCGATGGTCGCACATCTCCAACGCAAACTTAGGCGTGCGCAATCCGGAATTCAATGGCATACAGCTCAGTATTGGGTATCACTGGTTCAAATAGGCAGCTCCGATTCCGCAGGGAGGGGGCAGACGCAGCGCTGAACACCACAAATCAACACGATATTCAGACCGTGCGGGCAGAAACCATCGCGGCCATGGATCAACCGGCCCGGGAGTTTCAGTTTGGGGGGCAGACCAAGAGGGTACAATGCAGGAGTGGGACGCAGGTGTGACGTGCCCGTAAGTGATTGAGGGGCTGTAGCTCAGCAGGATAGAGCAAGCGGTTCCTAACCGCTAGGTCGCCAGTTCGATTCTGGCCAGCCCCTCCAGCCCTATGAACTCGAAAAAAGCTAGAATCTACACCACCTGAAAGCCCTACGAGCAGAACTGCGATAGGCACGTACCAGAGCAGCCACGCCGGGCGGCGCGGTCCTTTCAGGACTCGTACTTCCAACTCCCGCCGACCATGGTCCGCTCCACTCGGATCTGGATCAGTTCGGAGGGGTCAGTCTTAAACGGATCCCGATCGAGCACGACCAGGTCCGCGAACTGTCCCGGCCGAATGGAGCCCTTTAGGTTTTCTTCGAAGGCCGCGTATGCACCATTCACCGTGCCACAACGGATGGCTTCCTCGAGAGTAATCCGTTGATTAGGCCCCCAGACGTTTCCCTTCATGTCTGTCCGCGTGAGCTGCGACTGCAACCACATCATGGGATTCGGCGGGCTAGCCGTGTAATCGGATGAATCCGTGGGACGTAGGCCGGCGTCGAGGAAGCTGCGCATGGGAAACATGTGCTCGGTGCGCTCTCGACCATAGAAGTGCAGAACGTCGCCGTGAAAATATACGTAACCGGAAAAGGGCGCGGGAATCGCCTGCAGGGAACGCATCCGCTCTATGAGCGCATCGTTCGGCAGGGTGCAATGTTCAATGCGGAAACGCGCGTCTTTTTTAGGCATCTCGTTCTCGACCTGCTCATACACCCCGAGGATACGGTCGATCGCCAGGTCGCCGTTGGCATGGGTGGCCAGCTGCCAACCCGCCCGGTGCGCTTTGGATCCGGTCTGGTAGAGCTGGTCGCGGCTGGAAAGCTGCAAGCCGACATAGTTGTTCGGAATCCCGATGTAGGGTTGGGAGAGCCATGCGGTGCGCTCCGAGATGGAGCCGTCGGCGTATTGCTTCACCGCACCGATACGCACCCATTCGTCGCCGAAACCGGTATGAATCCCGGCAGCCATGAAGTGATCGAGAGACGCGGCGGAGATGTGACAGTAGAC
>Ga0187783_10004495_pt1 | contig 10333 bp, 7 predicted proteins | sample 1015_SJ02_MP02_2_FD_132471 | JGI IMG/M metagenome (GOLD analysis project Ga0187783, IMG submission 132471) | Tropical peat soil microbial communities from peatlands in Department of Meta, Colombia - 1015_SJ02_MP02_20_MG | ecosystem: Environmental > Terrestrial > Soil > Wetlands > Peat | place...
ACGGTGATCCACAGCCCGGAGAACATGCCGGTGAACACCCGCTTGAAGTCGCTGGCGCCGCGGATCTCGCCGTACAGCGTCGAGCCCCAGTTCGGCCACAGCAGGTAGAACATCATCATCGGCACCAGCAGCATGCTGGCGCCGAGCGGGGTGAACCCGAAGGCGGGCGAGGTGTAGCCGGCCTTGGCGGCGCCGGTCACGGTCGCCGTGTAGGCGTTGCTCACGCCGAAGATGTTGTGTGCCTCGGTGTTGAACGAGGAGATGAAGGTCGACTTGCTGCTGACCAGCAGCAAGATGACGATCACCGCGAAGCCGACCAGGCCCGCGTAGAAGCACCACTTCTGGATCCGGGCGTAGCCAGCCATGCCGAGCGAGACCAGCACGCCCGCGAGCGCGATGGTGATCAGGCAGACCACGAAGATCCCGGTCTTGGTGGCGAACCAGGTTGCGCCGCTCGGATCACCGAGCGTCGCCCACAGCGGCTGGAACAACTCGACCGACAGGATGTTGCCGTAGATCGGCGCCCACAGCCAGAGGATGAACCACCACCCCGTGGCTGCCAGCACGAATCCGACGCCGCTACCGAGGATGCGGGTCTGCCAGACGTAGTCGCCGCCAGCCCGCGGAATCGTCACGATCAGGCCCGTGTAGGCGACGACGAGGAACGACACCCAGACCGCCGAGATCAGCACGGACGTCAGGAGCTGGCCCTTGGGGATGAAGGACTGATAGGAGAACTCGAAGATGCCGAGCGTGATCACGTTCGTGGACAGGCACGCGTAGATCATCGAATCCCGGATCGACCAGCCGCGCACGAGGCCGGTAGCCTTCCGCAGGAACAGTGTCGGGGTCTCGCCGATCGATTCAGTCGCCATTTCCCGCCCTCCGTTGGTAGTCGCCGGTCAGTCACTCACCCGTTCACGAGCAGGTACCTGGACACCTTTGCCTTCCTGGCGTCCAGGTCAATCACCGCGCCCTGGAGCACCCCGTCGCCGTACACGCTGCCGGGGTTGATGGCCAGGGTGCGCTTCATCTTCTTGATGCCACGGCTCTCGTGGATGTGGCCGTGCACCGACAGCATCGGCTGATAGCGCAGGATCGCGTCGCGGACTGCGGTCGACCCCACCGGCTTCATGACGGCGCCGCCGTGCACCGGCCGCAGGGTTTCGTCCAGCGCGGGGGCTTCGTCGAGCCCGGTCCCGTACGGCGGCGCGTGGAAGTTGAAGATCGCCCGGCCCATGTCCGGGACCAGGCCGGCGACCCTCTCGATCTTCGCGGCTAGCTCGGGCTCTGGCGCCTCTCGGTAGGTGTCCCAGGGCGTGGGATTGGTCCAGCCCATCGACACGAGCGAGAAGCCGTCCAGGTCCAGCAGCTTGCCCTCGGCGAAGCTCACGCACGGCGACGACTCAAGGACCTGGTCGATCTCAAAGATGTCGTCGTTCCCGCCATTGAGAATGCACGGGATCTCGCCGCCGCGGAGCTTCCCGTCGGCCATGTCTAGCCAGCGGTCCAGCGAGCTGAGCATCTCGGTGCTGAACCGGCGGTCGACCGCCGCAGCGTCGGCGCCGAGCACGGCGAGCTCGTCCGGACTGACCATGGCCGGGTAGAAGCCGCTGTTGCGGATCCTGGTCACGATGTTGTCCAGCTCCTCGCGCGTGTCGAGGCGGAGGGTCTCGCCGCGCAGCGTCACCTGCCAGTAGCCGTCGCGCGCCGTGATCGGCACCATGGCCTTTCCGGTGACGTCGCCGCCGAGCACGACCAGGTCGGCCTTGTAGAACGCGGCGGAATTCAGGAACTTGCGCCAGCACACCTCGGAGCCGTGGATGTCGGTAGCGAAAAAGATCCTCATCTGCCCGCCGCGTCCTTGCTGCTCGGTGTGCCCTTGGTGTAGCAGCCTCCCGAACCGGACGTCAAGACAGCTAACACCACACTGGCGCCGTTGCTAGGCCGGCCGTCGCCGCGTCGCTGCGGTGCCGCCCCGGCTCGGCATGTCGCGGTCGTGGTCGCGGTCAGTGCCCGACCTCCTCCGGGAGTTCGTACCAGCGGACTCGGTCGCCGACGTTCGCGCGCAGCTTCCACTTGAGGCCCTTCGGCGCCTCGGTCGCGATGCCGGCCAGCTCGCTCGCCTGCGCGAGCGGGTCGTGCGGTGCCTCGGTCGGCACCAGCTCGGGATTAGCGTCCACGAGGGCCGGCAGCTTGGTGAGGTTGCCGGTGACGGTCCGCCACCAGCCCCAGTCCGCGGCGACCAGTTCTGCGAACCTGCGGGTGTCGAGGACAACCTGGCTCTGCCCGCCGGCGCCGGCGCCGGCGGCCCCTACCGGCAGTCCGGACAGCAGCTGCAGGATGTCCCGGACGTCCTTGAGGTTGAGCTCAACGATCTGCAGCTTGGTGAGCAGGATGTCGACCGCGTCCAGGGTGAGCGGGAGCCGGCCGAAGCCGCCGCGGAAGTCGAGTACGTGGCACATCGTCAGCCTGTCGACCATCACGTCGATCGGCCGGCCCGACGGCGCGGTGAAGTACATCTGGCGGTCGCCGTTGAGGTTATTGAACCGCCGGTCCGGGACGCAGCCGCTGCGCTCCAGGTACGCGGCGGTTTCCTTGCGGCCCCTCGACAGGCAGCCGAAGTCGATGTCCTGCCCTATCCGGATGCGTGGCGGCAGCCCAGGCACGAGGACCCGGACAGCCAGTCCGCCCAGCAGCTTCAGCCCGACGCCCGCGTCCGCGGCGCCCTGGGCGAGGGCAACGGCCTCCGGCAGTGCGTCATCAGCGGCGCCGGCTGACGGACCAGACGAAACTCCCATTCTCCTGACGATAGTGCCTTCCGGGCATGGTGCCTATGACGACGACCGTGGCTCCCTGGTGTAGAACGCCACGGTCGAGGGCCGTAGCGGCGTGTTGCCGAGGATCAGGTCAGCGGCTTTCTCCGCCACCATCATCGTGGGGGCGTAGATGTTGCCGTTGGTGACATAGGGCAGCACCGACGCGTCCACCACCCGCAGCCCGGCCAGCCCGTGCACGCGCAGCGTCGCCGGATCGACGACGGCCATCGGGCCGGTGCCCATCGCGCAGGTGCAGGACGGGTGCAGTGCGGTCTCGGCGTCGCGGCTGACCCAGGCCAGGATGTCCGAGTCGGTCTGCACGCCCAGTCCTGGCGACAGCTCACCGCCATTGAACGGCGCCATGGCGGGCTGGTTGAGGATGGTCCTCGCGACGCGGATGGCCTCAACCCATTCCCGCCGATCCTGCTCGGTGGACAGGTAGTTGAAGCGAAGCGCGGGCTTGGCAGTGGGGTCGGCCGAGGTTATTCGGACGCTGCCGCGGGCGTCGGAGTTCATGGGGCCGACGTGCACCTGGTAGCCGTGACCGCCGGCTGGCGCCGAGCCGTCGTAGCGGACGGCTATCGGCAGGAAGTGGAACATGAGGTTCGGGTAGCCGACGGCATCGTTGCTGCGCGCGAAGCCGCCGCCTTCGAAGTGGTTCGTAGCGCCCGGCCCGCTGCGCAGGAACAGCCAGCGCGCGGCGACGAGCGGACGGTTGCGCCACTTGAGCGCGGGTGCGACCGAGACCGGCTGCGTGCAGGCGTACTGGACGTACACCTCGAGGTGATCCTGCAGGTTCTCGCCGACGCCGGGCAGTTCGTGAGCCACCCGCACGTCGGCCGCGGCCAGCACGGCCGGGCTGCCCACACCGGACAGCTGCAGTAGCTGCGGGCTGTTGATCGCGCCGCCGGACAGGATGACCTCGCCGGCGCTGGCGGTGTGCTGCCGGCCGGCCTGCCGGTACTCGACACCGGTCGCGCTGCCGCCGTCGAGCCTGATGTGCGTCACCAGAGCCCTGGTGCGGACGGTCAGGTTCGGCCTGGACAGTACCGGGTGCAGGTACGCGCGGGCCGCCGACAGCCGCCGGCCGCGGTGCAGGTTCCGGTCGAACGGCGCGAAGCCTTCCTGCCGGTATCCGTTCACGTCGTCGGTGAGCTCGTACCCGGCCTGCTGCACGGCTTCGAAGAACGCGCTGAACAGCGGGTTGGTGGCGGGGCCGCGCTCGAGCACGAGCGGGCCGTCACCACCGCGGAAGTCGTCGGCGCCGGCGAGGCACGTCTCCATCCGCCTGAAGTACGGCAGGCAGTGCGGGTAGTCCCAGTCCTGCATGCCGGGATCGGCTGCCCAGCGGGCGTAGTCCAGCGGGTTGCCGCGCTGGAAGATCATGCCGTTGATGCTGCTTGACCCGCCGAGTACCTTCCCGCGAGCGTGGTAGATGCGGCGGCCGTTCAGGTACGGCTCGGGCTCAGACTCGTACCGCCAGTCGTAGAAGCGGCTGCCGATCGGGAACGTCAGCGCGGCCGGCATGTGGATGAAGACATCCCACGCGTAGTCCCTGCGGCCCGCCTCGAGCACGAGGACCCTGTTTGCCGGGTCGGCCGACAGCCGATTGGCCAGCGCGCAGCCGGCCGAGCCGCCGCCGACGATGATGAAGTCGTAGCTTGCGCCGGTCGCCGTTGCTCACCGCCTGCCTGGGGGTCAAGCGATGATATCCCCGCCAGCTGACGGCGGTCCCATCACGGCGACCCACTGATGGTGATGGCACCTACCTTGGTACTGATCGTGATCGTCCGCGCGGCCGCCGTGTCCTGGGTGACGCCAATGCCGATATGACCCACGGTCGCGGTGGCGGTCACGCGGTACGGCACGGTGTTCGGGACGTGCAGGATGACCGCCCCTATGCCGGTGGTCGCGGCGAACGCGGACGGCGGGGCCGAGAACTCCAGGTCGATGGCGCCCGCTGACACGAGCAGGCTGGCGCGGGGTGACGATAGATCCCGGCCGGTGATCGTTCCGGCCCTCGTCGTTGCGTTGAGCGGCCCCGACAGCGAGCTGAGGTCAATCCCGCCCGCCTCGACGGTCACGGTGACGGGCCCGGCGAGCCCGCTCAGCCGGACGGTGCCGACATCATCGGTGACCCGCACCGCGGTCGCCCGCGGGACGGTGATGTCGTAGCTGACGCTGCAGGCTGAGTCGGGCGCGCAGTGACTGCTCAGACTCAGCGTGCCATCCGCAAATCGACGGCTGACCGTGGGCGCGGCGCCATGAAACGCCACGTGCTGGGTGACGGAGATGGCCACGGTTGCGCCGCCGGTGACCCGGACGTCGCCCACGTGTGTGCTCACGACCAGCATGCGGACGTGGCCAGCGACGGAGTAGCTGGTCGTGCCGCGCTGGGTAGGGTCGGCGCTGTTCTGACAGCCGGTGAGCACCGTTGCAGCAGTAGCCGCCAGCAGTGCCAGTCCGGTCAGCCGCAGCGCGGCGCCGGCGGCTGGCCGCTCGCGCGCTCCGCTACCCGTGCCAGCCGCCGCGGCGCGACCGCGATCGCCAGCGACCGTCGTGACGTTGCACACAGGTCCATGGTGCCCCCGCGCCCTCACGCCAGCCCTCGCTGGCGGTCGCAGTTTTATCCGGGCTGGTGGTCAGCTCAGGCGGCCTCGCGGACGGGCAGCAGGTCGACGCCGGCGGTGGGCGTGGAGGCTGGCGGGGCGGTGGGGAAGTACAGGCAGCCGGATAGGTCGCCGACCAGCTGCCGGATCCAGCGCATCCGAGCGGCCGCTTCCTCCGGATGATTGCCGAATTCCTCCGCTGTGTAACCTTTGCAACCAGCGGCACCCAGGCGCAGGACCGTGCTGCCGATCGCGTGGGCAACTGCCTCGGCCGTCAACGGGTCGGAGGGCTGCAGCGGTGAGGCGAATAGTGCTTCGACGACCGCTTCGTTCACGTACATCCTGGTCACGGAAGTCCTCCGGGAATCAGAAACATGGGGACGATTGACGTGTGCCGCTCTGGTTGAGCAGTTGCAGTTACTACTCAGTAGGATGCGGCCGCGCACGGTCCCGTTCCATGATCTGGGTCACATCCGCACCTGACCGATTGCCCGCTGAGCACGACGCGCCTGACCAGGCAAAAAGTCAGCGAGGGTTTCGCCAGCATCTGGCTAAAATGATCGAGATTGCTCACGCGGCGGGAGGGCGGAATGAGCGATCCAGGCGGCCCACCCGTGCGATTCGAGGTCCTCGGCCCGCTCCGGTCCTGGCGCGGTGAGGCGGCCGTAGATCTCGGGCCGGTGCAGCAGCGGGTGGTTTTGGCTGTCTTGCTCCTGCAGCAAAATCGCCCTATCGGTCGGCAGCAGATCATCAACGCGGTCTGGGGCGAGGACGAGCCCAGGTATGCCGGGCATCTCTTGCACCGGCATATCTCCGGGCTGCGCCACGCGCTCGAGCTCGGCCGGCATCCTGCGTCGGAGTCCGGCGAGCTCGCCTGGACTCAGGCCGGCTACGTGCTGACCGTGCCGGGTGGCGGCCTCGACCTCGCAGATTTCGACGGCGAAGTGGACGCGGCGCGCAAAGCCCGAGCTGCAGGCGAGCTGGTATCGGCTGCTGAGCTGCTCCGTACCGCGCTTGGCCGCTGGCGCGGACCGCTCTGCGACGGCTTGACGAGCCCCTACCTGGAGGCCCAGCGCGATCGCCTGGAAGAACGACGGATCTCCATTATTGAGGACCGCATTGACCTGGACCTGACCATCGGAGATCGCGACGACGTGGTCTTAGAGCTGCGGCAGCTGGTGACCGAGCACGCGTGGCGGGAGCGCCTGCATGGCCTGCTCATGCTCGCGTTGTATCGCTCGGGACGCCGGGCGGACGCACTGGCCGCGTTCCAGGATGCGCGCCGCCTCCTCCGCGAAGAGCTCGGCATCGATCCTGGTGCTGCACTTCAGCGACTACACCACCAGATCTTGACCGGCGATCCAGAGCTGGGTGTTACGGCACACGAGGGCGTCCCTACCGCGGGCGGCTCACCCGTTTCACCCGTTCGCAATCGGCCACCGATACCGGCGCAACTGCCGCACAGCGTGGCGGGCTTCTCGGGTCGTCAGGCTGAGATCGACTGGCTGAACGGGCTCCTGCCCGGTAGTGCGGATGACACCGGCGGGACGGTGTTGATCACAGCGCTCGCCGGCACGGCTGGCGTCGGCAAGACGACCCTGGCCGTGCACTGGGCGCATCAGATACGAGACAGGTTTCCTGATGGGCAGCTGTACATAAACTTGCGAGGCTTCGATCCCGCGGGGGCGGCAATGGAGCCGGCGGATGCGATCCAAGCGTTCCTGGATGCCTTTGCCGTACCCCCGGACCGGATTCCGGTGGACCTCGATGCGCAGGCGGCCCTGTACCGCACCATGCTGGCCGGCCGGCGCGTCCTGATCGTCTTGGATAACGCCCGCGACGCCGCTCAGGTCCGTCCGCTGCTTCCTGGCACGCCGACGTGCCTGGTGCTGGTAACCAGCCGAAACCAGCTGCTGAGCCTGGTTGCTGCCGATGGTGCCCGGCTACTCGAGATCGACCTGCTGCCTGCCGACCAGGCCCGCAGCCTTCTGGTGAACCGGCTCGGCAAGGCGCGGGTCGCCGCGGAGCCGGCCGCGGTGGACGCGATCATCGATACATGTGCGGGGCTTCCGCTCGCCCTGTCGATCGTGAGCGCGCACGCCTCGGCGAACTCGCGGTTGTCGCTCGAGGATCTGGCCGACGAACTGCCGAGGAGCCGCGGCGGGGTCTACGAGCTGAACGTCGGAGACAAGCACACCGATCTCCGCGATGTCTTCTCCTGGTCCTACCACGCGCTCAGCGCACCGAGACGACGGCTGTTCCGGCTGCTCGGCCTGCATGCGGGCCCGGACATTAGCGTCTCGGCAGCAGCCAGCCTGGCCGGCCTCCCTCCGGCGGAGGCCAGAGCATTGCTGGCGGAGCTCACCAGCGCGCACCTGCTGACGGATCGGTCCCGCGGGCGGTTCGCCTTCCATGACCTGCTGTGGGCATATGCCAGGGATCTCAGCCACGAGCAGGACTCGGCCGAGGACAGACGCGCCTCGGTCCACCGACTTCTGGACCACTACCTTGGCACGGCTTACCGCGCGCACGAACTGCTCGGTCCGAGCCGCTACGACGCCATCGCGCTGGTGCCCCCAGGCCCGCTCGTCACAGTTGACGAGCTTGCTGATCACCGTGCGGCGCTGGCGTGGTTTACCAGGGAGTACCACGTCCTGCTGGCGGCCCTCCGGCGGGCCGCAGCCGACGGGTTCGACGTCCACGCCTGGCAGCTAGCCTGGGCGATGGCCTCGTTCTTCGAGCGGCGCGGGCACTGGCACGACGCGGCCGCGTCGCAGCAGTTCGCGCTCGACGCGGCCAACCGGCTGGGTGACCCGTACGCACAGGCGATATGCCACGGATGTCTCGCCTACGCCTACGCAGACTTGCGGCGGTACGCCGAGGCACGGGACGAGTTGCTGCAGGCACTCGAGCTGTACCGGCAGCTTGGCGACCACACCGGCCAGGCGCAAACTCACCGGAGCCTCGCCTTGGTCCTCGATCGGGAGAACTGCTACGAGGCCGCGCTCGATCATGCTGAGCAGGCACTGGGGCTGTTCCAGACGGCCGGTCACCGAGCCGGGCAGGCCCGCGCCCTGAACGCCCTCGGCTGGTTTCACATCCAATTGGGCCGTCGCCAAGAAGGACTAACGTACTGCCAGCAAGCCCTTGATCTGCAAAAGGAGATAGACGACCAGTTCGGGCAGGCGGACACGCTTGACAGCATCGCCACCGCCTACAGCGCCCTCGGCAACCACCACGAGGCTATCGACCACTACCAGCAAGCAGTGCTCCTGTACCGCGAATTCGGGCACCGCCATAGCGAGGCCGACACGCTGGCTTGCCTGGGCGACCTGCATCTCGCAATTGGGAGTCCTGACGCCGCCCGGGACGCCTGGCATGAGGCGCTGGCCATCCTCGACGAGCTTGACCACCCCGAGGCTGCGCAGGTGCGCGACAAGCTGGAGAGGCTCACGAGCCGTCACCGCGTCCCGCAAGATCTGCGGGGCCGCGGCGACGAGCAACTGCAACCGTAGGCGTGGGCGGGCACGCTAGATCTTGACAGCTGCAGCGCGAGGCGCGATCTTATCGTCTTGGCGGCCTAGCCTCGCCCCGTTGCGCGACCCGCCTATTGCTCGCCAGCAGTCGTCATTCTCAGGCCATGGGATCAGGGTTCACGCACGGGAGGTCGATGATGCCAAGCTTGGGGTTCAGTCGGCAGGAAATCGAAAATCTAGCGGAGAAGCTGGCTTCCTTGCACGCGGAGCTCTCCGACTGCGAATGGGCCCTCTTGCTGGCTATCTTCTCGGCGGCGAGGGATAACGTAGAGGTTCTCGCGCCGGCGGCAGGCCCGGCCCCCTCGGGGCCCACGCTTGAGGATCTTCGTGAGCAGATCATTAACGCATTTATTCCCGGCGACGACACTATCTTTTCAATTAACATTCGGATCGGCCACCTGAAGCCTCCTCCGCCGCCTCCGACGCCTCCGACGCCGCCGTCCGAACCCCAACTCGACCCTCCGACTCCGGACGCGCCGCCAGCGCAGCCCTGATCTCCGTTGCTTGGCGTGCCGGATCGGGAAGTGCCAGCGCGGCCGAGCGGGCGGCCGGTGATGCTTGTCTCCATGCCATTCATGGATGCCCATCGTCCGTCTATCCAACTTGGGTTACTTAAGTCTCTGGCTGCCGCTCAGGGCTTTGCTGTCCGCACGCTCCACGCATATCTGAGCTTCGCGGCACAGATAGGCCTGGAAAACTACCAGGAGCTAGCTCAGCATCGAGGCTCGATGGTGGGCGAATGGCTGTTCTCAGTGGCTGCCTTTCGGGCGGCGGCGCCCGACCCGGATTCGCACTTCGTGGCGGAGCTAGCCAGCGATCTCTCCTACCTCGCCGTCTCGCCAGCTGAGCTGCGGAGCAGACTCACCCGGCTACGCGAAGTTGACGTTCCCGCCTTCCTGGACTCGCTGGTCGAGGCAGTTCCGTGGCACGAGATGGCTGTTGTTGGCTTCAGCTCGACATTCCAGCAAAATGCCGCGTCATTCGCGCTCGCCCGTCGGCTGAAGGAGCTGCACCCGAATATCTTCACGGTCTTTGGCGGCGCCAACTTCGACGGGGACATGGGACCGGAGTTTGTCCGCGCGTTCGACTTCATCGACGCTGCCATCATCGGCGAGGCTGACGAGGCATTTCCTCGTCTGCTGAGCGCATTGGCGGCGGGCACCGACCTGCGCGCCGTCCCTGGCATCGCGCTCCGCGTGGACGGAGCGCTCAGCGTGACGCCGCCGCTTCCGCCGATCCGTGACCTTGACGACCTGCCCGCACCAGACTACGAGGACTACTTCACCCTCGCCGAGACCCTGGGCATACTCGCTCCCGGCCAGCGGCACGGGACCTGGCTCCCGATCGAGACATCCCGCGGGTGCTGGTG
>Ga0187783_10004496_pt1 | contig 10333 bp, 10 predicted proteins | sample 1015_SJ02_MP02_2_FD_132471 | JGI IMG/M metagenome (GOLD analysis project Ga0187783, IMG submission 132471) | Tropical peat soil microbial communities from peatlands in Department of Meta, Colombia - 1015_SJ02_MP02_20_MG | ecosystem: Environmental > Terrestrial > Soil > Wetlands > Peat | place...
ACCATGGCGCGCGCGATACCGACACGTTGACACTGGCCGCCGCTCAGCTCATGCGGGTAGCGCGCGGCGAGCTCGGCGGCAAGCCCGACGCGCGCGAGCGTCGCGAGCACCGTGGCGAGCCGCGCCCGCGCATCGAGCGCGCGCTCGTGCACGCGCAGCGGCTCGGTGACGATCTCGGCGACCGTCATCCGTGGGTCGAGGCTACCGAGCGGATCCTGAAAGATGAGCTGCAGGTCGCGGCGCAGCGAGCGCTGCGCGGCCGGCGGCAGCTCCTCGGGCGCGCGGCCGAGCCACACGACCCGCCCGCGCGTCGCATGCAGCAGCTGCAGCGCAGCGCGCGCGAGCGTCGACTTGCCGCTGCCGGACTCGCCGACGATTCCGAGCGCGTCCCCGGTACGCAGCTCGAGGCTGACACCCGAGAGTGCGGCGAGGCGCGATCGCGCACCGAGCCAGCCGTGCCCGACGCCGAAGTCCACGCTGAGATCCGTCACCGCGAGCACGACTGGCCCGCGAGCGGCGTCATCTCGAGCGGCGTCATCCACTCGCCCCGTCGGTACGGTGCTCGTGTCCGCCGTGGCGTCCAGCCGCCGTGCATCCTGCACCAGGCTTCGCGTGTAAGCGTCCTGCGGGGATTTGAGCACGCGCGCGGCCGTGCCGACCTCGATCACACGGCCCTGGCGCATCACCGCCACGCGGTCGGCGAGTCCGGCCACCGCGCCAAGATCATGGGTGATGAGAATCAACGCCATGCCGCGCTCGCGCTTGAGCGCGGCGAGCAGCGCCAGAATCTGCGCCTGGACGGTGACGTCGAGCGAGGTAGTCGGCTCGTCGGCGATGAGCAGCGGCGGGTCGCTCGCTAGCGCGAGTGCGATCATCACCCGCTGGCGCATGCCGCCCGAGAGCTCGTGGGGATACTGTCCAAGCCGCTCGGTGGGATCGGTCACCTGCACACGCTCGAGCAGCGTGAGCGCGCGCTCGCGTGCCGCGTCGGCACTGACCGGCATATGCCGCAGCAGCACCTCGCTCAGCTGGTCTCCGACGGTCAGGTGCGGCGTGAGCGAGCTCAGCGGATCCTGGAACACCATGCCGATGCCGGCGCCGCGCACCCGATCGAGCGCCGCGGGAGTCAGTGTGAGGAGCTCGGTATCCTCAAAGCGCGCACTGCCGTGTGCCCGGCCGTTCGCCGCCAGGAGTCCCATGACGGCGAGAAACACCTGGCTCTTGCCGGCCCCCGATTCCCCGACCACACCGAGACACTCCCCGCGAGCGACCGAAAGCGTTACGTCCCGCGCGGCGACGACGCGCCCCTGCGGCGTGTCGAAGGTGACGCCGAGGCCTGCGAGGCTCAGCACGGCCGGCGGCGTGCCACGGGGCGGCTCAGCGCTCGTGAGGGTCGAAGGCATCGCGCAGGCCGTCGCCGAGCAGGTTGAGGCACAGGAGCAGCGCCACGAGGAACGTGGCCGGCAGCAGCAGCATCCAGGGTGCCGACTCCATCTCCTGGGCGCCCACGTAGATCAGGTTGCCAAGGCTCGCACGCGGCTCTTGGACGCCGAGACCGAGAAACGACAGGAAGCTCTCGGAGAGAATCATCTGCGGAACGATGAGCGTTGCGTAGACCGCTACCGGACCGAGCACGTTCGGCACCACGTGCCGCAGCAGGATGGCGGTTGGGGTTACACCGAGCGCGCGGGCCGCCTCGATGAACTCACGCCGCTTCAGCGCGAGCGTCTGCGCGCGCACGATGCGTGCGGTCGTCAGCCAGCCGACCGCCCCGAGCGCGAGCAGCAGCACCGCGACGTTGTCGCGTGGGAAAAGGCTCGTGAGGATGATCACCACGAAGAGGTAGGGGAGTGAGTACAGCACGTCCACAAAGCGCATCATCCAACCGTCAGTACGCCCGCCGGCGAAGCCGGCCACGGCGCCCCACAGCACACCGATCGCCAGGCTCACCGCGCTCGCGAGCACACTGATGAGGAGTGACAGCCGCACGCCGGAGAGCGTACGCGCGAACAGGTCGCGGCCGAGCCGGTCCGTGCCGAACCAGTGTCCGGCCGCGAGCGCCGGCGGCTGCGCGAGGTGGCGCCAGTCGAGGGTATCGTAGGCCCAGGGGGTGAGAAGCGGCGCTGCCACGGCGAGCAGTGTTATGAGGGCGAGCACCGCGAGGGCCGCCACCACGAGGTGATTGCTCTTGAGACGCCGCGCCGCATCGCTCCACAGCCCGCGCGCAGCGGTGGCGTCTTCATTCATGCCGTGCGCCCGGGTCGAGCCAGCCGTAGGCGAGATCGGCAAGGAGATTGAGGGCGAGCGTCAGGGCGCCGTACACCACGACCATACCCATGACGAGCGGATAGTCGCGATCGATCGCACCCTGGACCAGAAAGCGTCCGGTCCCGGGCAGTGCAAACACCGACTCGACCACCAGTGAGCCGGTGATGATGAAGGCAATCGCAGGGCCGAGGTAGCTCACGACCGGGAGCAACGCCGGGCGCAGCGCGTGGCGCAAGAGCACCCGCGGGCCGCCGAGTCCGCGCGCCCGGGCGGCGCGCACGAACGGCGCGCGCAGCACCTCGAGGAGACTGCCACGCGTGAGACGGGCGAGATACGCGGCCACCGGCAGCGCCAGTGTCACGAGTGGCAGCACGAGGTAGCGTGGCGCACCGCCCTCCCAGCCTGCCACGGGCAGCCAGCGCAGCCACACCCCGAACACGAGCGCGAGCGACGGCCCGACGACGAAGCTCGGCAAGGCAATGCCGAGTGCCGTGAGGGCGGCGAGCGAGAAGTCGGTGCGCCGCGAGCGCCACACCGCAGCGAGAACACCGGCCGGAATGCCGATGAGGAGCGCGAGCGCGATCGCGCACACGCCGAGGGTTGCACTGAGCGGCAGCCCCTGCCCGATCAGCTCGCGCACCGTGAAGTCACGCTGGCTGAGCGAGGGGCCGAAGTCCCCGTGCAGCAGCGCACCGAGGTAGCGCAGGTACTGCACGGGCAGCGGCTGGTCGAGACCATAGAGCCGCTCGAGGTTGGCGCGCACCGGGGCGGCGAGCGGCTGCTCCTGGTCGAAGGGCCCGCCGGGCGCCAGCCGGACGATGGCGAAGGAGAACGTGACGATGACGAGCAGCGTCGGAACGATGCCGGCGATGCGACGCAGCGCGTAGCTCAACATGCGGCGACTTTAGGTAGACGGTGCGCAATCCGTCAACGCCGCGGCACATCGCGTCAACTCCGCGCGGGCGCTGCCGCTATACTGGCGCCCCCCTGCCCTTGCCGGGCGAGAGCTGCGAGCCAAGCGGAATGAAGCGCATCCTGGTCGGCATCAAGCGCGTCGTGGACTACAACGTGCGCATCCGGGTCAAGCCGGACGGCAGCGGCGTCATCACCGACGGGGTGAAGATGAGCGTGAATCCTTTCGATGAGATCGCGCTCGAGGAGGCGCTGCGCATCAAGGAACGGGGTGCGGCCGAGGAAGTCGTGGTCGCGACCGTCGGTCCCGCCGACTGCCAGCAGCAGCTGCGCACTGCGCTCGCCATGGGCGCCGATCGCGCGCTGCACGTCGTGGCCGACGGTGTCATCGAGCCGCTGGTCGCGGCGCGCGCGCTGCTCAAGCTCATCGAGCGCGAGCAGCCGCTGCTCGTCATCCTCGGCAAGCAGGCGATCGATGACGACAACGGTCAGACCGGTCAGGTGCTCGCGGCGCTGTGGAACCGGCCGCAGGCTACGTACGCCTCGAAGCTCGAGCTCACCGGGGAAAGCGCGCGTGTCACGCGCGAGGTGGACGCGGGGCTCGAGACGCTCGAAGTCGATCTGCCTGCGGTGATCACTACCGACCTGCGCCTGAACGAGCCGCGCTACGTGAAGCTGCCGGACATCATGAAGGCGAAGAAGAAGCCACTCGACACCCTCACCCTCGCCTCCCTCGGCGTCGAGCAGCGCCAGCAGCTGAAGCTGCTGCGCTTCGAGCCGCCACCACAGCGGCAGAAGGGTGTGCGCGTGAAGGATGCCGCGGAGCTGGTCGACGCGTTGAAACGGAAGGGTCTGCTGTGAGTGCCAGGATTCTCATCGTCGCCGAGCACGACGGCACGCGGCTCAACCCCGCTACGGCCAAGTGCGTCAGCTGCGCGCGCACGCTCGCGGGGGCCGAGATCACCGTCGTGGTGTGTGCCGCGGATGCGGCCGCAGTCGCCGCGCAGGCCGCGCAGCTCGCCGGCGTCAGCCGCGTGCTCACGGTCGAGAACCCGGCCAACTCCCACGCGCTCGCCGCGGTGCTCGCCCCACAGATCGTGGCGCTAGCCGCGCCCTTCACGCACGTGCTCGGGCCTTCGACGACCTTCGGTAAGGACCTCATGGCACGCATCGCGGGGCTCCTCGATGCGCCGCAGGTGAGCGACGTCATGGCGATCGAGAGCGCCACGCGCTTCCGTCGCCCGATCTACGCCGGCAACGCGATTCTCACCGTCGAGTCGAGCGCGCCCAAGGTGGTGGGGACTGTGCGGATCGCCTCGTTCGAGGCTGCCGACGGCGGCGGCTCGGCAGCGATCGAGAAAGCCGCGGTGAATGTGCCGTTACCGGCGCACACGCGCTTCGTCTCGGTGTCGGCCGCCAGGAACGACCGCCCCGATCTGCAGACGGCCGCGCGCGTCGTGTCCGGCGGGCGGGCGCTCGGCAGTGCCGAGGGCTTCAAGATCCTCTACCGGCTCGCCGACAAGCTCGGTGCCGCAGTGGGTGCCTCGCGTGCAGCCGTGGACGCCGGCTACGCGCCGAATGAGATGCAGGTCGGCCAGACCGGCAAGATCATCGCGCCGGAGCTCTACATGGCGATCGGGATCTCGGGCGCGATCCAGCACCTCACCGGCATCAAGGATGCCCGCACGATCGTCGCCATCAACAAGGACGGCGAGGCGCCGATCTTCGAGGTGGCCGACATCGGTCTCGTCGGCGACCTGTTTCAGATCGTCCCGGAGATCGAGCGGCTGCTGTAGTCGATTGGCCAAAACGGCCGGCGGCCGTTTTGAATCGCTTTCGACGGTGCCGTTACAGTTGACTGAGGATGTGCTCGGCGGCGGACACCTTGAATTGTCCCGGCGCCTCGACCTCGACCCGCGTGGCGACGCCGTCCTTGACGATGATCGCAAAGCGCTGGCCGCGTGTGCCCATGCCGAACTTGCTCGCGTCGAGCTCGAGGCCGAGTGCCTTGGCGTACTCACCGTTGCCATCGGCGAGCATCACGATCTTGTCGCCGACGCCCGCGGACTTGCCCCAGGCGTTCATGACGAATACGTCGTTCACCGCCATGCAGGCGATGGTGTCGACGCCCCGGGCGTGGAGCTGATCGGCGAGCTGCACGAAGCCCGGCAGGTGCTTGGCATCGCAGGTGGGGGTGAAGGCGCCGGGCACGGAGAAGAGCACCACGAGCTTGCCCTTGAAGAGCTCGTCGGTGGAGATGTCCTTGGGTCCTTCCTTGGTCATGCGCTTGAAGGTGCCCGCGGGCATGCGCTCGCCTGCCTTGATCGTCATACGCGTCTCCTTGAAGCCTCGAGGCCTGAACCGATCAGGCCTGTTTGGCGTGCAAAGTCCAGAGGTTGGCGAGGCGCTCGAGGTTCGGATCGCCTTTGACCGACTTGAAGCTCTTCACCGCCTCATCCTTGTGGCCGGACTTGAGCTGCGCAATGCCAAGGAGCAGCCGTGCCTGCGCCTCGTCCTTCACGCCGCCCTTGGTGAGGCCCTTCGACAGCTCGTCGGCCGCCTTGTCGTACTGGCCGTAGCCGAGGAAGGCAAGTCCCACACCCACGTTCTTCTGACCGCTGGACGAGGCGTCCGCTTCCTTGACCTGGTTCGGGAGTGAGGCCTGGTCGCTCGCGGCGGCCTTCTTGGCGTTGTCGAGCAGCCGTTGGTTGCGATCCTTGGTGAGCTTGTCGTTGAACACTTCCTTCTGAAAGCCCTTCTCGAGGACGCTCTGCGCCTCGCCAGGGGATCCTGCCTCGAGCGCGAGCTGCGCCATCTCGTTGTAGTCGGCCGGCGTCTTGAGCACGTCCACTTCCGTCATCAGGCGATAGGTCTGCAGCAGATCGGCGTCGTTGTTGGAGGTCTGCGAGCGCACCGAGCCGAGCAGCTGACTCCAGTAGTCCGGCTGCGGGTAATACGCCACCAGCTTCTCCATGGCGTGCGTCGAGCAATTGTCGTCGTTGAGCTTCTGGCAGGAGCTGTAAAGCAGCAGCAGCGTGTCCTTCTTCGGCGTCTGGCCGGCCTTGATCTGGCTGTCGACGTCGTTCTCGACGAACTTCAGCGAGTTCTTGTAGTCGCCCTTCAGGTAATAGGCCTGGCCGACGAGCGCGCGCATGCGCTCATTGCCGGGTTCGACCTTCAACGCGCGGTTGCCGTACTCGACCACCTTGTCGTAGTTCTTCAGCGCGGTATTCAACTCGGTGAGCGCCCGCAGCATCTGCGGCTTCTCGGACTCGGGCGTGAAGCCGTCGTCGACCTCGGCCTCCATCACCTTGGAGGCTTCCGCGTAGTTCTGCGTGTTGATGTAGGCGTTGCCGAGGAATTCGTTGATGACGTGCTGATCGTAGGGCGTCTTGCCGGCTAGGCCCTCGGCTTCTTTCAGCTTGGCGATGGCATCGTTGTACTTCTTCGCCTTGAGATCCTCCTGGGCCTCGTGCAGGGGCTTCGCGAGTTTCGCACTCGGCTGCTGTCCCTTTTCGGCCGCGAGCACCGCTGCCGGATACATCGCCGCCGCCACCACCAGAACGGCGCTCGCGCTGAGCGCCCGCAGTACTCTGACCTTCATAGCGTGATTTCGCCTGACCTTTCGGGGTTAATCCTTGAATTCGGCGACGTTGACGAAGCCGATCTTCTTCATGTGATTGCGCTGCGCCGCCGCCAGCACCCGCGCCACGATGTCGTACTTGGCGCGGCGGTCGGGACGCAGGTGAATCTCGGGCTGCGGCTCCTTGTCGCGCTCGGCGTGAAAGTAGCCCTCGAGCTGATCGATGCTGGCCACCGGGTTGCCGTTCCATACCACCGTGCCGTCGCCGTCGATCTCGAGGTTGATGACCTCGGGCTGCTGATCCGGCGGCGGCGGCGGGTTGTTGACGTTCGGCATGTCGAGCTTGACCGCGTGCGTCATGATGGGCAGCGTCACGATGAGGGTGACCAGCAGCACCAGCATGACATCGATCAGCGGCGTCGTGTTGATGTCACAGAAGGCGTCACTCGAACCGCCACCGACAGGTATTGACATGACTTGAACTCCTTGAGCCGCTCAGCGGTAGCCGCGCACGCCGTGGTCGGGCTCGGTGAGGAAGCCGACCTTGACGATCCCGCCCCGCTGGATGGCGTACATGACGTGGCCGATCGCTTCGTAGCGGGTCTCCTTGTCGCCGCGGATGTGGATTTCCGGCTGCGGCTTGCGCACCGCCGCCGCCTCGATGAGGCCGAGCAGCTCGCCGCGGTTGGCCACCATCTTGTCGTTCCAGTAGATGTTGCCGTTCTTGTCCACCGCGATGGTGATGTTCTCCGGCTTGGTCTGCGTGGGGATGTTCACCGCCCGCGGCAGATCGACCTTGACGGTCTTGGTGATGACCGGGATCGTGATGAGGAAGATGATGAGCATCACCAGCATCACGTCCACCAGCGGCGTCGTATTGATGGTCGCGATCGCGCCACCCTCTTCGGAACCCCCAACGCTCATGGCCATGGTCGGCTACTCCTCAAATCAAATCCGCGGCACGACCTGTGCCGCGCTCTCGTGAAGCGTTGGGGGCTCGAGCCCCCAACGCTTGGACACGTTACTTGCTGAGCGGTGCCGCCTTGGCACCGACCGGCCGCGCCCCGGCGCCGACGTCCACCCGCGCGCCGCCGACGTCCACTCGCGCGCCACTGACGAGGTAGGCGTGCAGGTCGGAGGAGAAGTTACGCAGCGCCTCCTGCAGCACCTTGTTGCGTCCGAGCAGCCAGTTGTAGCCCATCACCGCGGGCACGGCCACGAACAGGCCGATGGCGGTCATGATGAGCGCCTCACCGACGGGTCCGGCGACCTTGTCGATGCTCGCCTGGCCCGCGATGCCGATGCCGACCAGCGCGTTGAGAATGCCCCACACCGTGCCGAACAGGCCGACGAAGGGTGCGGTCGAGCCGACCGTGGCGAGCAGCCCGAGCCCGGTGTTGAGCTTGCTGTTGACCTGGTCGGTCGAGCGCTGCAGCGACATCGTGATCCACTCGTTGAGGTCGATGCGATCGGTGAGGCGCCCGTCGTGATGCGAGGCGGCGCGCAGGCCATCCTCGGCGATACCGCGGAACTCATCGCCCTTCTTCAGGCGGTCGACGCCGTCCTTGACCGACGGGGCGGTCCAGAACTGCTTCTCGACGACGCGTGCGGACTGCTTGAGCTTGCGCTGGTCCCACAGCTTCGTGAGCATCACGTACCAGGAGGCGAGCGACATGATCAGCAGCAGGACCAGCACGGAGCGCGCGATGATGTCGCCGCCCGCCCAGAGCGCGGCGAGACCGTAGGGATTGGAGACCGTTGTAGTGGCAGCGGGAGCAGGTTGGTTTTCCATAGTTGTCCTCGAACAAGCAAGCGCCGCGCGCTGACCGCGCAGCGTCGATAACAATCAATGCAGTGTGAACTTGACGCGAAAATCGATGCAGCTGTCGATGGCTTTGCCGTCCTCCACCGCCGCCGTGAAGCGCGTGTCCTTGGCGTAGCTGATGGCGCCCTGGTCGAGCCGCTCGTGGCCGGAGGACTGCACAATCGTCGGCGCGCCCGACTGCTTGCCGTTTGCGCCGACACACACGTGTACCGTGGACGTGCCTTCCTCGCCCAGACGGCGCGAGGCCTCCGGGTAGTAGCCATCGGTCGGCCCGAACTTGCCCTTGGGCGGGGTCTTCGGGGCAGCCTTCACCACCGGCGGCGGCGCCTCGACGTGCTTGGTCGTTACGTTCGTGATCGCCGTGGTCTGGGCGGTCTCCACCGGCAGATCAACGGTGACATCGGGCGGTGGCACTTCGACGGGAGGCCTCTCGAACGTCGGCGGCGGCGGTGGCGGTGGCTCTACTTTCTTCTGCTCTTCCTGAACGATGTCGGTCTGAATGGGTGGCGCGAGCACCTCGATCGCCTTGCGCGCCAAGCCCGTCGCCAGGGCCCAGAAGATGAAGGCGTGCAGTGCGACGATTATGACCAGCACCGCGCCGCGCCGTGTGAAGAATTGGGAATCGTGTTCTAGGGCTACCATGGGTTGTTGATCGTGAGCTTGTCTGAACACACCAGGCCGGTGAGCGGCAGCAAACCAGTCGTCTTTTTCGTCGCCCTCACCCCGAAGGACCCGGAACCGAAGCGCGGCGGTCGCGGCCGCCAGACTCCTTGCATCATACTCATCGACGCGCCACGCATTCGGCCCGACGGGCGCGTCAGTCTTCTAAATCCCCCTGGACGGTGTTCGCAGCTTGCACGCAGCGACGAATGCTGCGCGAACTGTAACCGCTGCCCTCCACACTGACAACTCCGGCGCGGCCTCAAGAAGTGCTCCGACGTGGCTGTATCGGATGCGTCGCAGGTAAGGTGTATCGGGGAAGTCACGGTCGCTGTGCCGGGCGCGTCACGGCGCCCTGCGAGGCGCTGCCAACCAGGCTTGCGTACTTGGCGAGCGCGCCGGCGAGCGCGTACGGCCGGCCGGGCTTCCAGGCACGACGGCGCCGGCGTAGCTCCGCTGCGGGAAGCTCGACCCGGATCTCGCGCTTGACGGCATCGATACTGATGCGATCTCCGCTCCGCAGCAGTCCGATCGGGCCGCCGATGGCGGCTTCCGGCGAAATATGTCCGACGACGAAGCCATGGCTGCCGCCTGAGAAGCGTCCATCGGTGATCAATGCGACCTTGTCGCCGAGCCCGCGTCCCGTGATCGCGCTGGTTGGGCTCAGCATCTCGCGCATGCCCGGACCGCCACGCGGCCCCTCGCCACGGATCACGACGACGTCCCCGGCGCGCACGCGCCCGGCCAGGATGGCCCGCGTAGCGCGCTCCTCCCCCTCGAAGACGCGCGCGCGGCCACTGAAGCGCTCGCCTTCCTTGCCGGTGATCTTGGCTACGGCGCCCTCGGGGGCGAGATTGCCGTAGAGCACGACGAGGTGACTCTCCTTCTTCAGGGGCGCCGCGAGCGGATGAACAATGTCCTGTCCACTCATATACATCGGCACGTTTTCGAGATTCTCCTGCAAGGTACGCCCGGTGACGGTGAGGCACTCGCCGTGCAGCAGCCCGCCGGCGAGCAGCATCTTCATGAGGGGCTGAATGCCGCCAATCGCGATCAGCTCCGACATGAGGTAGCGCCCGCTCGGC
>Ga0187783_10004497_pt1 | contig 10332 bp, 6 predicted proteins | sample 1015_SJ02_MP02_2_FD_132471 | JGI IMG/M metagenome (GOLD analysis project Ga0187783, IMG submission 132471) | Tropical peat soil microbial communities from peatlands in Department of Meta, Colombia - 1015_SJ02_MP02_20_MG | ecosystem: Environmental > Terrestrial > Soil > Wetlands > Peat | place...
ATCTCCCGCAAGCTGCTGCGCAGGCCGCCGCGAGCGTCCCTCGCATCCGGCAGATATTGGAGGCTGCGACGAAGACTGCTGAGCCGTTGAACTGGGCGGTTCGCTCATGGTCCTTCGATGACGGCCAATGGGTTCCGGATCGACTGAATTGCACGGTTCGCGAATACACAAATCGGCATGGAGTGCGCAGATATCTCCTCAGCTCCGGTCGGTTTGAACTGCGGGAAGTTGAGCGGCGTGCATCAATTTACTGCGCAGCTTTCATCAGGAGCGACCGTTTCGTGCGCTATTCATGTTCCGACAAGTGTTTGCGGGTTCCGCGGTGGGCGCCGCTTCCCGAGGCCTACGCGCGCGCAGCTTGCTTGGCCGGCGGGCTTCCCGCGGCCGTTCAAGGCGGCGAGCTTGTGTTTCGTGAGGTCGAACCTGCCATTGCATTGACCCTACTTGTCGCTCTGGGACAGGGCTTTCCAAGGCTCGAGACACGGCCATGAACGACCCCTTCCAAATCTTTGACGAGCTTCGAGAAGCGTATCTCCGGTACTTGGACAGCCCATTCTGGCTCAGGTACCCAGCGCTAGTGGAGGAGCGCCGGGATCTGCTGGATCAAGACCGTCAATTGTACAGAGCCCCGCTGTTTGAGCCCATCGTCCCATACGAATTGTCTGGCTCGACCGTCCGCTCAGCGTGCGGAGCAATCGGTGCTTCGACCGAAGCAGCAGATTTCTTTGAGGTCAGCGGCTTGTTCCCAGCCGGGCGCGACCCCTTTCAGCATCAATTGGATGCTTGGGGTGCGTCTCGACGCGGCGAAGCCGTGGTTGTTACGACCGGCACCGGCTCCGGAAAAACCGAGTGCTACCTCCTTCCGGTCTTTGCACATCTCGTTGAAGAATCGCGTCGCTGGGGCGCTCCCTCGCCTCGTTCGCCACAGTCGTTGTGGTGGAACTATCCTAGGCAGCAACGCATCTCTCAGCGCGCTCACGACAGCCAACGCCCGAATGCGTTGCGCGCGCTGTTTCTCTATCCGTTGAATGCTCTCATCGAGGATCAGCTTGGTCGTATACGCCGAGCATGTGACAGTGCCGATGGTAGATCTTGGCTGAATAAGCACCGCCAGGGCAATCGGATTTGGTTCGGCCGCTATACTGGATCCACGCCCGTATCTGGTCCACAGCTCAATTCGCAGAAGCGTCAAGAGCTCAAACGTCGCTTGACCGACATGGATAGCGAATGGGCTCGAGCTCAACTCTCCGCCCGCCGCTCAGGCAGTGATGAGATTCTGTCGTACTTTCAGGATCCCAACGGCTCAGAGATGTGGTCGCGATGGGATATGCAAGATTCTCCGCCAGACATCCTGATCACAAACTACAGCATGCTAAACATCATGCTGATGAGAAGCTTGGAGAGCGGCATCTTCGATCAGACAAGGCGATGGCTCACTGAAGATCGCGACAGAAACGTCTTTCATCTCGTAGTCGACGAGCTACACACCTATCGCGGCACTCCGGGAACGGAAGTCGGATATTTGCTGCGGGCGCTCTTGCATCGGCTGGGGCTTGCACCGGACTCTCCCCAGCTGAGAATTATCGCAACAAGCGCTTCAATCGAGGCGAATGACCCCGGGAGCCTCCTGTATCTTGAGCAGTTCTTTGGGCGGGATCGAAGTTCATTCCGTATCATCGACGGCAAACGCGCCCGCTTTCCAAGCGCGGGCGGAGGAGCTGCAACGGCTCAACATTTCTCTAGGTTCGGTCATGCATTCAAGAGTGGTGGCACGGAACGTGCTGTTGCGCAGCTGAGTTCAGATGTTGGTGCCACGGCTGGACAGGGGGATGCTGAGCATCGGCTGGGCGACGTGTTGGCCGTGACGGGAGTTTTGGAACGGGTCCGCCAAGAGAGCGCCAATGGACCTTTCACGAGCGACGGCCTAGCCCATTCGCTCTTTGGATCGGATCCGGATGGCGCGGACGCCGCACGCGCAGTCATCCGCGGCTTGATTGCGGCGCGCGTGAATCGAGGCGGCATTGATGTCGCGCCCCTGCCATTAAGGGTGCACTACTTTTTCCACAACGCCGGACGGCTCTGGGTTTGTGTCAATCCTCGATGCAGCGGCCGAACAGGAACGACGCCGCTGGGTGCTCCACCGCCTGTCGGCCGCATCTATGTAGAGCCTCGGCCACGCTGCGATGACTGCAACGCTCGCGTTCTTGAGCTCCTTTATTGTCAGCCCTGCGGGGAGGTCTTCATCGGTGGATATCGGGATGAGGACCAAAGCTCAAACAATGCGTGGTTTCTCTCCCCTGATTACCCTGATTTGGATCGGGTGCCCGATCGGTCGGCCTCTCTTGAGCGAAATCATGGGGAATATCTCGTGTTTTGGCCGGCAGATGGCAGACCACTGGTTCACCGAACTAACGCGCGGCCGCCATCTTGGAGATGGCAGCAGGATGGTCTGACTGGTTTTCAATGGCGACCCGCGGTGCTGGATCTCGCGGAGGGCAGACTCTCGCTTGCGCCAACCGTCGGGACAAGCAGACCGAGCGAGACCTCGGGCTACGCCTTCGTAGCCCCTGACACGCGCGCTGACGCCTTTCCTGCAAAATGTCCGCACTGCGCCGCCGATTGGGGACGTCGTCTTGGCGTAAAGTCCCCAATCAGGGATCTGGGTACAGGTTTCCAACGAATCATGCAGATACTCGGAGATGCGCTTGTCCGCGAGATGCCGGCAGGTGCAGGGCGGAAGCTGGTTCTCTTCTCAGACTCCCGATTGGATGCCGCGAAACTCTCCACGGGCGTCAAGCTTGCCCACTATCGAGATATGCTGCGCCAGATTGCGTTCGCTGCGCTCAGGGAGTCTGGGGCGGCAGCTATGCAGCAATACCAGGTACAGCAGACGCAGCACCAACAGGCGGTTAAGCTTTATGCTTTGCTCTCGAAGCGAGAGGTCAGCGGTCTAACAGAAGAGGAGAATTCAACTCGTAGGGAGCTCATGAGTGAGCTGCCAGGCGACATCGTCGGCGATCTAACGAAGCATGCGGTCGCTGGCGGTTCGCAGCCGGCTGTGTTGTCCCCTCCACAGGTACCCGGTCCGCTGATGACCATGACATTTCGTCAGTTGTTGGACCTTGTACGGGAGCGGCTCTTGTCCCTGGGTACGAATCCCGGCGGCCCGCTCCCTTCTGTTTCGAGGTATCAACCGCAGCGAACAGGTCCAAGGGTGCATTGGACCGACTTGATCGATTGGGCGGCAGGCCCTCGCTCGTACAAAAGAAGCCTCCAGCCGCTCGAACAAAACTTGCAGGCGAGCATCGAAATTTCTCTGCGAGCGAGCGTCGTCTCGAGCGTGCTGTTCGCGTCGGCTGCACGAGATTTCGAGTCTTTGGGGCTGGGCTACCTTTGGGTCGCGAACGTTCCTCCTCAAACGCCCGTCGAAGAGACAGTCGCCAGCGTAATTCGCATGCTTGCGCAAAAGTGGCGTTGGACGGGCGGTGATGCTCAGGGGCGCGGCCAGCCGCCCGAGTATGTGAGCACCTACATTGACATCGTCGCCCCCACTCTTGGGATGGCGTCTGCCGCGTTGCAGCAGGACGTCGAACAATTCCTTGGCGCATCGCTGACGCAGTGGCTCGTTGATCCCGACTCATTGCTCGTAGTCAGCCCGAGAGCGGATGCATCAGGCAATGTCGGGCTCTATGTCTGCAGCCGATGCGGATGCTCACATCTTCATGCATCAGCAGGTTTCTGCACGGCATGCCGCGGGCCGTTGCCTCGTACGCCGAGTCATCATGCCGTTACAAGCAGCCCAGCTGATTACTATGAGTATTTGGGCCGATGCCCTGAGCCGCCGTTCAGGCTCAACTGCGAAGAGCTAACAGGGCAAACGAATCGCATTGATCGGCGGTTACGGCAACGCCGCTTTCAGGAAGTCTTTATGGACGACGAGGTTGAAGCAGCCTCTGGCGTCGACCTCTTGAGCGTCACCACAACGATGGAGGCCGGCGTCGATATCGGATCACTTCAAGCAATCGCTCTCGCTAACATGCCTCCGGTTAGATTCAACTATCAGCAACGGGTTGGCCGGGCAGGACGTCGAGGGCTCGGAATGTCTGCGGCCCTAACACTGTGCAGGGGCCGAAGCCATGACGACTACTACTTCGAACGACCGCAGCTCATCACGGCTGAACCGCCGCCGCGCCCGTATGTCGATGTCACGCGACCCGAGATCGCAACGCGCATCGTAAACAAAGAGATACTCCGGCGGGCGTTCGAACCGCTTCAGTTGCCTTACAGCGGAGACAACGTTCATGGCGAATTCGGCTCAGTTGCCGACTGGCCGACCTACCGTTCCCATGTTGCTGCTTGGATTGCGAGGAATGCACCACTCGTTGACGAAATCTGCCGCGCCTTACTCCATCGAACCAAACTCGAAACCGCAGCCGGTATGGCTGCCATGTACAGCACGTCCGCTCTGATCTGGTCCCATCGATTGACGGATGGGTTCAAAACACGGCCGGCCATCGGGCACTTAGCGAGCGACTCGCCTCGGTCGGCGTGCTGCCGATGTTCGGGTTTCCGACGCGCGTTCGCTACCTGTACCATGGAGGACCGCCTCGCGCCGACGCGGGTTGGCCCCCTGAACGCGGCGTCATCGACCGGCAGCTCGATGTTGCAATAAGTCAATTTGCGCCTGGGGCGCAGACCGTAAAGGATGATCAACTCCTAACGTCGGTCGGCGTCGTCGATTACTATCCATCGGGCGGCGGTGTTCAGACAATTCCTAATCCCCTCGCCAATCCGGTCGCGGTCGGCGTCTGCCGAAGGTGCCAAGCGCTCGTTGAGAACCCTGCGGCGGTTGGAGGATGCCCCTACTGCTCAGCCCCGCGAGGAAGGGATGATTACAGAACAGTTGAACTGTCCGAGCCTCCAGGGTTCATGACCTGGTGGGCAGCCGAGGCCGAGTACAACGGCTCTTTTGAGTTTACGCCGCGGGCTCTTCGCGCGCGTATGGGACACGCGCCCGGAACGGCAACGCAGCGGCTAAACTTCGAAGTCGACCAAGGTCCCGCGCGCATCCATCGCGTCAACGACAACGGAGGCGACGACTTCCTGTTCCAAAAGATATCGGTGGGCGACATCTGGATTGTAGATCAGGCGTTTCAACGTGCCCTCGCAGACCTTCCGGCAGATCGTCAGCGGGCAATCCGAGGACCGCAGTACGACGCATCGGCCGCGCCGCTCACGCGCGCTTTGGCATCGATTGCGAGCACCGACGTGCTTGTGGCTGGGATTAAGCGCGCGCCAGTTGGTGTAACTTTAAATCCTGCGATGCCGGAAGCTCGCGCCGCCTGGTACTCCTTTGGATTTCTGGTTCGTCGAGCTGCTGCCGTTGTTCTCGACGTCGCTGAATCGGAATTGGATGTTGGAATCCAGCCGATTATGGACATGCGAACGCCGTTCGCACCGCCCTCAGCTCGGATATTTATTTCTGACAGCCTGGAAAACGGCGCCGGATACAGCACCTATCTTGGCGAGCCCGCAGAGTTCGAACGCCTGCTTCGCTTCATGCTTGGGCAGACAGGCACGAATTCTGCTCTGTTCCATGATTTCCTCATTAACAACCCTCACGAACACGAGTGTTCGAGCTCCTGCCATCGCTGTCTACGAGACTATGGCAACATGGCGTATCACCCGCTCCTAGATTGGCGGCTTGCTCTCGATATGGTGCGGCTCGCGCTTGATCCGGCTGCCGCGATTGACCTAACGCAGCCCTATTGGAGTACGCTGGTTCAACGAACAGCTCCGGCATATTTTCAGGGGTTGAACTACTCTGCGACAACACTCGCGGGTCTCCCGGCTGGCTTCGATGCCGGAGCTGGGGAAGTGCTCATTCTCATTCATCCGCTGTGGGACCCCGATCAGACAAATTTCCGCCCGGAAGTGGCGAGCGCAGTGGCCCGTGCCGAGGCACGCGGGTGGCGCTGGAAGCTGCGTACTGTCTTCCACGCTGTGCGCTTTCCGTATGAGTAGAGAGGCTGCGATGATCGTGCCCTTAACTCCCGCTATTCGCGAGCTCGATAGGATCTCGCCGACCACATATGAAGCCATTTTGAAGTGCATTGCGCGGGCAGCGTGGCTGGTTTCAAGCGACAACCAGCTTCTGCCATCTCATCCGGGCGCGCTGCTTGGCACTGCAGTGCACTTTGTTCTCGAGCGGGCCCGGTCCGGCGACGTCAAAGCAAATTCAGAAGATCAGCGATTACTGGAGGGTGGGTCGCTGTTTGACGAGAAGATGGAAGAGCTGTTCGCGGGAGCCCACCCATTGCTGCGTGCGAAGTTCGAGAACCAGCAGCTGTTGCCATTTTACAACCTATACAGAGCAAGAGCGGCCCAGATGGCCGCCGAGTTCGTTCGCGCGCCGGGTGGACAAGCATCGATTGGGAGGACGGGGTCCGATGCCGCTACACACACCAAAATTGAAAAGCCGCTTGCAAGCAGAGACGGAAAAATTGTCGGCCGCCCCGATGTGCTTGATCCGGCGAACGCGACCGTCGTCGATACCAAGACTGGCAGAATCAGCGGCACGACAATGACAGATGGTGAAATACGGCAACTGCGCCTCTATGCATTCCTGGCCGCGGAGAACGGCATCGAAATTCGTCGAGGTGTTATTGAGCGAGCAGATCGTACTCGGATGGAGGTACCTATATCGATTTCGGAGGGGGCGGAGGAAGGCAGACTGGCCGTGGCGGCGCTTGAGAAATACAATCAACAGGCGGGTAAGCCGTTCAGTGATATCGCGGCGCCATCTGCAGAAAACTGCCGGTTCTGTCCTTGTATCGCGATTTGTGATGCCTTTTGGGCCAAGGCTACACAAGAGTGGGCATCGCAATGCGGAACTCACATCGAAGGCGAGGTCGAATCAACCGAAGGCGATATGCTTGTTTCGATTTATCTCAAAGTGGCCCGTGGAACTGGTCCCAACGGTAGTGCCGTGGTTACAAGGCTGAGTAGGATGTGGCTCACGTTTGATGGTTCCGGCTTGCCGAAACCGGGACAAACGATCCGTGTGACCGACGCCACTTATGTCGATGGTACGATGTCGCCGGCGATCTTTAGAGCGGACCGGATTGCCACCGCAGTGTGGACACTTGGCGAGACACCCAGATAGGTGGAGCCATGGCCGACAACATGACGGTGGAGCAACGCAGTCATACAATGACTCGCATTCGTAAAGCGGACACGAAACCGGAGCTTATCGTCCGTCGTCTGGTTTTTGCACGCGGCCTTCGATATCGGAAATACTCAGCGTCCCTTCCGGGGAAACCTGATCTGACATTCGCGCGTGCAAAGGTCGCTGTTTTTGTCGACGGAGATTTCTGGCATGGGTGGCGCTTTAACGAGTGGGAGCACAAACTCTCTTCCGACTACTGGAAGAAGAAGATCCGTCGCAACATGGAACGAGACGTATCTAACCAAGCACTGCTCGAAAGGGGAGGGTGGACGGTCATTCGCGTCTGGGAGCATGAGATTGAAGAAAATGCAGATGCCTGTGTCGATCGGATCGAAGCGGCAGTCAGACTCACGCGTAAGATCAGAAGCATATGCAGTATCGAACGGCACGGCGCATTGATCGCAACGAGCTGATGATATCGTGTCCGACGACGGGGTAACAAACGCGAGCCCTTCGTGCTATAGGCGGCGACGGTATTTTTCATGCTTGCGCGAAACGCACTGCGAGATCGACGAGGCGAAAAATCGACCGATCGTTGTCGATAGACGCTGAAACGTCACTGGATTTGAATCGCGCGGATTTTCCTTTGGAATCATAAGCAAAAAATTTTGACGGGTCGTTGTTCGGATTCCGAGCATCGGCAGAAAAAATTTGCGCCGATAAATCAGCGCGTTACGATGCATTGAGAGAATCGAGTGGGAGTGACAGGGAGTACCGTGGAGTAAGATAGGAGAGTTCTGGACACCCGAGCGAATTGCAGACCATCAATAGCAGGCGATAGAAATCGAGCGATCCAATTCGAACCAGTTGCGAAGGAGTGTTTCGCGCGGCTCGTGATGGCATGCGGCTCCAGCGAGCGCGCCTTAACGCCCCCAGCAGGATGTGATGGATCACCTCAGCCAACGCGACGTAGCTGGTGCTTCCCTCAAGCCGGTACTCTTCGAAGGTCATTTAAATCCTCTTTTCAGGCGCCGTCTGCCGTTAGGTAAGCTGGAGACTTTCTACGGCCACTCTCGCCGCCCCACGGGGAATATGCTCGGATCCGAAATTCACTTTGAGTTTCCCTTCGACGTCCATCGCCTCCAAAAATCGCGGGAGGAACGCAGACCGGGCTTCGCTCAAATACGCTTTCAGTGGCCCATAGGCTGGACCGGACCGTGCCCGATGGATCGCACGCAATGTTCCTGCAATCGCGTCGGCATGTTTGGCGTGGCCGATCTGGGCGCAGATCAACCACTTCGCCGGCTCATCGGTCTGCTCAGAGAGTCAATAGGAGTCTGGTGCTAGGGTGCCGCCTGAATAGAATCGTGAACGACGATTGGGAATCGTAAACTACCGAGGGCCTTGCCAGATGTGTGTATTTTGCTTGTATTTCATGTATTTACGTAGCATTTGACCTTCGGTATCAACTTCAATTCTTATCAACCTCTTTACGGACACCACACCTCAATCACATTGGTCCGGAGAGTCGGCTTGCGAAGCGCCTGAGCTTGATAACAGCACCTTTCATTCAATGATGTTGTAACGAAGCGCGTAGTACGACGGCTATCTTCATCACAGACCCAGCGAAAGTTGGTGGCGCCCTGCCGCCTGCATCAAGGATGACAACGAGATCCCGAGCAAGCGCACGCCCTTTCTCGTTGGGAGGAGCGGCTCGAGCAAGCCGAGGCTCAGACTCTCAAGGTCCGCTAGACTGTCAATGGCTTCGCCGACGGACTTGCTTCGTGTGATTTGCTGAAAGTCAGCGAACTTCACCTTCAAGGTGACAGTCCGGCCCCGGATGCCGCTCGCCTGGCAGTAACGCCACACTTTGGCGATAATGGGTTGTAGGGCATCACGCATCGCCTCGAAAGCATGGAGGTCCCGCGAAAAAGTGTGCTCTGCCCCAACCGATTTGCGAATGCGGTCATGGCGCACCGGCCGTTCGTCGACCCCGCGCGCGATCCAGTAAAAATAGGGCCCTGCCTTCCCGAATTGCTGCTGGAGGAAGGCGAGCGTCCGCTCCCTGAGGTCGAGCCCAGTTGCGATCTCGAGCCGGCTCATCTTCGCCGCTGTCGCCGGCCCGACCCCATGGAATTTCTCAACCGGCAAGTTTTCGACGAAGGCAGGTCCCATTTTCGGGGTGATCACAAAGAGGCCATCGGGTTTGCGTTGATCCGAGGCGAGCTTGGCGAGAAATTTGTTGTAGGAGACACCAGCCGAGGCTGTGAGGCCGGTCTCGGCGCGGATCTTCGCCCGGATCTCCTTGGCGATCTCAGTCGCCGACGCGATCCCTTTCAGATTCTCGGTGACGTCCAGATAGGCTTCATCAAGCGACAACGGCTCGATGATGGCCGTATACTCCGCACAAATCTCGCGGATCTGAAGCGAGACCGCCTTGTAGACGTCGAACCGTGGAGCCGCAAAGATTAGTTCGGGACATTTGCGCTTTGCGGCGACCGACGGCATTGCCGAATGCACCCCGAACGCCCTGGCTTCGTAGCTTGCGGCAGCAACAACGCCCCGCTCACGCGACCCGCCGACAGCAACGGGTTTGCCACGCAGTTCCGGATTGTCGCGCTGCTCCACCGATGCATAAAAGGCATCCATATCGATATGCAGGATTTTGCGTCGCCGTGGAGGCTCGGCCACGAGGTGCCTGTTCGGCTCTCCGGTGGCGCTCCTCTCCCTGTCGCGATGAAGGTCCTGCGCAAGCATGAAGGTCAGGCCGCAAGGCCTCCCTCATCTTTCTTCTCGCCACGGGCGACGATCTTGAGCGTGTTGTCGGGAAGCGGCCTTTGCAGCTTGAGTGCTTGCGCGGCTGGCGCATTCAACCAGAGGTCAATTTCTTCTCGCGTCGTCAGAATGAACGGCATCGCTTTCGGGTGGATTGCCCCTACCTCCTTGTTCGATTCGGTTGTCAGAAACGCGAAGATGTCGTTGGTCGTTTCACCTTCCTTCACCTTCCGGACGGAGGTCCAGCGCGTCCAGATGCCGGCAAAGAAAGCAAGCGGCCGCGATTCGTCAAAGGCAAACCAGACCGGCGGACGGGAACCGTCCGGCAGCACTTCGTTCTCGGAAAAGCTTGTGAAGGGTATCACGCAGCGGTTCTCAATCCCAAGGCA
>Ga0187783_10004498_pt1 | contig 10332 bp, 6 predicted proteins | sample 1015_SJ02_MP02_2_FD_132471 | JGI IMG/M metagenome (GOLD analysis project Ga0187783, IMG submission 132471) | Tropical peat soil microbial communities from peatlands in Department of Meta, Colombia - 1015_SJ02_MP02_20_MG | ecosystem: Environmental > Terrestrial > Soil > Wetlands > Peat | place...
ATATTGCGCCGTTCCGTAGAACATTCCGTTGAGCGCGACCAGCGGCGCAATTGGCCAAGCGCCATCCGTTCCACCGCTAAAACGGTAGACTGTTTTCTCCGTGCCACTCGTGCCGATGGAAAACACCGTGCCGCATCCGGCCGTACAGAGCGTGGTTGTAGTGCCGCCGTACTGCGTCGTGCCGTAAAAGGTGCCGGCAACCAGTATCAGGCCGGCGACAGGTCCCGCACCGTCGCTGCCGCCAGCAAAGCTGTAGAGCACCTTTTCCGAGCTTCCGCTCGTGCTCATTTCAAAAACGGTACCGCATCCGCCATCGCAGGCAGTGCCGGAGCCGCCATACTGCGTTGTGCCGTAGAGCGTGCCGTTGACGTCAAGCAGCCCTGCAGCCGGACCGCTGCCGGCACTTCCACCCTTGAAGCGATAGATCACGCGCTCGGCGCCGGAGGCGCCGATTTGAAAGACCGTGCCGCAGCCGAGACCGCACAGAGCGTTGGTAGTGCCGCCAAATTCGGTGGTGCCATAGAGCGCCCCGCCGACCTCGATGAGATTTGCTAACGGTCGTTGACCGTCGTCGGGCTTCCCGTTCTGCCCAAAGCTATAAATGGACTTGTAGCTCGCCGGCGACGGTTCGTTGAAGAATTGGCCGGAATTCGCGGCGGAACCGGGAAGCGCCGCCGTTCCTCCGGGATGCGAGCACGCGGCCAAAACGGCGCCGCAGAACGACCCCAGCAAGGTTCGCCGAACGCGCCGAAGCTTAATTGTCGGGCTCCGTTTGGGGCAGCGTGAAAAAATAGCTGGCCGGATATTTTGCCGGAATCGGCTCGAACGGCGTCGGCGACTGCGCGAAGTCGAAGCAATCGGAAAGATCGGTGGCGCGGGCGTCGGTCGTGTGCATCGACGGCAGACCAAAGAACTCTTCGGTCGTCTTGAGGATACTGCCGAACTCGTACTGCACGTGAGAGACGTAACGATTCTTGGCGTATGGCGAGATCACCATCAGCGGCACGCGGAAGCCCAGTTCGTACGAGTTATAAATCTGCGGGGTCACGTGATCGTACCAGCCGCCCCAATCGTCCCAGGTCACGAAGATTGCGGTACTGTCCCAATACTGGCTCTCGCCGATCGCGTTGACGATTGCGGCAACCCACGACGGACCCGAACCGTTCGTCGCTAGGGCGTGATCGGAGGCAAGGGCAGTTGGTGTTACCCAGACCACGCTGGCCAAATGACCGCTCTCGATATCCGTCAAAATCTGCGTCGACGGTACCGCGACGTCTTGCGAAAACTCGCTGCTCTCACGAATCGGCAAAATCGCATCGGGACCATTCCATACACCGGCTCCGGGCAGCGCCTGGTAATATCGCCACGTCAGGCTTTTTTGATCGATCAGCTGCATCAACGAGATCCGATCGAAACACGGGAACATGGCTCGCGACTCGACCCCGGCGGGATCGATCAAGTCGACGAGCGACCCCGAGGGCGAGTCGCAGCCGCCGCCGGACGCTCCACTGGGGACGAAAACATTTTCCGACGCCTTCAACGGCGAGCCGTCCGCGATCGCCGACGTTCCGCTCAGGATATATTGATGCGCCGGAAAGCTCGGGCCCTGATTCGTTTGGAACATGTGATCCGCCAATGTAAAACGCGAAGCCATGACCCAGTACGGCACGATCTCGTCGTGCGGGACGTACCCGTACGCGCGAACGTCTTCCGGCGCGCAGATGAGGGGCGAGAGACACGACGACGTCTCATTGTTAAAGCCGTTCATCTTACCGCCGTTGTATTCCACCACGAAGGCCGAATGCACGTGATTCAAGTCATAGGGCGCCGCGAGGCTAACCGGCTTGAGCGGTATCGTTTGGCCTTTTGTGTTGAGACCACTTCGCACCGTGTCGGCGCCCGGGAATCCGTTGAACAGATTATCGGTCGAGCGGTTCTCTTGAAAGATAATCACGACATGCTGTATCTTCGACGACGCAGCAGCCGGTGAAAAAAGCTGTTGCCCCGACCCGCCGCTTCCGGCAGACCCGGGTGCGCAGCCCGAAAGTAGAAACAGGAAAGCAACGCAACAAGTGGGACGCATCCTTGCCTCCAGCAACTAGTTTAGGGCTCGATCCCGATCGAAACGGGACCGTCGATGCCGCGCGTAATCGAGCGGGTCGGCTTCGAACCGCTCGACGGATAGACCGAAATCGAGCTGGGACAGGTATTGGCTACGTAGAGCGTTCCCGAGGCACTCAGCGCCATCGTCGTCGGACAAGCGATTCCGCTCGAAATCGTGCGGACGAGCCCAAGCGTCGCCTCGGAATAGATGGTGACGGTATTCTGGGAATAGTTCAGCACGTAGAGCTCTTTTGATGGAGTAGAAATCAGGCTGACGGGCTCGCCGACACCATCGCTGATCGTGCGCGGCATATCCTTGTGCAGCGGCCGGTAAACCGTCACCGTATTGGCCAAGTGATTAGCCACATACAAATTCTGGGCGGAATCGAATGCCAAGGCGGTGGGACGGGATACTCCGACCGTATAAATCTTCGTCGGTTGTAACTTCTCGGGCGCATAGACCGAAACGGTGTTGTTGGCGTAGTTCGCCACATATAGGTCCTCGGCGGCGTTGAACGCCAGGGCCTCCGGAGCTCGTATTGCGGCGGAGATCGTTTGGAGCACGGAGGTCGAGCCGGGAGCGTAGACGGTAACCGTGTCCGCCCCATGATTTGCCACGTAAATGTCGCCCGAAGGACCGAAGGCAATTGCATACGGCCCCACGACGCCGCTGGCGATGACGCGCGCCGGCTGCACGCTGCCGGGACCATAGACCGAAACGCTGCTCGTGAAACTGCCGCTCGGGCTGCCGTAGTTGCCGACGTAAAGCGTCGCCGATTTGTTGAGCGCCAAGGAGTTGGGATTGGCGATGCCGCTCGTGATGGTGCGCAGCAAGGACGTGCCGCCGGGCGAGTAAACGGTGACGTCGCTGCCGTACCAGTTGGCGACATAGACGTTGCCGGCTGCAGCCGGACTCACCCGAACCTTTTGCATCGCGGGGATCGGCAGCGAACTGTCCGGGCCCACGGATCCGTTTGCGGAAGAACAAGCACCGATCATCAACGCCGACCAAGCAACGAGCAAGTACCGACCCATTGGCGCCGAGCTTCGAGTCAGCGCAGGGTAAGCCTGCCGCGCGCGAACGCTACACTTTGCAAGCGAGCAGCGGCGGCACGTAGTGGACGAGCTTACCAGGAGCGCGGCGCTTGCGCGACCAGACGCCCAAGCGTTTGCACGAGCTCAGCGCGATTCGATAGCTGAGCCGATGGCGGCGTAATCGTCGGGATCTCGCTCTGGCGCTCGCCTGGAGTCATGGTGCTCAAGAGGCCAAGCGGCGTAGCCGCGTAGCCGGCGACGGCTCGAAAGAGCAAGTCTGCCCAAAAGGCGTTGGCCCAGCCGAATTCCGGCCGAGTGAATTGCGACGGATCGTCGGGATTGAACGACTCGTGCATCAGCCCATTGAGCGTGTCGCTGCGGTCGAGCATATCGATCGCCTCGATAATGTCTTGGCGTCGCGTCGTCGCGAGCGCTTGACCGATGATTCCCAACGGCCAGATCCACCCCTTCGGCGTGTGCGGGCTGCCCAGTCCGGTCGCGTACTTTCCGGTGTAATAGTACGGATCGTCAAAGCTGAGCGTGAAGCGGCGCGTGTTGAGGTAGATCGGGTCCTCATTCGAACACCAGCCGTACCAAGGGAGCGCCGTCAGATTGGGGATGTTCGCGTCGTCCATAAGGTTATCGTGACCGTATCCGTCGGTTTCATACACGTACATCCAGCCATACTTTTGGCTGAATATCTTGCCGTATCGGAGGACGCCGGTCTGTATTTTTGAGGCCAACGCCGTCGCTCGCGCGGCCAGCCCTTGGTCCCCGAAACAGTCGCGCGCGAACCGTGCCAGCAAATTCATCGCCACGACTGCCATCGCGTTCTGAGGGATGTTGAAGCGATAAGTCACCGGATCGTCCGATGGCCTAAAAGCGCTCCAAATCATTCCGGTGTTCGGGTTGTATTGGTCGTGAGTCGGCACCGGATCGGGCCAGGTATAATGGCTGCACGACGCGTGACGCTGCTCGCACTCCAAGGTCGTAACGATCGTTTCCATCGCCTTGTGCACCGTCGGCGTGAAAATCGAGCGATCGTGGGTGTTGGCATAGTACACGAATACGAGAAGGACGGGCCACGCCAGCGAGTCGATCTCCCACTTGCGCTCCCAAACGTGATAATCGGCGCTGAATGCCTCGGCGTAGGGATCGACGAGAATGTTCTTGGCGTCGCGCTGAATTACTCCGTAGAAGGCTGCGTGGAGCGCCGAGTACGAGCTAATGAATCGTACGTAGGGTATCGTCTGCGCCGCCGAATCGCGCAGCCACATCGCCGGAATGTCGCCGGTCTGCACGTACGTCGTTCCGTCCGGCTCGCTGAAGAAATCGGCAAAAAGCTCGTGGAAGAGCGTCTCGGTTTGAATGGGACGCATCCCCGAGGAGACCGGAACGTCGAGCGTTTGTGCGGCCGCCCAAATGGGAATGCTCGACGCGCAGAATAGGCCTAGCGATAGCGCTGCGGCTATACGCAGGAGTCCGAGCCTCACACCTCGTCCATTCGCTTCAATGCGCAAATCCCTTCCCCCAGGACTCGCTGTTGCCGCGCTCGGCGTCGTCTTCGGCGATATCGGGACGAGCCCGCTGTACACGCTGAAAACCTGTTTTAAGACGGCTGGGGCCGCGCCGACCATGGAGAACGCGGTGGGTATCGTTTCACTTCTAATTTGGTGCCTGTTCTTGGTCGTCTGCATCAAGTACGTGACGGTCTTGATGCGCATCGATCACGATGGCGAGGGCGGCATCTTGGCATTACTTGCGCGCGCCGAGCCCCCGCAGATCCTTGGCGTGCCGATACGTCCTGACTGGCTCGTCTGGGTAGCGGTCGCAGGCGGTGCGATGATTGTCGGCGACGGGATGATTACGCCGGCGATCTCGGTGATTTCCGCGGTAGAAGGCCTTAACGTCGCGACGCCTGCGGCGCATTCGCTCATCGTGCCGATCTCGGCCGGTATTTTACTTGCTCTCTTCGCCATCCAATGGCGCGGCACGCAAAGCGTTGGAAATTTCTTCGGCCCAATCATGGCGCTTTGGTTTGCCGCCATCGGGATCAGCGGCTTGATTGCGATTGCCGCGCACCCGGCGATCCTTGCGGCACTAAACCCGGAACGAGCCGCGTGGTTCATTACGCACCACGGGATCTTCGGATTCCTCATCTTCGGCGCAATCATCCTAGGAATGACCGGGGCTGAAGCGCTTTACGCCGATATGTCGCATTTCGGGCGCATCCCGATCACGCTGGCATGGTACGTTTTTGTCTTTCCGGCGCTGATTCTCAACTACGTCGGACAAGGCGCAATTGTTGCCGCCGACCCGAAAATGCTAGATTCGCCGTTTTACGCGCTGACGCAGGGATGGATGCTGCTGCCGATGGTCGGTCTGGCAACGGCGGCGACGATCATTGCCTCGCAATCGCTCATCTCCGGAGCCTTCACGCTGACCGAACAGGCGATTGCCCTGAATCTATCTCCGCGCATGACGGTCCGCCACACGTCAACCGAGGAACGCGGACAGGTCTATGCACCGCTGGTCAACGCGATTTTGGGAATCGTGTGCGTCGTGCTCGTCATCTCGTTCCGCAGCAGCGACCGGCTGGCGGCGATGTACGGCTTGGCCGTCGCGACGACGATGCTCGCCACCGACATCGTTTTCTATGTGGTAGCGACGCGCGCGCTTGGCTGGCGGCCGCCGCTCGCGCTTGCGCTCGCCGGCGCTTTTGCTCTGCTCGACGCGGCATTCGTCGTCGCCGGCCTTCCGAAGTTTCTCGACGGGGCCTGGGTCCCGCTACTCGTCGCGGCGATGATTCTCACGATTGCGCTCACGTGGCTGATGGGACGGCGCGCCGTGGCAAACGAACTGCGCGCCACGCAAATGCCGGTCGAAGAGTTCGTTGCAAAACACCCTGCGACTACGGAGGCACCGAAAGGAACGATCGTAATTCTGAGCCCCGACCCGTCTCGCGTTCCGCTCGTCCGCCGTCATCGCTGGCTCGACCGGCTCACCAGCGAGGAGTTGCTAGTCCTTCTTACGGTAATGTTCGAGCCGCATCCATACGTTCCCGAAACGCAGCGGGTACGGATCGATCGGGTTTCGGCGAGCCTCGTGCGCGTTTGCGCGAGCTTCGGATATATGGAGCTGCCGCGGATGACGCCGATCTTACAGGCATGTGAAGCGGCCGACCTTGCAATCGACAACGACGCGACGGCGTTTGTCTACGCCGCCCCCGTCGTCGTCTCCAAGGGCGCCGGCGGGCTGCCGCGCTGGCAGCGCAACCTTTTCCAAATTATGCTGCGGCTTTCGCGCACGCTCGCCGCAGAGCTTGAAATCAAGCCGAATCGCCAAGTCGAACTCGGCGTCGAAGTGGCCGTCTAGCGGGCCTGCTATGGCAATACTGCACCGTCGAGAGTCGAGCCGCTATTGCGGCGTAAAGTATCGGCATCAATCGACGCGCACGTGCTCGCCCGGGTGGGGTCGTCGCAGACGCGCACGCCGCCGAAGCTTGCTCCCGCAACTTTAAAGTGCGTCACCATCGAATTTCGTGCCGCGTAGATCGGCGCGCGAAAAATCCACTCCAATGATGGCGAGATTCGAGAGATCGCGACCCGCGAGCGCAGCCCCAGCAAAGTTGCAAGCGAAGCAGCTCGAGAGAAGATCGCGCAGCTGCGCGTCGGCGACGGCGGCAGCGAAGCCGTTAAAGTTTGCCGCTACCATCAGCACGTTCGAGAAAGTGACGCCATCGAGCTCGGCGCCTTGGAAATTGCAAGCCGTGCACTCGGCTGCGTCAAAGCCGGCGCCGTTCAGATCGGCTCCCTGAAAGTTTGCGGCAACGATTTTCGCTCCGCGAAACGAGGCCCGCTCGAGCGTGGCTCCCGCGAAATTAGAACCGACGTAAACTCCTCCGGCAAAATTTGCGCCGCTGATCCGCGCTCCGGCATAATTGCAGCCGAAACAAAAGTGAGGCATCTGCGAGGTCAGCGCCGCAAGCACAATCGCTAGCATCGGCTTAGCTATCGGTTTAGCCGAGGAAGGCGGGCGCGGCGTGGAGTGCACCGCTGCCGTTGCGCCAAAGGGCATACTTGAGCGGCTGCTTCGAGTTCATCGAAGCCGCGCCGATTTCGCCTTGCGTGCTGATTGCGATGACGCAGTACATCTCTTCGTGCACGTTCGGTGCAGTTTTTGCCATCAGGCGGAGCGCGTCGTCGCAGGCCTCTTGGGGATGCGCGCCCTCGGCCATCCGCCGAACGATGAATGCCGACGTGGAGTAGTTGGTCATCACATCGCCATTGCCCGTCGCCGATGCCGCCCCAGCCGCATCGTCGGCGTAGTAGCCGCAACCGACGAGCGGCGAATCCGCCACGCGGCCCGGGATTTTCCAGGCCAAGCCGCTCGTCGAGCAGCCCGCGACGACGTGGCCGTTGCCGTCGATCGCGACCATGCCGACCGTGTCGTGATGCGTGCCGTCGAGCCAGAAGCTCTGGCGATTCGGCGTGTTCTTCCATTTGAGCCAGGCTTCGAGACTGTGCGGCGTGAGCAGCTGCATCGGCTCGAAGCCCATCGCGATGGCAAACTGCAGCGCGCCTTCGCCGGCCAGCGTGGTATGGCGCGTCTTTTCCATGACGAGGCGCGCAACCGATATCGGGTTTTTGATCTTGTGCAGGTTGCAGACGGAACCTGCGCGATGAGCCGTTCCGTCCATGATGCCGGCATCGAGCTCCACTTCGCCTTGCGCGTTCGGCAGACCGCCGTACCCTACGGTATCGACATTCGGATCGTCCTCGACAACGTTGATGCCCTTCTCGACCGCATCGAGCAACGAACCGCCCCCGGCAAAAATCTGGGCCGCACGAACGTTTGCTTCGATGCCCCATTCCCAGGTCGTCAGAAATACCGGGCGGCTCGAGTCGGCTCGGCCGGCGGCCGGCGTCGCCGCTGCCAATGCCGCGGCCGCGGCACTCGTGGTGATCAAGAAACTGCGCCGATCGATCGAGTCCATGGCGCCGAGCGTTTGCCCACCACCTGCATCGTTCCTCGAACGCGGGAAGCGACTTACATCCGTCTAGTGCGCGAGGGCGCTGCGGACCGCCTGGTCCTCGTTCCACGCGGCGCCCTCACGCATTAGTTTCGTTCGTTCATGTTCGGCGAGCTCGCGATCAAGATGCTGATGAAGTGCGCCGATGGTGGCGTCATCGGGATGAACTAGCTCCCACTTCGCTTGGCGCAGCTTTGCCTGCGCGTGGCCGATGAGACGCGCTGCCTTTCGCACGTCGCGCTCACCCTCGACTGCTGCAAGGTATGAAATCGCCAGCGCGGCAACAACCGTGTCTTTTGCCTTTACCGCCAACAAAAGCGATTTCCGAGCGAATGGCTCGGCGCGCGTGACGTCGTCAATCGCGAGCGAAGCGCTGGCCATCTCGATGCAAATCATCATCATGACCGCATCGCCGGCGTCGAGCTGCGCAGCCTCTTCTAAGGCGGTCAGAGCCAACCCATAATTACCGCTTCTCATTTCCGATTCGCTCCACCAAATCAACGCGCGTGCCGTGTCGTCGTCGCGGCCCAATGACCGAAAAATCGCCGCGCTCTCCTCGAAACGAGCGCGCACCGCCTCCCGACTCGTGCCGGTAAACGACGTGGCGCAGCGGCGTAGCACGTCGGCCAAAAGGCGCACGTCGGCGCGCGCGCGCGCAAGCCGCAACGATTCCTCCGCGGCCGGCTTGGCCAGGTCGTACCGCTCCTCAAAAGCGTAGCGCGACGCAACTTGTGAGAGCGCGCGCGCCAGTCCGCGCGGATCGCCGGTTTCACGGTAAAGCGAGACCGCAATCAGCGCCTGCTCGAGACACTGCCGATGGGCGCCGACATTGCTGTAGAGCATGGAAAGCCCGTATCGCAAGCGCGCCTCGACTTCTTTTTCAAGGCCTAAACCTTCCTGGATAATGCGCTGACACCAGTCGATGCCTTCGCTAAGGAGCGTGAGCCTCAGAAAAACGATGGTCGAGTCGGCGACAAGCCGCGCCCCCAAAGCTAGATCGTTGCCTTCTTCGACGCTCGAACGAAGGGCAGCGCGAAGATTCGCGAGATCTCGGTCGAGGCGATCGATCCAATCCGATGCGGGTCCGCTATCCCACTGCGCGTACCACGCAGCGGCAAGAGCGGCGAACGCTTCGGCATGTTGGCGCCGCGTCTCCAGCAACTCTCCTGCTTCACTTAGTTTTTCCCAAGCGTACTCGCGGATCGGCTCCAGCACGCGATAGCGTCCCTCGCCATCTTGTGTCGCGATGACGACGAGCGACTTATCGACGAGCGACGCGAGCACGTCGAGAGCTGTTCCATCCGGCTCGTTTTCGAAACACACCTGCTCGGCAAGCGATAACGTAAAGCCGCGCAAGAAAACCGCGCACCGGCGAAGCGCCGCCTGTTCTTCTGCCGTCAGCAAATCGTAGCTCCAGTCAATCAGCGCGCGCATCGTCTGCTGACGTGGGCGGCGATCACGCCCTCCTGCGAGGAGCCGCAACTCCAAATGAGAGCTCAGATTCTCCACCGACATCGTGCGCATTCGGGCCGCAGCAAGTTCGATCGCCAACGCGATGCCGTCGAGCCGTTCGCAGATTTCCCCTACGATGGTCGCCTCTTGCCGAGGATCGAACGCACGATTCGCTGCCTGCGCGCGATCGCTGAATAGTCGCACGGCCGAACCGATATCGAGCGACCCCAAGCGATAGACCCGCTCGCCGGAGATATCGAGCGGTGCCCGGCTCGTGACAAGGACCTGCGTATGCGGACAACGGCCGATGATCGCAGCGACGATCGCGGCGACGTCCGCAACGAGATGCTCGCTGTTGTCCAGCACCAACAGCATTTCTCGCCGCTCGAGAAAAGCGATGAGGTCGCCGACCGAATCTTTTTCGGCCGAAGGTTTACCGCCAACCGTGGAAAGGATCGTCCCCGGGATTAGTGTGGGGTCGCCCACTGCCGACAGATCGACGAACCAGGCGCCGTCGCGCTCGTCGTTGAGCCGGTTCTTGGCAACCTCGAGCGCCAGGCGAGTCTTGCCGATCCCTCCGGCGCCGACGATCGTGACGAGCGCGCTTTCCTCAAGCAACGCCTCGACGTGTGCAATGTCGTCGTAACGGCCGACGAAGCTGGTGCGCTGCTGGGGAAGATTGTTCGGCGGCGTTTCGAGAGCGCGTAACG
>Ga0187783_10004499_pt1 | contig 10332 bp, 8 predicted proteins | sample 1015_SJ02_MP02_2_FD_132471 | JGI IMG/M metagenome (GOLD analysis project Ga0187783, IMG submission 132471) | Tropical peat soil microbial communities from peatlands in Department of Meta, Colombia - 1015_SJ02_MP02_20_MG | ecosystem: Environmental > Terrestrial > Soil > Wetlands > Peat | place...
CGCCACAGGAACTTGTCGGAAACGACGCACAATGGGCGCACAATGAGCCAGTTGTAAAACTCGTCCACGTAGTATTTGTGCACTAGGATCCTGTACAGGTCGGCGTAGCGTTCCGCCAGTCGCTCGGGAATGTCCGTTGACTTCAGATACCACCAAAGCGCTATCCCAATGCCGATTGCGGCGGCGAGAATGGAGAATCCCATCAATGCGCCGGGAGTGAGGTTCCCAACCTGTTCAGGGGAAACGTTGCGCAAGACCTCGGTAGAACGGCCGAACACCGGGTCGAGGTAGCGATCGAAGGCCTCACTCCCGTGCCAGGCTTTGGGCCAGCTTACCCATCCAGCGACGACGGAAAAGAATGCCAGCGCCATCAGCGGGATCGTCATCTTGTAACTGCTCTCATGGAGGTGGTGCTCGGTCGCAGGCTCGACCCTGGATTTCCCAAGAAAAGTCATGCAGAGGCCGCGAAACATGTAAAAAGCGGTAAGGGCAGCAGTAAAGGTTCCCAGCCAAAACAGCAAGGGCCTACCGAGTGGGCCTTCGTAGGCGCCCGCCAGAATCTCATCCTTGCTGAAGAAACCGGCAAACAGGGGAACTCCTGAGATCGCCAGGGTTGCAATCAGAAAAGTCGCATAAGTGGTTTTCAACTTGTGCCGCAAGCCGCCCATCTTGCGCATATCCAATTCGCCCCCCATGGCGTGCATGACGCTTCCGGCCGCCAGGAAGAGCAGTGACTTGAAAAACGCGTGAGTCATCAAATGGAAAATTCCGGCCGCGAAGACGCCCGCCCCGCAGGCCAGGAACATGTACCCGAGCTGGCTGATGGTGGAGTAAGCGAGCATGCGCTTCAGGTCGTTCTGGGTGAGGGCAATGGTCCCGGCAAAGAGCGCCGTTAAACACCCGATGGCGCCAACCACCATTAGAGCGGAGGGAGCATGGGCGAAAACGATGCTGGACCGGGCAACCAGGTAAACGCCCGCCGTTACCATCGTGGCCGCGTGGATTAAAGCGCTCACCGGGGTGGGGCCTTCCATCGCATCGGGGAGCCACACGTACAAGGGGATCTGGGCGGATTTGCCAACCGCGCCCAGGAAGAGCAGGAGACCAATGGCCGTCAGCACATTTTCGAACTCGCCTTGGGGCAAGCCGGCGACACGGGTAAAGACCGTCTGAAAATCCAGCGAGTGAAAAGTCCAGAACAGCAGCGCCACACCTACGGTGAAACCTGCGTCGCCAATGCGCGTAACGATAAACGCTTTCTTGCCGGCATCCGAGGCGGATTTTTTCCTAAAGTAAAAGCCAATGAGCAGATAAGAGCAAAGACCGACGCCCTCCCAGCCTACGAACATCAGCGGGTAACTGGAGGCCGTGACCAGCGTGAGCATCATGAAAAGGAAAAGATTCAAGTAGGTGAAGAATCGGTAGTAGCCGCCCTCATGTTCCATGTACCCGCGCGAGTATAGGTGGATCAGGAAAGCGACCACCGTGACTGTGAGGGTCATGATGAGCGTGAGCCGGTCATAATAGAGCGCGTAATCCGCGTGCAACTCGCCGGCTTGAATCCAGGTGAAGTAACGATAGATGAAAGGCGCCGGCTGGCTCGCCGAAGTTGAGTAGCTCCACGCCGAGAGAAGCGCAAAAACCATGGAAAGCCCCGCCCCGCCGCATCCGATGACGGAGACGGTGGCCTGCGAAAAGCGGCGGCCCAAAATACCATTGAGCACCGTGCCCACCAGCGGGGGCAACAACGTGAGGAGAAGCAGGATTTCCAAGTTCATGAAAGTATCTTCTAAAATTCCGCGTCCACCCTCTGCCAAGCCTCCCTGCGTGAACAGCGGCGACGAAGCACGACTCTAGAACTTCATTGAATCCACTTCTTCAATATTCAGAGACTTGCGATTGCGGTGCAAGGCGATGATGACAGCCAATCCTACAGCCGCTTCGGCAGCAGCCACCACAATGACGAAGAACACGAAGATCTGGCCATCCAGATTTTCGAGAAATCGCGAAAAGGCCATGAACGCCAGATTTACTGCATTGAGCATCAACTCGATGCACATGAAAACGGTAATAATATTGCGCCGGAAGATGAACCCGGCGGCGCCAATCACGAAGAGGATGACACTGAGCGCCAAATAGTGTGAGAGTGGAACCATGGTCATCCTCAGAATTCCTTCTTAGCTAAAACCACCGCGCCGAGCACCGCAACTAGAATCAAGATGGAAGTCACCTCGAACGGAAGCACATAGTTCTTGAAAAGCAAATGGCCAATCGCCGCGGGAGTTCCATCGAGGGCCGGTGGTGGAGCCGCCGAAGTGCTTGGAAACTGGTCCCAGATGATCATCAGCATCTCCGCCAGCATGGCGCCGATGATGGGCGCTCCAATCCATTTAGCGATTTGGCTTCGATGGCTTGGAGCTTCATGCCCGGCGTTGAGGAGCATAATGACGAAAACAAACAACACCATGATGGCGCCGGCGTAGACAATGACTTGAATGACCGCCATGAACTCCGCCCCGAGCAGCAAATACACCACAGCAAGCGAGCAGAGCACGACAATCAGCGAAAGCGCGCTGTAGACCGGCGTGCGTTGCAGCACCATATTCAGAGCGGCCAGAACGGCTACAGCGGCGAAGATGTAAAAAAGGATCGACATAGTAGCGGAATCCAGAAGCGAGTATGGTGCTGGCGCCAGAGCCCACTCGTCGGCGAACGGGTCAAAGACGTTATAGTTTCTAACTTCTAGCTCCTAGCTTCGAACTCCTTCCCTCACCCGTGCCAGACAATCACGATCCCGGTCACCAAAATATTCAGCAGGCCCAGGGGCAGCAAAAATTTCCAACCCAGCGACATGAGCTGATCATACCGAAAGCGCGGCAAGGTCCCCCGCATCCAGATATAAAAGAACATAAAACAAAATACCTTCAGGCTGAACCAAAAGACCGGAAGAATAACCCGAACAATCGCCGGCATCCAAGCAAACTCCGGACCGTGCCAACCGCCAAAGAAAAGAATGGTAGCGAGGCAGGAAACTGTCACCATGTTCGCATACTCCGACATGAAGAACATGGCAAATTTCATGCTGCTGTACTCGGTATGGTAACCGCCCACCAATTCTGCTTCGCCTTCGGGCAGGTCAAAGGGTATGCGATTGGTTTCCGCAATCGCCGAGGTGAAGTATACGAAGAAGCCGATGGGCTGGGCAAAGACATACCAATGCGGCAACCAGGTGTTGACGCCGGCGACGTGCCAGAATCCGCTTTGCGTGTCCACGATGCCGCGCAGGCTCAGCGTGCTGGCGTTCATGAGCACGCCAATCACCGCCAGCCCGAGTGAGAGCTCGTAACTGATCATCTGCGCGGACGACCGAAGGCCGCCAAGCAGCGGATATTTGCTGTTGGAGGACCATCCGGCGAGAACAATACTGTAGACGCCGAGGGAAGTGACGGCGAAAACAAAGAGCAGGCCGACATTCAGATCGGTTATTTGAAATTGAATCCGCTGGCCGTCGAAGGTGAAGCCTTCGCCAAACGGGACGACGGCAATGGAGAGAAACGCCAGCACAAACGCCAGGAAGGGCGCCAACCAATAAATGAACTTATCGGCTTCCAAGGGCATGATTTCTTCTTTAAGGATAAACTTCAAACCGTCGGCGGCGGGTTGCAGCAATCCGTGAGGACCCACCAGGTAAGGCCCCCATCGCGCCTGGATGTGCGCCACCACTTTGCGCTCCAACCATGTTATGTACGCGACGCCGGTCAGCAAGATTAAGAGTACGAGTGCAATCTTCACGCCCGCGACAATGACCAGGATGGCCAATTCAGAAAATGTGCCCATGAGGTTTCTTAGCTTCGTCCACTGAATTCAGCGCCCAACTATACCGGCTAACTGTACCGGATGTGAAGAGTGAATCTCGCGATGAAAAAATCAAATCGTTGCGGGCAAGCGCAGGAGGCGTGCCGGCCGGCTGCGTCGACACGGCGTGGCCCACCAACAGGTTGGGCAGGGCAATCGCGTAACCCGGCACACGTGCAATGATTTCCCGGAGTACGTCGTCAGCGGTACGATAGCTCCATGCGTGACCCAGCAATCTCGCCAGCGCCAGAAGAATTTCAAAGTCGCTGCGCGTCCCCGCCTTGCGCATGGTTTTCTTCAGAATTTGAACCTGCCCGCAGGTGTTCGTCACCGTGCCGGATTTTTCCGCAAAGCTGGTGGCGGGCAAGACCACGTCGGCCGCCTCGGTGGTTTCCGTCGGGAACAGCTCTGCTACCATAAGGAAGGCCAGCTTGCTCAAGTGTTCCCTAACGGCGGGAAACGTCTTGGCGGGGTTGGAGCCAAACACCAGCAGCGCCTTGATCTGACCGGATTCCACGCCCTCGAGAATCGAGCGGATATTGCATCCGGGCGCCGTGGCGATTTTCCCCTGCCAGGCTGATTCCATTCGTTCAATAGAGGTGGGGTCGGAAATCGACGCGTACCCGGGCAAGACGTCGGGCAACAATCCCATGTCCGCGGCGCCGCGGGAATTGGCATAGTCGCCGAGCGCCACGAAGCGCGTTCGGCCAGGAAGCGTCAGCCCCCAATTCACTAGATCCGCCACGTCTCTGCCCCGAATCTCATCCCCGAAAATCATGATCGTGCCGGATTCCTTCGCCAGGTTTTCTCGCAGAGCAGCTAATTCGCCGGAGTCTGCCGCTGTTTGCCCCGCCAGATTGCGGATGGCGTCCGCTTCCCCGCCTGCGGGGACGGTGACGCTTTGTTTCGCCTGTCGTTGCAACTTGATCTCGCCGCTGTTCAGCAAGTACAAGTGGGCTTCATGCTGACGGACCGCCTGTCGAATCTGGTAAGCCATCAGCGGATGCTGGTGGGTGGGGTCGTTGCCCACGATGAGAATGCTCGACGCTTCGGCGATATCCTCAATGGTCGCGTGGCGCCCTTCGGCCTTGGCGGTGGTTAAGGCGCCGACCAGAGAAGAGAAGTCGGCGGTGCGATGATGGTCGAGATTATTCGTTCCCAGCACCGTGCGCGCGAAACGGCCGAGCAGATAATTCTCCTCGTTCGTCGTGCGATTGGAACCGATCACGGCGATCGACGCCGGTCCGTGCTCCTTCAAGACACCTTTGAGTCTTTCGACCGCCGTTTCCAGGGCTTCTTCCCATGTGCTGGACAACTGCTTTCCACTCTTGCGGATGAGCGGTGCGGTCAGGCGTTGGTCATGATTTACGAAATCCCAGCCAAACCGGCCTTTAACACACAGAAACTCACCATTGAAGCCGGAGTGGTCGCGATTATTGGCGCGGATAATCTCATTGTTGCGAACCGCCAGCGTGGTCTTGCAGCCGTCGGCGCAGTGGTTGCAGGTGGTGCCCGTGTAGATCAATTCCCAGGGGCGGGTTTTGTAACGATAAGTGCCGCTGGTGAGCGCGCCGACCGGGCAGATGTCGATGCACATGCCGCACTCCTCGCACTCCAGGTTTTCGCCCCGATTGGGAATGATCTCACTGTGCGCGCCGCGGAAGCCAATGCCGTAAGCATTGACGTCAAGGCCTTCGTCGCATACGCGCACGCAGCGGTAACAGAGGATGCAGCGCGGCCAATCGTAATAGACCAGATTAGAAAACTGGCGCTCGTCATGGTGCAGCTTGGATTCCATGAAACGCGTCTCTGCCGCGCCGTAGCGGAACACCGCGTCCTGAAGCTCGCACTCGCCACCCTTGTCGCAGACGGGGCAGTCCAGAGGGTGATTGGTGAGGAGGAACTCCAGCATGGCCTTGCGGGCGTTCTTCACATCCTCAGTCTCGGTGAGAACCACCATGCCTTTGGCCACAACCGTCGTACAGGCGGTCTGGAGCTTGGGCAATTTCTCAATTGCCACCAGGCACATGCGGCAGGCGCCCTGCAGGGTGAGGCCGGGATAATAGCAATACGACGGAATTTCAATGCCCGCTTGTTTGGCCGCCTCAATAACCAGCGTCCCCGGCGGCACCTTCACCTCTTGGCCGTTGATTGTCAGAGTCACGAGTTCGGCACCGGGATTGGCGCGCGGGGACAAGCTCGGGCTGCGGGTGTAGGGGCCCGGGATGTGGAGGTTTTCCTCCTTGGGGGGCATGTCCAGGATGACGAAGGGCGAATTGTTGCTTCGCTCATTCATGCGATGCTCCAAAAACGAAGTGACGAGTGACGAGCAACCCAAAAACGAAAATCGAAACTTGAAAATCGAAACACGTCGCAATATTCGAGCTTCGATTTTCGAATTTTGGTTCTTGCTCGCTTGTTACTCATCACTTGTCACTCATCACTGGTGTCTTTTCGTAGGGGCAGTACCCAAGCTTGAGATGCTCTTCGAACTCATGCCGGAATTTTTTCAGGATACTGATGGTTGGCATGGCCGCGGCATCACCGAGAGGGCATAGCGTTTTGCCCAGAATATTGAAGGAAACATCCAGAGCCGTGTCAGGGTCGCCGGCCAATCCGCCGCCCGCATTGAACCGGTCAAACAAATGTTTCAGCCAGGACGTACCTTCGCGGCAGGGGATGCACCAGCCACAAGATTCGTGCGCGTAGAACCGCATGATGCGGCCTGCGACTTTCACCATGCACGTGTCCTCATCGAGGAGGACGACGCCCCCAGAACCCAACATGGAGCCGATTTTGGCCACCGAGTCGTAATCCATATTGACGTCGATTTCATCTGCCGTCAGCACCGGGCACGACGACCCACCCGGGATCACCGCTTTCAATTTCTTGCCGTCCGGCACGCCTCCGCCAATTTCCTCGATCATCCGCCGCAAAGGGAAGCCCATGGGCAATTCGTATATGCCGGGGCGGTTAATGTGGCCACTCAAGCAGAAAAGGCGCGTGCCTCCATTCTTAGGCGAACCCAATTTGGAGTACCATGCGGCGCCGTTCAGGAGAATGTGGGGAACGTTGGAAAGCGTCTCCACATTATTGATGACGGTCGGCCCGCCGTAGAGTCCGACCACCGCGGGGAAGGGGGGCTTGATTCGAGGGTAACCGCGCAGGCCCTCCAGAGAATTCAGCAGCGCCGTCTCTTCGCCGCACTCATACGCGCCTGCCCCCGTGTGCGTGCAAAGGTCGAAGTCGAAGCCCGAGCCCTGAATATTCTTACCCAGGTACCCGGCCGCGTAGGCTTCCGCCAGCGCTCGATCGACGATATCCAGCAGGTAGCGATACTCACCCCGGATGTAGATGAACCCCTGATGGGACTGGATGGCATACCCGGCAATGAGGATGCCTTCGATAAGCTGATGCGGGTCGTATTCCATCAGCGGGCGGTCTTTGCAGGTGCCGGGCTCGCTCTCATCAGCATTGCATACCACGTATTTGGGTTTGGCTGACTGCTTGGGGACAAAGCTCCACTTCATGCCGGTGTTGAAGCCTGCGCCCCCGCGCCCCCGCAAGCCGGAGTTCTTCACTTCGTTGATGACGTCGTCGGGTTTCATGGCCAGGGCTTTTTTCCAGGCCTGATACCCATCGTGTCGAACAAAGACGTCGAGGGAAGTGGAGTTAGGGACACCGAAGCGTTTGCTGATGACCTTTACTTCCAGGGGGCTATTGCCCATCGGGTTGTTGTAGCCAGGCATAGGCCAAACTCGAAAAGCGAAACCCGAAATCCGAAATTCGAAACTCGAAATCCGAAATTCAGGGTACCGGTTTCCATTTTCGAATTTCGATTTTCGAGTTTCGTCCTTACATTCTGGATCTCGGCTCTTTGTTCTTCAATTCCTCAATCAGCGCGTCGAACTTTTCCGGCGTCAGGTTTTCGTAATAGTCGTAATTGATCTGCATAGCAGGTGCGCCACAGCATGCTCCCAGGCACTCGACTTCTTCCAGGGAAAACAGGCCATCGGGCGTTGTCTGTTTGTGTTTTATTCCCAACTTCTTGCAGCAATGTTCAAAGAGTTCGTCAGAGCCCCGCAGCATGCAGGAGATATTGGTGCAAACCTGAACGTGGTACTTGCCCACAGGATGGCGGCGGAGCATGGAGTAATAGCCGATGACCTCCACGACCTCGATGGGGCGCACATCCACGCGCCGCGCCACCTCGGCAATAACCTCTTCGCTCACGTGCCCGACATCATCCTGGGCGTATATGAGCAAAGGAACCATGGCTGAGCGCTTCAGCGGATAGCGCGCGATTAGCTGGTCGAATTTTTTCAGCAAGGAGTCAGAAAGCATGTCTCAAAAATTTAAAGTGTGAACGTTAAAGGCTAAAGGCTGGAACTTCTGCGTTCCTGAGCTTGGGCTTCCAGGCAGCCTTTTTGATCCCCTTAGCTAACCGGCGTTTCATCCCTTATCCTTTATCCTTCACAATTTATCCTTTACCCTTTATCCTTTAACTTTTTCTATCTATCCACTTCTCCCAAAACGATATCAATCGTTCCAATGCAAGCCACGACATCGGCAATCAGGCGTCCCTCGATCATTTTCGGCAAAGCCTGCAAATTGGCAAACGACGGGGCGCGCACATGGCAGCGGAAGGGCCTAGGCGAGCCGTCGCTGACCATATAGAAGCCCAATTCGCCACGCGGCGATTCAATGGCCTGGTAGACTTCGCCGATCGGTGGATGGAATCCTTCCGTCACAATCTTAAAGTGATAAATCAGCGCCTCGATGGAGGTCTTCATACTCTCGCGTTCGGGCATGACGATATGCGGAGCGTCGGCTTTGACCGGCCCCTCCGGCAACCCATCCATCGCTTGATTTACAATCCGCAGCGACTGGCGCATTTCCTCAATGCGCGCCAGGTAACGCCCGTACACATCGCCTTCCGAGCGGGTGGAGACCTTGAAATCAAACTTTTCGTAACTCGAGTAAGGCTGCTTCTTGCGGAGGTCCCAATCGACGCCCGAGCCGCGAAGCGACGGGCCCGAAAGGCCATAGGCGATGGCGTCCTCCGCGGAAATGTATCCCACCCCCTGGGTACGGCGCATCCAGATCGGGTTCCGGGTGAGCAGTCTTTCATATTCATCGAAGCGTGCCGGAAAGCGCTTGGCAATGCTTTTCACGCCCTTCAGCCAGCCCAGCGGGGGCTCGAGTGCCAGACCGCCGACGCGAAAGAAGCTGGTCATCATTCTCTGGCCGGAGACGGCCTCAAAAATGTGCAGGATCTCTTCACGCTCCCGAAAGCAATAGAGGAAAACCGACATGGCGCCGAGGTCGATGGCGTGCGTCCCCAGCCACACGAGGTGGCTTTGGATGCGCGTCAATTCGGTCAGCAGCACCCGAATCCACTGCGCCCGCGCCGGGATTTCCAAGTCAAGCAGCTTCTCCACGGCCAGGCAGAAACCCAGGTTGTTAGAAAGGGGTGCAAGATAATCCATGCGGTCGGTGAGAGTGATTCCCTGAGAGTAGGTCTTGCTTTCAAAGGATTTCTCGAAGCCGGTGTGCAGATAGCCGATGTCGTAAATGGCGCGCACCACGGTTTCGCCCTCGAGCTCCAGGACCATCCGCAGCACGCCGTGCGTGGAGGGATGCTGCGGGCCCATGCTCAGGATGACCTGGTCGTCCTTGCCCGGAATTCTCTCCAGTGTTACCGGCATTTAACGGTAACCCTCCGTGGGATAGTCCTTGCGCAACGGATATCCTTCCCATTCCTCCGGTAGCACGATACGGCGAAGGTAGGGATGGCCATCGAAGACAATTCCGAACAGGTCGAAGACCTCGCGTTCAAACGCATTGGCCGAGGGCCAAACGGAAACAGCGGAAAGACAGTGCGGATTTTCCCCGGCCACCCGAACCTTCAGGCGCAGGCGCTGGGCGGTCTCCAGAGAAAGCAGGTGATACACCACCTCAAAGCGGGGTTCCTGGGGGTAAAGGTCCAAGGCCGTGACATCGGCAAGAAAATTGAACTTCAGGCCGGGGTGATCCCGCAGAAACTCCCAGGCGCGAAGAAGATAGGGATCCCGGATGTAAATCGTCACTTCGTCGCGGAACAGGCGCGCATCGTCCACAGCCTGCGGGTCAAAATCCCGATGCATCTTGAGGGCAAGGTTGTTTTCAAGATTGGCGGCCATAGAATAATCGGGTGATCGGGTGATCGGGTGATCGGCTGAACAAAAGCATTGGTTGATTTGATGATCGGGAGATCGTATGAGCAATAAACCAGTTCGCCCCGGTTTAGCCTTTGTTCACCCGATCTCCCGATCGCCGGATCACCCGATTACCGACCCCTAGCGGGTCCAGTCGAGCGCCCCTTTTTTCCAAATATAGATGTAGCCCGCTAGTAGGATGCCGATGTACAGAAACATTTCAAGGAAGCCGGACCACCTTAGGCTCTTGAAAACGACGGCCCAGGGATAGAGGAAGACA
>Ga0187783_10004500_pt1 | contig 10331 bp, 9 predicted proteins | sample 1015_SJ02_MP02_2_FD_132471 | JGI IMG/M metagenome (GOLD analysis project Ga0187783, IMG submission 132471) | Tropical peat soil microbial communities from peatlands in Department of Meta, Colombia - 1015_SJ02_MP02_20_MG | ecosystem: Environmental > Terrestrial > Soil > Wetlands > Peat | place...
CGCGGCCAGGATGATCGGGATTCGCTCCCGCACCGGGTGATTGATCAGCTTGAGCGCCTTGCCCAGGCCGGTGCCCTGGCCCTGCGGCAGCGGGATCTGGTAGTGCTTGCCGTGATACTCCAGCCGCTCCCGGCGCCAGACTGCGCGGCAGATCTCGATGGTTTCCCTGGTCCGCGCTAGTGGCGCGTCGTAGGGCACGCCATGCCAGCCCTCGATTACCTGCGGCCCGGACGCGCCGATGCCCAGCGTGAACCGGCCATCTGAGACGTAGTCGAGGCCGGCCGCGGTCATCGCGGTCAGCGTGGGCGTGCGCGAATACAGCTGCATGATGCCGGACGCGAGCTGGACCCGATCGGTCACGGCAGCTAGGTAACCGAGTTGGCTGACTGCGTCGTAACTGTAGGCCTCTGGCACGAAGACGATGTCTAGCCCGGCCTTCTCGAAGTCCAGCAGCTCAGCCACCGTCTCCTTGAAGCCGCCCGCGTAGTTCAGAGCCATCCCGATGCGCATGCTGCAGACCCCTTCGCGCCACCGTGGCCGCCCGCGAGGGCGCCTCGTTCGCTCACTTAGGGATGAATCGTAACTGTCGCCGCCCGATCAGGGCAGCAGCCGACCTGTCGCTGCCGTCCCGGCCGGCCTCACCCTGCGGTGCGGTCGGGCCTAGTCCAGCAGGTTCGCGACCGCCCGAAGCGCCAGCTCATAAGAGCCGAGCCCAAACCCCGCGATAGTGCCGTCCGCTACGCCCGACACAACCGAGGTATGCCGGAACGACTCGCGGGCTGCCGGATTGGACAAGTGCACCTCGACCAGCGGTGCCGTGCGCATGGCTAGCGCGTCCCGCAGGGCATAGGAGTAATGCGTGAACGCGGCCGGGTTGATGATGATCGGCAACCGCAGCTCGGCCGCCTCATGCACCCAGCCGATCAGCTCGGCCTCGTCGTCGGTCTGCCGCAGGTCGATCTTGAGGCCGAGCTGCTCGCCCAGCTCCGCACAGGCTGCGGCGATGTCGGCGAGGGTCGCTGAGCCGTAGATCTCCGGCTCACGGGAACCGAGCCGGCCCAGGTTCGGGCCGTTCAGAATCAGCACCCTGGTTATCGGCCTGGCGGTCATACCTCAGCTCACCTCCGCATAGGCCAGCTCGAGCAGTTCCTCCGGCGGGTCGCTCATGATGGCGGGCTTGGCCAGTCCGTCCAGCACGACCAGGCGTAGCTTGGCCGCTCGGGTCTTCTTATCGATCGCCATGGCGGTGCGCAACGTCGGCCAGGCGTCAGCGCGGAACCGGATCGGCAGCCCGACGCTGGCCAGCACCGACCGGTGCCGCTGCGCGGTGGCAGGATCCAGGCGGCCCGCCAGCCTGCTCACGGCCGCGGCGAAGCACATGCCGATCGACACTGCCTCGCCGTGCCGGATCGAATAGTCTTCGGCCAGCTCGACCGCGTGCCCGAGGGTATGGCCGTAGTTGAGTATCTCGCGTGGCCCGGCCTCGCGCAGGTCGGCCGAGACTACCGCTGCCTTCATCGCGATCGCGCGCTCGACCAGCTCGCGCTCATGGCGCCCGCCTGGCTGGGTAGCCCCCGGTGGATCGGCCTCGATCAGATCCAGGATCACCGGGTCTGCGATGAAACCGGCCTTGATCACCTCGGCCAGCCCGCTGACGTACTCGGCTGCCGCCAGGGAGGTCAGCACCGAGGTGTCAGCCAGCACCCCGGCCGGCGGGTAGAAGGCCCCGACCAGATTCTTCCCGTCAGCGGTGTTGATCGCTGTCTTGCCACCGATCGCCGCATCGGTCATGCCGAGCAGCGTGGTCGGGACCAGCACGACGCGGACGCCACGCAGCCAGGTGGCGGCGACAAAGCCGGCCAGGTCGGTCACCGCTCCCCCGCCGACACCCACGATCGCGTCCGCGCGGCCAACTCCGGTCGCCGCCAGCGTCGACCACAGCCCGGCCGCGACACTGATGTCCTTGGCCGCCTCGCCATCCGGGACTGTCGCCGGGTGGACCAGGTAACCGGCCGCCGCTAGGGCCGCACTCACGGGTGCCGCCACGCCGGACAAGCCGGCCGAGTGGATCACGACCACGTTCCTGACATCGGTGCCAATCAGCGACGGCAACTCCGCCAGCACGCCGGTGCCTACGACAACCTCGTACGGCCGTTCGCCACCGACCGCGATCCTGGTCGCGGTCACAGCCCCTCGCCGGTGACGACCGCGGCGATCTCAGCGGCGATCTCATCCGGCTCCCTGCCGTCGGTCCGCACGGTCCGCCAGGCCAGCTTGCCGTACACCGGGAGCCGCTGGTCGAGCAGCGACTTGAGTTGTGCTCGCGGGTTGGTGCCGATCAGCAGCGGCCGGGCCCGGTCGAACCCGACGCGCTTGGCTAGCTCCGCGAACCCGGTTTCCAGGTAGACCACCCGGCGCCCGGCCAGGCTGGCCTGAGTGGCCTCGTCCAGCACCGCCCCGCCGCCCAGCCCGACGACGCCGTCTGTCCCGGCCAGCGCGGCCGCCACCGCGTCCCGCTCCAGCCGCCGGAACTCCGGCTCGCCATCCTCGATGAAGATATCGCCGACCGGCTTCCCGGCTGTCGCCTCGACGGCGGCGTCGGTATCGGTGAAGCTGACACCCAGGCGGGCCGCGAGCAGCGCGCCGACCGTGGTCTTGCCGGCGCCCGGTGGCCCGATCAGGACTACGGACCGGAACGCGGCCGTGCCGTTGCCGGTGCTACGTCCCTGCCCGGTCACCGGATCGCCAGCGCCTTGAGGTAGGCCTCGGCGTTCCGCGCGGTCTCGGCGACACTGTCTCCGCCGAACTTCTCCAGGGTTGCGTCGGCGAGCACCAGTGCGGCCATCGCCTCGGCCACCACGCCCGCGGCCGGCACCGCGGTCACGTCGCTCCGCTGGTTGATCGCCCTGGCCGGCTCCCCGGTGCGCACGTCGACGGTGGCCAGCGCGCGCGGCACCGTGGAGATCGGCTTCATCGCGGCGCGCAGCCGGATCGGCTCGCCCGTACTCATCCCGCCCTCGATGCCGCCGGCCCGGTTGGTGACCCGCCTGATCCCGTCGCTGGTGCCCTCGATCTCGTCGTGTGCCTGCGAACCGCGGCGCATCGCTGTGGCGAAGCCGTCGCCCACTTCCACGGCCTTGATCGCGTGGATGCTCATCAGCGCGCCTGCCAGCCTGCCGTCCAGCCGCCGGTCCCAGTGCACGTGGCTGCCAAGGCCCGGCGGCAGGCCGTACGCCACCACCTCGACGACGCCTCCCAGCGTGTCACCATCGCGGTGGGCCGCGTCGACCTCCGCCTGCATGGCCGCGCTAGCGGCAGCGTCCAGGCACCGAACCGGGTCCTGGTCGATTCGCTCCTGATCCTGCGGCGCCGGCACGTAGTCCTCTGGCGCGCGCACCGCGCCTAGCGCCACCACGTGGCTGATGATCTCTGCACCCAGCACCTGCCGCAGCAGCCGCCTGGCGATCTCACCGAGCGCCACCCTGGCCGCGGTCTCCCTGGCGCTCGCCCGCTCCAGGATCGCCCTGGCGTCGTCGTGACCGTACTTCTGCATGCCAGCCAGATCTGCGTGACCGGGCCGCGGCCGGGTCAGCGGCGCATTGCGCGCCTGGGCAGCCAGGATCTCGGCGTCGACCGGGTCTGCCGCCATGACCGTCTCCCATTTCGGCCACTCGGTGTTGGCGATCCGGATCGCCACCGGGCCGCCCAGGGTCACCCCGTGCCGGATCCCGCCGGTCAGCTCGACCTCGTCCTGCTCGAACTTCATCCGGGCGCCCCGGCCGTAGCCAGCCCGTCGCCTGGCCAGCGCCAGCGCGATGTCGGCCGTGGTTACCTCGACGCCGGCGGGCACTCCCTCGCAGACGGCAACCAGAGCCCGGCCGTGCGACTCGCCTGCCGTCAGCCATCGCAGCATGCTGCCGATCCTGCCATGACCGCACCACCGGTCATGACTGGCGGGCCGCCGTTCGTTTGCCGGGCAGGGCACCGGGTATCACGCCAACGCATTACGGGGGATCTTCCGCGCTTGCAGCTGCCGCCTCGCGACGGCCGCGCGCTTGCCGTGGTGCGCTGCGGTCTTCGGGGGAGGAACGCTCATGCGGCTGCTCAGGCGGGTTGCCGCTTCGTTCTGGCTAACTTCTGGCCTGGTCGGGTTGGTCGCGGTTGCGGTGACGACGCTGGCGTTCGGCGCCGCTAGCCCAGCGCAGGCGGCCCGCGCATACCCAGCCAGGTCCACGGTCGCGGCCGTGACGCCCTCCGCTACGACGCCTGGCACAGCGGTCACGTTCGCCGTCACGTGCGCCAGCCCGCAGGCCGCGTCGGCAACCCTGTTCGCCGCCACGCTCGGCCTGCCTGAGCAAATCCCGATGGAGGCGGGCACGGCGAGCGGCGCCTTCGTCATCTCGGTCACGCTGCCGACGAGCATCCGGCCGGGCATCTACCGGCCCGACATCGACTGCTCGGACGGCACGTCCGCGACCGCGACACTGCGGGTGACGGCGCTGCCAGCGCAAGGCGGGGCACAGACGGGTGACGGCACCACATCGACTCGAACCAATACCGGGCTGGCCGCTGTCGGCCTGGTGCTGATTGCGGTCGGCGCCGTCACTGGCGGCATCGCGATCCGGCGACGCACCTCCGGCACGCGGCACTAACGGCCCGCCGCCGCCGGCCGCCAGCCGCCCCGCCACCGCGGGCAAGGGGCCGCCAGCCGCCCCGCCATTGCCCGCACAGCAGGCCAGCCGCCCGCCACCGCGGGCAAAGGCCGCCAGCCGCCCCGCCATTGGCCGCAAAGGCCGCAAAAGGGCGAGCCACAGCCCCAGCGAAGTTAGCCAAAGGGCCTCAGTTGCACGTTGGTGCCCCAAGAGGGGCACCATTTGCACTCTCGTGCCCTGAGCGGCCGAGCGCAGCTCGGAAAGTGCCTACCGCATAAGCCTCTTTTCTCAGCATAACGGCGGCTCCTTCAAGCTGACGCGGCTGAAGCCGACGTCGCAACGATCCGCGACCGGCTGCTCTACTGGCTTCGCGGCTATTCCGGCGCGACGCCGATCACGCGCTGCGCATCGTCGGTCACGTAGCGGCCCTTCGAGAGATCGAGCAGCACGAGCACGTTCCCGAACGGGTCTGCAACGACGGCTACCCGGCCGACGGGAATATCAAAGGGCTCGACGACCACTCGTCCGCCACCGGACTGGATGATCTCAGCCGCCTCATCAGCCGACGACACTAGCCAGTTCGGCTCGTAGTCGTTCTGGGTCGTGAGGACGATCTCGGTGTCACTGCCCGGCAGCCGGAGCCCGGCCTGCCCGATGTCATCGTGGCGCCAGTTCAGCTCGTGACCGAGTGAGTCACAGTAGAACCGCAGGCCGCTGTCGAGGTCCGGCACCGGAATCGTGATCGCATCCACTTTCTGCAGCAGTGGCCCTTCTCGCATATCGCCAAGTGTGGCGGCCCGGTCGAGCCGGTGGTCGCCCGGCCTGGCTGTGCGCTTATCTTCGGCCCAAATATGGCCGTGATAGCGTCTAACATGATCATTTGCGCGGGCGGACCACCGTCCCGCCGCCTTCCCCGAACTGCCGTGCTTTCGCCGTGAGTTAGCCGTGACCAGACAAGTAATCAAGCTCGGCTCAAGCTCTATCGCCAGCCGGGACGGACTCGCGCTCGGCGTCATCGCCGGCCTGGTCAGCCAGATCGCGGCAGCGCAGCGGGCCGGTCACGAGATCATCCTCGTCACGTCCGGGGCGGCCAGGCTCGGCCGACGGTTGCTTGCCTTTGAGGGACCCTCCGCCGGGGCGGCGCCCGCGCTGCGAGCGCTTATCGATTCGGTGCGCTCGTCCATGCACGACGTCGCGCCGGTGAGGTCCGGGTTGGCCAGCACGGCAGCTTCCGCTGGCGCCGCGGATTACCAGCGCCTCGTCGTGTCGCTGCAAGAGACGCTGCAGCGCTATGACAGCCCCGAGTCGACGCCGCAGGCCGTCGACTTCGCGCTGGCGGCGGCTGTGGGGCAGCCGGCCCTGATGGCGCTCTACCGCCAGCTGGCCGCGGCGGTCGGCGTCGAGGTCTGCCAGATCCTGGTATCCCGCAGCGATCTGGCGTCCGCGCGTGCGATGGGCGACCTGGGCCAGCTGCTGCGGGAAGCCACCGGCCGCGGCCTGTTGCCTGTCGTGAACGGGAACGACGCGACCGACCCGCTGTCGGCGCTCGACAATGATCAGGTCGCGGTCGCGATCGCGGTCGCGGCTGACGCATCACGGCTGCTGTTCCTGACCGACGTCCGCGCTGCCTACCGCGATTCCTCGCTACGGGACCGCATCGTCCGGCTCACGCCCGATGAGGCGCGGGCCGTCCGCGTCGGCGCGAGCGGCACTGGCCGCGGCGGCATGAAGTCGAAGCTTGGCGCGGCGGCGCGGGCGGCAAGTTGCGGCGTGGAGTGTGTCATCACCTCGGCCACCGAGCCGGACGTCGTAGCACGCAGCCTGAACCCGCGAGGGCGGGTGGGCACGGTCATCCGGGGCACGAGCGTCCGGCTGGAGCCGGCCAGGCGATGGATCGGCGGCATGGCCTACTCCGAAGGATCAGTGCATGTCAACCGCGATGCGGAGGTGAGCCTGCGGACCGGGAGCACGCTGTTCCTGTCCGGGGTCAAGCGCATAGACGGCGAGTTCGCGGCCGGTTCTGTCGTCGAACTCCTCGACGTGCGGCACCCGGATCGGGTGCTCGGCCGCGGATCTGTGGCCCTGCCTGCCAGCATCCTGCGGTTGCTCCGCGCTCTGTCGCCACCGGAAGTCGCTTGCGCGATCTCGGTTCTGCTCCGGCTCAGACATGCCAGCCAACCGCCTGCTGGCAGGCTGGACGCGGTCGGGTCTGTCGTGGACCCGGACGTCTATAAGGACTGCCGCGAACTCGCCGACGGCGCCTCGCGGGCAAGCCGCGAGGCTTTCGCGCAGCTCGCGGCGTTCTCGCCGGAGCGCGCCATCGAACTGGCCGACTCGCTGATGCTGGCGCAGCCGCAGCTGTCCACCGCGTTCCTGCTCGATAGGGGCTTCCTGCACGGCCAGGTGCCCGTCGGCCCGGCAGCGCGCCGGGTGGTGCGCGGCATTCACGCAGTGCACCGCGAGTCGCTGGTTGTGTACGCGAACTAGGCCGCGCCCTTGGGCACTACCGCGTACTGGCGCAGGTACAGGTCCCTGAATGTCACCGGGCCGCGCGGGCCTGGCACCACGTCGATGTTGATGCCGGTCTCCGGAACCGATAGCAGCTTGAAGCCGTCGAGCAAGCGCGGACTGGCGTTCCAGAAGGTTCCGGTACCGGCGTAGCCGTCCAGGAACCGGCTGGCCGCGCCAGCGTCAGCGGCGACGATCGAGGCGGCCAGACCCGACGTTTCCCGATTGGCGATCTCGGCAGCTTCGTCCGCGCTGCTTGCCGGAGCGACCGTGATCGTGGCCTCCGCTCCCGAGTCCAGCGCCCATTCATGGCCCAGCGGGTGCCGATGCGGAGGCAGCGAGAGCTCGATGCCGAGTTGACTTGCGACTTTGGCCACCTTCGGCACGGCGGTCTCCCAGATGTCTTGGTGCACCAGCAGCAGATTGAGCCGGTTGCACACGCCGAGCCGGTCCAGGCTGCGCTCGATGAGCTGCACGGCCAGCTCCTCGTCCGCTGACTCGTCGATGTAGATCACCGCGCCGCCGTCGGCATGGGCCAGTGTCCGTACCCCGTGCAATGCAGCTTCGCGCGCAAGTGCCCGCGTGCTGTCGCCGCTGCCGCGCAAGATGACCAGGGGTATCAGCCTCGGCTGCCGCACCAGCGCGAAGGCAGTCTCACGGCCAGCTGAGCGCAGCAACTGGATTGCCCGCGGGTCGAGCCCGGCCGCGGCCATTGCAGGCCCGACGACCTCGTCGATCAAGATCGCGGCCGAGGAGATGGCACTGGAGCCGGCCCGCAGCACTCCGGCGTTGCGTGACTTGATTAGCTGCGAGGCGATGTCCACCACGACGTTGGGGCGGGCCTCGAAGTTCGCGCCGATGACACCTACCGGGCGGCGCCACTCCTGCAGCTCCAGCCCGCCTGGCAAATCGCGCATGACGGTCCTGGCCGGTTCGGACGGAATCTGCGCGAGCGCTCGCAGCTGGTCCGCCATGCCGTTAATCCGGTCACGGTCCAGCGTGAGCCTGTCCACGAACGCATCCGCCAGGCCGTCGTTTCGCGCCGCACGGACATCGTCGGCATTGGCAGCGAATACCAGGTCGGCGCGTTCTTCCAGCCGGCCCGCAATGGCGCGGAGCGCTTCATCTAGGCCCGCGGCCGACATGTGCCGCAAGTCGCCGGCCCCGGCCATGGCGGCCTGCCCGGCCGCGACCACTGCGGCTGCTGCGGCTGCCGCGCGATCGGGCGCCGTGGCCTCGTCCGGCATGGTCATCGGCCTCCCGCTCGGCATCAAGCCGCCAGGCATGTGCGCTGGCGCCGGGTCATCACCTGGTGTGCCTGGCCTGATCAGGCCTGCAACCCCGAGCATAGTTAGCGCGCCGGCTCGAGCTGACCCTCGCCATCCGCGCAGGTTCCTCGCACGCCGTCGAGCCGAGCCTTGACGCAGCCGGCCCAAGCGCGCTCGGGCGCCAATGTCGGGGCGGTTCCATACTCTTCATTTTTCGCTAACCTCAATGTTCCATCTCTTTGGTTTATATCTCATTAATCCGGATACGGTCCCCATTTAGGGCGGCCAAAACGCGGACCATTCTGCGCCTTTTGTCGGGGTCGCCTTGCTCGTGCAGCTCGCCGCTCCGGCGTAAGGAGGACCTACGTGGCGATTCAGGTAAGTCGACGCCAGTTGATGGCGTCGGCTGGGGGCATGGTGCTGGCGTCATTCGCCTTGCCGCCCAGCCTGCGAAAGATCATCGAGGGCGCGCCAGCATCCCTGCTCAGCGCGAGACGCGCTGGCGCGCCAATCTCTGAGATCCAGCATGTCGTCGTGCTGATGCAAGAGAACCGGTCGTTTGACCACTACTTCGGCGTCATGCCCGGCGTGCGGGGCTTCTTCGACCCCACAGCCATCAAGCTCAGCACCGGTAAGTCCGTCTTCTACCAGCCCATTCCGACCACGCCGAGCCCGGACGGCTACAACCCCGACGGATATCTGCTGCCGTTCCACACTGACACCCACAGCACGAGTGCCCAGGCCCTGCCTTCCAACAGTCACAGCTGGGGCCCGCAGCACAAGTCCTGGGACAACGGGTCCATGGACGGCTTTGTCACCGCGCACCTGGCTGCCGACGGCATCGCCGGCGAGTACACGATGGCTTACTTCAAGCGCGATGACATTCCGTTCCAGTGGGCGCTGGCCGACGCGTTCACGATCTGCGACGGCTATCACTGCTCGATGATGGGCCCGACCTGGCCCAACCGGCTCTACCTCATGACCGGCCAAGTCGATCCAGCCGGCGTCGCTGGCGGCCCGATCTACGGCAACTACGTGCCGACCGAGGGCTACTCGTGGCAGACCTACCCCGAGATGCTGACGAAGGCTGGCGTCTCCTGGCGGATCTACCAGGAGAACGACAACTACGGCATGAACGTGATGGAGTACTTCGATCAGTACCAGAACGCGTCGGTGTCGTCGCCGCTGTACCAGAACGCGATGCGCTTCTACCAGCCCGGCCAGTTCGAGTACGACGCCATCCACGACCGGCTGCCAACCGTGTCGTGGATCATTCCCACGTCCTACCAGTCCGAGCACCCCGACTACATGCCTGCAGCGGGCGCGGACTTCGTGGCGAGCAAGGTCAACGCGATCGCATCGAACCCTGATGTCTGGGCCAAGACTGTCTTCATCCTCATCTACGACGAGAACGACGGCTACTTCGACCACGTAGTGCCGCCGACGCCGCAGGACATCCCGGCGAACGCGGACGAGTTCCTGACCGTCGACGGCGTCAAGGACCCGATAGGCCTCGGCTTCCGCGTCCCCTGCATCATCGTCTCGCCGTGGACCGTGGGCGGCTTCGTCTGCCACGACACCTTCGACCACACCTCGGTCATCCGGCTGCTCGAGCTGGTCACCGGCGTCAGGAACCCGAACATAACTCAATGGCGGCGCCAGCACGTCGGTGACTTCACCAGCGCGCTCGGCCTGGTGCCATGGCGGCGAATCCCTCGGCTGCCTGGGACGACAAGCGAACTCGAGCGAGCCGAGAACGAAGTCGTCAGGTTCCAGCTCCCGCCGTTCCCCGGAGCTAACCAGACCTTCCCGGTGCAGATCCCCGGTTCCAAGCCGGTGCGAGACGCGGCAGCCTCCGCGGCTGCGGTAGGAGTGTGATCCGAATGTCGCTACCCGATTCTTC
>Ga0187783_10004501_pt1 | contig 10328 bp, 9 predicted proteins | sample 1015_SJ02_MP02_2_FD_132471 | JGI IMG/M metagenome (GOLD analysis project Ga0187783, IMG submission 132471) | Tropical peat soil microbial communities from peatlands in Department of Meta, Colombia - 1015_SJ02_MP02_20_MG | ecosystem: Environmental > Terrestrial > Soil > Wetlands > Peat | place...
CCCGCCTCCGGTCCGGGCCTGGCTCAGTCCCTGCTCGCCGGGCGCGGACGCCGCTCCGCCGCGGTCCGGGGCGCCAGCGCGTCCACCCGGCTGCCCGTGGCGACCGTCGCTGTCGTCCGAGGTTCCCTCTTCCGCGGATCGTGCGCCGGGCTCGGCGTCGCCCGTGCCCACCGACGTGGTGATACGCGGCGTCACCCCGAACATGTCGGCAAAGACCTGGCCGAGCACCTTGTCGTAGCCGCCGGTCACGAAGCCAGTGGCGGTCCCGGCGTGGCCGAAGGCAAGGGTGAGCAGGCCGTCTTCGAAACAGGCCACGCTGGCGTCATTCAGCTGCATCCGCGCGACGCGCTTTTGTGCTTGCACCGCTTCCAGCACGTCTGGCCAGCGTGCCCGCAGTGCCGCGGTGTCCGCGGGCGCCGCAGCCGGCCGCGGCGCTGCAGGGCCAGCCGGTTCCGGTGTCTTCTCGGACCGCGGCCGCTCCGGCGGCCGGGGTTGCGCCGAGTGCGGCGCAGGGTCTGGCTGGCTGCGCGCAGCTTCCGGCCGCTCCGGGGCCGGATCTCGGCGAACCGGCGCGGTGGCCGAGAGCTCAGCTTGACCGGAAGCACTCGCAGTCAGGCGGCGCTCGAGGCGGTCCAGTCGGTCAGCCAGAGCCGCGGCGTCCGTGCCAGCGGCTGGCAGCAGCACCTGCGCGCACATGAGCTCGAGCAGCAGCCGCGGCTGGGTTGCGCCCCGCATTTCCACCAGTCCGGCGCTGATGATCTCAGCAGCCCTGGTCAGGTCGGCGCGGCCGACCGCGCCAGCCTGCTTCGTCAGCGGCTCTAGCCGATCTGGCGGTGCGTCGATGAGGCCGGTCGCCGCGGCGCCGGGCACCGCCGACAGCACGATCAGGTCGCGGAGTCGGTCGAGCAGGTCGGCCGCGAACCGGCGCGGATCGTGGCCCGCCTCCACGACCTGGTCGATCGCCTGGAACACGGCCGCGCCGTCCTCGGCGGCAAACGCGTCGATGACCTCATCTAGCAGCCGGTCGTCGGTGTAGCCGAGGAGCGCGATGGCACGGTCATATCGCAGCCCCGACTCATCCGAGCCAGCCAGCAGCTGGTCGAGCACCGACAGGGCGTCGCGAACGGACCCGGCGCCCGCCCGGATCACCACCGGCAGCACGGCCGGCTCGTACGGCACGGCCTCGCTGGCCAGGATCTGCTCAAGGAGCTCGCGCAGAATCGCGGGCGGTACCAGCCGGAACGGGTAGTGGTGCGTCCGCGACCTGATGGTCGGGATCACCTTCTCCGGCTCAGTCGTGGCGAAGACGAACTTGAGATGCGGCGGTGGCTCCTCGACCAGCTTCAGCAGCGCGTTAAAGCCCTCCCGGGTGACCATATGGGCTTCGTCGATGATGTAGATCTTGAACCGCCCCGACACCGGGGCGTAGAACGCGCGCTCGCGCAGGTCCCTGGCGTCGTCCACGCCGCCGTGCGACGCGGCGTCAATCTCGATGACGTCGATGCTGCCCGGTCCGGCCGGAGCCAGCGCCACGCACGACGGACACTTTCCGCATGGATCTGGCGTCGGGCCGAGCTCGCAGTTCAGCGACCTCGCCAGGATCCGCGCGCTGGAGGTCTTGCCGCAGCCCCGCGGCCCGCTGAACAGGTACGCGTGATGGACACGTCCGCTGCGCAGGGCCTGCCGCAGCGGTTCGGTGACGTGATCCTGGCCTTTAACTTCCGCGAAGGTGCCCGGCCGGTACCGGCGGTAGAGCGCCAGGGGCGCAGCCGGGACTCCCGACCGTGGACTGCGCTCCTGGTCAGGGTCTGGAGCGGGGCTTCCTGGCCCGGGACTGGGGGTGTCGCCTGCCATCCCCCCAGTCTGCCAGGAAAGTCAGGGACCCCTCGCACACCCGACAGAGCCCGCGTACCCTTGCTGCCTTCCGGCCCTGGGGGGGTTAGCAGGATGAGCGCCGTGCGAGGGGCCTGCGCTCAGTTTAGCCGCGGCTCGTGGTGGTGCCAGCCACGCGGTATCCCACCCCTGCCGTGGTCGTGATCACGGGCGGGTCGCCCAGCTTGCGGCGCGGCCGGCCTACCTCCTGCTCAGGGATGCCTGAGTATTAGTTCGCACGTGCTCGGGTGCCTCGGCTCGTAAGGTCGGATCAGGACGCGGAGGACGAGTTGGATCTGGAGCTTGCGGACAAGCGAGCGCTTGTCACGGGCGGCAGCCGCGGGATCGGCAAGGCTATCGCGCGAGTTCTCGCCAGCGAGGGAGCGCGCGTGGCGATCGCCGCGCGCGACGCCGAGCGGCTCGTCGGTGCTGCCGCGGACATCGAGGCAGCGACTGGCCGGCCGGTCGCGACCGTGCAGTTCGAGGCGGGCGACGACGAATCGGTGCGGGACATGGTCGCGACGGCAGCCCGGGCGCTCGGTGGCCTCGACATCCTGGTGAACAACGCCGCTCAGCCGGGCGGCACCGCGCCACCGAACCTCGCTGCGGTCACCAGCCGGGATTTTGCCACCGACATGAACGTGAAGGTGATGGGCTACCTGCGGTGCGCTCAGGCGGCCGCGCCACTGATGGCAGCGGCCGGCTGGGGCAGGATCGTCAACATCGGCGGGCTCACCGCGTACACGACGGTCAGCATGCTGTCCTCGATGCGCGTCATCGCGACCGCGTCCCTGACCAAGAATCTGGCCGACCAGCTCGGGTCATCGGGCATCACCGTCAACCTGGTTCATCCCGGCACTACGCGCACCGAGCGGATTTCCGACGAGCGGGCGGCCCAGGCGGCGGGAAATGTCATCGGCCGGCTGGTCGACGCCGAGGAGGTTGCGTGGTTGGTCGCGTTCTTGTGCTCACCCAAGAGCGCCGCCATTACGGGCGAGTCGATCGGCTGTGGCGGCGGCATCCGCGGCAGCATCCGCTACTAGACCCATGTGAGGAATTAGCCGGCGCCCGCAACAAGGCGCCGGTCGAATCCGGACGCCACGCACCGTTCGGGTTCGGGGTGACCGCAACGCGGGCCGGCCGCTGAGCGCCCGCTGTGGGGTTAAGGCAAGGAGCAAAACCGTGGACAAGGCCGTCGCTAAACGCGAAGAGACGCGCTGTGCAGTTCGATTCCGATCACGCGGGCCACACGATCGAGGTCAGCGTCGTGGGCCAGCACGATCGCTCCGCAGCGCCATGCAACGGCGGTGATCATGCAATCGATCAGGCCGCGTGGCGTGACCCCGGCTTTGCGGCACCGGCGGTAGATCCGCACCGCGCCATCGAAGTCGGCGGCCGCGTCAAAGTGCAGCAGGCCAAATCGCAGCAGCAGCCGCCGCAGGTCGTCCTCGCGCTTGTCACTGCGCGCACCGGCCAAGACCTCCATCACGATCGGCTCGGTGACCGCGACCGGGCCGTCAGTCGCGATCAGCTCGGTCAGCCGCTCGTCGGCCGGGCTGCCGGTAGACCGGTCGTACTCCACCCACGCGGACGTGTCGGCCAGGATCACGCTGCATCCAGCGGCCCGGTGTCGGCCGGGGCCTCGGCGATGGCGCGCGCACCGCGCATGGCCAAGGCCTCCTCGCGGGTCATGGGCTGACCGGCCAGGTGACGCAACGCCAGGTCGACGGCCTGAGTCTTGGTCCGGACGCCGAAGCGATCCATGATCGCCTCGATGTAGGTCTCTTCGATCTCGATGTTGGTACGCACCTTGCTCATACACCTATGATACACCTGGCGTGTATGGAGCGTGTACTCCAGGCCGCGCCAGCGGTCGGCAACCTTGCCGCCCGAACGGCGCTTCATCGGCAGCGAGCTGGGTCGCATTCTGCGCGGCGCGCGCTTAACTGGCGTGCGCCCGCGAGCCGCGGAAACAAGGCCACTAACTGAGCTATTCGAGCGCGACTTACCGGCGCTAGCCAGCCAGTATGACCGTTGCTCGGCAGCATCAGCCCGGCGAGCGCGCAGCGTGGGCCAGATAGGCGGCAGTGGCCCGCTCGCTCTGCGCAACATGCCGGGCAGCTGGGCCAATGCGCAATTCCTGGTAGCGGCCGAGTGCAGCCAAGACATCGGCCGGAGAACCGACCGGCTCCAGCACCTGAGAAAGCGCGCCGACATCGAGCAGCCCCTGCCGGAATCCTCCGCCCACCATCGGGCTGGCGGCATGGGCGGCGTCGCCTGCGAGGACCACCCGGCCGCGACCCAGCCGCTTCGGCTCGTAGTGGACGATCGGGGTGCCGAACACGGTCCCGTCGCGGAGCGCCAGGGACAGAGCTTCGCGCCACGGGGAGGGCCAGTTTGCGGTCGCGAAGTCCGCCAGGCGGTCACGCACTGCGTCCGGCAGCGTCCCCGGTGCCAGGCTGCCGCGGATGGACTGGCCTTCCAGCAGGCCGCGCTCTTGGAGCAGGCTGCGCTGCTGCGGGTCGTACCAGACCATGTTGAGGCGGCGGTGCCCGACTGCCGTCTGACCGGCCTCACCCGGTACCAGGTAGGTGACGAGGCGGTATGGTCCCGCGTACACCTCCCTGGACGGCTCGCCGTCGGGTAGCAGCGCAATCGTGCGGGGCATCGCCTGCTCGTCGACCAGACTGCGCCACAGCAGCACGCCCGCGTAGCGGGCATCGGGATGCCGTGGTTCCACCGTGGCGCGCACTGTGCTGCGCGCGCCGTCGGCGCCGATGACCAGGTCGGCGGCCCGCTCAACGCCATCGTCGGTCAGCACGATGGCTGGCTGTTGGGGGTGCGCTCGAGTACGGTCACGCTGATACGCAGCCGCGCCAGGGCTAGTGCGGCCGACAGTCCGACGAGGCTGCCGCCCGCTATCACGGACCGCACTGGGTTTTCCTCGAACCGCATACCGGTCTGGTGCCCTGTGTCGCCGCACCGGACACGCCGCCTCGCTCAATCACAGTCTGCGGACGTCGTTCCGCATCAATGTGAGGCCTGCATGTCTGATCCCGAGCGGGTCCGCAATGAGCATTCCGCGTTGTGCCTGGACAGCTACTGCTTTGACCATCGCCGGCCGCCGGAGCCATTGGGCTGACGCTGCCGGTTTAATCGGCAGCGTCTCATCGAGTCGAACCTGCGCGGGCCGTCCAGCCCAAGCGCCGCTGGATCGGCCCGACACTCACCTGGCGCCAGCCGACATGCGCACGATTTCACGGCGTGCGCCTGCCCGTTCACCACTGCTCGACGGGCCTGTGACCAGGGTAAACGTGGCAGGCAAATGTACTTGTCAGGCGTCGGAGAGGCTTGCTGCCGCTCCTGAGACTAAGAAGTGAGACTAGAGGTGTCATTAGATGCTTGCGCATAGTTACTGAGAGCACTGTTTGCACAGGTCAAACTTGCGGAGGATGCGAGATTCGAACTCGCGAGGGGTTGCCCCCAACACGCTTTCCAAGCGTGCGCCCTAGGCCACTAGGCGAATCCTCCGCCGGATAGCTTATCTGCGCGCGGCCGCGCCTCAAGCCAGGTGCTCGGCTGATCCCGGCGCCGCGGGCCCGAGGCAGCCACGCCGAGATGGATGGTCTGGCTAGCGGGCCGACACGCGACGACCCGTTCCCATAAAAGGTCGCAAATGACCGATCCTGAGCGCGCAGCGTCGTCCTCTAAACTCGGTCTGTGGTTTTCAAGCAGGTCGGCGATGGGCGGCCGTACCCCGACCACGCCAGGACGGGACGCGAGTGGGCCGACATCCCGCCCCGGCCGGTCCGCCTTGACCAGCTGATCACCACCAAGAACGTGCTGGACCTGCGCACGGTGCTTGCCACGGACTCGACGTTTTATGGCGACCTGTTTCCGCACGTGATCAGCTGGCGGGGCGAGTTGTATCTCGAGGACGGGCTGCACCGCGCGCTCCGCGCCGCCCTGCAGCAGCGCTCGGTCATCCACGTGCGGGTGCTCGAACTGGACTAAGTCGCGGCTTGCGCGTGTAACGGTGCCACCGATCCCGCATCGCCGCGCAGGTGAGGGCCAGTGCTGCCGCCGCGATGACGTACCAGGCGATCGTCACGTGGTGCGGGGTGGCGGGCGGATCGACCAGGAACCGCGCCGTGACAGGCAGGTACCAGACCAGTGCGACGGCCGTGAAGCTCACCAGCGTGGCGATGATCCCGCCGAGGTCCGCGTACCGAGACCGGTCGGCCCAGGCAGCGGCGGCGACCGTGATCGCGCACCACCCGCTGAGCTGAGCTACCAGCGGGTAGAGCGCGGCGTGGTCGGCGTGATGCGGGATGGTGTGCGCGACGATGCGCAGCTCTGTCCAGCAGGTCACCGCCAGCACGGGAGCAGCCAGCAGCAGGTAGCCGGCCTCAGCTACCCAGACCGGGACGGGCGTGGTCTGAGTCAGTGGCCGGAGCGGAGCGCGCACGACGAACGCGAGCGCCGCGATTGCGGGAACGAATGCGAAGCGTACGTAGCCCTGACTGAGCGACCAGTGCGCGGTATCGGCGGCGTTGGCCAGGATGGCAAGGTAGGTCACGCCCGCTAGGCAGCCGATGACCAGCGTGACCCATGGCATCGTCCGAGTGATGGGCCGGGCGAGCAGCGACAGGGTGCGGAGCCAGGCACGATGACTGCGAGCGGGCCGGCTTTCCGCACCGCCGACCGCCAGTGGCGAGCGTCCGGCGGGCTGGATGTCTGGCGATCGGGTACTCACCTGCGTCTCCTGGTATGGCTGTGTCGTCTCGACGGATCGGGCTCGACCTTGCGGGCGCCGGCGTCAGGACGTGCACACCGGGTTCTGCCCGTTGCGCGCGGTTGGACCGACGGCCACCTGCCTGGCACCCGCGGGGAGCTGACCTACGTGAACGCTCGGCATCCTTGTACCGAGCGCGGCGGCAAGCTGGGCGTCAGTCGTACGGGCGTTCACCCATCTGGTCCATCCGTCCGTTACGACGCGGAGGACCTGTTGCTCCGGCAGTGTCGTCATCACGCCGGCTAGCAGGAACCCGGCATCGGTGTCCGCTGGCGGGACGCCCGCGACCTCGTCAATCTGCCCGTAGGTCACGCCCGGATACGTCCAGGTGGGGACGAGGGTGTTGGCAACCACGGCTCCGGTGGAACCGCTGGACAGCCCGGCTTGCAGCTCACCTGTCGGCGGGTGGGTGGCGAGGATGGCCAGCCAAATCGCGATCGCCTCCCGCGCCTGGTCGAGCGGCACGCACGCCACGCCGGTCTTGCTCGCGAGCGGGATTCGGACCGCCCATTCAGCCGTGGCCAGAGCCACGTTGAAGCGCGCGTCGGCCAGCCGCGCGCCGAAGCCCGGCCACGCCCCAATGGGCAGGTAGATCGCTGTTGCCGGGCTCGTGATGGCGGGCGAGTCCTGCAGCTCGGTGTTCCACCGGGCTATCTGCTCCATCGGATAGCCGTGGGTCAGCGTCGGGTCGAGCACGAGCTCGCCAACCTGACTGACCGTGAGCTGATGGCCGGGCCGAACCGGCACGTGCGCGAGCACGGCGTCGACCGGAGCCTCCAACGACGGCAGCAGGGCGGCGAAGCCGGCATCCAGGCAGTACCTGACCTGGTTGCTGGTGGTGCAGCGCCGCACCGAGGCCGGATTGGCACTCTGCGCCACCATGCGGCTCATCGCTGCGGCCGGGATGGGCCGCAGCTGAACGACTCCGACCAGGCAGATCACGGCGGCAGCGAGGATACCGACGGTTGCCAGCACCGCCCTTGCGCGGGAAAGGCGCACGGTCAGCATGAGCGCGACGCTGCCGGCCAGGATGGCGATCGCGGCCAGTTCCACCGCGTGCGCGCCACCGGGCGGATATCCCGCCAGCGGGCCTGGCAGATAGCCCAGCGTGTCCTGTTTGAAATCCCAGGGGATCAGCCAGGTGGTCGCGGCCGAGACCTTGTAGGCCTGCGCGGAGACGAGGAACAGCACCAGGGCACCAAGCACGCCGGCCAGCGGATGCGCGAATCGGGTGCCGATCGCGACGCCGACCGCTCCCGAGGCGATCACCAGGAGTACGCCGCCTGCCAGCACCGTGATGCTCGGAGCGCCGATGGCGCCCATCACCTGCACGGTCACGGCGGTGGCGCCGATTAGCAGCAGGCTGGCTGGGATCGCGCCCGCGAGGCCGACGAGCTGACCGGCGGTGCGCGTTCCAGCGGTCGCGGGGAAACTCGCGTAGAGGTCGGCCATGCCGTCCCGGCGGGCACGTCCGGCGGCAAGCTGTGCGGCCATCAGCACGGCTGTACCGACGATGAGCTGCCCGGAGCCAATCTGCCACGCGGTGTTCCACCACAGGGGCTGGAGCGACCAGACGAAGAGCCAGATCACGGCGCCGCCTGCCAGCAGGCCCAGCAGGACCAGCGCGCTCCGGCCGAGCATCGACGCTTCGGCCTTCGCCAGGCCTAGCACTGTTCTCAGCCCGGGAGGTGGTTGCTGCGCCATGCTGCCTGACCCACCGCCCGCACTCGCAACGGCAGCGCCCCGGAGCGTCGGCCCGCCGTCGGTGGCGGTCACTGCGGACCCGCCGCGTTGGACAGAACCAGGTAGCCGTCTTCGACCGTCGGCGTGATGAACTCTGCGCCGGCCGGCGCCTCGTTGCCGACGTTTCGCCATCGGCCGTCGGTGCCGCGCCAGGACAGGTGAGCATGGGGGTCGCGCTCATCCGCCGCCCACACCCGTCCGGCGGCCGCGGCGGCCAGTTCGGCCGGCGCGCCGACGAACTGAACCCGTCCCTGCAGCAGCACGATAACCTTCGGGCAGATCGCGGCGATGTCGTCTGCTTGGTGAGTGGACAGCACGATCACCGGATCGCCGGGCAAGCCCGACAGCAGCTCCCGGAACCGCAATCGCTGCTCCGGGTCCAGTCCCGCGGTGGGCTCGTCCAGGATCAGCAGTTCCGGCTGGCCCAGCAGCGCCTGCGCGATCCCCAGGCGCTGCCGCATTCCGCCGGACAAGGCGCGGATGCGGATGCGGGCGCGGTCCTCAAGGCCGACAGCCGCCAGCACTCGGGCCACCTCTTCGGCGCGACGCCGCCGGTCGGTTATCTCCTTCAGGATCGCCACGTAGTTCAAGAACCCGGCGACCGTGAAATGCCGGTGATAACCAAGTTCCTGCGGGAGATAGCCAAGCCGACGGCGGATCTCCAGACGCTCGGCGCCAGATCGTGGATTCCAGCCAAACACGGAGACCTGTCCGGAATCCGGTTCGTTCACGGTGGCGAGGATCGAGAGCAGCGTGGTCTTCCCCGCGCCGTTGGGGCCGAGCAAGCCGGTGATGCCCGGCTCTATCGTGAGCTCCACGTTGTCCAGCGCCTGGGTGGCGCCGTATCGGCGCGAAAGCCCGGACGCGCACACCGCCGCGGTCCGCACCGTCATGGTCATGTCGTCCACCCCAACTCGAAGCGGTCATGGCGCAGGAACAGCACCACGGCAGAGATACAGAACAGAGCGGCGCAGGCGAGCTGAGCGGTCGACTGCACGATCCTCAGCGGCCCGTCAGTTACCGCCAGCAAGAGGGCCGGCAGGGCCCACAACACGCCCGCGGCGGCGACAGCAACACGCGGGTCGACCACGGTCGCGGCCGCGAGCGCGAACGCGCACAAGGCCAGCGACGGCAGCAGCAGCCCGGCGGGCAACCATCGGGGTCCCGGTAGGAGGAACGCGGCGACGGCCACCGGCACGAGCGCGGCGATGAGCGCACAGACGGTCCGGACCAGCAGCAGCCGGACGCCCGAGAATGGGGCGGCGACGGCTAGCCGGTAAGCGGGGTCAAACGGTGGCAGGAACGCCGCGGCCACCCCCGCGAGCACGAGCAGGGGGCCCACGATCAGGAACGTCGCCAGGACTTCCGGGTTCAGCAGCGCCGGCGACCTTGCCAGCTCTGCCGGGTTGAAGGCCCTGGCCGGGCCATCGTGCACCGGGATCCAGCCGTACCTGACGGCAGCGGCTTCGGCCGCCAGCACCGCGAGCACACCGACGACGGACGACAGCCAGGACAGGCGCAGCGACGGGGTCGCGGCCAGCAGATCGAGGACATAGTCGGGGATCGCGCAACGGCGCAACAGCCGTCGGATCCGGCCGTCGTCGGGCAGCGCCGTACGCGCCAGCAGCACCGAACGATTGAACGCCAGCCGCCCTTTGTCTGCGTGCAGCGAGAGCGCACACCGACATCGACTGCACCCGCTCAGGTGCGCCTCGACCGACCAGATGGCGACGGTTGTGACGGATCCGCCAGCGTAGCTCGCCAGAAGCTCGTCGCTTGCGTGCCCATCTGCCCAGGCCGCGGCCCCGTCGGTGGCGGAGTACAGGCTCGTCATGATGTTCCCCAGGCTTCCCGGCGGTGTGCCGCCTCGTCGGGTCCGGTTTGCTGCTCGGCGAGCACGGCACGCAGTGCAACCCGG
>Ga0187783_10004502_pt1 | contig 10327 bp, 9 predicted proteins | sample 1015_SJ02_MP02_2_FD_132471 | JGI IMG/M metagenome (GOLD analysis project Ga0187783, IMG submission 132471) | Tropical peat soil microbial communities from peatlands in Department of Meta, Colombia - 1015_SJ02_MP02_20_MG | ecosystem: Environmental > Terrestrial > Soil > Wetlands > Peat | place...
AGCCTGCGTGGGTCCGGTCAAATACCGCGACCACAACGCCATCGATCGTGACATTCGCAATCTCAAAGCGGCCCTGCGCTCTGTGAATGTAGAAGAAGCATTTCTTCCGGTCGTCGCGCCTGCCAGCACTGCCTATGACGGCGTCAACGAGTACTACCCAACGGAAAAAGACTATGTGTACGCCATCGCCGACGCCTTGGGCCAGGAATATCGAGCGATCCACGACTCTGGACTGCTCGTTCAAGTAGACGACGCCGTTCTTGCCAACATGTACGATCACCTTGTGGAGAAAAGCCCAGAAAACTACCGCCAGTGGGCTGGTTTGCGGATTGAAGCCCTCAATCACGCCCTCCGGGGCATTCCCGAAGACCGGGTTCGCTACCACGTCTGCTTCGGCAGTTGGCATGTCCCGCATCTATCGGACGCGCCTTTGGAAGAGATTCTCGGATTCATTCTCACCGTGCGGGCCGGCGCATATTCAATTGAGGCAGCCAATCCACGTCATGAACACGAGTGGCGAGTTTGGGAGACGACGAAACTTCCGCCCGGAAGGATTTTGATACCCGGTGTCGTGACGCATCACACCATGACGGTGGAACATCCTCGGCTCGTCGCCGACCGCATTTTGCGCTTCGCGCGCCTGGTTGGGCGCGAAAACGTGATTGCAGGGACCGATTGTGGGTTCGCGCAGGCTCAATTCATCCAGCGCGCGGCCCCCTCGGTGATGTGGGCGAAATTCAGTGCGCTGGTCGAAGGGGCACAGCTGGCCAGCGCTGAGCTGTGGCAGAAAGGTCGGGGCGCCCAACCGGCGAATACCGTTGTATAAAAAACCGAGCGCTTTGCGCTGCTCCCCCAATCCCGATTGCTCGCGAGGCGCGCCGGAGTCCGTCAGCCATCGCTCGCAAACACTCAACGAGGCGAGCTCAGCTACGTTTCCGTACTGGTATTTTTGACAGTTTCCTGGGTGTTAGAAGGAAACTATAGTCCGGCCACTCCCTAAACCTCGCAAGGGGCCGGCGCGAAATGCCTATCCCGAGGCAAGGCTAGGCACAAGCCTCAACTAGGTCCTTTCGATCCCGACCGGCCCCATCGACTGCTGTTTACTGTGTATCAGCCCCCTCAATAATCGGGAGGTTCGAAGCAATTTGCAGATCCAGAATCAATTGGATTTGATTTTCGACCTGGAAGAACCGGGCGGCTAGAATCGCTGGAAGGGCCTTCTTCATAAGGGCATAGGTTTTCTCGCGCAAGGCCATGCGTTTCTCATCCAATTGCATCACGCGCTGTGCGAGCTCATCCGCCTTTTCATTGGTCATGGTCAGGAAATTCGAGGCGTAGTCTTGGACGATGGCCAGCTTCTCATCGCCCAGCTTCGTCTGTGCGGCATCATACTCCTTGTAAATGGGCCAGAAGGCGGCTGCCTGCTGTTCATTCAGCTGCATCTCTTCCTTGATAATCGCCTCCTTTTCAGACTTCAAATCCGCCCGGAGCAGTTCTAAATAAGCCCGCGTGTTCAGCTCTTTGCTTTCCGCCGGTGCCTGCACGTGTTTTTCCTGCGACCAAGCTCCCGTCGCCCCCAGCAGAGCGAGCGTCAAAGCAGGAATTTGCATCTTCATGAGTTCCTCCGAGTCTCTCGAAAATGCCGTGCGTCTTACGGCACGGCTGGGAGATTCACAGGTTCCTGCAAGATGAACTGCAGTTGCGTTTCGCTGGGAATCTCGACCTGGTTGCCCTTCTGTACGACGGAACCGACGCCCCCGGCCACGGCACCAATGGCGGCCCCGATTCCCGCATTCCCGGCAATCGCGCCGATGGCAGCACCTAGACCCGCTCCGCCGAAAAGTCGGATGGCGCTTCGTTTTCCTGAGCTCTTACCCTCGGAATCAAACGTGTTGGTCACGATCGGAACGGGATTCCCGTTGATGACGAGTTGCGTGAGCTGGAGTACCAGTTGGGACTTTCCGGAAAAGCGACCCGCTGAATTTGCCTCCAGTACCTGGCCATAGACCGGCGTGCCTGTTCTGGCAACGACATACCCGTTGGCTAAAAGATTGGTGGAAAGTGTGGCAGAGAATACCTGGCCGGTCTGCGTATAGCTGGTGTCCAGCGTGTCCACCAACTGAACGAGAATTGCCGTTCCGGTGGGGAGTGTCTGCATTGGAGAGGCGGGAGGTTGTGGAGCAGGAGCTGGTCCGAAAGTCAGAGAAGCGACATCCTGCGGCGCAAAGAAGAGGGTGTTTCCATTCTGGTCGGTGAATTGAATCGCTGACGAGCTTCGGCTGACAAATTGGCCGTAGATCACCTGCCCGTCCTTTAAGCGAAGGGTGTCCGCAGAGACTTTCCCGGCCCAAGAGATCGAGAGGATCAAAAGCAACAAAATTCTCACTTTCAAGGGCACCTCTTTTTATGGTGGCATGGCGCTGCCACAGTCAGACGGGTTGAGTCGAAGCGGGTCCCCTGTTCGGGCTCTTACGACAACCTGGCTTGCCGCCCGCCGAGAGAATCCCTGGCAGGTTCGCTGATTGCTCAGCCGCACGCACCTGTCAGAAATTACAGATTGTTTTCCAAATCCCATCGGCACTCCCCCCATCGGTATCGGCAGAGCGGAGCGCACGAGGCGACGAAACACATGGGATCAGCGTTTGGCGACAAGAAGGCCGTAGAGGAAATGGCCCGAAGCGTAAGCGGTGCGCATGGCTTTGAAAGTGCGGAGGAAACGCACGAACTCCGGGCCGTTTGTGGCCGCGATCGTCCACAGGGCTTTGTCCTTGATGATATCCAGGCCGAGATCCCATGTTTTGGCACAGTGCTTGTTCAGAACTTCCCGCTTCACAACGTTCAGGCCATTCGAACGCAATAGCGATTCGTACTCGTCAAGGGTGTGCAGTTCGACAAGCATGCCTACTTCGATAGGGAAAAGAGCGTTTTTGTGCTTCCTCAAAGAGAGACTGTCTTGCTTGAACCAGTCGAGAAGCGCCATCGTGCCGCCAGGTTTCAATAATTTCGCCGCCGAAGAAAAAAAACGTCCGACGTCCTGGTAATGCGAAATAGACTCAATGGACCAGACGACGTCAAACCGTTCCTCAAAATTCATTTCCTCGGCATCCATCAAGAGGAAGTCGGCGCGAACCTGCTGCCGCGCGGCGGCTTGGTTGGCCATTTCGACTTGAATTGGCGAGATGGTGATGCCCGTCGCAATGGCGTTGTAGCGTTTGGCGAGGTAGATGCTGCTGCCGCCAAAACCGCAGCCCACATCGAGGATCCTGCTTTCGGGAGCGATGTCAGCGGCTTGGGCGAGGTGATCGATGAGCTGAACCTGAGCCAGCTCCTTTGTTTCGTTGCCCTGAATCCAATAACCGTGGTGCAGATGCTCGCCCCAGAGCGAATAGTAGTACGGACTAACGCGATCGTAATGATCGCGGATTTTGTCTTTGTCGTTAGGGCGCGTCATCGGTCGCGGGAATTTTTTCCACGGTTCACTCGCCAATTCGCCAGCTTGCCGGCGCCCTTGGAAATGCAACGGCCCCAAGCCAGACACGCGAGAGGAAGCGAAACGAATGGCACGACCGACACTCTCGCCTGCCGGCGCACAAGCACTATATCAAGGAAGTAGCGAAAACAACGCCAAATGCCGGGTGGAAGATCCAAAGCGCCGCGCAAAAGAACAGGAGAAAAACGAGGAGCGAATCACGGGGGAGTCTGCCGAAACGTCAGTCAAGCTCTTAGTGCACAAACCAAGAAGACAAGGTTCACCGGGCGGGTATATCATTTCATCCCACAGACCTTCGTGCCGAATGGCTCGAAGGTCGAGGGGACGGCAAGGTGGAGTGAACATGGAATCAAATCAGTCGAACCGGTCTATCCTGTTTGCGGCGGGGGTGCTGGCAGCGTGCTTGTCTTTTCCCGTGACCGCAAGTGGACAAGGCTCGACCAGCAGCCCTCAGAGCAACCCGCTTACCCAGACGGATGGGCGCCAAGCAAACAACGAAATCACAGAGGCCTACCTTCGGCAGGGTCTGGGCGATCCAAAAGAAGAAGCGGCGTACGAGGCATTTCACAAAGCCAATGAAGACTCGGAAAAGAAGGTCCGATTGGGCACCGCTTTTCTCACCAAGTATCCATCGGACCGCTATAGCGAAGCGGTGTACGAAGAGCTGACCCAGACCTATTACGACCACCGGGATTTGACGGACTTCTACGCCTATTCGGACAAGGGGCTGGCGCTTTTCCCTAACGACGTGCATCTGCTGGCGCTGCGGGGTTGGGTGATTCCGCGGGCGTTTAGTGCCGACGAACCGGATGCGGACAAGAATCTGGACAAGGCGGAAGCGGACGAACGGCATGCCCTGGAGGTACTGGGAAAGATGGACAAGCCGCCGACCTTAAGCGATGAGCAATTCACCGAGTTCAAGACGGGGGAAACGGCCGTGGCCCATAGCGGATTGGGAATGGTGTATTTTCGGCGGGAGAAATACGACGAATCAGCGAAAGAGCTCCAGAGCGCGCTGGCGGGCGAAGCCAAGCCGGACGCGACCGACCTATTCATCCTGGGGGCCGATTTCGAAAACCTGAAGCGGTTCCCAGAGGCGGCGGACGCATTCAGCCGCTGCGCCCAAATCGCAGGCAGCATGCAGGACAGGTGCAAACAGTACGCGAGCGCTGCTCAGAAACAGGCCGGGGCGGCGAAATAGAGACATCCTCCGGGGTTTTCCATCGATCGGGTAACGTGCAAGGAGGCAGAAACGTGATGACCATGGCCGAACGTGAAGCGGTCCTACAGAATCTCGCAGACTCGCGCGAGCGACTGCTGAAGAGCGTCGAAGGGCTCTCGCACGAACAGCTCCACTACCGTCCCGCGCCCGGCCGTTGGACCGTAGCCGAGTGTGTCGAGCACATTGCGATCGTGGAGGGAAGGGTGCTCGGTTTAATTCAAAAAACCCTAAGCGATGGCCCAGCTCCCGGGAAACACAGCGCGATGAAGGACAGAGACGGCGCTTTGGTCGAAGACGTAGCGGGCCGCGTCACGCGCGTTCAGGCGCCCGAATATCTCGTACCCCGGGGCCAGTGGCCCGATGAGCAGCTATGGAAAGAATTCGATGCGGCCCGCCAGCGCACGGGGGAGTTTGCCGGCAGTACCGACGCCGATCTGCGGAAACACTTCTACGCTCACCCGATTTTGGGAGAGCTCGATCTCTACCAATGGTTGCTGCTCATCGGCGCGCATTGCGATCGGCACCGGGCGCAGAGCGAAGAAGTGAAGGCGAGCGCGGGATTTCCGCGCTCGAGCGCGGCAGCTTCCTAGCATGGCCGGGCCCACCGATACAGTGCCGTCAACGCTTCGAGCGACAGGTTGCGATGTTCGCCGTACTCCTGAGGGGATGGTACGCCGCCGCAACTCCTGCCCATGGTGACGGACACTCCCCCTCGCAACAAGACAAGCCATAGCGCCTTTTTCGATAGCGAACGGCTGCAAATGCTGCCGTTACCCTCGGACCAGCGGTTGGCCGCGCTTGCTTTGAGGATCGAAACCGCGATGAGGTCCGGTGCCACCAAGGACGTTGCTACCGCATGCAACGAGTTTCTCAGAACCGCTGGTGATTTTTACCGGGTACCTGAGTGTGCTGTGCGCGTGCTTGCGGCTAGACCGCTGCGTGTTCGAGAACGCTCCACAATCGAGCTTTTCGGCGACTACCACCCCGATCGAAAGCTGATCCGCGTCTGGATGAGAACTGCCGTTCGGAAGGACATCACCTCATTCGGTACGTTGTTGAGCACGCTGTGCCACGAATTCTGCCATCATCTGGATTTTCATCGATTCCCATTCCGCAATTCCTGGCACACCCGCGGCTTTTATCAGCGAACCGCGCTGCTCTACCACCATGCGAGGGGCACCCCTGTAAAGGAACTGGTTTGGATTTCTATAGGTCGTGGACGTTGGCGAATCGATTGGCAGCGCACGAAGGCGCATGACTCGATTAGGCTCTGACGGGTCTGGGTCCGGCCTCCAGGTCAGATTTGGCCGCGCACAAGTTGGCCAAACGTTCGTCAAGGTCGTAGGCTTCAGGAACCGCCACCCGGATGGCATTTCGTAAGCTGCCATAGACCGCCCGAAACGCCGGCTTCAATTCCTCCGAAAGACACGCTTTCGCTCCCCAGTTCGCGCGGTCGCCGACCTCACGCGCGATTCGGTGCGCCTGGAGGGGCGTAATCTCTCGATCGAGTCCGCGGTTAATCTGTTCTTGAAACGCGCCGAGATGACCGATGGCGGCATCCTTTTCCGCTTCACTCATTGTCACGCTACTGATGATTTCGAGCACGGCATGCTCAAATGGCTTATCGATGACGTCGCCTACGTTGATGGTCGCCCTAGACTTTAAAAGAATCGCTTCGATCTTGACTGTGTACTCGCTGATCTTGCGATGGACAATGGAAAACTGCCCACCTGCGGATTGTGCCGCCTCGGTAGCCGGCTTGCCCTGTTGCAGCGCCGTTCTGTACACCTCGTAATCCCCAGTCGGCATATTCCAAATCGTTTCGTCTACCAAAGCCTTTGCGGAATTCCCGTACGTAAGATCGCGGACCGGGCGTTTGTGGGATGGATCCGCTTCTCGTCCGAACCTTGTAACAGGGCTGTCCACTGCTGCCGACGGAACGTCGGTACTTTGCTTTGCGGCGGCGGACTCGGGAGGCTTGATCGGTTCTTCGTTTTTTGGCGAATTGTTGCCGTCACCCGGCTGAGCTCCTATCAGCCGAACACCCGCGATGCATTCATCATCTGGCCGTCGTATTGCTGTAGCGTGAGATGCACATAAGAAGACGGGATCGCCCTCCTTATAAATGGTGATGAGCGCAGTCCCATAATCACAGCCAAGCTGGTAATGCACCGAAAGACGCTGCGCAGGTTGTCCACGCAGCAGCCGCCACTCCGCTCGGTGTGTGCATTGGGGCTTTTGCACACAGTAATTTTAGCGAAGTTCAGCAGCGCCGAAGTTTCTGGCTACTCGGCCTGTCACGGAAATGAAACCTCACCCCTTCCGCCGCGAATCTGACACCGATCATACTCTGGCGCTCTCTTATTTCCTGCCGCGAGCTAGGTCGGGAGATTGGGAAATAATCTCGGGGCCATCCGAGCTGCGAATTCCTTGAACACGCCGATGGGGCGCGAGAGGTGCTTGTTTCCGACATGCAGTAACCAAAGATCGAAAGTACGCAGGTGCCATTTCGACAGGACCTCTACGAGGTGCCCTTGCTGCAGCAACTCGGGCCGCACCAGCGGCGGAAGTTCTCCGATGCCCACGCCCGCCAAAAGTGCCGGAGCAATCCCAGCGTAGTCGTTGATTGAAAGGTATGGTTGGAACCGCACGGTGACGGTGTCCCTGCCGTTTACGTGCGCAAAGTGCCAGCGGTTCTCGGGCTGCCAGCGCGAGAATGCGAGCAAGCGGTGTTTGAGCAAGTGCTCCGGCGTTGTGGGTCGCTTGTGTGTCTTGAGATAGGCAGCGCTCGCCAAGAGTCGATGTCGATAGCTTAGAATTCTCCGCGCAACGAGCGTCGAGTCTCTCAGCGCACCGATCCTGAACAGCAGGTCAACACCTTCCTCAATATGGTCAACAATCCGTTCGGTGATCAGGATTTGCACACGGACATCCGGATACGATGCTTGAAATGCGCCCACCAAAGGTGCGAGCAACGAATCGGAAATGCTCGGTGGGGCAGAAAGCCGCAACGTCCCCGATAGCTTCGACGAATGGTCCGTAACGATATTGTCGACCGCCTCGCTAATCTCCGCACTCCGTTGTGCATGCTCTAGAACTTCCAAACCGACGTCGGTCAGCCGCAGTCTGCGCGTTGAGCGCTCGAGCAATCGCACGCCCAACTGATCCTCCAGGGCGGCGACGCGGCGGCTGACCGTCGAGGTCGGGATCTTGAGGCGCCGCGCCGCTTCGGAAAAGCTATTCGCTTCAACTACCCGCGCGAAAATCATCAACGAGTTCAGATCTGGCATAAGATAATTATCCCAAAAATGAGAAATAGAACCTCGATTGTCTTGCTATTCGACCAATGGGTAGAAGCCTGTCTACGGACAGGCCGGCACTGCCGTACCAGGTTGACCGAACTCAGCCTACAATGTCCCTTCGGTCCGCGTATTGTCAGTTGATTCCACAACCTGAGATCGAGTTGCGAGATGGCCAGTCGAACGAGACGAGGCGGTCGACGTCTGGTCTGATTTGGCGCGCTGGTGCGGTAATGGCTGGGGCAGTCGTCATGGCCTGGCCGGCCTTCTACAATCGCTATCCGCTGTTGTATCCCGACTCGATGTCATACCTTGAAGATGGCCCCCTGGTAGCGCGGGCCCTTTTTCTGCACCGATTCTCACCGGACTATGGCGGTCGGTCGTTCATCTATTGCTTAGGCATACTGCCCTTGCACTGGAACGTCACTCCGTGGCCCATCATTGGGCTGAATGGCCTGCTCACGGCGTACGTGATCTGGCTGGTCGTGCGGTCCATCCTGCCGAGGAAAACCGTAATGTACTACTTCGCGGTCGTGGCGCCACTCAGCTTGTTGACCGGCTTGGGTTGGTTCGTCAGCCTGATCATGCCCGACATCTATGGACCTGTTCTCTACCTTTCAGTGTATCTGTTTGTTCTTGCACCAGAGACTCTGGCTCCCGCCGAGCGTGTAATCGTCGCATTGATGATTTGGTGGTCGGTGGCGTCTCATGCAACGCATCTGATGTTGGCTTCCGGGCTGTGCGTCGCCCTCGCCCTGCTAGCCCTCATCTGGCGAGGAGCCGCGCACGAACGTTTTCGAGCTATCGGCAAGGTGGCAATGATCGTTGTCGTTGCGGCTGGAGCCCACGTCGCACTGCATACGTATCTTTATGGCGAGCCATCATTGAACGGTAAGCGAGCACCCTTTCTGCTGGCCCGCGTGATAGGCGACGGTCCTGGGCGTCGGTTTTTGCGTCAAGATTGCGAAGACACCAAGCTAGTTATCTGCAATTACCTGGACGAAATCCCTGACGATCCAAATGCCTTCCTTTGGAATCTGGATGGAGTCTGGCAGACAGCCCCGCCGGCGACCAGGGAGCAACTGCGCCAGGAGGAAATGCGGGTTGTGTGGGGGACTCTGCGCACATATCCCGGACAAGAGTTGTTCATCTCGCTCGCCCACTTTGGAGCACAACTAACGACCTTTGGTTTGTGGGACTACGGACCTAATGCCTGGGTCTTGAGCGAGTTCGACAAGGTACTGCCGCGTTCGCGGTCGTCTTACTTGCGAAGCCGGCAGGCGCGGAATGCATTGCCTGCCGAGTTCTCTTCCTCGGCACAGGATTTGACCCTTGCAGCCTCACTTCTCCTCTTCGCGTTGTTTTCCGTGTCTTTATGGCGTCGCCAACCGCCCAGGCTCATCGGACTCAGCGCAGTGGTCGTTTTTGTGATCCTCGCCAATGCTTTTGTGACCGGCGTTTTGTCAGAAGTCGAAGACCGTTACCAGAGCCGCGTGATCTGGTTAGTCCCTCTGCTGGCAGCACTCATCGTGCTCGAATGGGTTGACTTCAAATTCGGCAGCCCTCGTGGACACGCCTGACGGCAAGATAGCGAAGGACTTAGCAGTCTTCCAGTCTTCGGATTCCGATCCGTACATCGGAGACAGCAAGGCAGGAGTCAGCCGCAATCTCCATTTCAAGAAGTCAACGTGAACGGAACCGAAGCTATTTGCAAGTCATTGAACGATCCGTTGAACCAAACCGAGCCGACCCAGCCCGACGAACCCAATGGTTGCCGACAAAACCACGACTAACCGACTGATTCTGCGCGTGCGCCCCTTTAGATATAGCGTTAAGCGCGACTCGGAATGCGAGACGGTAGGGGACATCGGTCGCGCTGTAAAGCTGACGTGCCCCTCCGTAGACTTTGATCGCCCCAGCCGCAAGCAGCGCGTCAGGAGGAGATGCCAGTGAAAGTCGAGGGCAGCGTCGCCCGACTCACGCGCAGGCAATATTGGTGGGCGTTTCGATTCTCAGGTGTGGGAAGTCTAAGTTGTCTCCGGGGCGAGGTAACGATGACCCAAACGGAGGGCGGAGACGAACGCGCATGGCTCGTTTGATCAGATCTTCTTGATTAGTTCGATATCCAGATGGACGTGCACGTCGTCGCTCAGCATCACGCCACCGGTTTCGAGCGGAGCGTTGAACTTCAGGCCATAGTCGCTGCGCTTGATCGCCGCAGTGGCTTCAGCGCCAGTGCGCAGATTGCCCCATGGATCCTTCGCTTCAACGCCCGCGCTTTCGACATCGAGGGTCGCCTCCTTTGTGACGCCATGC
>Ga0187783_10004503_pt1 | contig 10327 bp, 7 predicted proteins | sample 1015_SJ02_MP02_2_FD_132471 | JGI IMG/M metagenome (GOLD analysis project Ga0187783, IMG submission 132471) | Tropical peat soil microbial communities from peatlands in Department of Meta, Colombia - 1015_SJ02_MP02_20_MG | ecosystem: Environmental > Terrestrial > Soil > Wetlands > Peat | place...
ATCCTGTTCGGCGTGAGCGATCCCGAGGATCCGGCGATTCCCTGGGTCGAGCGACTGCAAGCGGAATTCCCGCAACGCGAGATTCGATTGATTCATTGTCCGGAGACGTTGGGCATGAACACCAAGGTCAGCACGCTGGCACAGATGCTGCGGCACGTGCGCAATGCATATGTTGTCGTGAATGATAGCGACATTCGTGTCCCCCAGGATTATCTGCGGCGCGTCATGGCGGCTCTGGCCGGTCCCAACATTGGCCTGGTGACCTGTCCCTACCGGGGAGTTGCCAACCGGACTTTAGGGTCGCGTCTGGAATCACTCGGTATCAGCACCGACTTCCTTCCTGGAGTGCTGGTGGCCCGAAAGCTGGAAGGCATGAAGTTTGGCCTCGGTTCGACGCTAGCTTTCCATCGTCGCCACCTCGAAGCCGCCGGCGGGTTTGAAGCCTTCGTCGACTACCTAGCCGACGATTATCAGATTGGGGCCAGCATTGCGGCTCAGGGCCTTGCCGTCCGACTGGCTAGCGTCACCGTGGACAGTTACTTGCCGCAATACACCCCGCGCGGCTTCCTCGATCACCAGCTGCGATGGGCGCGTACGGTGCGCGATTCTCGCTACTGGGGTTACCTCGGCCTGGGAGCCACCTTCGGTCTTCCCTGGGCACTCGCCACCGTCGCTCTTGCCGCTGGCGCCGGATGGGCTTGGATGGTTCTCGGCGTCGTGGCGCTCTTGCGGGCAGCCGTGGCCATCCGTGTGGGTCGATCGGTATTGCACGACCATCAGGTGGTGCGCATGCTCGCCTGGTTGCCGGTGAGGGATGTGTTGGCTCTCTGGGTTTGGTTCGAGAGCTTTGTCGGGCACACCGTGGCCTGGCGCGGGGTTTCCTACACTCTGAAAAACGGCAAGCTAGTTAACGTAGCACCCAGCAAATAGCCGGACGAGTTCGTCCTCCTTCAGCCCCGAGAGGCCTGGTCTCGCTTGCCCATGCCATGGGCCCGGGGGCATTCTGGTCTGCGCCGAATGCACTTCGATTCCCCGCCGCCTTCGCACACGTCCCAAAGGCTTCGCCTTGAGCGCCGCGAGGTTAGATTACAATTGCAGCCGGCTCTGATCGGACTCAAGGAGGCCCCCAGGAGTGCACTATGCCTGTCCAACAAGGAAGCCTTGAGCTGTTGCAGCATCCTGCGTCGAAGGAACTATTACGATCGACCATTCCGGCTCGTCTGGCGTATGTCTGGACGGATGGCACGCCCAGAGTTGTGCCCATCTGGTTTCATTGGAATGGGCGAGAAATTGTGATGGCGTCGCCCTCGAAAGCTCCCAAGCTCAAGGCCCTGGCGAAGAATCCGAAGGTAGCGCTCACGATTGATAACAACGTCTTTCCGCATAAAGTTTTGCTGGTGCGCGGCAAGGCGCAGCTAGAACCCGTGAGCGGGATTGTTCCGGAGTATGCCATGGCCGCCGATCGCTATTTTGGAAGCGAGCAAGGAAAGGCTTGGGTGGCGCAGCTTGCCTCCATGATTCGGGACATGGTGCGAATCACGATTACGCCGGAATGGGTCGGACTGCTCGATTTTCAGACGCGTTTCCCCAGCGCCCTACCGATCTGAGGTAAAGCGTAATTCTGTGGGCGGCAGCGGTGCTTGCCACCGTGAACTTCCGAGGAGTGTCGTTCCTCGTCCGATGCATGTTTGGGAGATGCCGCGCAGCGGGCCAGGCTCGCGCCACCAACCCATGGTCGGGATCCGAAGGCGAATGTGACGGACGACGATTTTCCGAACCCAAATGGACTCTAGCGAAACTTGAGCAGGATCACCACCACCGTGAGCAGCACCATGAGCAGGGTGGCAAGGGTGTAGAAGTGGGATTCGAACCAAGTGCGGCTCTCCTCGCGGGCCAATTGGGAGAGAAATGTGGGGGCGGACTCACTGCCCTCCCGGCCTTGGCGAGCTTCTTCGCAATCCAGGCAGAAGGTCCGGCCGTCGGATACGGGAAAACCACAGACTTGGCAGGTCGCGACCTTCTCGATTGCCAGTGCAGGCGTGACCGGGGCGGGGTCGCCTTCGATCGCCTCCGACTCGTCTTGGAACAGGCTTCCGGGTTCAGCTAGAAATTGGCTACTGCCGGCCGCAATCTTCTGTTGCGCCTGCTTGGCCGCGTCTGCCCTCTCTAGCGCGGTGAGTACCACCTCGGATAGGCGCTCGAGCACCGCGCCCTCGGGGTCATGAAAGGCCTGCGCGCGATCGGCCAGGAGCTCAAAGATGCCCACCATTTGTTGGTCGCGAATCAGAGGCATCACCATCATCGACTTGATCGCGAGATCGGAATAAGGGGTTCCATTCGGATGGGCCAGGTTCCCGGTGTCGTTGCAGCAGACAATTTGTTGGGTCTCGATACTTTTCAGGATCAGCGTGGGAAATGCCCGCAGCTCGGTTTCGACCTCGGCCGCCATCGGCCCCGCGCTGGCGCGGCAAACCCACTGCTCCCCTTGCCCCACGGCGATGGTGGCGGCCGAGGCTTGGGTAAGCCTCTGTGCCCGATTGGCCAACAACTGCAAGCTTAGGTAGAGCTCGCGTTGCGCCATTTCCTCGCTTTCCGCAACCACAACCGCGGGCTCGAAGGTAGGCTCCTCGGAAGCCAGGACCACGCCAGGGTCATCGGCGACACCTGAGCTCAAGCTGAGGGACTGATCCATATGAATCCACCGATAGGCAAATCTTATCGCGGACTCCGCCGGCTTCGGGGTCGGGGGTAGGTAACCATTGCCACCAAAGGTGCTACTCCAAAAGTTTCGCTCGGAAGGTCAGGCCGGACGGCTTGAATTCTAGGGTTTCTTGGGGGGCAAGAATTTCTTCTCGATAGAGGCCACCACCACGTAGTTTGGATCCACCATTTCGTTGAGATGAATTTTGGCGACTTGCGAGAGCAATTCGTAGGCGTCCAGCTCCGACAGCCCGTAGTCGTCATGGATCCACCCCACCAGCTCGGTGAACGCGATGCGCACGCAGTCGTCCAACGGGCGATACACTCCCACGGTCATGATGGCATTGTCATTCTCGAAGCGCGGCCAACTGATCTTCCGGCCTTTGATGAGATTGACCTCGACTTTGGCATGCAGCGGCACTTCAATCGCCGTGCCGGCCACCTCGCCATCTCCCATGGCCGCATGCCCGTCCCCTAGGTAGAGCAGCGCGCCGGCGACGTTGACCGGAAAATAGATCGTGTTCCCGACACTGGCTTGGGGAGAATCCATGTTGCCGCCAAACTCGGCGGGCACAATCGAGCTGCGTGCCTCGCCGCCGGCGGGAGCCACGCCAATGCAACCAAAGAAGGGATGAAGGGGAATCTTGGTCGTGAACTTGGAGTCGAGCGCCTGGAAGGTCGCCTGGTTCGAGGCGCGATCGATGGGGTAAAACCAGATTTTTGGCGGCAGGGGGGGCGCGAGCATCGGGGTATAACTGGTGGGATTGATGGCGCCAAATCCCGGAGCCAGCGCTCCCACCCCCTGCTCGCTATCGACCACGAGATCGAGAATCTTCACCGCCAAGGTGTCTCCCGGCTCGGCTCCCTCGATGTAAAACGGGCCGGTTAGGGGGTTATCGCCCTTGGCCATGTCGAGAGTATCGCCGGGCTTTTGGATCGCATTGCCGAAGCAATCGAGCGTATTCGTGTCCAGAATGTCACCCGACTTCAGATGCGCAACCGGAGGTAGGGAGGCAAACACGTATTTCACATTAGCGATCGTGGCTTGATATTTCACCGTGTTCTCCTGGGCCAACGCCAAGCGGCCCAAATCGGTGATCCCCGCGGACAGGACAGCAGCAACCAGCGCTACTTTCATCTTCCCTCCGTGAGCTATCTTAACCCGCCCAAGGCAAACATCAGCGATGACCCTGCACACCCCATTGGCCTGCAACCTGAGCGGCGGCACGGCCGAGGTGCGATGCCCACCCGAGAGGCAAGACGGAAGAGATCGGACCTAGCCCTTAGGCCCTGCGGGCCCGAGACATCGGCAAGGAAATGGCGAAGGGCAGTCGACGTGAGAACCATCGAGGATCAGCCCACCCACGCCAGCCAGCCCCATCCCAACAACAACGTGGCGACGGTGAGGGGTAAACCCACCCGGAAGTAGTCGCCAAAGCCGATCTGGATCTCAGATCTGGCACGTTCGACGACGATGATATTGGCTACGCTGCCCGTGATGGTAAGGTTCCCCGCCAGAGTGGAGGACATGGCAAGGGCAAGCCAGGCCTCGCGCGGATGTGCAAACCCGGGGATCAAGGACTTCAGCAGCATGACCGCGGGCACATTGCTCACTAGGTTGCTGAGAGCGGAGACGGTGATGAGGAAGGGGGGCAAGCTCTGGATGTTCCAATGCTCCGCAATGGCGAGGAGCTTGCCCACAATCCCGGCATTCTCCGCTCCACCCACAATCATGAACAATCCAATAAAAAACACGAGCAAGCCCCAATCTACTTCGTCGTAGAGCTTCTTCGACTCGAAGGTTCTCGTGATCAGCAACGCGGCCGCTCCCAGCGCCGCCATCATGGCCGGGGGCACGCCGGCAAAGAAGCCGATCACGACCAGGCTGACGACCAACACCGGCTTCCGGAAGCTCGAAGGATCAATGGCAGGTCGGGGCTCCTTCGCTCGCGCGGCGACGACGGCTCCTGGGCGGCGCATATGAAGCCAGTAAAGAACAGCCCAATCCAGAAACAAACCGACGAGTGCGACCGGGCCCAAGCGAAGAAAAAAATCCCGATACGAGATTTTCGAAAACGAGCCAATCAACATGTTCTGAGGGTTGCCGGTAATGGTGGCCACGCTGCCGATGTTGGAGGAGGTCGCAACCGCCAACAGATACGGCAAGGCAGTGACGCGCATTCGCTTGGTGAGGGTGAGCACAAACGGGACCATGACCAGGCACACGATGTCGTTGACGAATACCGCGGAAAGAAATCCCGTGGTGAAGATCACCGCGGGCAAGAGCCGGGACGGATTAAGACGTCCAAGCAACCGTTCGGCCTTCCAATCGAAGAAGCCGACCAGATGAAGACTTCCAACGATCAACATCATGGAAAACAACAGCACCAGGGTGGGAAAGTCGATAAAGTGCAGCGCGTCCGCCGCGGATACGGCGCCCGAGGCCACCATGGCAACCGCACCAACCATGGCCGCGCCCGGCCGGTTGATCTTCAATCCGGGAAACTTGCCGATGGCAAAAACCAAATAACTCGCCAGAAAAATGATGTAAGCGGAGCCGACTTGCCAGCTAGACAATGCCAGGGAAGGATTCTCGTGCATCAGGTTCCACGAGCAGAATAGCAGGCGGCCCAATCGAGTCGAAAGGACCTTCGGAATCACCCCGTCGGAGGCAGGCTCTTGGACTACCCGAGGCTCACACCGAGCCTAGCGGCTAAGCTGGGCGGTCGATTTCCTGGCTTACGCCCCATCCGCTTCCGCCCGCCACTCTGACACTCTCACTCGGCCTCGAAGGTTGACCGAGCGGTCGCTGCGAGCGGTTACCAGAATCACGCCCGCCACGATGACGAGCGTCGCCGCCAGAACGCGCAGACTGAGTGCTTCGCCCGCAAGCGCCCATCCCAGGAAAACCGCGATTACCGGGTTGACGTAGGCGTACGTTGCCAGCATGGATGGAGAGCTGGCCGATATCAGCCAGGTGTACACCGTGAACGCCACGATCGACCCGAAGACGATCAGGTAGGCAAGCGACAACACGGAGCGCGCCGTGATCTGGTGAATGTGGATTCGGCCGCCCTCGCCGACCAGCAGTCCGACCAGCAGCAGCCACAGCCCGCCATAAATCATCTGCATGGCGGCAGACAGCAGTTTCGAGGAGGGGAGGTCGGCGCGGCGGATGTAGCTGGTTCCTACCGCCCAAAGCGGTGCGCTCGAAAGCACACCCAGCGCGGCCACCCAATCGAGGCGGCGGCCGAGGATATCGACACCCATCAGCAAGGCCACCCCGGCGAAACCCAACAAGGTTCCCGTCCAAGCCCTCCATCCGAGCCTGGGCTCGCTACCATCCAGGCGCGCTACCAGAACCGTCCACAACGGCAGGGTGGCGCACAACAGCGCCGCCAGTCCGGACGGCACCTTTTGCTCGCCCCAGGCCAGCACGCCGTGACCTCCAAGAAACAGCATCGCCGCCGCAATGGCTGCGCCGCGCCACTGCTGGCGCGAGGGCGCCGGCACTCCTCGGGCCCGCACCCAGCCGAAGACAACCATGCCGGCGACGAAGTGCCGAATGCCCATCATGATCAGCGGCGGAATGGTCGCGACAGCATAGCGAATCCCGAGGTACGTCGATCCCCAAATCAGATAGATGGCCGCAAAGCCAAAGCCAAGCTGGGCCAACGAGGGCTTCTCCGGTTGACCTCCAGCTGCCCGATCTCGATGCGGGCCACCGATTTCGATTTCCCTGCCGCTTCGCAGTAGAGCCAGAATTTGTGCGGGATGGGCGGACGACACGGGCTACCTCACCATCAACAGTCGTTTGACCAGTTATACGCTAGCTCCCCTAACCTGTCAAACTATTTTTACTAGTTATGTCACGAACCCGACTGCGGGCCAGACTTGGAGTGGAGAAAACCCCAGGCGTGGTCGCCCCGAACCGGCGCCGCCGTTCTGGAGCTAGGGAAGTTTCGAATCGCGACCAGGCGAGGCACCTACGATCTGCGGCCGAAGGCAGCAGGAGAGGCTCGATCCTGGGATTTTGCGGCTGAACTTGCGATTGGTGTTGACCGAGACTACTGCTTCGCGTCGGGTTTCCGGATCCACTCCAGGATCATCTGCTCGAGAGGTTTGTCATAGCCCATCATCACGTGACGAATCGTGTGTCCACTGACGAAGTGGCAAACCTCTTCTGCCAGATTCTTGGCGTGGTCGCCGGCGCGCTCGAGCGACTGAGTCATGAAGATGACTTGTAAACTCGCCTGACGCTCCAGGCCCTCCGGATTTTCGATATGGCGCAAGAAAATGAGGTTGCGGAGCCGATCCATCTCGGCATCAGCACGCAGCACCTCGATCGCTTTCTTGAGGTCGCGCGAGGAGAAAGCGTTACCAACGTCAGCCAGCATCTTCTCAAGGACAGTCGCCATCTTGGTCAGATCGCGCGTGTCCTGAGAATCCAGCCGGCCGTTTGCCGCCTGGGCGCTGCTGCCAAAGCTGAGCAACAAATCCCCAATGCGCTCCAGCCCGATCATGAATTTCATGCACGCCAGCAACTCCCGGACTTCCGACCCAGATCCCCGGGTGATGGCCAGAGTTACTCCGTCATCGATCTCCCGATCCAGGGTGTCCAGCTGTTTTTCTTTTTCGCGCAGGCTGTTGAGTAACGGCGCCGACCCGGTGGCAATCCCCTCGGCAGCGGCAGCCGCGGCCTCTTGGGCGGCGCGGCAAGCTTCGATCGTGCGGTTCAACCAGTGAGAACCGGCCGAGGCGGCCGGGGCCGGGCTTTTTACGGCGGCACCACTCATTCGACCATCCCTCTCGATCCATGATAAGGCCGGCAAAGCCGGCCATGTGCGCCTTCTGCCATTGACGAGCACGAGATCAGGATAGAAGCCTTTGTCGGGAAAGTTGTTAAAGTCCGGTAAAATTTCCAGCCCAGGCCCACGCCCAGTCTCGCGGCCTTCAGCCGATCGCCCGCAAATCGGCGCAGGACATTGCAATGTACGCTGACTCGATGGCTGGCGCTTTCCGAGCCGTCGACAAGCACACAGCCGGCGCGAGAATCTCGACATCCGCCATGGTCAGAAGGCTTCCCGCTGTTCATCATCACCCGGGCGAGCCTATCCTTCATTTCGCCAGAAACAGCACACAAAACGGATCGGGAAAAGACAAGGTAGAGGTACAATCCAAATGCTTCCTGGAGAGGTCCTCGAATTCTCGTGATCTTTTTTCTGGCCACGATGTTAGGCTGGTTTCCACTCAACGCAAACGACCAGCCCAAACGCCCAAGGATTACCGGAATCGCGCATGTCCGCGTTTATTCCACCAACCTAGACAACTCCCGCCGGTTTTACGGCAAGATCGTGGGGTTAGGCCGAGCAAGCGCGGGATGCCCTGCGCCGGCCGAATCCTGCTTCGTCGTCAATGACCACCAGCAGGTTGAAATCGAGCCGGCGACGACGCCAGCCAAACCCGATTTTCTCGCCGAGGTGGCGTTTTCGACGGACGACGTCGGCGCAATGCGCCGCTACCTCATTGCCCAGGGCATCCCGGTGGGCGCCATTTCCGAGGATTCGAGCGCTCAACCGCACTTTGAGCTTCTCGATCCTGAGGGTCACCCCATCGCCTTCGTTGAAACCGCGCCGAGAGCGAGTTTCAAGCCGTCGCCCGATCAATTGAGCACCCGCCTGCTGCATGCCGGCTTTGTGGTCCACGATAGCCGGGTGGAAGACCGTTTCTATCGGGATTTGCTGGGCTTTCGAATGTATTGGCGTGGCGGATTCAAAGACACGGATATCGATTGGGAAGAAATTCAGGTTCCTGATGGCAGCGACTGGATCGAATACATGCTCAACATTCCATCGACGGCGGACCATCAGGAGCTTGGAGTGCAGAATCACTTCTCTCTGGGTGTTGCTAACGCCAAGGCTGCCATCGAACGGATCCACGCCCGCGGGCTGACGAATACGGATGAGCCGGAAATCGGGCGCGATGGCAAGTGGGCAGTCGACGTCTACGATCCGGACGCCACCCGCGTCGAGTTCATGCAATTTCGGCCGGCACAAAAGCCATGCTGTAACCCCTACACTGCACCCCACCCGACGCCGTGATCTGCTTCTTCCCTTCCTAGGTCGGATGTTCTCCTGTCCTTGGCGCGCAGGCGGTTCCCCTAGGGAAACCGTTAGAGGATATTGTATATAGAATATGTGTTCGATTAAGGAGTCCCTTCTCGACAGGACGGAGGTGGCATGAGGATCGGCACAGGCTGTTTATCGCCGTGCGGAATGTTACTCGTCTGTGGGCTCTTCCTAGATCCGGCCGCTCCGAACCGATCGTACGCGCAAGACGAGCTGACGGTCGAACCGGGGCGCGCGATTGGTCAGGTCTCAACCCAAGGACAGCTGATCGTCATGGAATTGGAGGATAGTGCGCTGGGAAAAACCAACCTGTTCGACCTTGTCGGTGAGACGCTGCGTTTCACCCCGACGGGTTCCGCCTATCGAGTGGACAGTACGCCCCTCGGATGGGATGCCGACTTCGGCGCGTCAGTTAAGGGCGACGAAGTCTCTCTCCATCAATTTGCCTTTCCTTTCTCGGGTCAGCGCTGGAACTCGTTCCACGTGGGCACAACCGGATCGATACGCTTTGGTACTCCGCAGCGGGACGGCAGTCCTCTCCCCGCTGGGCATAGCGATGGAGGGGTGTCGATTGGTCGTTTCGACCCCTTGGCCGAGGCGGCCAGCACCCTAATCGAAAGCGCTCCGGCGATCTGCGTGTTCTTCAAGCCGCGGATGTCGGGGCAGCACTACGTGAAGGAGATGCCGGACCGTGTGCTGATCACGTGGGATCTCACCGAACCCTTCGGGAATATCCAGGATTTCACCTGGTTCAGGACCGTCAATCGCTTTCAGACTGTGCTCCATCGCGACGGCTCGATTGAGATGTCCTATAAGGAACTTGCGGCGAAGGACGCCATCGTTGGCATCTACCCGAGCCTCACGGGCGCCGAAAGACCTTTCGCCAGCCTCAGTGCTCCGCCACGCCCCACGGTGGCACCCCACTTGGATGTCCGCAGCCTCAGGCTCGCAGTGCTCGACGGCACTCTCCTAAAGATTACCCTCGAGACACGCGGACCAGTGCTGGCAGAAGGCAACGCTGCCATGGCCGGAATTGCCTACCGCGTCCTCCTGGATACCCGCCTGACGCCTCCCACGAACGCTCGTGATCACCCGTCATTCGCCTGGACGGTGCGAGGATTTGCACCCTCCCTCGGTTCCTCGAAATATATTGCATTCGGCCCGGGCGCCTGGCAGCGGGTGAAAGCGACCGGAAACACGATCACGCTCGAAGGATTCCTGCCGCCGGCGCTCCAGGGAGTGGATCAGGTTGCCGTCCACTCTGAGGTCATCGCACCGGGGAATCCCGAGCCGGTCGAAGTGATCTCTCCTCATGTCGTTCGCTTGCCGGGAATTCGCAATCCCGAGGTTCACCTTTCTGCCTTGACCCGCAAGGATGGGCCCTTCGCGGTGGTATACGAATCGTTCCATTACTTGTCTTTGCCCCGGCCTCAGGATCTATCCTGCACGGTGATTCAGGGTCTCGGCGACAAGTTCGATTTTCTCGCTTACTATTCCGA
>Ga0187783_10004504_pt1 | contig 10325 bp, 5 predicted proteins | sample 1015_SJ02_MP02_2_FD_132471 | JGI IMG/M metagenome (GOLD analysis project Ga0187783, IMG submission 132471) | Tropical peat soil microbial communities from peatlands in Department of Meta, Colombia - 1015_SJ02_MP02_20_MG | ecosystem: Environmental > Terrestrial > Soil > Wetlands > Peat | place...
GATAGCCGGCGGGCGTGTAACTCATCGCCGGGATCGAGCGGCGCGAGAGCTTCAGTCCCTGAAAGCCCGGCAGGCCGAGGCCCCAACAATCGAGCGCCGATACCGCGTCGATTCCGACCGCCCACTCGCCGTGGGTGAGGGCCTGGAAGTAGGCGAGCGCCGCCTCATCCACCCCCACCACATCCCGCAGGTAGCTGCGATAGCTCATGTGCGCGAGTCGCTGCTTTTTCTCTGCGTCCGGCACACCCGCCAGGTAGTCGCGCGTCTCTTCGTCCACACGCACGATGTCGTCACGCGCGCGCGCGGACAGAGGAGCGTCCTGCAGCACCTGGCGTAATGGCAGCCGGCTGGGGGCGGGCTCCCAGAATTTCAGCGCGTCGAGGCCGACGACGAGCTTGTCGGCGCCAAAGGTCTCGGCATCGAAGAACACACCGCGCTGCAGGCCGAGATTGTCGTAGAACCTGTGATGCTCGACCTTGCGGCTGAGCCCGCTGACGTCGCCGATGCCGAGCTCACGCAGCAGCCCGGCGGCCACCGGGCTGTAGGGGCGCGGGCTGTCGATCTCGAGCGTCCCGCCGTTCAGCAGCTGCGAGCGCCCGCCGAGGGCGAACTCGTTGCGCTTGGCGTGACCACCGAAGTCATCGTGGTTGTCGAGCAGCAGCACACGGCTGCGCGGCGAGGTCCGCGCCCGGAAGAAATGCGCAGCCGCCAGGCCGCTGATGCCGGCGCCGACGACGACCAGGTCATAGCTCTCGCCGGTGTCCTCGCCACGCGGCACCTCGCCACCGTCGCGCAGCGCATGCGCCGCTTCGAACGAGCCCGGATGGCTGCCGCGCAGCCCGGTGAGCAGCGGCGGGTAATACCCGGGCGCATCCTGGGCGCCGTCAGCAGCGGCTGCAGACTCCGCGGCACTGGCCAGGCCGGTGAGCAGCGGCCCGGTGAGAGCGCTCGCCGCACCGATCAGCGTGCCCTGCAGGAAATCGCGCCGCGGGATCGGGCGGTCTGCGCCCAGGGCGAGATTGGGCGCCGCCCGGCTGCCGCCGCTCGAACGGCTCCGCCGCGCCCGCGCGGGGGGTCGCCGTCTCACTGACGAAAGATCGCGGTGATGCCGATCGTTCTCGGCCGGAAGCTGTACAGCCGCTCGAGCCGGGTGCCGAAGGACGGCGCGCACTCGCTCGGGATCGGGCAGATCGTCCAGTTGTAATCGGTGATCGCGTGCGAGTTGGTCAGGTTGTCGACGAACGGCTGCAGCGACCACTCCCCGAGCTGCATGCCGGCGCGCAGGCTGACGAAGGTCGTCCCGGGGAGAGTGTAGTTGGCGGGGTCGTACTGCAGCGTGCCGGCATCCTGGAACGCGCTATTCCACTTGGCGCGCGCCTGGTATTCGTAATCGGCGCGCACGAACGATTCGTGGGCCAGCAGCGCGAAGCGGTACTCGAGACCGAGAGTCGCGGTGATCGGGGCGGTCGGCTGTCCACCGCCGGTCTCGCTGCTCTGCCCGACGATGGCATCACCGCTGGCGACGACGGGCGTGACTTCGGTCGGGCTCAAGCGCGAGTCCTTGGTATAGCGGGCATCGGTGTAGCCGGCAGCGATCTCCGCGGTCAACGCGTCGGTGATCGAGGCGTCGATCTGCAGGTCGATGCCCTTGGCCACCGCCTGGCCGAGATTGTCGATGAAGGAGATCTGACAGATCGGCGGTACCACCACCTGCTGGATGTTGTTCCAGCGAATGTAGTAGACGCTGCTGGCGATACGCACGCGATTCTCGAAGTTGTTCTTGGCACCGATCTCGTAGCTTTGGACGGTGTCGGAGTTGTACTCGGTCGGCGAAGCGGTGATACCGAAGTTCTTGAAATCGGTGGCGCAGGCGATTGCCGGCAGCGGGTTATTGGCGCCGCCCGGACGAAAGCCCTTGGCGTAGGTCGTGTAATACATGTCGTTGGGATCGGCCTGCCACTGCAGGCTGACCTTGGGCGTGAAGGAGTTCTCGGCGTTGTTCCCCGAGCCGTACTCCGGCGGCGCGAACAGCTGCGGGCCGCCGGTGTAGGTGTTGAAGGAGAACTTGGTACGCGACTCGCGCGCACCGAGGGTGAGCTTCCACTGCTCGGTGAAGGCGTAGCTCACCTCGCCGAACAGCGCGTATTGCTGATCCTTCGAGGCGGTCTGCAGGAAGTAGGAATCGTTGGGAAACTGCGGCACGTAGGGTACGCCGAAGAAGTCGATGTACGGCATCCCGGTGAGCGCCTCCGACAGCTCGTTGAGCAGCGGGTCGTGGATCTGCTCGAGGTAGCTCTGGCGGTCGGCGCTGAAGAACAGCCCCGTGGTCCACACCAGCGGCGCATGCGAGTCGGTCGATTGCAGGCGCAGCTCCTGGGTGATGTTCTGCTGGCCGTTGTCGACGGTCGAGGGCGAGACGTAGTTCATCGCTGCCGCTGGCAGGTGGATGCCACTGGCGTCGAGCAGCGGAAACGGCACTCCGGGCAGGAAAGGCAGCGGGAAGACCGCGGAAGTACCCGGTGCAGTCGGCTGCTCCTGATAGAAGCCGAGGTTGTAGAGGGTGCCTTCGTAGCCGTCCTGCTCGCGCCGGTGGTAATAGGAGGTGTTCGAGATGAACTGCGCCGCGCCGAGATCGCCCTGCACCTTGAGCGCCGTCAGGTAGAACTTGTCCGGCACCCGGCGCTGCGTCGGGTCTGCATCGACGAAGTTATCGCTCCCCGGGTTCGAGTACAGCGGCCAGTAGTTGTTGATGTCGTTGCGCTCCTGGTTCTGATAGTAGATGGAGGGCGTGAAGGACCACTTGTCGGTGGCCGCCCACAGCAGCGCCAGGCGCACCAGGTAGGTGTTGACGAAGTTGGCGTTTTTCTCGGTGGAGGCCAGTGTTACCGGGTCGATATCGTCAACCCAGCCGCCATCGCGGCGGTACCAGACCGACAGCCGCGCCCCGAGCGTGCCGTTGATGAGCGGTCCACCAGCGGCTACGCCTGCCTCGTAGCTCGGTGCGCCGCCTTCGGTATCGGAGAATTCGGCGCGCGCGTAGACGCTGTCCTTGGTGAGGCTCGGCTGGGTGGTGATGTAGCGGACCGTGCCGCCCTCGGAACCGGCGCCGAACAGCGTCCCCTGCGGACCGCGCAGCACCTCGACACGATCGATGTCGAAGGACTTCGGCAGCGCCTCGTCGGGGTTGAATGCCAGGGCGCGCATCTGGATCGGGGTGTCGTCGAGATAGATACCGGTGGTACCGGCGCCGCCGGTCGAGGAGATGCCGCGGATCGAGATGTTGTTCGTCCCCGAGTTGTCGAAATTCACGCCGGGGGTGAAACGCGCGATCTCGGTGAAGTCCTTGATGCCGCGGTCATCGAGCGCCTCCTGGGTAAGCGCGGTCACGCTGAGCGGGACCTTGCTGAGGCTCTCTTCGTGGCGGGTCGCCGTGACGGTGACTTCCTGCAGCGGCCCGCTGGCGGTCTCGGTCTCGCTGGCCTGCTCCTGCTGTTGCTGCGCCGGGCTGCTCGCCGGCGTGACCGCGAGCCACGCCAGCAGTGCCCACGGCACTATCCGCGTGAGGCTGCTACGCAAAGGACTGCCGTGACTGCGCCGCATAGGTCCTCCCCGTCTCATTGGTGTTGTTGCGCCACACACACGCGCTGCGGCACTCTAGCCGCAAGTTCAGGCCGAGCTCAAGCGCGCAGTGCGCGGCTTACCGGCAGCGTGCGGATGCGCTTGCCGGTAGCGGCGTAGATCGCATTGCACAGCGCCGCCGCCGCGCCGACCGTGCCGGGCTCGCCGACACCTCCCGGGCTCTCGCCGCTCGCCATCAGGTGCGCCTCGACCCGCGGGGCCTCACCGATCCGCAGTGACGGAAAGTCGTGGAAGTTGCTCTGCTGCACCCGCCCATCGGCGAAGGTGATCTCGTTGCCGAGCGCGGCGCTCAGGCCGAACGTCACGCCGCCCTCGAGCTGAGCCCGCACCCCGTCGGGATTGACGATCTGGCCGCAGTCCATCGCGCAGACTACGCGCTCGACCCGTACCTGGCCCTTCTCGCCAGTGCTGACCTCGGCAACCTGTGCCAGGTAGCTTCCCATGGCAAATTGAATCGACACACCGCGGCCACTGCCCGCCGGCAGTGGCGTGCCCCAGCCGGCCCGATCGGCGGCGAGGTCGAGCGCCGCGCGCATGCGCGGCGACTTCAGCAGCGACCGCCGGTATTGCACCGGGTCCTTACTAGCGGCGACCGCCAGCTCATCGATGAAGCTCTCGACCACGAAGATGCCGCGCGTCGGACCGACGCCCCGCCACCAGGACGTCGGAACTCCGGTCGGGTCGTGGCGCACGAATCGCACCTCGAGGTTGGGCAGCAGCTCGTAGATGGTGTCGGCAGCGGTCTCGACGGCATCGCTATCGATGCCATTCTTTACCGGCAGCCCGTAATAGATTGCGCTGATCGCCGGCCCGGCGATGGTGTGGCGCCAGCTGAGGACGTTGCCGCGCCGGTCGAGCGCGGCCGTCAGCCGATCGACGTAGTAGGGCCGGTAGCGATCATGCTGGATGTCCTGCTCGCGGCTCCACAGCACTCGCACCGGACCTGCGACGTGACGCGCGATGCGCGCCGCCCGCACGATCCCATCCACCTCCAGGCGCCGCCCGAAGCCACCGCCGATCAGGTGATTGTGCAGGCGGATGTGCGCCGGCTTGAGTCCGAGCTCGGCGAGCTTCGCCAGCGCACGGTCGGGGACTTGCGTGCCGGTCCAGATCTCGCACTCGTCCTTGCGCCATTCGAGTGTGCAGTTCATCGGCTCGAGCGTCGCATGCGCCAGGAACGGTTGGTGATAGACGGCCTCCACCCGCATCGCAGCGCGCGCCGCGGCCGCAAGCGGATCGCCCTTAACTGTCGCGACCACGCCGTCCTGGTGTGCGGCCGCCTCCAGCTCGGCAACCAGTGACGACTGTTGCACGGCGCCGTTGGCGCCGTCGTTCCAGCGCGGCGCCAGTGCCTTCATGCCCTTCATCGCAGCCCAGGTGTCGACGGCGACCACGGCAACGAGATCACCTTCGTTCACGACCTGGCTCACGCCACGCACCGCGAGCGCCGCGCTGCTTGCGAGCGGCTCGGCCACCGAGCCGCCCTCGACCGGTGAGATGGCGATCAGCGCCACCTTGGCATTGGGCGGACGCGCGTCGATGCCGAAGATTGCGCTGCCGTTGACCTTGGCAGGGGTATCGCGCCGGCGCGTGGCGTGGCCGATGAGGCGAAAATCCTTGGGCGCCTTGAGGGGCGGTGACCGCGGCACCGTTAGTTCAGCAGCGGCCGCGGCCAGCTGCCCGTAGCCGAAATGACGCCCCGAGGCCTCATGTATCACCTCGCCGTGCGCCGCGTGGCACGCGGAGGGCGCGACGCCCCAGCGCTTCGCCGCCGCCTCGATCAGCATCACGCGCGCGGTCGCCCCCGCCTGCCGCAGCGGCTCCCAGCACTGCACGATCGAGGTCGAGCCGCCGGTCGCCTGGTCGCGCGCGAAACCGTGTGCGGCGGGATCCACGCCCAAACCGTAGGCGTCCGCATCGACCGGAAAGCCGTACAGGGCCGGATCGGGCGGTGCCGGCTCGACCGTAATCGCATCGAGGTCGACCTCGAGCTCCTCGGCGATCAGCATCGGCAGCGAGGTCCAGGTGCCCTGCCCCATCTCGACCTTCGGCATCACGAGCCTGACACTCCCGCTCGGCTCGATGCGCACAAAGGCATTGAGTACACCGGCCTCGCCGGCGCCGCGAGCGCGATGGCGCAACCGCTGCGTCAACACCGCGAGCATCAGCGCGCCACCGGCCGCCGCGGAAACCACGATGAATCGCCGCCGCGTGACCGCGCCGTGCGCGCTCATGCCGGTGTGAGGCGCGTCAGCCCGCCGAGGTAGGGTCGCAGCACCGCCGGCACGCTCACCGAGCCGTCCTCGTGCTGATAGTTCTCGAGCACCGCCACCAGTGCACGCCCGACCGCCACCCCTGAGCCGTTGAGGGTATGCAGCGGCTCGGGCTTGCCACCATCCGGGTTGCGCCAGCGGGCCTGCATGCGCCGCGCCTGGAACGCCTCGCAATTGCTGCAGGAGGAGATTTCACGGTAGCGCTGCTGCGAGGGCAGCCACGCCTCGAGGTCGTAGGTCTTGGCGCTGGCGAAACCAGTATCGCCGGCGCACAGCGCCACCCGACGGTGCGGAATCTCGAGCCGGCGCAGCACGCTCTCGGCATGTCCCGTCAGCTCTTCGAGCGCCGCGTAGGAATCCGCCGGCCGCACGATCTGCACCAGCTCGACCTTGTCGAATTGGTGGTTGCGGATCATGCCCCGAGTGTCCTTACCCGCCGCGCCCGCTTCGGAGCGGAAGCACGGGGTATGCGCCACCCACTTCAGCGGTAATGCCTCCGCCGCCACGATCTCACCGCGCACCAGGTTGGTGAGCGGCACCTCGGCTGTCGGAATCAGGTAGAACGGTGGCTCGGCGCGCACCGCGAACAGATCTTGCTCGAACTTCGGCAGCTGCCCGGTGCCAATCAGCGCCGCCGAGTGCACGAGGTAGGGTACGTGTGCCTCGGTGTAGCCGTGCTCGCCCGTGTGCAGATCGAGCATGAACTGCGCCAGTGCTCGATGCACGCGCGCCACCGTGCCGCGCATGACCACGAAGCGCGCCCCGGAGATGCGCGCCGCGGCGGCGAAATCCAGCCCGCCGAGGCGTTCGCCGATTTCGAGGTGATCGCGCGCAGTGAAGCTGAAGGTCCGTGGCTCTCCCCAGCGTCTGACCTCGATGTTGGCGCTCTCGTCGCGTCCGTCGGGCACCGACTCGTCCAGCAGGTTGGGCAGGCCGAGCTGCCACTGCTCGAGCTCCTCCTGCACGGCGGCCAGCTCGGCCTCGGCGCGCGCCAGCTCCGCCGTCAGGCTCTCACTGTGGGCAATCAGCGTCGTGACGTCCTCGCCGCGGCCCTTGGCGACGCCGACAGCGCGCGCATTGGCGTTGCGCTCCGCGCGCAGCCGATCGACCTCGACCGCCCAGGGCTTGCGTTTCTCCTCGAGTGCCCGCAGCGCCGCCACATCCAGCACGTAGCCGCGGCGCGCGAGGTTGCGCGCCACCGCCTCGGGATCGGCGCGCAACAGTTTCGGATCGATCATGGCATCAGCCTTTCGACGGCGGGCGCGCCCGCAGTCGCGCCAGCGCCTCGCCGATCTTGAGCTCGAGTCCGCGGGGAACGGGCCGATAGTATCGCCGATCCGGCATGTCATCCGGCAGGTAGCGCTCGCCGGCGGCAAAGGCGTCCGGCTCGTCGTGCGCGTAGCGGTAATCGCGCCCGTAGCCGAGATCCTTCATCAGCCGGGTCGGTGCATTGCGCAGCCGCAACGGCACCTCCAGGGTGCCGAGCTCGGCGACGTCGGCCATCGCCTCACCCATGGCCACGTACACCGCATTGCTCTTCGGCGCGCAGGCGAGGTAGACGACCGCGGTGGCGATCGCCAGCTCGCCTTCCGGCGTTCCCATGCGCTCATAGGCCTGCCAGGCGTCGAGACAGAGCGAGAAGGCGCGCGGATCGGCGAGCCCGATGTCCTCCACCGCCATGCGGGTGACGCGGCGTGCGATGTACAGCGGATCGCAGCCGCCATCGAGCATGCGGCACAGCCAGTAGAGCGCGCCGTCGGGATCGGAGCCGCGCACCGCCTTGTGCAGCGCCGAGATTTGATCGTAGAACTGGTCGCCGCCCTTGTCGAAGCGCCGGTGCCCGCCGCTCGCGACCTCCTGCGCCAGCGCCAGACTCAGCGTGCGCTGCGCACCCGCGGCCTCGGCCAGGGCCGCCGCCAGCTCCAGCATGTTGAGCGCGCGGCGCGCGTCGCCGTCGGCCGCGCGCGCAATCAGGTCGAGGGCCTGCGGCTCGGCTACCAACTGTCCGCCGCCGAGACCGCGCTCCTCGTCGGCGAGCGCGCGGCGCAGCAGCGCGTTGAGGTCTTCGGCACCGAGCGGCCGCAGCACGTAGACGCGGGCCCTCGACAGCAGCGCGCTGATCACTTCGAACGAAGGATTCTCGGTGGTGGCGCCGACGAAGGTCAGCGTACCGTCCTCGACGTACGGCAGGAAGGTGTCCTGCTGCGCCTTGTTGAAGCGATGCACCTCGTCGAGGAACAGCAGCGTCGGACGTCCCGTGGCGCGTGCGCTGCGGGCGGCCTCGACTGCGGCGCGGATGTCCTTGACGCCGGCCATCACCGCCGAGAGCGCGATGAACTGCGCGTTCGAGCTCTCGGCAATCAGACGCGCCAGCGTGGTCTTGCCGGTGCCCGGCGGCCCCCACAGGATCAGCGAGTGCAGTTGCCCGGCCTCGATGCTCGCTGCCAGCGGCTTGCCGGGACCGAGGATGTGTTGCTGCCCGAGAAACTCGCTTAACTTTCGCGGCCGCATGCGATCGGCCAACGGCCGCAGCGGATCACGCGCGGCGGCCACGGAGCACTCAGCGCCGCGGCGTGCCGATGACATCGGCGCCTTTAGGCGGAGTGAAGCTCACCTCGGCGCGACTCACCGGGCCGTTGCGCTCGATCTTCTCGAAGATGATCGTGGCCGTCTGATCGAGCTTGTCCTCGAGGATCATGCGCTTGAGATCGCCATGCGCGAAGCCGAACAGGGCACGGCGGAAGTCCGCATCGGTTCCGTTCGGCTCGACCAGCACCCAATCAAGGTCCATGCGTTGCCCGGCGCCAGTGATGGTGAAGCTCTTGCGGACATCGACGGTCCCCGAGAGCAGCATCGCGGGCGTCGCCGACAGTGCCGCATCGACCGGCTTGACGGTGACCTGCTGCAGGTCACGGTCGTAAAACCAGAGATTCACGCCGTCGCAGACCATGAGCTGCCCGCCGCCCGGGCCCGGCGTGCTGGCCCCGCCGCCGGCGTCACCGCCCGCGGTCAGCGGGTGGATGGCCCAGCTGAACTTTCCCGGTCGGGAGACGATCAGGGTGCCGCTCTCGCGATCGATCTCGCGGCCGTTCGAGTCGGCGAGGGTCTGGAGGAACGTGGCGCGCAGGGTGCGCAGGTTGTCGAGGTAGTCGGTGAGGAGGCGGGCATTGGCGTCCGTGGCCGCCGCGGCCGGTGAGGCATTCGCCGGCGGCGCCGCACTCGCGGCTGTTGACGGCACCTCAGCGAGCACGAGCGCCGAGAGCACGGTCAGAACGAGGAACGCGGAGAGGCGCGAGTGCAAGAGGGGGCTTTCGGGGGCGTAAAAAACAGGGACGTTTTTTCCGCAGCCTCCAGGGGTTCGCCGCATGCGGCGAACGGGTGGCCAGGGATGGCCACCCCGGGCTTGCGCGGAGCAGGGATTGCGCAGCGCAATCGATTTACGGCGGCCCCGAAAGCACCTTCTTGCGGTCGCGCCCATTACGGCCAACTGCACTTCAGCTCTCCGGCGGCGCCGGCGCCAGCACGTCGCGTGAGCCGTTGGCCTGCAGCGGCCCGACCAGCCCCGCCAGCTCCATCGCCTCGAGCAGCCGCGCGGCACGGTTGTAGCCGATCTTCAGGCGCCGCTGCACGTAGGAGATCGACGGCTTGCGCTCGGTCGTCACGATGCGCACCGCCTCGTCGTAGAGCGGGTCGGCCTCGGCATCGCCGCCGAGCCCGTTACCGTTGCCGCCCTCCTCCTCCTCTCCTGCAAGTCCTGCGATCGGCCCCTTGGGTCCCGACAACACTTCTTCGATGTAGTTCGGCGGCGTGGCCGTGCGCAACGCCTCGACCACGCGGTGGACTTCCTGGTCGGCGACGAATGCGCCGTGCACGCGTATCGGGTGAGAAGTGCCTGGCGGCAGGTAGAGCATGTCGCCATGCCCGAGCAGCGTCTCCGCGCCCATCTGGTCGAGGATGGTGCGCGAGTCGACCCGCGCCGACACCTGGAAGGCGATGCGGCAAGGAATGTTGGCCTTGATCAGGCCGGTAATCACGTCGACCGAGGGCCGCTGGGTCGCGAGCACCAGATGGATACCGGAAGCGCGCGCCTTCTGCGCCAGACGGGTGATGAGCTCCTCGACTTTCTTGCCGACGATGATCATCAGGTCCGCCAGCTCATCGACCACCACCACGACATACGGCAGCGGCGTGAGCTCGGGGATCTGCCGCTGGTCGATGCTCGGATCGTTGGCCGCCTTGAGCATCATCACCGGGTCAAGGATCGGCTTGCCCTCGGCGCTGGCCTCCTGAACCCGGCGATTGAAGCCGACGATGTTGCGCACGCCGAGCGCCGCCATCAGCTGCAGCCGCCGATCCATCTCGGCGACACACCAGCGCAGCGCGTTGGCCGCCTGCTTCATGTCGGTGACCACC
>Ga0187783_10004505_pt1 | contig 10323 bp, 8 predicted proteins | sample 1015_SJ02_MP02_2_FD_132471 | JGI IMG/M metagenome (GOLD analysis project Ga0187783, IMG submission 132471) | Tropical peat soil microbial communities from peatlands in Department of Meta, Colombia - 1015_SJ02_MP02_20_MG | ecosystem: Environmental > Terrestrial > Soil > Wetlands > Peat | place...
CCTTGCCCCTCGTCGTGGTGGGCCTTCTACCGCTCATCTTCCGCGGCTCCGCGTACTGGCTCGGGATAGTGGCTCTCGGACTGTGTTACTCGGTTACCTTCCTCACCTTTACGGTGGTGACCGGCGAAGGCGGGATGCTCTGGCTCTCTCAGATCATCTTCGCTGGCGCAGGTGCCCTGGCAGCCGCACAGTTCGTGAATTTGTGGCACGTTCCTGTTCTGCTCGCGATCGTCATGGGCGGGTTGGTGGCGGCTGTGGCCGGCGCTGTTATTGGACTGCTCACGATCCGCCTCGGTGAGCTCTACGTAGCGCTCGTCACTCTGTCGTTCGGCCTTCTCGTCGAACAGCTCGTCTTCACCCTGCCGAGATTCCTGCAAGACGGCGCCGGAGTCGCGCTCGACCGACCGTCGTTCGCAAGCGGCGATCTGGCGTTCAGTTATTTGGCGCTCGGCGCGTTCCTCGTCTTCGCTCTTCTGACTTTGAACCTGCGTCGCTCGACGAGCGGCTTGGCACTGCGCGCGGTCAGGGACAGCGAGCCCGCTTCCCGCACTTCGGGGCTGAGCGTGGTCCAAGTGAAAGTCATGGTCGGGGCGATCGGTGCCTTCGTCGCAGCTGTCGGGGGCGGTTTCCTCGCCCTCGACGCATTCGTAGCTCAACCTCAGTCCTACGAGACTTTCCTCGGTCTCGTCTGGCTGGCTGTGGTTGCAACTATGGGGATTCGATCTATCACTGCGGCAGCTCTTAGCGGTCTGGCCTTCGCGTTGTTGCCGGCGTTCTTCCAAACCTATGTCCCGGCCCGCTGGGGCGAGGTGCCCGCCGCTCTCTTCGGATTAGGTGCGATCATGGTCGCGAGAAATCCCGAGGGTGTCGTGGTCCACAACGGGCGCCAGCTGCGCTCTCTTGTTTCGAGGCTCGTAACACGCGGTGGCCGCCCCGACGCCACCGGATCTGCCGACGAGATCGAACCGAGCGGTGACGAGGTGGCCCGCGCAGGGGCGACCTTTCGGCGCGCGCAGGTGAAAGCCGGCACACCATGACCGAAGTCGTCCGTGACCGGCCAAGGCTCGCGTGTTCGGAAGTGACTGTCCGCTTCGGCGGGGTGACCGCAGTGAGCGACGTCGACCTGGCCGTGGCGCCGGCGGAGATAGTCGGTCTCGTCGGTCCGAACGGAGCCGGAAAGAGCACACTTTTCGCCGTGCTTTCGGGGTTGCTACGTCCTTCCGTGGGAAGGGTCTTCCTCGATGGTGAGGACGTCACCGAGAACCGACCTCAGATTCGGTCAGCGCAGGGTCTCGCTCGTACGTTCCAGCATCCAGAGTTGTGGAGCGGCCTGACTGTTCGCGAGCACTTGGTGCTCTCCTACCGTGCGAAGCACTCGGGCCGTCGCGCCTGGTCCGATCTGTTCACCTTGGGGAGCCTTCACAGGGTGGACGCGCAAGAGAGCAACGAGGTCGATCTCCTGATCGAGCTGCTCGGCCTGGTCCCGTTCGTATCGAGGCCCGCGATCGGGCTGCCACTCGGATGCGCCCGGATGCTCGAATTGGGCCGTGCTCTCGCCGCGTCGCCGACGGTTCTCTTGTTGGACGAGCCCTCGTCCGGGCTCGACTCGGCGGAGACCCAGCAGTTCGAGGCCACTCTGCGACGTGTGAGTGGGGAACGCCGTATCTCGGTCCTTCTCGTGGAGCACGACGTGGACCTGGTCATGCGACTGTGCAGGACGGTCTACGTGCTCGACTTCGGAACGATGATCGCGAGCGGGTCTCCCGGTGAGGTCCGCGCGAATCCCGCTGTGCGCGCCGCCTATCTCGGCGAGCAGGTCCCCACCGGAGATTCTTCAGAGCAAGAGCAGAAAGAGCCCGAAGAACCCGAAGAACCGGAAGAACCCGAAGAACTCGTCATCGAGAAGGCACCCGAGACACACATGCCTGAGCCACACGCGAACCTGCAGGAACATCGTGGCGCACCCGCGGACCGTGCCGGAGCGCTCGCTGACCGGTCGGGCGGCGAAAACCGGTCAGCAGCGTTGGAGGTCGAAGACCTGTGCGTCCGATACGGGGACGCAATGGCACTGAATGGCGTGTCACTGAAGCTCGGCGCGGGGATGGTCCTCGCAGTCCTCGGTTCGAACGGTGCAGGTAAGTCGAGCCTCGCTCGAGCGTTGTCGGGCTTGGTGGAGCCGTCGCGGGGACGGATTCTCTTGAGTGGCGCGGACATCGCCGGTTGGCCCGCTCACAGGGTTCGTCGTGCCGGCCTCGTTTACTTGCCGGAAACCCGCGGGATCTTTCCGAACATGACTGTGGTCGACAACCTTCAAATGGCCGCCGGTTGCATGAAGGGTCGGCGCGCGCGCAAGGAGGCGGTGGACCGTGCCTTCGAGATCTTTCCTCATCTCGCAGCGCGGCGAAGACAACGCGCTTGTCTGTTGTCGGGCGGTGAACAGCAGATGCTCTCGCTTGCACGTGGATTGGCTACCTTCCCGAAGCTGATCGTCGCAGACGAGTTGTCCCTGGGCTTGGCCCCGATAATGGTCGACCTGGTCTTCGACGGGCTGGCGCGCGCGAAGGAGCAAGGGGTGACGCTCGTCACGATCGAGCAGTACGTACACCGCGCTCTCGAGTTCGCCGACGAGTGCGTGGTTATCCAGAGAGGCGAGCTGGCTTGGCACGGACCCGCCGACGCCGCTCACGGTGAAGCGTTGCACCACTATCTAGGGGAAGCGTTGGTGTGAGTCGACCGGTAGACATACGGGTTCGGAGTTCACTCACGATCGAAAACGGAGCAGCTTTCAATGAGGAGCGGTTATAGGCAAATGCGTGGAATCCCGAATAAATCGCGATCAGAAGAGAGAAGGGGAATGCGAAACATCAAAGCTTTGAAGACCGGACCGGTCGTCGCAGTTGCGAGCGTTCTCGCATTGTTGGCAGCCGGCTGTAGTTCGAACTCCTCTGGTTCGCCAACGGGGAGCGCCACCGGAAGCACGACGGGAAGCGCTGCGCACACTTACACGATCGGACTACTGACCGACTTGACCGGCGTCGCGTCCACGAACAACCAGACCAGCGTCGAAGGTGTCAAGGCCGGGGTGCACTGGGCCGCACAACACGGATACAACATCAAGTACGTCGTCGCCGACACAGCGTCCTCTCCTTCGGGTGTATCCTCCGCGATCAACGAACTGGTCCAACAGGATCATGTCTTCGCCGTGGTCTCGGTGTCGTCGCTCACGTTTCTCGACTCCAACTCTCTCACGGCCGCCGGTATCCCGGTGGTAGGCGCTGCTGAGGACGGCCCCGAGTGGATAACCGCCCCCAACATGTTCTCGGTTTTCGGTCCCATCGACTTCACCAGGGTCGCAACGACGTCCGGGCTCGTCTTCAAGAACCTCGGCGCGACAAACGTGGGAACCATCGGCTACGGCATCTCGCCCTCCTCCTCCGGAGCTGCGGCGTCATCAGCGGCCTCCGCTAGGGCAGTGGGGCTCAAGACCGGTTATGTGAACACAAACCTGCCCTTCGGGAGCACCAACGTCGGACCCGTGGTACTGGGGATGAAGTCGGCTGGTGTGAACGGAGTCTCGGGATCTGTCGACTCAAACACTTTCTTCTCACTCGTGACAGGGCTCAAGCAGTCGGGGGCAAACCTCAAGGTCGCGCTCTCGCCCACCGGCTACGGCGGTGACATTCTCAATGCAGGCCCGGGGGCGGTCCAGTCAGCCCAGGGGGTGTACTTCCTGTCGTCGTTCGAGCCCGTCGAGATGCAGACGGCTGCGACTCAGCAGTTCCAGAGCAATCTCAAGGCGGTAGGTGTCCACGGCGATCCCACCTACGGCGAATACGTCGGGTACACGTCGATCGGCTTGCTCGTGCAAGGGCTCGAGGCAGCCGGATCGAGCCCCACGCAGGCGTCCCTCATCAAGGGGCTCTCGGGTATCACGAACTTCAACGCGCTCGGTCTGTTCGGCAGCCACACGCTGGACTTGAGCGACAGGACAGCGACGGTCATCGGTGTCGACAACTGCTACTGGATAACGAAGTTGTCCGGTTCGACCTTCGATCTCGTCCCCGGAATGGACCCGATCTGCGGAACCATCGTGCAGGGGAAGACGGTCTCTCCCTGACCTCGCGTCGGGGACGAGAACCCACTTCTACAGGGGTCGAGGTCTGAGGTGAACATCGCCATGCTGCTCGACATGGCGGCTGAGGGTATGGCCGATCGGCCCGCCGTCGGTTCGCGCACCGACGGCATCACGTACGGGCAACTCAATGAACGTTCCGGACAGGCTGCGTCGTTGATCTCGGCTTCCGAGACGCAGCGCGTCGGTTTCGTCGGCTCGAACTCGAACGTGCTCCCGCTACTGCTCTTCGCGTCCGCGAGGGCGGGAGTGCCTTTCGTGCCGATCAACTACCGGCTCGCCGACGATCGGTTGTCCACATTGTTGTCGAAGATCGCTCCGGCGATGGTCGTCTCGGACGAGGACGACCGAATCGGAGGTGTCGAGGGTCTCGATGTGCGTGGTTGTCACAGATTCGAGGCGGAGATCGAGGGGCTCCCGGCGGAGGAGCACGCCCACACAGACCCCGACGCTGTCGCCGTATGGCTCTTCACCAGTGGGACGACCGGGGAGCCCAAAGCGGCACTCCTTCGCCACCGTCACGTCGTCTCCTACGTGCTGACGACGCTCGAGTTCATGTCGTCGGAGGAGCACGAGGCGACACTCGTGAGCGTCCCGCCGTACCACATTGCGGGTGTCGCGGCGATCCTTTCGAGCATCTATACGGGCAGGAGGATCGTTTACTTGCCGCAGTTCGACGCGGATGAGTGGGTGGAGCTCGCGCGCCGTGAGCAGGTAACGCACGCGATGGTCGTGCCCACGATGCTGAGCCGCATACTCGACGTCCTAGACGACACCGCTGTTGCACTGCCGCACTTGTCCCATCTTTCCTACGGCGGAGGCCGCATGCCGCGCGCGGTGATCGACAGGGCGATGGCGCTTCTTCCGGACGTCGGTTTCACAAACGCATACGGGCTCACCGAGACGAGCTCGACCATCGCAGTTCTCGGTCCCGAGGACCACCGCGAAGCTTTCAGCAGCCGCGATCCGGCTGTACGGGCCCGGCTCGCCTCGGTCGGGCGTCCCTTACCGGCCCTGGAGCTAGAGATCCGCGACGAGGAGGGCCGGAGACTCCCTTCTGGACACGGAGGCGAGATATACGTGCGCGGAGAGCAGATCGCGGGCGAATACGAAAATGGAACACGCCTCTCGGACGACGGCTGGTTCGCCACCAACGACGCGGGGTTCTTGGACGACGGTGGGTTCCTTTTCGTAGAGGGCCGCCTCGACGATGTAATTGTCAGAGGTGGCGAGAACATCTCGCCGGGTGAGATCGAGTCGGTTCTCGTGGAACACCCCGCGGTTCGTGAAGCCGCGGTGGTCGGGGTTCCAGACGACGAGTGGGGAGAATGCCCCGCCGCGGCCGTGGTTCTCGAGCGCGACAGCGGGGTCGAACCGCTCGAGCTCCAACGCTGGGTTCGCAGCCGTGTGCGCTCGACGCGGACCCCGGTCGCTCTCGCATTTCGCCAGGAGCTTCCGCACAACGAAACAGGAAAGCTGCTGCGGCGGGTATTGCGTGAGGAGCTGGCGCAAGCCCCCCGGCTACCATGACCACGAGCTGAACGAGCGACGGGGTTTCTGACCCGTCGGGACCTATGACGGCGCAATCTTGCCGAACAGAATTTCCTCACTAGTCCTTCATGATGCGGAGGTCGACGGTAGGCGCGTCGACGTCGTCGTGGGACGAGGCACGGTCACTTCGATCGGCCACGGGTGGCAACCGTCTTTCGTAGAGGATGTAATCGACTGTCGCGGCGGAGCGCTCGTGCCCGGTCTGCATGACCACCACCTCCATCTGACTTCGATGGCCGCGGCGGCAGGCTCGGTGCAGGTCGGTCCTGCGGACGTCCGCGACGGAGCGGACCTGACCGCGGTTCTGCGTTCTGCTTCGGATCGTCTCGAACCGGGTCAATGGTTGCGGGCAACCGGCTACCACGAGACGGTCGCCGGCAACCTCGATCGGTTTGCCTTGGACGCCATGGTCGCCTGGGCTCCTGTACGGGTACAGCATCGTTCAGGCGCGATGTGGATGCTCAACTCGAAAGCGATCTCAGCTGCAGGTCTTGACGCAGCGCGACACTCGGGAATCGAGCGGGACCCGCGCGACATTCCCACGGGCAGGGTGATCGGAGCGGACCAGTGGCTCCGTTCCCGCTTCCCCGCGCGAAGTCTCGACTACTCATCCGTCGGCCGGCGACTGTCGGAGTTCGGCGTGACCGGAGTTACCGACGCAACACCAACCACGGAGCCCGACGACTTCGAAGTTCTCGCGGGGGCGATTATCCGCGGTGAGCTCTGTCAGCGGGTGGTCGTGACCGGGGCGGCAACCCTCGCTCGACAAGAACCGCCACCGCCGTTGGAGCGCGGACCGGTCAAGCTCGTCGTCGCAGATCACAGCTCGCCCGACGTCGATCAGGTGGCGTCCGATATCGCCTTCGCCCACGACGCGGGCCGAGCGGTCGCCGTCCACTGTGTCACTCGTGAAGCAGTAGTCGTTGCCCTCGCAGCGTGGCAAGAGGTCGGAGTGGTGCCAGGTGATCGTATCGAGCACGGGTCGGTTATCGATGACGCGGCCGCAGATGTCATGTCAGCCGTGGGGCTCACGGTGGTGACCCAGCCCTCATTTGTTTTCGAGAGGGGTGACGACTACTTGGTCGAAGTCGACGCGATCGATCAGCCGTATCTGTACCGCTGCGCTGCTCTCGAATCGGCCGGTGTCGGCGTCGCGGGAAGCAGCGACGCGCCCTTCGCGGACCTCGACCCCTGGCGCGCTATGAGGGCGGCCGTGGGCCGCCGCACCCGAAGAGGACAACTGCTCGGAGCGGGTGAGGCGATCTCGCCCCGTCGGGCGCTCGAGCTGTTCATGGGTACCCCCTTGCGACCGGCCGGCCCGCCGCGCCGTGTCGAGGTCGGTGCCGAAGCAGATTTGTGCCTGCTCGGGGCTCCGCTCGCAGAGGCGCTCGACGCATTCGACGCGGGACTGGTGCGGATGACGCTGCGGCGCGGGGTGCCATTGTTCGATCGCTGACGGTCTCCGGGAACCGGCCGTCCCAACACGACGAGTCTCGAAGATGGACACATCCAAGCGTGGTGGCCGTAATTTGGGGTCCCACTAGCTCCTCACTGATGAACCAACTCGGCTCGTCCTCGAGCAGCTATTGAGCACTCAGAGAGGTACCGCCGACGTAGTCGTCATAGTCTCGCAGCCTGGATGCCAGTGCCCCCATGATGTCGAGTGCAAATGTGGGCGTTTCATGGACCAGGAAGAGAAAGAGGTTCCTGTCGATCTCTGCCAAGTTCGAGTCGATCGTGGCGATGGCTGTCAGATTGCGGGGGAGTTGATCGATCAGGGCACGCTCGCCGAAAACGCCGTCGGGCCCGATCCTCGCGACTACTACGCGGCCCTTGCGTAGTTCAACCTCGCCCGAGACCACGCCGTACATCTGCGTCCCACGATCTCCTTCTGCGTAGATGATCTCGCCCGCATCCACAGCTCGATGCAGCCGAGCGTTGAGAAACAAAGATCCCGCCGTCACCAATCGGCTCAATTCTCCCTCGTCATTCTCACTCGTCCAAACAGCGATCGCCGCCGAACCGAAGCGTACCGGACGTAGACCATGTGTTCGAGGGTATACGGAAGTTCTCGGCCTCGCTTGCCGAACGCGTCCCTGCTCGCAGGACTCCTCGATCCATTTCGACGATGGTGCCACGTCCTTGGGGTCTTGCCGGATTTCAGACGTGGTTGTGGGCTCAATCAGAGCCGGAGAGCCAAGTCGCCACCGCGCTCCACCGAGAGCCCACTCGGCGGCCAGAAGAGTGTGGCGGCCCTGGTGGTCCTTCGTGTCAGCTCGTTACGCGGCCTGGAGGATGGTTCAAACGACGTCTCTTCTCGCGCGACAGGCAGACTGGGACGATGAGAACCGACGGGGTGCTCCCACCGGATGAGAACGCGCACCCGGGCGACGTCCCGGATGACCGAACTAGCTCGGGCGTGGCGGTGCGCGGCGTGTTGATAGTACTTCTCACCGTCGCAACCGGAGCAACCGATGCAATCGGCTTCATAAGACTCGGCGGAGTATTCACGAGTGTCATGACTGCGAACATGGTGCTCTTGGGCATCTCGGGCGTGAGGAAAGACGGGTCGCTGGCCCTCCACTCCGGCACGGCATTGATCGGGTTCGTCGTAGGCAGCTGGCTGGGCGCCTTGGTGGCAGGACCTCGGACGCAGCAACAGGGGATATGGCCGCGGAGGATCAGTGCTGCTTTGGCGGTGGAGCTCGGCGCCTTCGTGTTCTTCGGCATTTGGTGGGAAGCGAGCGCGGGACATCCATCGGGCAATGCCACCTATGTTCTGATTGCCGTGAACGCGCTCGCTCTCGGTATCCAGAGCGGCGCCGTCCTACGCTTCGGGATAACGGGAATGTCGACGACTTATCTCACGGGCACGCTCACGCAGATCATGTCGGGCCTTGCGCTCCGCAAAAGACATATACCGACTCGAAGTCTGGCAGTGATGTTGGCTTTGGTGACCGGCGCCGCGCTCGGTGCTTTGCTTGTGATCGAAGCTCCCCGAGCCGCGCCAGCGATCCCGCTCGGACTACTTGTGGTCGTGCTGCTGGTCGCGACCACTTTCTTCAGAGGCTCCTCGAGTGGTGCGAGCGATCCCCTGACAAATCGCGTTCAAGGGCGCTAAGGCGCAATTCAGCAGGGACTAGCGGTAAAGCGCCCTAGATAGGCCATGCGGGATCGAATGCGTCGAACCCGTCACTGTCTTGATCGGAGTCGTCGCGACGAAGATTGTCCGAATCGGTTGGCTCGTCCGTTTCGACCGGTTGCGGCGTTTGTTCAAACGGCCCGTCAGGTGGCACATCGGACGATTCCGCTCCGTTGTCCCGCACCAGCCTCGTGGGTCGGCCGTCGGACATCCATCGTTCTTGGTGTCGAGCGTACGGGTCCGTGTACCAGCCCTCTTCTCGTCCCATAAGCCCCTCCTTCCTCCCGCGAAGCTGGGGTACTGCGAATCCCATGCTATGGGCTCGGAGCTGACTTCGGCTGTCGAATCCACCCGGCGCAGCAATGAGGATTCGTCAGGTCCAAGATAAGTTGGGTCTGACCTCAGAACACGATTGCGTGGTGTCGACGAAAAGGCTCTCGCCTTTGTCTCGCCTCATGTCGAATCGGAGGCGGTTCCTTCCCGGTCAACCCAGGCATTTAGAGCACGACATTTTTTCAAGATGTCACTATCACCCTGAAGGACCCGGTGCTCGTCCTCTGCTGACTGTTCGCTTGCGCGATCGCTGTGATCGTGTGGACTCCCCTCGCGGACGGCGTATAGGTCACCGAGCACGTCCCTCCGCTCAGAGTGCAAGCAGAGCTCGAGAATGCGCCAGAACCGGACGCGGCAAAGCTGACCGTGCCGCTTGGGGTGTTTGCCGGTACGGTGACGTCACTAACGGTCGCGCTACACGTCGTAATGGAGTCGAGGCCGACGGTCTTCGGTACGCAGCTGAGTGTCGTGTTGGTGCTGTCGCGTGTGCTCGCAACCGAGGATGGCGGAGAGCTACCCACTGAGTTCACGGCGACGACCACCACGTAATACGTGTTCTTCGACTTGAGCTTCTTGAGAATGACCGAGGTCGCGCTCGGCCCGGCGGTCGCGCTTGGCGTTCCGGAGGTCGACGGGGGGTTGGTGGTCGATGCGTAGATGTCGTAACCGGTGATGGGAGAGCCTCCGTTGCTGGAAGGCGCTACCCAGGTCACGGTCATCTTCTTGCCATGTCTGGAAAGGGACACGGATTGCGGGGCGCTTGGAACTGTCGTCGCCGGCGTCGCGTTCACGACCGGAGACGAGGGAGACGATTGGCCCACTCCGTTCACGGCTGTGACCACGAAGTAGTACTCGGTCCCGTTCGTGAGCCCGGTCACCTGCACCGAGGTCGCGCCGGGTCCCGCTGTCGCGCTTGGCGTGCCGGAGGTCGACGGCGGGTTGGTGGTCGACGCGTAGACGTCGTAACCGGTGATGGGCGAACCACCGTCATCGGCCGGCGCGGTCCACGAGACAGTTGCGGAAGAGATCCCGCCAGTCGCCGAGGGTGAGGTGGGAGCACCGGGGACCGCCGCCGGCGTCGCGTTCACGACCGGAGACGAGGGAGACGATTGGCCCACTCCGTTCACGGCTGTGACCACGAAGTAGTACTCGGTCCCGTTCGTGA
>Ga0187783_10004506_pt1 | contig 10321 bp, 12 predicted proteins | sample 1015_SJ02_MP02_2_FD_132471 | JGI IMG/M metagenome (GOLD analysis project Ga0187783, IMG submission 132471) | Tropical peat soil microbial communities from peatlands in Department of Meta, Colombia - 1015_SJ02_MP02_20_MG | ecosystem: Environmental > Terrestrial > Soil > Wetlands > Peat | place...
CGACTGCGGCAGGAGCTCGGCGTGTAATCGGGCCGTCGTCGCCACCGGGGCCGTAGCCCAACGGCAGGAGGCACAGGATTTAGGTTCCTGGCAGTGTGGGTTCGAGTCCCACCGGCCCCACCAAATTGGTCATTGCACGAACCGCGTCTGTGGCTTGTGCGTTGCGTTCGTCCGGTGGCTGCGGTTTGCTGTCCTGGTTCGGATGGGCTGGGTCCGGTATCCGAAAGACGGGCACGATTCGGTCTGGTCCTGTGATCTTGATCCGGGCGACGAGCGTCTCGATCAGCGCCTTGCGCTGGTTCTCGGTGCCGGAGCGGATGATGTCGTCGAGGTGCTCGGCGATCCGCAGGAGCGTGGACTCTGGCGGCGCGGTCGGCGCCCGCGCGATCTGGCCGGCGAGTTCCTCGTGGCGTGCGTTCAGTTGCGCTGTCCGGCCTTTGAGATGGGCGAGCCTGGGGGCGAGATCTTCGGGGTCAAGGATGCCGTTCTCGAACGCGGCCAGGTACCGGTCGGTCGCGGCGCTAGTCCTCGCCAGCTCGCGCTCGACCGCAGCCCGCTCCGCGCGCTTGCCGTCTGCGCTGGCCGCGTGGCTGGCCTGCGCCTGAGCGATGGCGTCGGCGATGAGGTCGTGCTGGTGCCGGTAGAAGCTGGCCAGCGCGGCGATCACGGCGTCCTCGACGGCATCGGCGTCCATGCGGCTGGCAGCACACCGCGAGGTGTCGTAGCGGACGCGGGTGAAGCAGGTGTAGTACCGGTAGACGCGGCTGCGGCCGTGCGCCCTCGTGCCGATCATCGCCTTTCCGCACGACGGGCAGCGCATCAGCCCGGTGAGCAGGTAGTCCGAGCCGTTCGCGGCTCGCTTGGAGTGGTCCTGTCCGCGGGCAATCAGGAGTCGCTGCGCCCCGGCGAACACGGCTTGTTCGATGATCGGCGAGTGGCAGCCGGTGGCAGTGATCCCGCGGAAGGTCAGCTCGCCCAGGTAAACACGGTTGGCCAGGACCCGCAGCACCTGGTGCGCCGACCATTGGCCGCCGGTAGTGGTGCGGTGACCGCGGTCGTTCAGCGTGCGGGCGATGGTCCTCGCGCCGAGCCGGTCCTGGGCGTAGAGCCCGAACACCAGCCGCACCACAGCAGCCTCGCCCGCCTCGGGGATGAGGGTGCTGGTGGCCTTGTCGACCCGGTAGCCGTACGGCCGGCGGCCGCCTTTCCATTTGCCGGCGGCGGCCTTGCGCTCCATGCCGGCGATCACCCGGTCGATGATGGTGTCGCGTTCGAACTGGGCGAACATGCCGAGCATCTGGACAAGCATGCGGCCTATCGCGGTGGCGGTGTCGAACGGCTCGGTGGCCGACCGGAACGCCACCCCGGCGCGGTCTAAGTCGTCGAGCAGGGTGACCAGGTCGCGCAGGCTGCGGGTGAGCCGGTCGACCCGGTAGACCAGCAGCACGTCGATCGCGCCGGCCCGCGCCGCGGCGAGCGCGCGCTGCAGGCCGGCCCGGTGCGTGCTGGCTCCGGAGGCGTCGTCGGCGAACCGGGCTGCCTGCCGCCAGCCGGACTGGGAGCTGATGTAGGCGGCCAGCCGGGTGTCCTGGGCTTCGATGGAGTAGGGCTGGTGCTCGTCGTCGGTGGACCGGCGCACGTAGACACCGACCCGCACGGCACCGCCGCGATCGGCCGTCTCCGGTCGCAGGTCGCGGGCTTGTGTCATGGCGTGGCTCCCGTGTTCTGGGGATGATCATCGCGCGCGTGGTTGCGGCGTGGTCATAGTTGCTCGCCTGGGGCGGGGAGGGGAAGCGTGTCGGCCGGATCCTCGCCGGGCTCGGCGTCGTCGCCGCGCTGCCAGGCGGTGATCAGCACGGCGAGCGCGGGGAGCGCCTGTTCGTGCTGCGAGCGGCTCATCGGCGTGGTGACGGTGCGCTCCACGCGCACTGGCGCTGGTTGCCTGACGTGTCGTCGTGGTGGTGGCATGGCGGTGAGCGCCCCGGTGCGCCCGGCTCGCTGACACTGGTGAAGTCCGAGTTCAGGGCGCCGCTTTGACGGCGGCAAGAAGCCGGCTTTCCCGCCGGGTCGCTGGTGACGGCACACGGGGCCCACAGCCGCCCAGTGTCCGCTGCACCACCCGGCGCGCGGCAGGACGCTGGCAGTGCCGGGTGACCGCGCGCGACGTTGCCGCTGTGCGCCGCACGGGCCGGGCACAGGCTGGGCGGCAGGGCCGGCTCTGCAGCAGCGGCCTCCAGCCACCCGCACGTCGGCCGCGCCGCATCGATCGTCGATACACCGCCGGGGGATATCAGTCTGGGAGCCCATCGGAAGGCCCGGATAGGCCGCTACCAGCACGCCAGACGAGGCCGAGGTTACCGGTCTCAGCAGGAACCTGCAACGGTCCCCGGATTGCGCGGGCGGATCGGAATGCGTACCGCGCGTCCCTGGACAACCCGGGGGAGCGCTGGCCCAACGGTATATGTCAGCTGCACCGAGCGACGGTGACGACAGATGGTTGCCCCTGCATCGGCCAGCATGCTGCATCCCCGATCCAGCCCGAGTCACAGGTGAGAGTAAGGGACGCCGGAGGTACATCGCAGGCACATGGCAGGTACATGCGGGTTGCATGAATGGCGAGCAGGACTGCGAGGCCATGCCCGGCCCGTAATCAAGCTGCGGCGCTTGTCACCGGCGGTGCGCCCACTGCCGCGTTCGCCGTACGAGCCCGGCGATGAAGCTGCATCAGCTGGCGAGCGAATCCTGGGACTCCAGCGATAACCTGGCTCCAGGTGGCGTCAGGCCCTTTCGAGGCTGGAGGCGGCATTATGGCCCGGACACCGCAAGCTCCTCGGCCTGGCTCACGGTCTGGGAGCATGCTCCCAGACCTGGATGCCGCGTACGAGCGGCAGCTCGAGGCGATGGCCAGGGTCCGCAGGGCCGTTGCGACCGTGGCCACGTCACGCAAGAAACTTGAACTGCGGCTCGAGGAGATCCAGCAGGAACCCACCGAAGGCGAGGGCGACGCCGAAGCCGAGCTCGCCGAGGTGCGAAGGCAACTGGACGCGGCGCGAGCCGAGGAGCGGCGCATGTCCGAGGCGAGCCAGCGGCTCCAGGTGAGGGTCAGCGCGCTGCACGATGCGAAGGCAGCGGTCGAGGCTGCATGTGTGGCCGCTGATGAGACCGCGAGAGCTACGCTCGCCGAGGTGACCGGCAGCTGAAAGACAGCCGTACGGCCAGATCCTCGCAGCCGACGGTGCGCACCGGGCCGCGCCCGGCAATGTCGTTACCAGAGCAGGCTCCCTAATCAGGGGCTGGCGCTCAATGCGAGCCGTCGGCCGCTCCAGCGGTGCTGTCGCCTCGGGGGACCACATCCCAGGCCCCGTGCCGCCACATCCAGGCATAGGCGTAACGGTCGATCAGCGGCGTGTAATACCACAAGCGGACCCATCGCGGCGCCCGGTCGGGCCGTGGCGTGATCCCCGACGGCGGCGTCCAGTTCCATGCCGGACGGACGCCCGGCGGAACGGTCCAGCCGCCCGGTGACGGGACGCGGCCGGGCTCTGTTAGCTCGCGGATCCTTTGGACGCGCACGCCGCGCATGAGGGCTGGCATGCGATGCTTCCGCCGCAGTCTGCGCCACGACCAGGCCATCCGGCTCACCTACCCCGACGAATCCCTGCCGGGCCACGCTCTAGCTCGCAAAGCGGTGGACATCCGCTCCCAGTATCGCCGCGACGCCGCGTCAGCTGACGGTTAGGTACCCGGCCCAGTCGGCGGTGCCATCGCGCGACGAACTTCGCTCCTGCGCCCTGGGCAGTCTGTCGATGCATTCAATCGGGCAAAATCTCGTCGAGAATCGCGAACACCCATCCGGTCAGCTTGCGGACCTTCGCCTGGGCCGCGCCCGCGTGGAGAGCGCCGCTGCCTACCGAATAGGTCTGCCGCCCGATTTGGGCAACGAGCTCGTCGATCAACTGGTCGACGCCTTTGGCTTGGTCCTTGCTTCCGCCCCGCTGCTGCACTGCAAAGCGGATTCTCTCCGCCTGGCTCCGGTTCCGCTTGCCGCCCTGCTCGATGCCTTTAAACCATGGCTGCTGCCGTACCACTTCATCAGGCGCCATGAGTTGGCTCGCGGCTCGCATGACCTCTCGCATCTCTCCAGCCGGTCCGACATAGCTGAGCCGGGTGTGGTCATTGAGGTCCTTCAAGACCTGCTCAAGCGAATTCGCCAGCGACTCGGACTGACGCCGCAACCGGGCGAGGATGTCGACGTCACGTGCCGATAGCGGTCCCCTCGCCGGGACGACCACGTCAACCTTCCGCGGGGCATGCCGTACTTGGACTTGGAACTCACGGAGTCGGCGAAGCAGGTCTGGATCCGGGCTGTCACTGCGCGGTGATGGCGGCATCGTCAGCCTGCCTGTCGCCGGTTAGGACGTAGCGACGCATGTTCCGGAAGATCTCCTCGATCGTTTCGGACGAGGCGTCGGCTGCGATGTGGATCTCGATGTTGATGTGGATGCCGGCACCGACCGACACCACGGGTGCTGGCGGCGCGAGATTAACGCTAGGCAGCGGTGGGCCTTCGGCTAGCTTCTCGCGCTGGGCAGCAGCCATATCGTCTCCGGCGACCGGCGAGACTGATGCCGCAAGGTCGACGTAACGCTTTCCATTCCATTCCCGGATGAACCCGACGGCGCTCGCTCCATCCACAATCAGTTCAAGGACGCCGTCGAGGCGTTCTGTTGGCACGCCCTTCTCCATCAATACGTTCTTGGCGATGGCGTCCGATGGCAGGGCCGCAGCGTCATAGGTGCGGAGGAAATCCCCGATGACCTTGGGCCGCAGCAGCGCCTCTCGCATAGCCGCCACGTCGTCACCCTCAGCCGTTGGGCGAACGATCCTGGTTCCAAGGGGCGTGAGTCCGATCTCGGGCGCCTGCGCTGCGCCGGTGGTGAGACCGTAGGCGACCGCCGCACCCGTGATCATCCTGAATGGGCCGGACGTCGGGCTCATGCTCATCGCGCCGGCCACGTTCAGGGGTCGCGTCGGCTTGAACGCGTAGTTCTCGGCAATGGCCTTGGGTACGCGGAGGGCCTGATCGAGCGAATAGGCAGGGACGTCCTCTTGCGACAGGCGCTGACGGGGCTTCTTAACCGCGGGTGAAGTCGGCGCTGGATCGGGAGCGGTCGTCGGCGGCCGACGCTGTCGTTCAGCCATAGTGTGGATCCGTTCTATGCGTTACTCGCGTGCGAAGACAGCTGGCTGCCCAGAAGAGTCAAGCTAGCTCGCACTCGTGATGACTGTTGACTAGCTTAGTCTGCCGTGGCGAGTAAGAAAGCGCTTCGGTCGCCGGAGAAAGTCGCGGTTTGGTCGGTCAGGTCCGGATCCATCATTTGTCTGGCAAGCGGAGATGGAGACCCTTCATGCCGACCCTCGTCGCGTAGCCACGTGCTTGTCATGGTCAGACGGCTCTAGTAAGATCTTAGGCATGATTTTGCTAGGAGGCGTGTGAGTGACTACTGCGGTGTTTCAGGCGAGCGACCTTGCCGGAGCCCGGCGCCGGGAGTTCCTCGGGGCGGCCCGGAAAGGTGGCGCGCTGCTTCGCGATACGGACGGGTTCGCTTTGACGATGGTGCCCCTGTCGCAATTGGAGGCGGTCACGGAGGTCGCCCGGACCGCTGTGGCGGCGCTGCTGGCGGCCGCGGCGCTGAGCCGCGGCCAAGTGCGTCCTGCGGAATTGGGCCAGTTCGCGTGGCTGACGGTATTCGACGACGACGACCGGGCAGAGTTCTTCAGCGAACTTCGCGATGCCCTGGCGGTGGCCGAGGCCACCCGCGACGCCGCCCCAGTGGAAACCTGCCTCAGGGAATGGCGCACTACCGCGCGGGCGCTGTCAGATCCGCTGGCGCGGGAGATCCTGACTGGGCCAGGGGACGATGACTATGGCGAAGTCACCCGCCCGGAAGGGTAATCCGGCTCCTGGGGGGTACCGCCCGCACGTGGCCGCCCGCCGCCCCGGAGCACGGCCACCGGTCAAGCCGGCGTTCCGGGTGCTTGTGCACCACAAGTACCTGCCGATCTGGAACGAGCTGGCAGATCGGGTCGGCTTGGCCAACGCCCAGCAGTTTTGGGACCACGTTGCGATGACGCCAGGCCAGCCGCCCAGAGTCGGCACTTCCACCGTGATGAAAGGCAAGCACAACGCCCCGAAGTGGCCGGGCTACTCCAAGACCATTCACTACGAGATCACCGGGGCCGGGCGAATCGACTACCAGTTCAACCCATCCGCCAGTGACGGCGCACGGGGTGACTCGCATGGGGTTGTCAAGATCATGTCCATCGACCTCGGGAGTCACTGACTTCGCATCGGGACAGTCCGGCATCGGGTTCCGTCTGCACGAATGAGGTGCACACAAGGTGCACCGGAGGTGCGTTACTGGATCACGAAAAGACGTTCAGAGACGGTGTCCCCCCGACTACCCGGATCGTGATCTCTGGGCCGTCCGCAAGCCAGCCTGGGTTCGGGTGCTGACACGTTAGGCCCACCAAATTGGTCAATGCGCGAACTACCGGCTCTGCCTTGTCATGCACGCCCCACGATCCGTGGTGGTCGTGGAGAACACTTGACGACCAAGAGGCTTCGCTATGAGCGGATATAGGCTGGCTTTGGACACCGCTGCCGACTAGGACGGCTGGCTGGAGGGCGTTTGAGCTGGCCTACCGCTTCGGCGAGCGGGGGGGTGACCGGCACCGGCACCATCCGGACCGGGCCGCCGCCAAGCGCGGCCGCCAGGAACCGGGTGGAGTGCACCGGGGCGGCGGCGGCGTTCAGCGCGATGACCGTGCCGTCGGGTGGCTGGCCGGCGCCAGCAGGCCGGCGACCGGGTAGCGCAGGATAGCGGCCGCGTGCTCGGCGTACTCGCCGATCGTCTGCACGAACACGCCGCGCTGCCCAGAGCTGCCGCCGGTGGCCAGGCACACGTAGTCGCCGGCCAGCAGGGCAGGCTCGGCCCCGGTCGCTTGCAGGTGCTTTTCCACCTGGCTGCGGGTGAGCCGCCGGTCGGTGACCACCTCGTTGAAGCTGGTCATCATCTGCGCCTTGGTCATAACCGGCAGCCGGGCCAGGTCGGCCAGCCCGAACCGGGCCGGGTCCAGGCCTGCCAGGCGGCGGGCATGGAACGGGGAGCGCTCGATCGCCCGGGCCAGCAGTATCCGCAGGCGATCGGTCTGGTGGCTGGCGAGCTGGCCCGCGTCCCAGCCCAGCCGCGGCAGCTGGGCCGCGAGGCGGGGGCCGAATTCGGACTCGATCCGGGCCTGGAGGCCAGCCAGGCCTGATTCGGTGGTCACGGTCATGTCGTCCTCTCTGCAGCAGTTGAGTCAAGCTGGGCCGGCCGGGCCTGGCACCCCATCGGCTGCGAGCAAGCGGCGCAGCGCCTGGGCCCGGATCGCATCAGGCAGCGCGGCCGGGTTCGCCGCGTGTTCCAGCTGCGCCCCAGAGCTGAGCGCCAGCATCAGCTCGGCCAGCTGTCCGGTGGGCAGCGGCGGGACCTGGCCCGCGCGATGGTAAATGCCGCCCAGGACCCCCGTCATCCGCTCGACCGTCCGCTGATGCGCTGCGGCGTAACGGTTGTTCAGGTGCTGGTCACGGGCGGCGTGCACCCGACTATGCGCGGTCCTGGCCGGTCGGAAGATGGATGCCCTTGCGGCGCCGACGGCGAGGCCCAACATTGACGCGGTTGAAGCGGTGTTGCTCGGCAACTGTCGGGTGCGTGCTGTGAACCTTGCGCTGGAGGCCGATGAGGATGTCTGCAACGCAGCGCGTGAGTTCCTTCGGCATTACCGGGACAGCGAGGACGCTGGCCAAAAACCATAGGTCAGAGGCGTGCCGAACGTCCCGACTAGGAGTGGACCTTCGCGCCTGCCCTCGTGCTGTCTGCGACGCAGTGTGGACAGTGAGGGGGTCAAGGCAATGCTTCCTGATACGTTCCACGATGACACTGGCCTGGACAGCCCTGCGCGCGACAGGTCGGCAAGCATCCGGCGCTGGGCGTGGGTGTGCATCGCCGCCCAGGTGCTCTTCGTCGCAAGCTGGCTCGTTGCCGCTTCCTGGCAGGGGCCGAGGTACAGCATCCTTGCGCACTCCATCAGCGACATGTACGCCGTCACCGCGCCGCACGGGATCTTCCTGGTGATCGTGCTGACGATCTGCGGCGCTGCGACGATGTGGTTCGCGCTCCGTTCCGTCTGGCCCGTGCTGCGCCCGGGTGGCTGGACCGCAACGGTGGGCTGCGCCCTGCTTGCCCTGTCTATCCTCGGTCTCGGTGACCTCCTGACTCCCTTCGAACGGCTAGCCTGCCGGGCTGCCGATCCGGGTTGCACCACTGCCAGGGCGATCTCAAACTCTGGCGGGAAGCTGGATGACGCTCTCAGTTCAATCGGTCTGCTGCTGCTGGTGCTGGCGGGCTTCTTCCTCGCCGCCGCCATGCGGCGCATACCCGGCTGGCGGGCATGGGCTTGGCCAGCCCGTTGGACGGCGGTCCTGATCTTTGCGCTGACCATTGCCGATGCCGTGGGTTCCGGGCTGAGTGGCCTGATCGAGCGTCTGCTCGCCGCTGCCGCTGCCGCTGGGGTGGCGGCACTCGCCATCGGCATCCTGCGACTGGACAACGGCTCTTTCAGCAGTCCAGAAGGCTAACCACAGTGCTGTAGTTGTCTTTCTCGCCGCGTTCGAGCGAGCAGGGCTTACGGGACGCCCGGTTCGCTGGCGAGACGCTGACGGGACCATGGGCAGCACGCATGCTTTGCGCGGGATCCGTGCCTCAGCGTCGGCTCGGGCGCGATGTCCGGTCTCCGCGGCCGCGGCCGCCCCGCTGACCGACGGGCGGCACGGGCGGTCAGTAACGGTCCGCTGCAACTTCGTGCTATCGCGTTGCGGCGCCCACCAACAGCTCGCACGGCCCGACAAAGCCATCCGCGCGGTCGAACTCGGCGAGCGCCTCTCCTATCTCTTGCCAGGCCGCTTCGCGACCGGCCTCGTCGAGGCCTGCCAGCATTTGGTGCAGTGCGCCGTAGGACTCCTGTTGCAGCCGTAGGCACTCGGCAGCCGAGGTCATGCGTAGCGGTGAGGCTACGGACTGGACGCTGACGTCGCTAAAGCCCGCCTGCTCGAACGCGGCTGCGAGGACTCCGTCGCTGCCCAGGCTGAACGGTCCCGGCTGACCTGGTAGGGGTGGTGCCAGCCCAGCCCGGCGACGGATGATCCCGACCGCCACCGAGAAGAACCGGCCGTTCTCCGGCGTTGACCATACGACCGCGGCTAGTCGCCCGCCGGGGCGCAGAACGCGTCGCATCTCGGCCAACGCGCCCAGCTGGTCAGGGAAGTAGATGATCCCGAGGCGAGAGATCACCGCATCGACCGACTCGTCGTCAATGGCGGCGAGACTCTCGCCGTCCAATTCTCGAGTCTCGACGTTCTCCAGGCCGGCGCTATGGGCGGCGGCAGCGGCGTACTCGAGGATCGCAGGCGACAGGTCGGTCGCCAGCACATGCCCGGCGGGCCCAACGCGGCGCGCCGCGGCCAGCGTCTGACCCCCCGCGCCGGCCGCCACGTCGAGCACGCGCGCGCCGGCTCGAACGCCGGCACCGTCGAGCATCGCTTCAGTGGCCGGCCCGAGCCAGTCCTCCAGCGTCGGACCCCAACGGTCCCATGCTTCGGCCGCCTCCTGCCACTGCTCCCGCGTCGTCGCCTTGAACTTGGCCGGATCAAACGTTGGTGTTCCCACGGTTATCTCCCTCGAGTCGCCCTCAGCATTGCGCGGCGGTCCGTTCGCTCGGCGCGCGACCGTCAGCGCGTCGGCCGCGCCCTGGCGTAGCTGTGGCGCTACCCGGCTGGCCACCTCCCACGGACCTGATTATGATCTCAGCCCCCGCAACCACCAGACGGAAACGCCGGTTCGGGTGCTGACACGTCAGGCCCACTCCATCACTGCTGGCGGCGCGACCTGAGCGAGCTCAGGAAGTCGGCCGCCCTCGACACGACGGGTCCGACGATGCGGTTAGCCTGCTCGGCGGCTCGAACGACCTGCCGGAGTGGCTCTGGCGCAGCGTCAAACGGTCCTGCCTCCGCCGCCGCCCGTGCGCCGGGCGCCGCCGAGACGCGGAATTCTGCCGCGTCCGTCGGGGCTAGGACGCGAACGTCGCGAAGCTGCCGGCGCTCGGTCGGTTCGCCGGCTGCGTAGCACGTCAGCCGCGTGATGACGCCGAGCTCGGTGTCGATGACGGCGACGGCCGAGTCGTAGGCCAGTGCCGGGCCGGTCAGGGTCACGCCAGGGATGCG
>Ga0187783_10004507_pt1 | contig 10321 bp, 11 predicted proteins | sample 1015_SJ02_MP02_2_FD_132471 | JGI IMG/M metagenome (GOLD analysis project Ga0187783, IMG submission 132471) | Tropical peat soil microbial communities from peatlands in Department of Meta, Colombia - 1015_SJ02_MP02_20_MG | ecosystem: Environmental > Terrestrial > Soil > Wetlands > Peat | place...
AGTAGAGCTTGTAGGTGACCGTGCCGCTGGCTGTGGCGGTGTTTTCGCCGCTCAGCGTCGAGCTATCGGTCACCGCCGCGCCTTCTTTGACGGTGATCGTTCCACCGCTCTGCCCTTCGCCGGAGAGGGCCGTGGTCAGTCTCGTGGGCTTCTTGGTGACGACGGCGGGCGTGATCGCGATCCCGTCCGGGAGTTCGCCCACTTTGATTTCCGCGCCGGGTTCGTTGGTCGCCAGTTCGATCGGGGTCACCGATTCGGTGGCGTGGTTGGTCACGTAGGCGGTCTTCCCGTCCGGGGTGATCGCGATCCCGGCCGGCTCGCTCACGTTGATTCCGGCGCCAGGCGTGTTGGTCGCCAGTTCGATCGGGGTCACCGAGGCGCCGGCGTAGTTGCCCACGTAGGCGGTCTTTCCGTCCGGCGTGATCGCGATCGCGCCCGGCTCGAGGCCCACGTTGATTTCAGCGCCAGGCGTGCTCGTCGCCAGTTCGATCGGTGTCACCGAGCCGCTGACAATATTGGTCACGTAGGCGGTCTTGCCGTCCGGGGTGATCGCGATCGCTGTCGGGTTGACGCCCACGTTGATTTCAGCGCCAGGCGTGTTCGTCGCCAGTTCGATCGGGGTCACCGAGTCGCTGCTCTCGTTGGTCACGTAGGCGGTCTTTCCGTCCGGGGTGATCGCGATTCCGTCCGGGGTGGAGCCCACTTTGATTTCCGTGCTGGGTTTGTTCGTCGCCAGTTCGATCGGGGTCACCGAGTCGCTGCCCGCGTTGGTCACGTAGGCGGTCTTTCCGTCAGGCGTGATCGCGATCGCCTCCGGCCCGCTCCCCACTTTGATTTCCGCGCCGGGTTCGCTCGTCGCCACTTCGATCGGGGTCACCGATTCGCTGCCCGCGTTGGCCACGTAGGCGGTCTTTCCGTCAGGCGTGATCGCGATCGCCTCCGGCCCGCTCCCCACTTTGATTTCCGCGCCGGGTTCGTTAGTCGCCAGTTCGATCGGGGTCACCGAGTCGCTGCCCGCGTTGGCCACGTAGGCTCTACCCTGGAAGCCGCCGCCGTCGCGGCGGTGCCCCCCAGCGCCGTCAGTGAGCTGGCGGCGAGCAGCAGAGCCGCCATCAGCGCGAGGCGCATGCGACCGAGCGGAGCAACCCACCTCATCCTCGTTGCTCGGCGGTCTGAGAGCGCCCGCCCGAACCCGACCGAGCCGGTCGCGACGCGAGCTTCCACCGCGCCGTCACCCCCGCACCGATCGCCCCAACCAGAAAATCCGTTGCGCAGTCGCATCAGGGCTCCCTCCCCTTTGTAGTAAGGCCCAAGCTTCGCCCGAGAGGCCCAAGCCTCGTCCCAGCCGGTGCACCTACAGCCGGAAAGCTACCAGAACCTCGCCAAACGCGGTCAAAGGCAACCAGCATGGCGTTGAGGGTGTGGCGATGTATCTTCGGGCCGGAGTGTCGAGAGGCGTCGTGAGAGTGCTCCTGCCGTGGAAAAGCGAGCGTCACGCCAGTCGAGCTGGTCGCAGCCCCTTTGGACGAGGAGCAGTCGCGGCTGCGTCGTTAGCCTGCGCGACCGCTTCCGTGTGCAAGGAGTCGTCTCGCGCCGATCCGCAGCCCGGCCCGCGCAACTCGACGAAACTCGGGTGTCTCATCGGCTGGCGACTCGGCGACTGCCCTCGGCGCCAAAAGCGTGCGACCGCGGCCCCGCCCCCCTCTTTCGCGTACGTTCGTCAGAGGCCCAGCCTGCGGCGACCAAGCGGTGATCGCCCAGGCACTTATCGCAGAAAGTGCCCGAAACCACGATAATCGCCGACAATCCACGGGCATCCGCGCCGATCTTCGCGCCAACGCCGGTAACCAGAAGTCCCTGCAAGTCGCCAACTTTCAGCGATGAAATCGCGCGGGGGAGCGTTTGCAAGCAGGAGGTCACCGGTTCGATCCCGGTTGGCTCCACTAAAGGCGCCCATTTGCAGGGTGTTCGTGATTCGGCATCTCGAGGTTCATTTCCTGTCCCTGCACGAATGGGGTCAGTCAATCGCCCGTACGCGGCCCTTAGCCCTTTGGCAGGTGCAGCCCGGCGATCCTGTTGATCATGCTAACCAGAGCCGGTTCTTCACTCAATTCGAGCGAGGGATGTCCTGGCACCGAAATGATCGGTAGGAAGCTCTCGCCGCAGGCGTAGGGTTGGCCTTCGAGCGTCGCAAGCGCAGACGCGCCTGCTTGTTCAGCGAACATGAGCGTGAAGGTTCCCGAGGTTTCTCCCGGCTTCTCAGATGGGCAGCTGAACACTGCGCCTTGGTCTTCGAAGATCGGTATCGCGTTGACGAGCGCAATGAGCTCTTGCACGAGCGAGGGATTGGAGATGACCGTGGGGCTTGGGCCAACGTGGCGGGAGGTCGGGAACGTGTTGGTGATCGTGATCACATGCACATCAGCGCCTAGGAGCGTAAAGCTCGGCCGCACTCCCTCCCACACCGCGCCGCCTTCCAAGCGGATCACGAATCGGCCGTGCGTCGCCTTCGCGATGAACACAGTCAGCGCCTGCCGACGTAGCACGTCGTTGACCGGGGGGACCGTGAATTCCTGGCTCCAGAGTTCGGGTTTGTCGTGGCGCTCGATTTCCGTGCTCGTGTTCGGGCCGATCGGGCCCGACGGCGCAGGCGATGTGCCCGAGCTTGATTCCCCGTGTGCCGTGGCGTCTCGGGGCAGGTGAGAGCGGACGTAGGTCAGGATCGTTCGCGGTGTCGCCCTGGTGACCCAGATCGTCGAGCGCGACTGGAGCTTCGCCCGTTCTTCGCGACTCAGGTTGTCGTCTTCGGTCGCGGTCGAGCCGATCAACCGCCGCTCGCGGGGCGGGACACTCGCAAGACGAGTCCAGCTACGCGCGGGCTTGATCAGCTGCAGCATCGATTCGGCTGCCTTGAGAGCAATCCCGGCGCGCACGCTAGCCGGCGGTGTCGGCGTTTCCGCGGCGGTGAGCGCGACGGTCCCTCCGCCGGCTATGACCACCACGGTGGCGAGCACCGCGACTGCCGTGACTGCCCGCATGCGATTGATGGTTGCAGAGGTCTCCTGGTCAGACGCCGCGCGCCGGGATTTACAGCAGGAGAGGTCACCGGTTCGATCCCGGTGGCCCCGCTGGGTGCGGCTCGGACGACCTCTTGGGTGCGCGATCCAGGCGCTCGGGATGCGGAATCGGCGTTGAAACATGCCCATTTGCAGGCGATTTGCGAACCCAGCTCTGCACCTACATTTGAGCGGATGCACGCCGATCGTTGGCGATTATCGTCGTTTCAGGCACTCTTGGCGATTAGTGCTTGAACCGCTGGCGCTAGATGCTTTCGCCCGCCTCGATGGTGCTCTTCGTCGCATCCTGCTCGACGGTCGCCGCCCAGCTGCCCAGGAGGTTGAGGGCCTCCTCAGACTTCGTGCCGGGTTCGGCGGTGTAGGCGAACATCGTTAGCCCGCTGTCGGCTGAGAGCTCCATCGCCTCGTAGGTGAGCTCGAGCTCGCCGACGACAGGGTGGTGCAGGCGCTTGGTGCCGGTGTCGTGGAAGCGGACGTTGTGCGCTGCCCACTTGGTGCGGAAGCTCTCGCTTTGGGTGGACAGCTGGCCGATCAGATTGGATAGGTCACGGTCGTGGGGGTCGCGACCTGCCTCCGAGCGCAGAATCGCGACGACCTCGTTGGCCACGTGGTCCCAGTCCTCGTAGAAACCCTCTGAGCGGGGGTCGAGGAACACGAAGCGGGCTGTGTTCGCGGGGCGGCCCGGCGAGAGATATGTCGAGTAGAGGGCGTAGCCGAGCTGGTTGGCAGCGAGGATGTCCAGGCGCCCGTTGCGGACGAACGCGGGCGCGCCTGTCATCGCGTCGAGGATGCGTTGCACGCCGGGACGGATCCGCTGCTTCGCTGGCTTGCGTCGCTGGCCGGCGGCGGGGCCGAGCGCGCGGGCGAGGTCGAACAGGTGCTGGCGCTCTGCCTCGTCGAGGCGCAGCGCCCGGCCAGAGCCTCGAGCACGCCGTCGGAGACGCCGCCTGCGTTCCCGCGCTCGAGGCGCGTGTAGTAGTCGACACTTACGCCCGCGAGCAACGCGACCTCCTCGCGGCGCAGTCCCGGCACGCGGCGGTTCTCGCCGTAGACGGACAGGCCGACCTGATCTGGGGTGATCCTCGCGCGGCGGGAGGCCAGGAACTCGCGGATCTCGCTCTTGGCGTCCATGGACCGCAGGCTATCCCGATCAGGACCATCCTGGGAGGCCCTATCAGTACCTGGATCAACAGGGACTCCCACTCCTGAGCGTTCGGTGCTTTCTTTGGGTAGCGACGATCCCGATCCCAGTGAAACCAATGACGATCCAGGAGGCGTAGCCGTGCGCGCAGCCATCTTCAACGGACCCCGCTCGATCACCGTCGGCGAGCGACCCGACGCAGCGATCCGCGAGCCCACCGACGCCGTCGTCCGCGTCGTGCTCGCGTGCGTCTGCGGCTCGGACCTGTGGTTCTACCGCGGCGAGACCCCGTTTGCGCCCGGCCCGATCGGCCACGAGTTCATCGGCGTCGTCGAGGACATCGGGACTGATGTCCACAACGTCAAGAGGGGTGATTTTGTGATCTCGCCATTCGCCTTCAGCGACGGCACCTGCCCGCATTGCCGCCACGGCATCACAACTGCCTGCGTCCATGGCGGGTTCTTCCCCAACGGAAACGGCGACGGCGGCCAGGGCGAGGCCGTTCGGGTCCCGCTCGCGGACGGCACGCTCGTGGCGGTCCCCGGCTCGGGGTACTCCGAGGAGACGATGGCGTCGCTGCTGGCGCTCTCCGACGTGATGGGCACGGGCGAGCACGCAGCGGTATGCGCGCGTGTGAAGACCGGCGCCACGGTCGCCGTCGTCGGCGACGGCGCCGTCGGCCTATGCGGCGTGCTCGCAGCCAAGCGCAAGGGCGCGCAGCGGATCATCGCGCTCAGCGGCCACCCCGACCGTCAACGCCTCGCTCGCGAGTTCGGCGCCACCGACGTCGTCGCGTCCCGCGGCGAGGACGCCATCGCTGCGGTGCTCGAGCTAACAGACGGGGTCGGCGTCGACGCCGCGCTCGAGTGCGTCGGCACCGGCCAGGCGATGGACACCGCGCTCGGCGTCGCCCGGCCTGGGTCGACGGTCGGGTACGTCGGCGTCCCGCACGGCGTAGAGCTGCCGGTCACGGAGATGTTCTATGCCAACAAGGGCGTCCAGGGTGGGCCCGCACCAGCACGCACCTACCTCCCGGAACTGCTCGAGGACGTGCTCGCGGAGCACATCGACCCCGGCCGGGTCTTCGACTTTACGACCGACCTGGACGGCGTCGCGGAGGCATACGCCGCGATGGATGAACGCCGGGCGATCAAGTCGCTCGTGCGCGTGGGGACGCTCTGATGGTTACCTGGACGCAGGATGAGCTGCAGCGAATCAACGACAGCGACGAGCTGCAGATCGCAGCGGTACGAGCCGACGGAACGGTGCGCGGCCCGCGGCCGATCTGGGTGGTCCCATCGGCGACGACCTCTACGTGCGCGCCGCCTACGGCAGCGCCAGCGGCTGGCACCGCGCGGCGCGCGCCTCCGGTCGCGCCCGGATCTCGGCCGGAGCGCGTCGAGAAGGACGTTGCCGTCGAAGATGCCGACGAGGGCCTCTTTGACCAGGTTGACGCCGCCTACCGCTCCAAGTACGGAGAGCGCTACGCGAGCATCGTCGCTGACATCACCGACGCAGAGCACCGCGCAAGCACGTTGAAACTCATTCCGGCAGGGGACGAGCCGTGAAGGCAGCGAGAGGCAGAGCTGCCCGTGAACTCCCGACCGAGAGGAGAACGAGATGGACCAACGCTTTCTAGGACAAACCGGCGTATCGGTGAGCTCGCTGTGCCTCGGAGCGATGATGTTCGGCACCTGGGGCAACACCGACCACGACGACTCGATCCGCATCATCCACGCTGGCCTCGACGCGGGCATCAACTTTATCGACACTGCCGACGTCTACTCGCAGGGTGAGTCCGAGCAGATCGTCGGCAAGGCGCTCGCCGGTGGTAGGCGCGAGAGCGTGGTGCTCGCGACAAAGGTCGGGTTTCCGATGGGAGACGACCTCAGCCACAGAGGCGCCTCGCGGCGGCGGATCATGCGCGGCGTCGAGGACTCGCTGCGGCGGCTGAACACCGACTGGATCGACCTCTACCAGATCCACCGCCCCGACCCGAACACGGACATCGACGAGACGCTCGGCGCGCTCTCGGACCTCGTTCACCAGGGCAAGATCCGCTACTTCGGGCACTCGACGTTCCCCGCATCGGAGATCGTCGAGGCGCAGTGGACCTCCGAGCGCCGCGGCCGCGAGCGCTTCCGCTGCGAACAGCCGCCGTACTCGATCCTCACCCGCGCGATTGAACACGACGTCCTGCCCACCTGCCAGCGCCACGGGATGGGTGTCATCACCTACAGCCCGCTCGCGGGCGGCTGGCTCTCGGGCCGCTACCGCAAGGAGGCCGAGATCACGGGCCCGAAGTCCTCGGCGCGCCCCGCCACGCGTTTTGACATGTCCGACCCCGCCAACCAGCGCAAGCTCGATGCGGTCGAGCAGCTCACCCAGCTCGCCGAGGAGGTCGGCGTCAGCCTGATCGAGCTGGCGATCGCCTTCGTGCTCCGCCACCCTGCGGTCACCGCGGCGATCATCGGGCCGCGCACGACGGAGCACCTGCAGTCCCAGCTCGCCGCCGCCGACGTGGCCCTCTCCGACGAGGTGCTCGATCGCATCGACGAGATCAATCCGCCGGGCGTGACGATCAACCCGGCCGACAACGGGTGGACCCAGCCATCGCTCGAGCCCGCCCGACGACGCCGTTAGGAGCAAGCATGCAGATCACCAGAAGCAGCATCGAGACGGGCAAGGGGCCAGGCGACTGGTTCACGGGCGACGTGTACATCGACACCGTCGCCGAGCCGGCAGAGCCCTACCGCATCGCCGCCGCCAACGTGCACTTCACGCCCGGCGCCCGGACCGCGTGGCACACGCATCCGGTCGGACAGACCGTCTACGTCACCGAGGGCGTCGGGCGCTGCCAGCGGCGCGGCGGCCCAGTCGAGGAGATCCGGCCGGGAGACCGCGTCTTCTTCGAGCCCGGTGAGGAGCACTGGCACGGCGCCGCAGCGGACCGCTTCATGGTGCACGTCGCGATGCAGCAGCTCGACGACGGGGGGAACGTCGTCACCTGGGGTGAGCACGTCACGGACGAGGAGTACCAGACAGCACCGGCCACATCGAAGCGAGGAGGCGAATCATGAGCGAGGTCATCGTCGTCATCGGGTCCGGCTTGATTGGCCAGGCGATCGCCAGGCGGGTCGGTTCGGGTAAGCACGTCGTGCTCTCCGACCTGCGACAAGACAACGCCGGCGCGGCGGCCTCGGTGATGGGCGACGCCGGCTTCGAGGTGAGCACGGCGACCGTCGACGTGTCCTCGCGCGAGTCGATCCAGGCGCTCGTCGAGACGGCCACCGCGCTCGGCGACATCACCGGTCTCATCCACGCGGCAGGAGTCTCGCCTAGCCAGGCGCCGCCGGAGGCGATCCTCCACGTCGACCTCTACGGAACCGCGGTGCTGCTCGAGGAATTCGGCAACGTCATCGCACCTGGCGGCGCCGGCGTGGTGATCGCGTCGCAGTCCGGGCACCGTCTGGGTGCGCTGACCGCTGAGGAGGACGCCGCGCTCGCGACGACTCCAGCCGACGAGCTCCTAGCGCTGCCGATGCTTCAACTTGATCAGGTAACAGATTCCCTGTACGCGTACCAGCTCGCCAAGCGTGCGAACGCGCTGCGCGTGATGGCCGAGGCCGTGCGCTGGGGCAAGCGCGGTGCGCGGATCAACACGATCAGCCCCGGCATCATCATCACCCCGCTCGCGAAGGACGAGCTGACCGGCCCCCGGGGTGAGGGATACCGGCGCATGATCGAGCTCTCCCCGGCCGGGCGCGCCGGCACTCCGGACGAGGTCGGGACCATCGGCGCCCTGCTCATGGGTCCGGACGGCGCCTTTATCACCGGCAGCGACTTCCTCATGGACGGTGGTGTCACAGCGTCTTACTTCTACGGCGAGCTCGCCCCTGCGTGACCAGCCCAGGGCCGCCTTCGCAGCCCTCCGAGGCTCTCGTCTGGCTCGACGGTTCGGATTTCGGGCACTGAGTTCATCGCAGTCGGCTCTGACCGCCCCGAGGGCGGCAACGGGCAGATGGCCGAGGCCGCGTGGGCGCAGGAGGTCGGCGGCGGGTAGGAGCGCGCCACGGACGCGGAGTGCGTTCCACGCACCAGGCAAGTCGGGGACACGCCGCCAAGAAAGCATATGAGCACCTAAGTCGTTCCAGGTTGCGTACGCCCGGCTCCGCTCTGGATTTAGGCACCGTCTTCGATCCAGTGCCTAAATCCCCCGAAATCGATCCCTATCCGGGCCCATCGGGTCACTGCTCGGGTGGCGCGTTTTCCCTGGATTCACCCCGCTTTCTGGCCTCCCGCAAGGCGTCGGCAAATGAGTTTTGCAAGCAGGAGGTCGCCGGTTCGATCCCGGTTGGCTCCATTCGACGAAGCCCCTGCACAAAGGCAGGTTTTTTGGGGCGATGGTGGCCGGGGAACGCTGGTGGTCGGCGGTGATCTGGGGGCCCGCGCTAGATCTGCACCCCGATCGCATCACGCACACCCCCTGGCCGACCTGCCGAGTGCGACCGAGCGTTAGGAAGCGCGCCCGGTCGTGCCATAGGAGGTGCGGAGCGCTACGGTGTTTGTTCCAGGGACGTCGGGACGATTCGATGAAGATAGACAGAGGATGGGTTGCGCTCGTGCTTACGGTCGGCGGGATAGCCGCGTCCACGCCGGCCGAGGCCGCGGCGGACGCCCCCGCCCCTCAGGTGCGAGCGGTCTATCGCAAGGTGCTCACTGCCGAGTACTTCGGACCGGCGAGCGCGGTGAGTTCCAGTCTCACCGCCACGGGGATGCGCTCCTTCACTGCCGGCCGCGAAACCTGCACACGAGCGTTTGATGAGCAGCAGCACCTGCTCAAGCACAAGACTCCCGGCGACGACGACTCCGGCTACAGCGCGAGCGGCTGGCGGCAACTCGTGAGCAGCGGCGCACCTGACGGTACGATCAAGGGATCGAAAGCGACCGCGACCGCGCAGTACGGGCTCGGCGCGGCGCAGCTCGTGAGGGTCGACGGGCATTGGCTATTTTACCGCTGTCCGTCCGTCCAGTCATGAGCCTGGGCCTGTGGCCCGGCGCGTTGGGGCCGGTGAGCTCTTCGCACCCGCCGTCGGACTGCGCGCTGACAGGAAGCTGCGTCGCACCCCTCTCCGAAATACTCATAATCGTCTCGCTGATCTTGATAATGGGGGTCTTGTGCGTGGCGATCGGGATCCACCTGCGCCGCCATCATCGTCGGCCAAAGCCTGTGACTGACGAGTGGTCGGCCCTAGCGGTAATGGACGAGCTCTGCCCTCATGGCTGGCAGGCTCAGATCACCCTCTACGGGTGGGATGCACCCGTGCCGGCCGACGCCCCTGCTTCGCGCGCACCGCTGTTCGAGCTGGAATGGAAGCAGTTCGACGAGGAGTCCGAGGTCGCCGTGGCGCGGCGGGTGTGGGCTCCGACCATCGGCACTGCGCTGCAGACGATGGTCGACGATCGACGAATGGACCATACCCTCGAGCAGATCGAGCAGGCGGCGGCAAGCGACGGAGACTCCTGGAGTTGATAGGGAGGTTGCGGACCGAACGTCGGAGCGCTGACTGGCACGACGGCGGCGGCACACGGTGCTCTCGGCGCGCGCTCCCGCTTTCGGCAGGCGAGCGAGCGCCTTGCCGCCAGTGGCCGCCGCTCGCGCAGTGGACGAAGCTCAGGTGTCTCGTCGGCGGGCGCCCGGGGGCCTGATTTCGGCGCAAAGCGGGCATCCGACAAGCCGGCGTTGGTCCACGGTCCGGCCTAAAGCTACCGAATGGAAGAGTTCAGGCACTTATTGTCAAAAGTGCCTGAAAAGGCGGTAATCGCCAATAATCCGCGTGCATCCGCACCGATCCCGGCGCAAAGGCCGGTAACCAGGGTCCCTGTAAATCATCAACTTTTCGCTCTGAATCGGGCGCGGGAGCGGGCGCTTTGCAAGCAGGAGGTCACCGGTTCGATCCCGGTTGGCTCCACTAAAGGCGTAAGCGTTCAGTTCCCGTTAGGGGACATAACCCCGGTGCGTCGAATCCCTATGCGTGGACCGCTCTGAGGCGGAGGCCATCTATGACGCGGGGCGCGAGGTCGTCGTCGAGGTGCTGCTGCG
>Ga0187783_10004508_pt1 | contig 10319 bp, 10 predicted proteins | sample 1015_SJ02_MP02_2_FD_132471 | JGI IMG/M metagenome (GOLD analysis project Ga0187783, IMG submission 132471) | Tropical peat soil microbial communities from peatlands in Department of Meta, Colombia - 1015_SJ02_MP02_20_MG | ecosystem: Environmental > Terrestrial > Soil > Wetlands > Peat | place...
AGGCTCAAAAGGGCCGGGCTGTTGGAGAGCCGCCGTGGCGCGCTCGTGCTGCTGGATACGGCTCATTTGGCGGATTTGCTCGAACAACCGAGCAGGTAATATAATACCTTAAACGAAGGACCGGATGGCGACCCGCCGTAAGCACGATACGCTCGGCCGCGGACGCGAATAACATTTCGGCGGCATTCCTGGTCGCGATCGGCCTTCATCAGAATTTTTGCCAAGCCAAAGAGCAACCTTGGCATGGGGCCTTGGCCGGACTACCCACCCACCCCTCCCCCCTCCGTCAGGCGAGACCGTCAAAGCTCGCGTTGGGCGATTAAACCCCAACCTTGATAGCGTCGCTTTTTTGTCCTGCATGTCCCGCGCGGACCGAGCACCAATATTTGAAATCCAGACAGGGACCTTGGCGCGCATCGCGGTTTGGCAATCGTGGATCAGTAATGGTCGTCCAACACACAAGGATCTACCAGGCGTTGAGGTGGTCCCACGGATCTGCTCGTTGGGTCAGAAGGTCGACCTCTCAGACATTACCAAACAGCAAGAATTGTCATCGGTGAATAGGGTGTTGGTTGGGTCTGAGGCAAGTCAACAGAGAGACTGATCTGGCCGATTACGGGAGATCCGCGAGCGGATTAATTTCAGCGGCTCCCGAGCCCAGACTGCCTCCATTGATGTGACGAAGCTGACAGGAATGGCTGCAGGACGCATAATTTAAGGGGACTGAATTACCGAGGCATCCCAAGTTTGGTTGGAGCAAAGATGCACGACGATTCAGCTAGCCCTTGCGCTGTGTGTTTTCTCACATCAGCCAGTCGCCGCACCAGCTAGGTTTCTGGCCGAAGCAGGGCGACCCCCCGCCTTGCTGAAACAAACCAGGAGACGAACATGACCAAGTTGAACGTAACCAGCGTCATTGCCGGTACAGTGACCGCCGCCGCGCTCACGATTGCGGTGTCCGGCAGCTCGCTCACGGCGGCGCTTTTGGGCGGTGGTATGGGCGACCACATCGGGCACACCAAAAGCACGAACGTAATCGAGACCAACAAAGTGACCCACCTCCGCTTCTACGATCACCGACGCTTCCGTTTCGTCCGGTTCGGTTACGTCAATGTCGACGCCTCGCCCGTCTGCTTCTAAAAGTGGACAGCTCTCGGCCGGGTGCGTATCTGCCCTGACTACGGGTACTGATCCGGTTCGAGTGCCTGACACGCGACCCGTTCCACCGCAGACGGGCCGCGTGTCCCGACAAGCAGTGCAATTTCGAAGCCAAGTACCTGCGGTACCATTTTGGCCAGTCGTCGGAGTTACACCTTAGCAGGCTCTTCGCTCGTCGCGTTCAATGGCGCCAACGGTCGACAGCGGTGGCGCAATCCGCCAGGCTAACGCTCAATTCTCCTCGATCTGGCTTCCGAGATGTGCCTCGGCGTCGCCTCGCTGGTCACATCGCTTGTGATAGTTCAGCCAATGTGGGCAGCCTGCCATTCGGGGTAAGCTTGTCAACAACGCCTGGCAGAACCTGTGACAGTTGCTTCGTCACCTCTTCCTCAGAGAGACCTGACCGCTGAGCAAGCGTCTTGATGATGTCGGGACCGAGCGCCGAACCGATCTGCCCGGGCGAAGCCGGTTGATTCTGGCCAGGGCCAATCCAGGAATTCACCACATTGCCGAGTCCACCTTTCTGCAATTGCTGCAGAAGACCGCCTAACCCGCTCAGCAGGCCCCCCGCACCTTGGTCGGACGAAGGTTGCGCACCCGTGCTCGTCGAACGGCTGGAACCGCTTCCGCCAAACAAAGCGCCGGAAGCCAGCAAAGCGAGCAGAGCGAGCATTAGTGGCTTGCCTATGTTGCCACCCGGAGCAGATGAACGGATCGTATCTTCGAGGCTGGCCATTGTCATACTCCATTGTTCAGCCAACATTCTCAGATTTCATCAATGCGGCTAATCAGGCTCGACTCCGCCCGCTAACCGCGTTGTAGAGTAGCAGCACGACGATCGAGCCTATGATGGCCACCAACATGCTGTAGATGTTTAGACCGGTGACGCCCGACGCGCCCAGTTGATCAAACAGAAACCCGCCCACGAGTGCGCCGACAATTCCTAGCGCGATGTTGAGCCAGAATCCCTGTCCCTGCTTGTCGACGATCTTGCTACCGATGAAGCCCGCGATCAATCCGAGTATGATCCAGCTGATGATGCCCATGTGGCTTACTCCAAAAATTGCGAATGACGCGAAATCGCCCGGAGCAGCACGCAATTTTCGACAATTGATGTTGCTGGCGGCAAATCATTGCTACCGCGTACCGCGGGCAGCTCGCTCGCGCATAATTATCGTACGACCGATCACCCATCGCAAGCCGGCCCGCGATTATGACTGTCATAGCGGTTCCGCTGCCAACAACAGCTGGAACTGTTACCAAACTATCAAAAACAAAAGGAAAGCGCTCAGCGCCAATAGCTGCTGGTCCGCGCTAGGTCTTCACGATGGATTGCTTCAAACTTGTGGATCGGCCGATTATGTTAGAACTGGATACCGCTAGATTCGGTCAGTGTTGTTGTCGTACTTTCTGGAACTCGCGAATTTGTGATCGTCGTGAAAACGGCTCGCCATCGCTCCGCGCCTCACGGATTTCGCGCGCGGAAGACCTCCTTACACCTGCGTCAAGAGGAGTTCCGGTGATTAGCAGTATCGCTCCGCGCCGCCCAGGACAGTTGTCGCTGCTTCGTCATTATTCGATTCGCTCCCAAGTGGCCATAACGACAATCTCTTGACCATCTAACGTGCTCTTGAAAGGTGAGGTCGTGAAAGTCATTTGCTTTCCATCTATTTCGATCACCGACGCGGGTCTGTCAGTTCCAGTCCAGGACTGAACCCACGAAGTATCAATGTGCGCCATAAGCTTATTGCCGTCGATTTTATAGGTCCCCCCATATCCGTACATCGTCTTAAAGAGTTCGATGCGCTCCGCATCGGTCGGATCGGATCTCGCAGGCGCCTTGCGATCCTCTGCGGTCACGAATGTCACGAAATGCCCGCCTTTGGTATAGGCGACCATGCCTGCGGGATGCTGTCCGTACTGATTGGCAGTTTTGCCGGTGACGACTTCCTTGCGCGTAAAGCTCGTCATCTTCCAAACCCCGACGATTGAAGCAGTCAGATCCTGGGCCGAGGATGGCTCGCTCAAGGTCATAACCAGAGCGAACGTTACTGATGAGATGAATGCGTATTTCATCGCAGCCTCCCGATTTGAGCGACGTGGACCGGCGCCGCGATTATCGCGCGTCGGTCGAATGGCATTTCGGATATGCTCAAGCCCGACAAAAAAGCATATGTCGGTGGTGAGGGGATGCCCGCCGACGGCACCAGCACTGCCCGCTGGGCGCAACGAGATCTCGGCAATCCCGCTTTAATGGGCAGCTTCGCAAATTGTACCGCAATTTACCGTCTATGTGAACGCGCAGGGCCTGTTCCGATTGCGGCAGGGGCATCGCGGTAGGTGAATGGACAGGCCGACTTCGATGACGGACGCGCTTGGCAGCCATCCGGCCAAAGCAGCCCTCAGCCGCGGCTCTCAAGGGCGCAGCCGGTGATCTACCCCATTCGCCCGACATTTGTGCTTTTCAGGCGCCCGGCCCGCATCGATCTTATGGCGATATCGACGTTCTGTTTGTCCTTCAAGTACAGAAATCCGCGCCCTTCTTTGTGAGGCGTACCGCGCAAACAAAGCTTAAAACCCCGACTTTGGTGCGGTCTTTCACTGTTGGCATTCCAGTCTTTTGTCGTGAAGATTATTCCCCGCCGGAACAATGGGGGACCGGCAACCCTTTCGGCGCCGAAACCACGTACAAACAGAACCTGCTTCTGAACGGGAGTCGGGCTCCGGGAACAAAATCGCTCACCACGAATTGCAGTGTTTGGCTTGGAGTCTTCACTCCGAACCAGCGTCATCAGATGGTATTTGAGTAGCCTGCTGCCGTGGTCTCGAATGGATGGGGCGTTGCGACTCCATCGCGCTGCGGCGCGAGTAAATGATCTCCTGAAAGCACGCGAAGAATTATTGGCGGGCAGGCAATTGACACTATCCCGTCCGTGAGCCACCTTTGTTTTGGTGAGTGGATCGCAGGAACTTCATAATTCCTTTGCCCGGACGACGGGTCAGCAACTCGACGGCTGGACTTTTGGGAGTTTGATTCGCTCTAGCGCAACCAGCATCGGCAACCCAGGTAGTTAGGCGATGAGATTTTGGCTTCGCACCCTCCTCGGCGTAATCGTTGTCATCGGCATTGTTATAGCCGGCCTGCTATACGTGTATTGGGACCAAGCGGTTCCGATCGCGGCCTTGGCGATAAATTATGTTCGCTATATGTCGGCCCCAGCCGGGACCATTGAAACGGAAGTCGCTCGGACTGCAGCAACGCAGCCACCTGCCTCGACAACGGCTTCGGCATCGCCGCAGGGCGCGCCTGGAGCAATCTCCGGAGACTGGACGAGCTACAACAAGACGCTCACGTCTAACCGCTTCTCGCAGTTAAGTCAGATCAACCGGACAAACGCTGAGAAGCTCAAGGTCCTTTGCACCTATGATACCGGGCAATATACCGGCTTCACCTCCGGCCTGCTTGAGGTGAACGGCGCCCTCATTTTCGTGACAGAGTACGATATTTTTTCAGTCGATCCGTCGACATGCCACGAGAACTGGCGCACGCACGAGGATTACCAGCCAGCCACGCCACAGGGAGTCAATCGTGGCGCGGCGTATCTGGACGGCATGCTTTTTCGCGGCACGCAAGACGGCCGGGTACTCGCCTACGACTTCAAGACCGGCAAGCGGATCTGGGAAACGGCGATCGCCGATCCCAAAAAGGGCGAGAGCGCCCCCGCCGCCCCGATTGCTTGGAACGGCTTGGTTTTCATTGGCAATGCGGGCGGCGACATCAAAGGCGTGAAGGGGCGCATGTACGCTCTCGAGGCCAAGACCGGGAAAATCGCCTGGGAATTCTACCTCGTGCCGAAGACGGAGGGCGATCCGACGCGCGGACCGGAAGGAGCCTCGCCGCTCAACGCGTCGAGTTGGAGCAACTCACAACCGGGAGTGCCGATAACCGGGGGTGCGACCTGGACTTCATATAGCTTGGACCCGGACACCGGCTTGTTGTACGTGCCGGGCGGAAATCCCGCGCCCGACTTTGCAATCGGTCCGCGTGAAGGGTCGAACTTGTATTCCGGTTCGATCGTCGTACTTGACGCGAAGACCGGCGCTTACCGGAACCACTTCAAGATCGTGCCGAAGGACTGGCACGATTGGGACGTTTCCAGCGCTCCCGCGATCATCAAAACCGCCGGTGGCAAGAAGGTACTCTCGGTCGCTCCGAAGGACGGGCACCTTTACGGCTTCGACCTTGGTACGAACGCCCTGCTTTATCGAGTGCCCGTGACCCGGATCGAGAACGCGGAAGAGCCGTTTGCAATCGACAAGCCCGTCCACTTCTGTCCCGGCTCGACCGGGGGCGCCGAGTGGAACGGTCCGGCTTACGATCCCCAGACCAATCTGATTTACATCGGCGAGGTCGAATGGTGCACCACCGTTACGATCATGCCGGACAAGCAAATCGCCGACGCCCGTCCCGGAACACCATGGTCCGGTGAAGCATCGATCAACCCGTTCAACACTTGGGGCAAGGCGGATCCAGTTTTTGACTGGGCCGGCTGGACATACGCCGTCGATGCTGACACCGGCGCTTGGAAATGGAGAGCAAATACTAATTATCCGATTCAAAGCGGTATGACGCCTGCGGCGGGTGGCGTCGTCATGTTCGGCGACATGGGCGGAAATTTCCACGTACTTGACACAGCCAACGGCAGCAGTTTGTGGAGTCAAAAAATCGGCGGTGCGATTGGTGGCGGCGTCATCACGTTTGCAGTCAATGGGACGCAAAAAATCGCTGTTGCGAGTGGACTTACGGAAGTTCTGTGGCCAACGGAAATAACGACCGCCAAGGTCTCAGTACTTGGATTGGAATAGAGGGCTTTCCACGAACTGTGCAGTCATCGCGGCGTTGGGACGATTGCACTCTACACCATAGCCCGCTTTGATGTGCCCTAATTTTTGCTCGACGGAGAATCGCACTCGGAGAAATCGAACGCGCGGACCCCATCGATCGTGTCCGGCCGCTCGAAAATCTCGGAGTGAGAAAGTGCCCGCGACGCATCTTCGTAGCCCGTCCGCCAATGCTCTTCCATCGTCCGGCGCGAGAACTCGTAGTCCTTCTGGATGCCTTCGTAACTTCTGGCGTGATAAATGAGATGGACGATGTTGTACACATTCTCGTTGGCTTCATGCGCCAGCTGTTCGATTTCTGGACTGCTGCGGACACTGTCCGGCAGGCGATCGAGGACCAGCCGGAGTGCGTGACGCGCCCTCTGCGCTGTCCTGAACTGCTCGGTAGCGGTGCGAGTGCGGCTGGAGTAGCGGATATCCTTTTCGCGGGAGTCCGCTTGAGCCAGATCGTGTGGCAACTCGCCTGAAGCGCTCCATAGATCAACCTGGAAAGCGAGCGTGTCGCGCTGCGGACCGCAGTCAAGCATGGTTTGCAGGACGGTGTTCGAAACAATCCCGCCGTCCCAGTAATATTGGCCTTCGATTTCAGTGGCCGGGAAGCCAGGCGGCAGCGAGCCGCTGGCGAGGACGTGGCGGACGTCTATTTTGTGGGTCGTATTATCGAATGACGCCGAGTTTCCGCTGCGCACGTTCACGGCGCCGATGCTCAGGCGAATGTCGCCATTGTTGATCCTACGGAAATCGACCAGGCGCTCGAGCGTCGCTTTCAGCGGAGCGACGTCATAGAAGCTAAGTTTGTCGGGTGGCTGGGACGGCCAAAATTCCGCGGGAGGAAAGCGAGGCGCAAAGAAGGAAGGCGCACCGAACAAGGCAATCAAGCAGGCGTGGATATGGTTGAGAAACCGATGCGTCGCCGGTTCCTTGAGTAGGATCGGCGGATTGTACAACACGCCAAGCGGCGGACTGCTCACCGCCTCCCAGAATTCACGCAAACGCGCAACGCGTGTCTCGGGCGGGTTGCCCACAATGAGAGCCGCGTTGACGGCGCCGATCGAAATTCCGGCGACCCAATTGGGATAAACGTTCGCTTCAGCGAGCGCCTGGTAGACGCCTCCCTGATAGGCTCCGAGGGCGCCGCCGCCCTGCAGCAGCAGCGCGATCGTGTCGAACGGCCGCGTGCGTGGCTGCTTGGGTCTCTCCGCCAACCGCCATCCTCCATTAACGCTCAACAGTCGATCCGGCGCCACCGAAACTTGATCTGATGGACGGCGTCCGGAGATGCCACGGCCGCACGCCGCCATTTTTCAAAAGGCAACAGAACTGTCCCTCGGCGTCAAGCTGACAAAATGCTCAGAAGCGGCCGCTCAATGAGCGTGGTGGAGTTGGGACAGTCCGGAAAGCGCCGGCGGATCAATACTTCCGCCAACTTTCTGGAACTCTTGGTGGAGCGGCGGACGCGAACCATGACCTCCAGCGCGACAGGCCAGGATTTCGCCGCGGATGAGTCAATTCTTTCAGGATGCCAGTGCCGGCGGCGCTACGGATCCAAAAACATCAACTGCGCGAATAGCCAGGCTGCGCTGCCGGAACCGATTAGCACTTGGCGGGAAATTGAATCCCGAGATCTGACCCCAGCCATGGCGCTGCCAAGTGATATTACCCTATGCCGCTCAGTCAGGCGACATTCCCGCGGTCCGCCCTCGATCCGGCCGTGGCGGGCAGGCTCGCGCTTACCCCGTAACAGCCCGCTCAGCGCCCGGCCATCCAAAGCACCTCCTCGAGTAACCGCGCCAAGCGGCGTCGTCTGGCAGGCTACGACGGCAATTCAATCCGCTTAACGCTTCGCATTGTACCGGACCGGCAAGACAAAGGAGAGTTGATTGTCCGCGATATCGCTCGGTGGGCGTGGCAGCGGTTCGGCGCGCTTGAGCATGGCGAGGGTCTCCTCGTCCAGGATTTGGGAACCGGAGCCACGCAGGATGTGGCTGCTGACCACGCGACCCTGGCGGTCGATGCTAAAAGCAAGATTTACGATACCGTTTTCGCCGCGGGCCTGCGCCTGGGTGGGATAGCGTTTGTAGCGCTCAAGGTGTGCGGCCAGGGAACGCTGCCAGCTTGAGACCGCGGCCGCGGATGGTCGCATAACGCGGCCGGGTGACGGTGCCGCCGGACGGGGAGCAAGCGCCTCCGCGGGCGGGGGAGCTGTCGGAACGGGCGTAGCCTCGACAGGCTCCTGCTCAACCTTTTCCGGCCGCTGCTCGGGCGGTTTCTCCTGCGGGGGAGGAAGCGCGACCGCCGATTCAGGTGTGGGTGTCTCTTGCGGGAGCTTCAATTCGGGCTCCTGCTGTTCGGGCTTGGCCTTCTGCTCCTCATGCTGCTGCATTTCGGGCTGCTGTTGATCGGGGCCCGGAGCCAGATCATTTTGCTGAGTCTGCGGCGCGACGGCCAGCGGTGCCAGTTCGACCATGACAACCGGTGAGCCCGCTTCGGTGTCGGCCGGATCCGGTCGGCTGGTGAGCGCGACCACCACAACCGCGTGCAGGAGCACCACCGCGATAGCGCAAGCCGCCCACCGACGAAGTTCCCGCGCATCCATGTCGGCGTATGTATCGAGGTAGGCCATCAGTGCGGCGAGTCCGATTCCAGCCCGACTAGCGCCACCTTCAGGTACCCGACAACCCGCAGCGCATTCATAACCTGCATCAGGTCGCCGTATGGAACCGTTTTGTCCGCGCGCAGAAAGACGCGCTGCTGCTTATCGCCGCCGGTTGCTTGATCAAGCGCAGACCCAAGATCGCCGCGCGCCACCGGATCATCACCCAGCGCGAGCGAGAGATCAGATTTCACAGTCAGGAAAATTGGCTTGTCGGGTCGAGGTTCGCGCGGCGCGTTCGATGTCGGTAGGTCAACACCAATGTCTACCGTCGCAAGCGGGGCCGCTATCATAAAAATAATCAATAGCACGAGAATGACATCGATGAACGGCGTCACATTGATCTCGTGCAGTTCGGCGAGTTCGCTATCGCCGTTGTCAAGGCGAATACTCATCGACTTATTCCGCCGCCGACAAGCTACGCCCATGAGCGGACAACTGGCCACCTTGGCGGTCAAGATCGCGACTGAGCAGTCTCATTACTTCGGCGGCCGCGTCCGCCTGCAGTGCCCTGTAACCGGCAATCGAACGCGAAAACATGTTGTAAAGAATGACAGCTGGGATGGCCGCCACGAGGCCAAGTGCCGTGGCAAGCAGCGCTTCGGCGATGCCGGGAGCCACAACGGCAAGATTGGTGGTGTGCTGCTTTGAAATGCCGATGAAGCTGTTCATGATTCCCCAGACCGTGCCGGACAGACCAACGAACGGGGCGGTCGCCCCGATGGTCGCCAGAAGTCCAGTGCCCCGGCTCATGCGGCGGCCCGCGGATGCTTCGAGTCTTTCCAGCCGTGAACCTACACGCTCCTTCAGGCCCGCCTTGTCGGTCGCCCCAGCGGACATTCGGAGTTCGGTGATGGCAGCGTGTACAAAGGCCGCCACATCACCACGATTCTTCAGGTCTCGGGCGGCCTCTGAGAGTGAGAGGGCCTGCGCGAGGGGGCGAATTTCGGCGCGGAGTCGTCGTTTGGCTGCGAAAAGTTCGAGGCCCTTGGCCAGAGCGACCGTCCAAGTGACGACGGAGGCAAGGGCAAGTCCGATCATGACGATCTTTACGACGATGTCAGCGGACAGAAACATCCCCCAAGGTGAAAGGTCGCGCGGAAGCCGCGCCGAAGCCTCCGGCAGCACATTCGATGTCTCTTGGTTCACGACGGTGTCGCCATTCTGCGCCTGGCCCGGGGCTGGAACCGCAACCGTTGCATTCGTCGCTGGCTCAACGTGTGCTGGATCTTGCGCCGATGCCTGGCCTAACAAGCATCCAATGAGTACCAGTGCAGTGCCGACACTCACTGTCGCCCGAAAAAGCTTTGCGGCAATATCTCTGTTCATTGGCTCGTTTGCCTTCCACTTGTGAGTGGCCCGTTCGCGGCGCAGACGTGAGCTCCGCTAGTCAGCAAGCCGGGTACACCTCGCGACGATGATGCAAGATCGCCAAAGCCACGCCGACCGAACAGCAGAGCGAATACCCCGAAGCGGGTTTCATTTCCGATCTCGTTGACGCTGTCAAACACGCTCGCGACATCCAAGCAAATGTGACCGCGGTCAGCTTGCCTGTCGGCCTGACGACTGCCGCCGTTCGCGCCAACACCGCGCCGAAGGACGCGAA
>Ga0187783_10004509_pt1 | contig 10317 bp, 8 predicted proteins | sample 1015_SJ02_MP02_2_FD_132471 | JGI IMG/M metagenome (GOLD analysis project Ga0187783, IMG submission 132471) | Tropical peat soil microbial communities from peatlands in Department of Meta, Colombia - 1015_SJ02_MP02_20_MG | ecosystem: Environmental > Terrestrial > Soil > Wetlands > Peat | place...
CGATCGACGACATCGCCGCCGCGATTGAACGCCGCACGATGCAGCTCTGCCGCGCGACACCGGTGAACACTCGATGACGACCGTTATGCACACCATTCCAAAGCCCCGGCGCGAACGTCCGAAGGTGCAGGCCATTTTGTTTACGGCAGGTGGAAGGCTGTTTGCCGTTGCGGCAGACGCGGTTCACGAAATCCGGAGCGCTGATAGCCTCGCGGGCTCGGCCGTCGAAATCTCACAGAGCCCGGTGCAGAAAGTGAAGCACTTCGTGCATCGTGGAGCTCGAGTGTATTTCGTGGTGAATTCGTGCGTGCACTTTGGCTTGCGCCCGACGCGGCCGAGGCTCGTGCTGATCCTTCGAGGGTGTCCGGCTGCAGTGCTCGTCGACAAGATCGAGCGAATGGAAAACATACCTGCACCATCGCCGCTCCCGTTCGCGTTTCGAGGACTGGAGCGTGAATGGTATCTCGGGCTGGCGCAGATTGATGATCAACTCATTCCCGTGGTGGATCCTGCCGGGTTCTTGAGCAACGCCGAGCTAACCGAACTGAATGCGACACTGCGCCGGGCGGAAGCCGGCGCCAATCAGGAATTGCAGGGTGCGAGGACGTGATGAGCGCCACGACGGCAATCGCCAAGGATTCTTTCGTGGTGCTGCAATTGGGCGGGCGGCGCTTCGCCCTTGCGGCCGAAATCGTATCGGAACTCGCTCCACCGGTTCGCCTGAATGAATTTCCGCACCAAACGCCCGTCGTGTCCGGCGTGATTGTCAGGCGCGGCCGGATGATTCCTGTCTATGACGTGGCGCCGGCGCTAATCGGAAAGCGCTCCCCCGCGAGCCGGTTCTATCTGGTCGCGACGCGACGTTTCCACTCCAACGCCGAATTGAGCGCGATTCCCGTTGACGGCGAATGCGAGCTCGTGAACGCGGAATTGCTTCCGACCCCGGACGATTCGCCGAAGTATGTCGCCGGGATGCTCGCTGTCGGTGACGGCAGAATCGAAGTGCTCGACTTCGAAAAGTTGGTCACAGCGGAGCCACAGCCGATCGCCAGCGCCGCGAAACACCCCGGGACCGAGGCGCGATCGTGAGCGCGACGCATCATCTCCCGCAGTTGCTGCTGATTGAGAGCAACGTGTATTTCGCGAAGCGCCTCGGCGAGGCGCTGAAACAGCAGGGGTTCGAGGTAGTCATCAGTCCCCAAGGCGCTTACGCGCTTACGATGGTCGAATGGGCGACACCTTCGGCGATTCTTTGCGCGACGAATCTCCGCGAAATGGGCGCGCTCGAAATTGCTCCCATACTCCGCGCGGATCCAAAAACCGCAAACATTCCGTTGATCGCCATCGGCGGTGGAAGCGGCGAGCAGGCTCTCCTCGAAGCGTTTCGCGCGGGATGCGACGAATTCGTGGATCGCAGGCGGCCGCCCGTCGAGATTGCGCAGCACGTGCGAAGCTTTCTTCTCAGCCGCCAGGACGGCTTCCGCCCCACGCAAATGATTCTCAGCTCGGAGACCGATCTCGGCGGAAAGCTATCCCACCTCGACCTTCCCGGCGTCATTCAAATGCTCGGGCAAGCCAGGCAAACCGGAGCGCTCAACATTAATGCGGGCAATACAGACGGCGTGATTTATTTCGATGGCGGTGAAATTTTCCACGCGGAAACCGGAAATTTGTTCGGTGATGAGGCGGTGTGCGAAATCATCAAGAGCTGCCACTCGGGAACCGAAGGCATATACAAGTTCGTCTACGGCGCGACGGCGGCCCAGCGCACCGTGCTTCGTTCGGCAACCGATCTCCTGCTCGATTCGTTGCGCGAATGCGATGAAGCGGAACGCGCCAAGGTGGAGGAACAATCGCGATGAGCCCTGCCGCTACACCGACCTCACCGTCGAGCCTGACGGTTTATTTCATTGACGATAGCGCGACAATGCGCGAAGTGATCAAGATCGCGTTTCGCAAGGAAAACATCAACGTCATCGCATGTCACAACGCCGCCGCGGCCCTCGATCAATTCAACGAACACCGTCCCGATGCCGTCATCACCGACGTCATCATGCCGGATAAGGATGGATTTGAAGTTTGCCAGTTCGTGAAGGCGCACGCCGAATTCAGCGCCACGCCGGTGATTCTGATGTCCGGGGTTGTGAATCGGCAAGTGGCCGAACGCGCGTTGGCGGTGAAGGCGGACGACTTGATCCGAAAGCCGTTTCAGCCGAGTGATTTGATTGGACGTGTGAAAGCGCTGCTCAAACCGAAGATGGATTCACCCGAATTGCCGGGCGGAACAAAGGCTCCCGCGAATGCCGCGGCGATTGCACTGGGCAATCTCTTCGCATCCCCGGCGAGCGGTTCGCTACCGCCGGCACCCCTCGCGCCGCCGGCAGCGGTGGCGAATCCGGTTCCAACCAGGCCGCCCGTCGCGCCCGGAGCGGCGCCAACCGCTCCCGCAAACACGGCGTCCAACGCGGCCGCTTCCGTAGATTTGCTGAAGCTGCGCAATGAAGTTCGCAGGCTCGAACTTCTGGTGAAAAAACTGCAATCCGAACTCGAGGCCGAGCGGCAGTACAGCTCAGAACTTGAATCGCAATTGCGGGTTCAGCAAGAAACCCCTTGAGACAAACACAAAAAAGAAAAAGCGGCGCTCAACTTCAAGCGCCGCCTCTCGTTTTGGGAGCGAGCTCGATTTGTATTCGCGCCGGTCTACCGGTGATGCCCGCCGGAACTGTGGCCGCCACCCGAGCTGTGCGAGCTGCCGTGGCTGGGTGCGCTCGAGCCGTGCGAGCTGGGAGCGCGAGCGCTGCCACCCGATGAACGCGACGGCGGACGCGACGGCGTGCTCGAACGGCCGTTGTTTCCGTAGCCGCCATACGAGCGCGGCGTTACCATCGGCTTGCTCATTTGCAGCGGTGGGCGGTAAGAGCCCGAGGAGCCGTAGCCGGACGGCGCGCGATAGCTCGGCTGCGAGTACTGCGGCCGGGTGCCCTGCGAACCATATCCCGATGTGTTTCTGTCGTAGCCGCTGTTGCCAGTGGGACGATCATACGAACCGGATGGCTGTCGAGACGTATTGGCGGAGCCATTGCCGCCGTTTGGGGAGTTGAAGCGCTGCCACCCGTCCGATGGAGCTTGCGTTCGCGTCGAAGTTGAACCGGTCGATGGCGGACGGTCGCTGAAGCCGCTGGCTCTTGCGCCGCCGAATGATTGCCCGTTCCCGCTTGGACGGCTCGCTGTACCGTCATTCGCGTTATTGCGTCCCTGCCCGATATTGTCGTTCGTGACGGGGTTCGTTCTCGAGCCTAGCGTGTTCCGCGTGTTGTCCGCACCACTCGTCGAGAAGTGCCCATCGCGCTGGATCGCTTGCTGCATGTGCGAGGCCTGCTGCGAGAACGACTCTGGACGCGCGGACGGCGTGTTCTTCGAGAAGAAACTCTGATTGCTCCGAGCGCCGACTCCGCGGAAACCGCCAGATGCACTCAAGCTTTCATGCGACGGCACAACCGGCAAATTGCCGGTCATACCGCGAGCATTGCGCAAATTATCGAGGCTTGCGGGCGTGGCATGAACCGCGCCATGGCCGAAGCCGTTAGCCGCCACCGTTGACAAGCCCGATCTCACGCGATCGTTCGTCCACATATTGTGGATATTCGAGAAACGATCTCCGGCACGCAATGGGCCCCATCCGCCACGGAATCCGTTCACGTCATGAATACCAACGACTCCGAACCGGTCGCGGAATCCTCCCCACCACGGATGGAAGAAGTCGCCCGGGCCAATCGGCAGCCAGCCCAGCGTACCGAACCCAAACCCGAATCCGACGCCGATACCAGGCCCGAATCCGAAGAAGGAAACATATGCCGGCGCCCAGATCGGACGATAGAAGCCGTAGCCAAATCCAAAGCCGCCATAAACCGGCCCGGGCCACCAAGCCCAGTTACCCCCATAGACAAACCAGCGCCCGTAGTGATACGGCGCCCAGCCCCACGGCTCATACGAAACCCAAGTCCAGCCCCAATACGGCTCCCAGACCCAGCTGCCATCGCTGTAAGGCGCCCAGCCCGGCCCTTGATTCGGAACCCAGACTTGGCCGTAATCCGGCACTTCGGTCCACTTGCCGTAAGGATCGAGATCCTGTGTTCCGGTGTAATAGCGATCCGTGTGCTTCCAACTGTCGGCGCGCTCAATCAGACGGTCGCGATCCTGGTTGAAGGCGTCCCAATCGGTCTTTGCCGGCGCGTCAGTCACTTTGTACTGAACGTCGCTGCCGGTGCCCTGCACGGTAATCATCTGTCCGGTTCGCACGCGCGTGCTGCCTTGCGGCGTGGACATCGTCGTTTCGCCGTGGCGAACTGTAACTTCCGTCTGCCCGCCGCTGTTCACGAAAACGCTCATGCTGCTTTCTTTGTCGGGCTGGATGGCAACGTTCGGGGAATCAATTTCGACACTCGCTTCATTACCGCGGAACTGGCTGTAATACGCGAGGCCTTCACCGATTTGAACTTGAATTTGACTCCGATTCAGCGTCGCAATGCTCGCGCTCGAATTGTCGGCGAGCCGCAGAACGTTCGCGAAATCGAGCTGGATCTCGGCGCGTGAATTATTGCCGGTCATCAACTTGTCGCCTGGATTGAGCGGCATATTCATCGTGGCGGTGACGATGTCGTTGGAGTCGCCGCGCTGGACGGTCACGTCGCCCTTAATCATGCTGACCCGCGCCACACCGGGCGCGTTCTGGTCATCGGGAGTGCCTTGCGTATCCGGCCCGTTTTGATCCGGCGGGTTGCCCTGGTCTTGGGGAGCGACTTGGTCCGGAGCAGCGGTTTGGTCTTGGGGCGTCCCAGGATTTTGCGCGCGTACAGACGCACCGGTAAAAAGCGCAAGTATGATCACCGCTGCTCCGGTAAGAAACTTGTTCGTAACTCGCATGGCCCACCTCGTCGGTCGAGTGGCACTGATGCCTGACTTGACGCCCTTTCAGGTGCAGGGCACGGGCCACTCTGGTAGTTTTCAGTTTTGACGATAAGTAGCTTCTATTCTGGTGGTTACAGTCATCGCGTTCCATCATCCCAGATTGCGGAGGCGGATGAGGTGGTTGAATTCAACCACCCCCGGTGGAGTGCGGCCACCTATTCGGGTTTGTCGGGTTCGTCAGCGATGCCGATTTTCGAGAGGCGATACCGAAGGGCGTTTCGAGAAAGGCCCAGCATGCGCGCGGCCTGGCTCTTGTTGCCGTTCGCGCGACGCAACGCTTCGCGAATCATTTCATCTTCCCACTGCTCGAGCGTCTGTCCTTCTGGTATGAGTGGAGTCGTGCCGGATGATGGCTTCGCGCGAACCGCGTCGAGGTGAATATCGGAGGCCTGCAGCATCGGGCCGCTCGAAAGCGCGACGGCGCGCTCGACGATGTTTTCGAGCTCGCGAACGTTCCCCGGCCAATGAAACGCCATCAACATGTCCATCGCGTCGGCCGCGATGCCGTCAATTTGCTTTCCCGCCTGCTGCGAAAATCGAGCGAGGAAGAGCTTTACGAGGTCCGGGATGTCTTCCTTGTGTTCGCGGAGCGGAGGTATATCAATCGGCACGACGTTAAGCCGGTAATAAAGATCCTGCCGGAACGTGCCTTCCTCGAGCGCCGCGCGAAGATCGCGATTGGTCGCGGCGATAAGCCGCACATCCACCTTGATCGTCCGCGTTCCACCGAGTCGCTCGAACTCGCGCTCTTGAAGGACGCGAAGCAGCTTCACCTGTGTCGGAGGCGGCACGTCGCCAATCTCATCGAGAAACAGCGTGCCTTTGTCCGCAAGCTCGAATTTTCCGGGCTTGCTGGTTGTGGCGCCGGTAAATGCGCCCTTCTCGTATCCAAACAATTCGCTTTCGAGAAGATTTTCGGGAATTGCCGTGCTATTGATCTTGATAAACGGCCCGTTGGAGCGGCGCGACTTTTGGTGGATGGCATGAGCGATTAAATCTTTGCCGACGCCGCTTTCACCGCCGATCAGAACCGTCGACTGAGTTCCCGCAACGCGCTCGACCAGCGCCAGCACTTCCTGCATTTTCGCGCTTCTCGCGATGATGTTCGGATACTCGTAACGTTGTCCCAGCGCTTCGCGGAGAGAGCGGTTCTCTTCGCGCAGCTTGCGCACATCGAGTTCCTTGTGAACGATCATGCGCATTTCGGCGAGTGAAAACGGCTTTAAGACGTAATCGCTTGCGCCCGCTTTCATCGCCTCGACCGCCGTTTCAACCGACCCGTAAGCAGTCATCACGACGACCGGCAAATTCGCGTTTTGCCGCTTCAGCGATTGCAGGAACTCGAGTCCCCCCATGCCCGGGAGCTTGAGATCGGTCAAGACGAGATCGACGGAGTTTTGGCGCAGAAGATCGAGACCCGTTTCAGCGTCCGGAGCCGAAATCGTTTGAAAGCCGTCCTCTCCCAAATTCAATTCGAGGAGGCGTCGCATTTTGGCCTCGTCTTCGACGATGAGGATATTCGCCATACGTCTAGTCGCTCGAAGCGACCGTGACTGAACCTAGCGCCGTGGTTGGGTCCGCCGTTGCCTTGGGCAAGAACACGGAGAAACACGCGCCGTGTCCCGTCGACGGCTCGAGCCGCAATGTGCCATGGTGCTCGTCCACAATTTTTGACACGATCGCGAGGCCCAGGCCAACGCCGCTTTTCTTCGATGTCACGAATGGGTTGAAAATCTGTTCGCGCAAATCTTCGGGCACACCAGGACCCGTGTCGGCGAACTGAATCTCGACGCCGTGGATGCGCTCCCGCTCCATCTTCCGAATCGTCACGCGCAAAGTGCCACCCCCGGTCATCGCCTCATAAGCATTTTGAGCCAAGTTGATAAAAACCTGCTCGCAGAAGTTTTCATCCATGGACACCGGCGGGACATTCGATTCGTAATTTCTTTCCACTTGAATCGTGGGGCCGGTCCACTGCGCACCGACGGATTTCAAAGCGCGCTCGACAACGTCCGGCACCGAATGTGCTTCCAGGTCCAGATGCAACGGGCGCGCGAAATCCAGAAATCGCGTCACGAGCGCGCTCAGTCGGTTGACCTCGCTCGATATATACGTTGCAAGTTCGCTCGCGAGGGGATTCGATTCGCTGAGCTTTTGCTGAAGCATCTCCGCCGAGCCTTTGATCACCCCCAGCGGATTTCGAATTTCATGGGCGAGCCCGGCCGACATCTGTCCCAGCGCCGCGAGGCGTTCGGAGCGCCGCGCTTCCGCCTGAATCTGCTCCAGCCGCTGATTCGTTTTTTCCAATTCCTCGGCAAGCAACTGGTAACGGCGAGTCTGCCGCCGGTTCTCGACGGCAAAGCGATTCACAATCACTCCGGCAAGAAAGAAAAACAAGATTCGAATCGTCAATTCGGTGATCGCCGACGCCGTCAACTCGTATTGCTGCAGCGCGGGATATAGGTAAGAACAATAGGCGGCCGATGCGATTGCCGTCCAAAGCAGCGTTCCCCACGGGCCGAAATAGATCGCCGCCGTGACGACGGGCAGATAGTAAATCGGGTAGTAGCTGCTGCTGATCGCAACCTCACCCGTGTGATCGATCAGCAGCGTGGACAGAAGAATCTTGAGCAGTACGACGTACGCGCGGCCGCGCGTGGGAAACAGTGCGAGGATGCGTCCTTCGAGCAGCTGCAGCACGCCAATGCAAACCAAGATGATTTGCTTGTGGATTTCGTCGACGGGTGGAAGGACCGCGAGGCCGGCCAGAAAGGCCAGCAGTAGCAAGTCAATCCAACTGAATTGTTCGCGCTCGCGAAGAATCATGAAGACAGGGGAGTCACCTGTTCAGTTGCCGCTCCGGTGCAGACTGGCGGTCTCCTCGGCGTGAGCTCCGACTCGCGCCGCCAGTTTGCATCGGTAAGTTCTAGCGCATGCGCCCAGTTTCGTCCAAGGCCTTTAACCAAGGAGCGGCTAATCTCAGATCATCCACGCTTCGACGACGGCCTCGGCATGTGATTATTCTGGAATGTCGCCTTGGGCGCCGGCGTCGTACGCGGAGTGGTCTGCGTGTGATTCGACGGCTGCGTTTGCTGGCGCTGTTGCCACGATTTGAAGGACTCGTTCTCCTGCTGCACTTGCGTGTCCGTTTTCGGCTGGACCGGAGGCACAGGTCTCACGTACGGATTCGTCGGCTTGAAATTTTGGAAGCTCGATGAAGACGGTGATGGTTTTGGCGCTTGCGCCGGCGCGTTGTGCTGACGGATGTCGTCCGTTTCCGCAGGTGTCAATGGCTCTCCCGGATGCTTATCGAGCGCAGCCTGCTTTTGATCGAAGGGCGGAGCGAGTGGCGAAGGAGATCTCTTCGCGACCACGGTCCGGTTTTCGACCGCTGCGGGCGGCCTCGCCGCCGTAGGCTTGGCTGTGCCGTAGATGCTTTGCTTCGTCGGAGTGATGGGCGCGACTTTCCACACTGGCCCGCCGTGCGCGAGCGCCTGCGGATCAACTTTCGCCATATTCTGCGCCACGGGTCGCGAGTTGATGAAAGTGTCGCGCGAGACTGCCGTGACACCCCCGGCGACGCGCTGGTTTGCGTACGTGATGTTCGTCACCGACTTGTTCGAACGGTAATTGTTGTAGACATTCGTGATGTTTGTCACGCTGACGCGCGTGTTCGTGATGTTGATGTTGTTTACGTACTCGCGGCTCACACGATACGACGGCACGTACACTTCGCCCGGCGCCAGCGGAAACCATCCGATTCCCGCGCCGAACGCGACCGATACATCCACGCCTCCGCCGAGTCCGACGAAGCCAACGAGCGCGGGAGCCCAAAACGGGTGCGGCACGATCGGCCCGGGAACCCAGCACCATCGCGCGCCGTAGAATGCCCAGCGCCCGTAGTGGAACGGCGCGAAGCCCCAAGGCTCGTCGTCAATCCACGTCCATCCCCACGGCGCAATCCAGGCCCAATGGCCGAATCGGTAAGGAGCCCAGCCCAGGGCGATCCCGCTTGGCACCCACACCTCGCCGTAATCGGGCACGACCGTCCAGGAACCGTAATCGTCAAGATCCTCATAGCCGGTCGCCTCGGATGAAACGAACCGAACGGAGCCGACGTGATCTTCGGCCGTGTCGCGCGAGAAGCACCATTCGTCGAAATCGTCCGGGGCCGGCATGTCCTCGAGCGAGTATTGCAGCGTGTCGGTACCGGAAAATCGCGCTTGCTGGTCGGAAATAATCGTATACGACTGGCCACCGCCCGTTGCTTGCGCCTGCCCGCTAAAAACACTCACGACGGTTTCATCGCCGTTTTCATTTGTGTCCAGCCGGTATTCGCCGATTTTTTGCAGAACGACCGCCAGGTTCGGCGCGTCCACTTCCACGGTCTGATTGTCGTCGAGGTGGCGCAAGCGAATCAGGACTGTGCCTTCGGAAAGCTGCAGTTGGATCGCGTCATCGTTCAATTCGAGAAAATTGATGCCGGTATTTTGATCGATTCGAAACGCGGTCGAGCCGACGTGCAGCTCGGCTCGCGATTCGTTGTCTGCCCACAAGCGGTCGCCGGTAGTCATGGGACGGTTTACGACCGCCGCGGCCCAATCCTGCTCGCCACTCGGCTCAAAGGAAACCTGGCCTTGCAGGTAATTAAGCCGGGCCACGCGGCTCGGCGGATCGTCGTCCGCGCTCGCAGTCGACGCCGAACCCGCGATTGCGAGCAAAGCAAAAAGCAGGGCGGCAAGAACAATTCGCATGTGCCTCATGTCGTATTCTCCCATATCAAATTGACGTGAAAAGTTTCGCGCCCGTCGCGCGAGGTCCATTCTTGCTCACGAAAATAATGCCACTGTTTGTGTCGCGAATATAAAACCCGATTTTCGCCGCCAAGTTTCACGCAAATCATTGCGCGGCGTCCAGCGAATCTCGCGAATCGCAAGATACGTCCGCGCAAGAAACGCTTCGATTCCAGGCATTGAGTTGGACGTCAATCCCGGTGGGTTTCCGCCGGACCGTTCCGGCACCGCGCTACGAACCTCAATCCAAGCCTTTCTCGTGGAGGAATTCGCGAACCACATCGGCCGCGTCGCGATGCTCCCCGTCCACGGCATGATTCATTCGCTGCATTTCCTGATCCGAGATTTTCCCCGCTAGAACATCGAGGGCGTCCCGGACTTCCGGATGCTCGGCAAACGCACTTGAGCGTACGACGGGCACCGCTTCGTATGGCGGAAAGAAGTGCTTGTCGTCCTCGAGAACTGTCAAGTCGCGTGCAGCAAGCAAGCCGTCCGTTGAATTCCCCGCCACGATGTCTACCTGACGGTCGAGCAGCGCGCGATAGAGCAGGCCGAG
>Ga0187783_10004510_pt1 | contig 10317 bp, 8 predicted proteins | sample 1015_SJ02_MP02_2_FD_132471 | JGI IMG/M metagenome (GOLD analysis project Ga0187783, IMG submission 132471) | Tropical peat soil microbial communities from peatlands in Department of Meta, Colombia - 1015_SJ02_MP02_20_MG | ecosystem: Environmental > Terrestrial > Soil > Wetlands > Peat | place...
CCTCGACGTAATGGACGTAGGCGCCCTCATCGACGATGATGAGGGTCCGCTCGAACTGGCCCATGTTCTCGGTGTTGATCCGGAAGTAGGCCTGCAGCGGGATCTCCACCTGCACGCCCTTCGGCACGTAGATGAAGCTGCCACCGGACCAGACGGCGGTGTTCAGCGCGGCGAACTTGTTGTCACCGACCGGGATCACCGTGGCGAAGTACTCCTGGAACAGTTCCGGGTGCTGCTTGAGCGCCGTGTCGGTGTCCAGGAAGATGACGCCCTTCTCCTCCAGGTCCGCGCGGATCTTGTGGTACACGACCTCGGACTCGTACTGCGCCGCGACGCCGGCGATGAGGCGCTGCTTCTCCGCCTCCGGGATGCCGAGCTTGTCGTAGGTGCTCTTGATGTCCGCGGGCAGCTCATCCCAGCTGGCGGCCTGCTTCTCGGTCGATCGCACGAAGTACTTAATGTGGTCGAAGTCGATGCCGGACAGGTCGGAGCCCCAGGTCGGCAGCGGCTTGCGGTGGAAGAACTTCAGCCCCTTGAGGCGCAGGTCCAGCATCCACTCCGGCTCGTTCTTCTTCGCCGAGATGTCGCGGACGACCTCCTCGGACAGGCCACGGCGCGCGCTGGCGCCGGCCGTGTCAGGGTCAGCCCAGCCGAACTTGTAGCGATCCAGGCCCTCGAGCTCGGGGCGGGCAATCGTGGTCATGCGGAGATTCCTCCGGCCTCATCGGTAATTGTTCGGTTGTGTCCAAGCGACGGTGACGTGACATGCGTGGTGCAGATCCCGTCGCCGTGCGCGATGGTTGCGAGCCGCTGCACGGCAGTGCCGAGCAGGCGGCCGAATGCCTCGGTCTCCGCCTCGCAGAGCTGCGGGTACTGCGCGGCGACGTGCGCCACCGGGCAGTGGTGCTGGCATAGCTGCTCGCCCCCGGCGGTGCCGGGCCGGGTGCTCGCGGAGGCCGCGTAGCCGTCGGCCGACAGCGCGGCGGCGAGCGTCCGCACCCGGTCCTGCGGCGAGGCTGCCTCGACGACCGGCAGGTACCTGCGCTCAAGCTCGGCGATCTGCCGCCGGGCGAACTCGGCGACGGCGTCGGGCCCGGCGGTCTCGGCCAGGAACCGCAGCGCGCTGGTGGCAAGATCGTCGTAGGCGTGCTCGAAGGCGCTGCGGCCCGCGTCGGTGATCGCGAACAGCCGGGCGGGCCGGCCCCGGCCCCGGCTGCCGTAGGTGCGGGCGGTCCGGGTTTCGATCATCCCGTCGGCCAGCAGGTTGTCCAGGTGCCGCCGGACTGCGGCCGGCGTCAGGCCCAGCCGCGCGGACAGGCCGGCGGCGGTTACCGGGCCGTTTTCCAGGATCAGCCGGGCGATCCGGCTCCTGGTCCCGGTCTCAGATCGCGACACGTCGGACATGGGGGCAGCCGAAAGCGCGGCGCCGCCAGGCGTGCGGACGTCCGCACGGGCGCCGGCTGTCGCGGCTACCGATCCCACGTTTTTCACAACATCATTGTGCCGTAATTAGTTCCGGGCCCGCAATCGGGTCCGCCATGGCGTGAATCACACGTCCAACCGGCACGACGCGCAGCGTGAACCTCCGCTCGGGCTGCAATGTTCCCGCCTTCGCGCGCGCGAACCTTCCGGGGGCGTGCGCCGGATGCCGGGATTGCGATAGATGCCCGGCATCGGACCGCTACCTGTGTCGATTTGTCCGAGACGATGGCATGATGGGCCCATCCCCGACCGTGCGGCCGCCGACGGAGCACCCGGAGCTCGACAGATGACCACACCGCACCGACAGGCCCTGTCCGACCTCGCCGACCCAGCTGCCCTGCCGGATCCGTATCCGGTGCTGACCCGGCTGCGGGACGCGTCGCCGTTCGCCGAGTTCGATGGCGTGCTCGTCGTCGTGGGACGCCACGCCGACTGCTCGGCCGTGCTGCGACATCCGAACGCGAGCAGCGAGCGGGGCAGGTCGTTGCTGACCCAGCCGGTCCGACGCCGACTGCGGGAGCGACCGTCCTTCCTGTCCCTGGACCCGCCGGATCACACCCGGCTGCGGCGGCTGGTCTCCAAGGCATTCACCCCTCGCACCATCGCGACGCTGGAACCGCGCATCCGGGCCATCACGGGCGAGCTGCTGTCAGCCGCGGCCACCGCGGGGCAGCTCGAGGTGGTGAGCCAGCTGGCTTACCCGCTGCCGGTCCGGATCATCTCCGAGATGCTGGGCGTCCCCATCGAGGATCACCCGCGGTTCGCGGGCTGGTCGGCGCGGCTGGCGCACTCCCTGGAGCCCGGCTTCGCAGTCCCTCCAGAGCAGGCACAGGCCCGAGCGGATGCGGCCGATCTCGCTAGCGAGGAGTTTGCCGTCTACTTCCGCGAGCTGATCGCGCGGCGCCGCGCCCGGCCGCAGTCGGACCTGCTGTCCGCGATGATCGCGGCCGAAGACGCCGGCGACCAGCTCACCGAGGATGAGCTGATCGCAACCTGCGTACTGCTGCTGGTGGCGGGCCACGAGACGACCGTCGGCCTCATCTCTAACGCGATCCTCGCGCTGCTGCGCCACCCTGACCAGCTCGCGCTGCTGCGCGCGCAACCGGAGCTGGCGGCCAGCGCCATCGAGGAGACGCTGCGCTACGACGCGCCGGTGCAGCTGACCGGGCGAGTGGCCAGGGGTGGCATGCAGGTCGGCGACGTGACAGCGCCGGACGGGGGCCTCGTCATGCTGCTGCTAGCCGCGACGGGCCGGGATCCCACGGTCTTTCCCGACCCGGACCGGTTCGACATCCGACGCGGTGCGGCCAACCATCTCGCCTTTGCAGCCGGGCCGCACTTCTGCCTCGGCGCGCCCCTCGCCAGGCTCGAGGCCACCATCGCGATCGGCGAGGTGGCCCGGCGGGTCGTCGCGCCAGAGCTGGCAACCGACGGGCTGAGCTACAAGCCCAACCTGAATCTGCGCGGCCCGGACCGGCTGCTCGTCGACTTTGCCGAGATCACCAGCGGCGAACCGCAGCCCGTCGGCTAGCGCCCGGCCCTGGTATAACTCCGATCACGCCAGGAAGCCGCGCAGCAGTGCCGCGGTGCCCTCGAGGTGCTCGGCGGCGTCATGCCTGGCCCGGTCCGCGTCGCCGGCCAGGATCGAGTCGACGATCGCGGCGTGCTGGCGCGCGGCGTTGGTGATGTTCCTCGGCAGCACGGGAATGGCGTTCAGCAGGTCGTTGAGCCGCATCCTGGCATCGGCGGCAGCGCTTGCCAGCAGGCTCGATCCGGTCAGCTCGGCGATGCACAGGTGGAACAGCGTGTCCATCCGGCGGTAGTCGTGCGGCTTCGCGCGGTTGACGTCCGCAAGCCGGGCGAGCAACGTCGCACGCGCATCGTCGGCGGCGTCAGCCGGGGCGGCGAATCGCACCGCCAGGGCCTCGGCGGCGCCGGTCTCCACCGCAAGCCGGAACGTCAGCGCGTCGGTTAGCTTGTCGCCGTCCTGTCGGGCCAGCCGCGCCAGCTCGGCCGAGTTGGGCGCCGGCCGTTCATAGGTGACGAACGTGCCGCCGAACCGGCCGCGTCGAGAGCAGATGTAGCCCGCCGAGTGCAGCTCGTGGATCGCCTCGCGCAGCGTCAGCCTGCTGACCCCGAGCTGAGCTGCCAGCTCACGCTCGGCCGGGAACCGCTCGCCCGGACCGACCAGGCCGAGCTTGATCACGGTGAGCATCCGCTCGACCGTCTCTTCGAAGGCGTTGCCCTGCCGAACCGGACGCAGCACGCCGGTCAGGTCAACCGTCGGCGTCGTCATCGGCGAGCCACCTCCGAGTTGCGAGCAATCTCGCCAAGGGCCTTGACATCGGACCCGTCCTGCTCGTCAATGGTCTGTTAATAGACCATTTAAAGTCCCTGCTCACGAGCTTGTAAAGCCCATGTAACACCTGTACTGCGCCCGTTCCCCCCATCCCAAGGAGCATGTCGTGTCAGTCGATGAAACCGCGCTGACCAGTGACGAGGAGACCCTCCATCGTCTGGGGTACGCGCAAGAGCTGCGCCGGCGGATGTCGGGCTTCTCGAACTTCGCGGTGTCGTTCACCATCATCTCGATCCTGTCCGGCTGCCTGACCCTCTACGGCTACGGCATGAACACCGGCGGGCCGGCGATCATCGTCTGGGGCTGGCCGATCGTCGGTATCTTCACCCTGCTCGTGGGCCTGTCGATGGCGGAGGTCTGCTCGAGCTTCCCGACGGCCGGCGGCCTGTACTACTGGTCGGCCAAGCTGGCCAGACGTAACGGCGCCGCGGCATCCTGGTTCACCGGGTGGTTCAACTTCCTCGGCCAGGTCGCGATTACCGCCGGCATCGACTTCGGCGCGGCGTTCTTCATCAACGCCTTCCTTAGCCTCGAGTGGGGGGTCAGCACCGCGCACTGGGTGACGATCCTGATCTTCGCCTGCGTGCTGCTGCTGCACGGAACCCTCAACCAGTTCGGCATCAAGATTGTCGCGCTGCTCAACGACGTCAGCGTCTGGTGGCACATCACCGGCGTGCTGATCATCGTCGGCGCCCTGACCTTCGCGCCGTCGCACCACGCCTCGGCCAAGTACGTATTCACCTCCACGTTCAACGGCACGGGATTCCACAGCATCTTCTACGTACTCCTGCTTGGCCTGCTGCTGGCCCAGTACACCTTCACCGGCTATGACGCCTCCGCGCACCTCACCGAGGAGACGCACAAGGCGTCCACGGCCGGCCCGCGCGGCATCGTGATGTCGATCCTTGTTTCGCTCTTCGCAGGCTGGGTCCTCCTGATCGGCATCACCTTCGCGATCAGCAAGAGCCAGTACGCTGGCGATCTGGGCGCGCTGGTTCCGCCAGCCCAGATCTTCAGCAACGCGATCGGGGCTACCGGTGCGAAGCTGCTCCTGCTCATCGCCATCGGCGCGCAGCTCTTCTGTGGCATGTCGTCGGTCACCGCGAACTCCCGGATGATCTACGCGTTCTCGCGTGACGGCGCGCTACCCGGCTCGAACATCTGGCACCAGGTCAACAAGCGCACCCGCACGCCGACCAACGCGATCTGGCTCGCCGCGGTCGGCGCGCTCATCCTGGGCCTGCCGTACCTGTGGAACAGCGCGGCCTACGCCGCCGTGACGGCGATCGCGACCATCGGCCTGTACATCGCCTACGTCACGCCGACCTACCTGCGGCTGCGGCAAGGGAGCGCCTTCCGGCGCGGCCCGTGGCACCTCGGCAGCTGGAGCTATCCGGTCGGCATCATCGCGTGCATCTGGGTGGTATTCATCACGATCCTGTTCATGCTTCCGACCGCGAGCCCCATCCACTGGGACAACTTCAACTACACCGTCGTGGCGGTGCTGGTGGTCATCGGCTTCGCCGGCATCTACTGGCTGGTCTCGGCCCACAACTGGTTCACCGGGCCCAAGGTCCAGGGCACTCCGGAGGAACTGGCAGCGATCGAGCGCGAGCTGTCGGCGTGAGTCATGACTGACCCGCACGCCGGCGCGGCTCGTCCGGGGATGCTGTCCCTGGACGAGCTGCGCCAGCTCGCCGCCACCGGCCTCGTCGACACGGTGGTGCTGGCCCTCACCGACATGCAGGGACGGCTTCAGGGCAAGCGACTGTCAGTCGAGTTCTTTCTCGCCGAAGTCGCGCACGAGTTCTCCGAGGGCTGCAATTACCTGCTCGCGGTCGATGTCGACATGAACACCGTCGACGGTTACCAGATCTCGTCCTGGGAGCGCGGCTACGGCGATTTTGTGCTGCAGCCGGACCTCGCCACCCTGCGCAAGATCCCGTGGCTGCCCGCCACCGCGCTGCTGCTGGCCGACCTGCGCTGGCTGGACGGCTCGCCGGTGGTCGAGTCGCCCCGGCAGATCCTGCAGCGCCAGCTGGCCAGGCTGGCCGACCGCGACCTGGTCGCGCTCGCCGGCACCGAGCTGGAGTTCATCGTCTACGCCGACTCCTACGAGCAGGCCGCGGCACAGCACTACCAGGACCTGCACCCGGCCAACGGCTACAACGTCGACTACTCGATCCTCGGCACCTCCCGGATCGAGCCGCTGCTGCGTCGGCTGCGCACCGGAATGGCGGGTGCGGGCATGTACGTCGAGTCGGCCAAGGGCGAGTGCAACCTCGGCCAGCACGAGATCGCCTTCCGCTACGCCGACGCGCTGACGACGTGTGACAACCATTCGATCTACAAGACCGGGGCGAAGGAGATCGCGGCGCAGGACGGCATGAGCATCACGTTCATGGCCAAGCCGAACACCCGCGAGGGCAACTCCTGCCATATCCACCTCAGCTTGCGGGGCACCGATGGCAGCCCGGTGCTGGCCGGCGACGGACCGCACGGCCTCTCGCCGCTCGGCGAGCATTACGTGGCCGGTCAGCTAGCCGCCCTGCGGGAGCTGACCCTGTGCTACGCGCCGAACATCAACTCCTACAAGCGCTACGTGCCGGGCAGCTTTGCGCCGACGTCGGTCCGATGGGGCGTCGACAACCGGACCTGCGCGCTGCGGCTGGTCGGCCACGGTCACTCGCTGCGAGCCGAGAACCGAACGCCGGGCGGTGACGTGAATCCGTACCTGGCGGTCGCCGCGATGATCGCCGCCGGGCTGCACGGGATCGACAACGAGCTGCCGCTGGAGTCCGCCTTCGTCGGCAACGCCTACGCCGACGACGGCCCGAAGGTGCCGCACACGCTGCGGGACGCGCTCACGCTGTGGCAGGCCAGCGAGCTGGCCGCCGCCGCGTTCGGGACGGACGTCATCGAGCACTATGCGAACTACGCGCGCGTCGAGCTAGCTGCCTATGATGCCGCGGTGACCGATTGGGAGTTGCGCCGTGGCTTCGAGCGGCTGTGAGGCGAGATAGTGCCGTATACCGTTATCAATCCGGCCACCGAGCAGCCCGTAACGCAGGTTCCCCGCAGCACCGTCGAGGAGACGGACGCGGCCATCGCGCGGGCCGCCCGCGCCCAGCAGGCGTGGCGCGCGGTGGCGCCGGGCGACCGGGCGAGGCTGCTGCGGCGGTTCGCCGAGCAGGTCGACGCGCACGTCGATGAGCTGGCGGCGCTCGAGACCGCGGAGGCCGGGCACCCGGTGGGCGCGGCTCGGTGGGAGGCCGGCCAGGTCCGCGACGTGCTGATGTACTACGCCGCCGCGCCGGAGCGGCTTACTGGCCGGCAGATCCCGGTGCCGGGCGGCCTCGACGTGACGTTCGCCGAGCCCGTCGGCGTGGTCGGCTTGATCGTGCCCTGGAACTTCCCGATGCCGATCCTGTCGTGGGGCCTCGCTCCCGCGCTGGCGGCGGGCTGCACAGTGGTGGCCAAGCCCGCCGAGCTGACCCCGCTGACCGCGCTGCGCATCGCCGGACTCGCGCTCGAAGCCGGGCTGCCGGAGGGCGTGTTCCAGGTTGTGACCGGGCAGGGCAGCGTGGTCGGCCAGCGCCTGGTCGACCACCCCGTCGTCCGCAAGATAGTGTTCACCGGCTCCTCAGAGGTCGGCCGGGAGGTCATGGCCGGCTGCGCCCGGACTGTGAAGCGGCTCACGCTTGAACTCGGCGGCAAGAGCGCGAACATCGTGTTCGCCGACGCCGATCTCGACAAGGCGGCCGCTACCGCTCCCTACGCGGTGTTCGACAACGCCGGACAGGACTGCTGTGCCCGGTCCAGGATCCTGGTCGAGGCGACGGTCCTGGACAGGTTCATGGCGCTGCTGGAACCGGCCGTCCGGGGCGTCGTGGTCGGCGATCCGGCCGACGCCGCCACCGAGATGGGCCCGCTGATCTCCGCCGCGCACCGCGCGCACGTCGCCGGCTACGTGCCCGATGGCGCGCCGGTCGCGGTCCGCGGCAGCGTTCCGGACGGGACCGGCTTCTGGTATCCGCCGACCGTCCTCGCGCCGGTGTCGACCGACTCGCCTGCGTACACCCAGGAGATCTTCGGCCCGGTGGTCACGGTCACGCCGTTCACAGACGAGGCCGACGCCGTCGCGAAGGCCAACGACACGCCGTACGGTCTGTCCGGCTCCATCTGGACCAGCAACGTCGGCCGCGCGATCCGGGTAGCCCGCGGCGTGGAGACCGGCAACCTATCGGTGAACTCGCACTCCTCGGTCCGGTACTGGACGCCGTTCGGCGGCTTCAAGCAGTCAGGCCTCGGCCGCGAGCTGGGCCCCGATGCGGTGGACGCGTTTACCGACGTCAAGAACGTTTTCATCGCAACCGATTAAGGGAACGGGGTCGTTTCGTTATGCAGCGCCTGCAGGATCGCGTCGTGGTGGTAACCGGGGCCGGCAGCGGCCTCGGACTGGCCAGCGTGCGCCGACTAGCCGCGGAAGGCGCCCGGATCGTCGCCGTCGACATCGACGAGGCAACGGGCGCCGCCGCCGCCAAGGAGACCGGCGGCGAGTTCGTGTCCGCCGACGTGGCCGACGAGGACCAGGTGCGGGAGCTGTACGACGGGGTCGCCCACCGCTACGGCCGGATCGACGTGGCGTTCAACAACGCAGGCATCTCGCCGGCCGATGACGACTCCATCCTCACCACCGGACTCGACGCCTGGCGCCGGGTGCAGGACGTCAACCTGACGTCGGTATACCTGTGCTGCAAGTACGTGCTGCCGCACATGCTCGCTGCGGGCCGCGGCTCGATCATCAACACCGCGTCGTTTGTGGCGGTCATCGGCTCAGCCACCTCGCAGATCTCCTACACCGCGTCCAAGGGTGGCGTGCTCGCGCTCAGCCGGGAACTCGGCGTGCAGTTTGCCCGGCAGGGGATCCGTGTCAACGCGCTCTGCCCTGGGCCGATCAATACGCCGCTGCTGCAGCAGCTATTCGCCGCCGATCCCGAGCGCGCCGCCCGGCGCCTCGTGCACGTGCCCATGGGCAGGTTCGGCGAACCGGAGGAGATCGCGGCCGCGGTTGCCTTCCTGGCCAGCGACGACTCCTCGTTCATCACCGCGTCGCAGTTCCTGGTGGACGGCGGCATCAGCGGTGCCTATGTGACACCGTTGTCGGTATGAACCCGCGTCCCGTCATCGGCATCAGCGCCTACTCGCAGCAGGCACGATGGGGCAGCTGGGACTTGCCCGCCGTGCTGCTGCCGCGCCGGTACAGCGACATGGTGGCGGCGGCCGGCGGCCTGCCGGTGCTGCTGCCGCCGGTGCCTGGCGTCGCCGACGTGCTGGCCCGGCTGGACGGGCTGATCCTGTCGGGCGGCGGCGACATCGACCCGGCCAGTTACGGCGCGGCCCGCGACCCGGCCAGCGGGCCGGCCAACCCGGACCGCGACAACGCGGAGCTCGAGCTCGCCCGGCAGGCGCTCGACGGCGCCCTGCCTGTGCTCGGCATCTGCCGCGGCCTGCAGGTCATCAATGTCGTCCTCGGCGGCACGCTGATCCAGCACCTGCCCGACGTGGTCGGCCACGACGGCCACTCACCCGAGGAGCACCGGCACGGCAGCCACAAGGGCAGCGTCGCATCGGGGTCCCAGCTGGCAGGGTTGCTCGGCCGGACCGAGGCGGACGTGCCCACCCATCATCACCAGGCCATCGACCAGCTCGCCGACGGCCTGGTCCCGACGGCGTGGACTGACGACGGGACGGTCGAGGCGGTCGAGCTGGCCGAGCCAGCGTCGTTCATGGTGGCGGTGCAGTGGCATCCCGAGGCTGGCGACGACCCGAGCCTGTTCGACGCGCTGATCGCCGCTGCCAGGACTGACTGATCGTCAGCTTCCACCGCTGGCGAGGGCAAGATGGGCCGCGCTGACGTCCTCCCGGCCGTGGCCGGCCTGGACCGCTGCGCGCCACTGCTGGGACAGCGCGGCCAGCAGCGGCGGCGCCTCTCCGCCTGCTGCCTGGATGGCCAGGTCAACGTCCTTCAGCGCCCACTGCAGCGGGAACTCAGGCGCGTAGTCTCCGCGCTGCATCTTGTGCAGCTTGGCGTCGGCGATCGGTGCATCCAGCGGCCCGCCGGCGATGACCTCGTCGAGTTTGCCCGCATCGATGCCCAGCCGGTCGACGAGCTCGAGTGCCTCGGCGACGCCCTCGATGAGCACCGACATGTAGGCGTTGACGGCCAGTTTCATCCGGCTGCCCGCGCCAGCCTCGCCGAGCCAGACGGTCTTGCGGCCGATCACGTCGAACACCGGCGTCACCAGCGGGACCGCGGTGGGCGGCCCGGAGGCTAGAATCAGCAGCTCCCCGTTCTCCGCGGGTCCCTTGCTGCCTGATACCGGCGCGTCCACGAACAGCACGCGTGGGCGCAGCTGCGCCAGGCGGTCGGCGACCTGCTCGGTGGCACTGACCCCGATCGTGCCCATCTGCGC
>Ga0187783_10004511_pt1 | contig 10317 bp, 6 predicted proteins | sample 1015_SJ02_MP02_2_FD_132471 | JGI IMG/M metagenome (GOLD analysis project Ga0187783, IMG submission 132471) | Tropical peat soil microbial communities from peatlands in Department of Meta, Colombia - 1015_SJ02_MP02_20_MG | ecosystem: Environmental > Terrestrial > Soil > Wetlands > Peat | place...
AGCGCGCCGGAATGGGGTTAATCATGCAGTTGGCGACTATCTATTGTTAATGAACGATGACATCATCATGGAGAAAGATACCCTCGCCGAGCACCTAGAAGCTCATCAGACGTACAGCTCAGGGAAATGGGCTGTTCTCGGTGACTTCCAATATCTGTCAGCAGAGGCACGCAAGCGTGCTCTGACTCATTACCTCTGCACGGAGCCTTTCATGTTCCCACAGATAGCGATGGAAGAAGAGTGCCCGTACGGCTGCTTGCAGTTCATTACCTGCAATCTTAGCGTTGACCGTTCGGCCGTCCTGAATGCTGGCTCCTTCGACCCCAGGTACAAGCTCTGTGAAGACACCGAACTCGGCATTCGTCTTTATGAATTGGGTTACCGCGTTCTATTTCATCCGTCGGCTCGTGCGTGGCATGATCATCTACCTTACACCGTAAGTAATCTTATTCGTCGAGCACGTGTCTACGGTGCCGATTATTTTTATCTGGTACAGAGACATCCAAGTGTCATTCATGTCTGGGAGCCTCCAGTGATCACCGCCATGGACGAGTCAAACGCTCAGCGAATTTCCGACTACGTTGACTGCAATCGAGTTGAGGTCGAAAATGCGGTTTCGAGCCTGGAACGGTGGGACCATGTCGACTTTGCAGCGATCCTCGACAAGAAGCCGGGGTTGGCTAAGGAGATCATGCAACTCTTTAAGCAGGCAGTGCCAAGGGTGCATTGGTTTTTCCTTTTTGAGGCGATGCTGGAGACCATGCAAATGGAACTTGGTCTCAGTTCTGCCAACGGCCGAGCCGAGCAAGGAGCTAACCATGCGAGCGCGTCCTGAGTCACTCACGTCTGGGATGTTTGTCCTTACAACACTGCAGAGCCCGTCTATGCCGTCAGATGCCTCGTGAGGCGGCCCTAATTTCCGTGCTGGCCTCCTTGATGCCTAACTTTCGTTCGGTCATCGCAATTCATTCGGTGAACGAAACTGCGCTCTCAGATCGAATAACCGGGCAAGCGACCAACTTCGATGAGACAGATGGCAGGAAAAATCGCGCGGCTCCCTTTTAGGGTCACTGTACTGATGTGGGAGCTATTCCGGCTGCTCCAAGGAGCTTGGCATTCAGCGAACCTCCAGCAAATAACATCTCCTCCAGAGCGGCGTCTACGTCGGCAAGTTTCAGTCCGCCGTCACTGCCATTCTGGATATGAAACTGCGCTACCCTTCGCATAAGCTCCTTGATGAAGGCGGCGCTGGCCTTGTCGGTTTTCCTGACAATCACCTCCACAACATTCTCATCCAAGGGGAGTCCACAGGCGTAGAGACGCACAAGCGACCGTCGTCCGTTGTCGTCAGGCAGCGGGAACTCGATTGCCTGGTCGATACGTCCCGGCCTGGAGGCAAGCGCCCTTTCCAAATTCTCAGGACGATTTGTGGTAAGAATAAACAACACTGCGGCGTCTTCACGCAGACCATCCATTTCGTTCAACAGCTTGTTCAGAAGACTTTCGTCGCAGGGTCCGTACATGGTTCCTCGGTCGCGTGCGATCAGATCAACGTCTTCAATCACGATCATGGCAGGCTGCAGGAAACGGGCCAGTTGGAAATAGTGCTCTAAGTGTCCGACTTGCTCTGCCGTAACCAACAGTGTGGTGTGATCCGGCAGCTGACCGGCCAGATAGTGAATCGTGTGAGTCTTCCCCGTTCCCGGTAGCCCATAAAAAAGAAGACCCTTCTTGATCGGTAACCCGAGCTTCCTAAGCTGCTCACGCTGACGCACAAATTGCCCGATATTCCGATCAAGAAGTAGGAGTGTCTTGTCCGGTAGGATCACCTCATCGCGCCGCACATTGCGCAGTTTATGGACGCGCAACGGGCTATGTTTTCCAGAATGGCCTCCGGAATGTTCAAACGAAATCACTTTTCCTCGGTAGGAAGCAGTCTGCCGTATCATATCCTCGAGTTCATCCAGAAATCGGCGAGACAGCTGCAAACCCGCCTCTCCCCTGGGCACGGCGATCTCGATGTGGGTTCCCGCACCAGGCCCAAAGTGGGGGTTAGCGGGAGCAAGCAGAAGCGCGAAAGGCACTGCCTGTTGTTGGGCAAGCCAAAATCCCTGTCGCAAGCAGCGAATGGGCAAAATCTCTCCGATGTCGATCTCTTCGTGCTGTAACGGACCTATTAGAACGGGGAAATGTTGACCTCCGAGCAGGTGGCCAATGGTTAAAGTTTCGTGGGGAAACCCAGTACGAACTCCAAATAACTTGGCATCCGGTTGTTTCGAGAAGATTTTATCCAACGCAAGCTGGATGTCGACCCGAGCGGTCGGCGGGAATGTGCGGCTGGCTGTAACCAGTTCCAACAGGGGTTGCTTTCGGAAATGGCGCTTCAGGACAGTCTCGACCAGCGGAACCGTCGTTTTCTTGGATTTCTTCATTTTGGACTTCCTCTGAAGTTGAAATTACGTAACAAAGCCGCCACTGATTGAGCCAACACTCGCAGCCTACGCCACAATGGCGATCTTCCTGTGCTTGAGTTTTCCGTGGGGTCAAGCAACCGCCTTGGGGAAAACCTGCGGCGGAAGCAATATTCGCAATTGTTTCTCCCCACTGGCTGAATGTCAACACGATTCCGAGTTCGTGGGTTTCAGCATTGTAGATAAGAGATACGTTGAATCGCCCGGTCAGGCTCGAATCGTCCCGTTGAGATCAATGCTGTCTTGAGTTTTTCGAATTGTTTGCAGTCTGGGAGAGCGGCGGCCGAAGTCCAGGTCACGCGTCACCCTCTCCGGACGGGGGCCGAATATGTCACCGTGGGGTCGGGCAGGAGCATTTCTCAGATGCTGTTGTTTCTCTCGGTCAGAGTGTTGACCCCCGCTGACATTCTGCGCTCTAATCCACGCACGCGTCTGCGTTTTTCAGATGAATGGTCCACCCCAATTCTGGGATCAATTAGGCAAGTTCGAAGCCGCGAAGCCGTACTGCCTTTTGGTCGAGCGTCAACGTGCGCGTATATTCAGGCCCGCGCTCCAACCTCTGCGATCAGCGCGTCTGCAAATAATCCACGCCCCCGTTTTAGCGCAAATATGGCACTGAAGACCTCCTGCTCGTTTTCGATCATGAGGACCTCGATGGACATGACCCTCTACTACTCACATTCTCGACGCAAGGCAAAGCGGGCTGCACAAGAAAAGGTGCTTCAGCACCTCCTTACCTGAGGGAATGCGGGGGCGGTTGCGAACCAGGAACAATTCACTGATCAGACCGCGGATCGGGAACTTGTGTGTAATGATGAACTTACCTCGTCAATGGGCGCTTAAGTCAGGAGTGCCATCTTCCCAGGTCGCTACGAACCCACCGGTTGTTGACAATAAGACGTTAGATACGGTTAGTAGTCGGGAATAAGGAAATTTTCCGTGGTCGACATTGTAGCTTCATGAAGCTACATTAGGAACATGAAGAGCGTGGGCCTCCGCGATTTGAAGGACTTCTTGAGCGAGTACGTTCGGGAAGTCCGCTCGGGCGAAGCTATACTTGTAACGGATCGTGGGGAAATGGTCGCAGAGCTCACACCGCCTGGAAGGGTGGGGGATGAATCTGGAGTGCCCTGGGCGCTGGCTGCACTGGCAAAGAAAGGCCAACTGACATTGGGCATCTCAAACAACGCGGCGGCGTATCCGAAGCTCTCGCGTTTGCTCAAGCGACGTCGGGCAGCAGAGCTTCTCAATGAGGAGCGTGGCCAACGAAGCTACAGCGAATCATTGGGCGCTTAACTCAGCGGTAGAGTGCCATCTTCACACTTCCTTTCGATCCAATATTTTCAACAACTTAACAGGGCTACGGGAACTGCCAAGTACTTGAAAATACGTGGAAGCCAGAAAAGCGTGCGGGAGCTAAATGCGGGAGCTAGGAATTCGCTAATTTGAACTCAAAGTGCCGCAAGCTCGGTTGGCACGCTCAAAACCACACGGTTGCGTGAACTCAGGTCGCCATTGTTCCGATCTATAACTCCGCGCAGGAATTGAGGGATTACGCAACCCGGCGCACGGCGCGGATCAACGAGGCATACGACAGGCTGAAGCAACGGTCGGCGGAAGCGTAGTAATTGGGGAATCAGGCATGGTCTCGAATGGAAAGAGAATTAGCGTCCTGCACGATGACCAGCTCGGCAAGGCGTTCGTCGCCATGGCTTACGGCATGCGGAAATGTTTGGTCTGCGATGGGCTGTTCACGACGCAAGGTGCTGCCGAGCACGCTGACAGGGTCTGCTATCCACAGGAGCGAGATTTGCGGTAAAGCGAAAAAGCAAGTGATCGAACTGACGGAGGGCAGGCACGGTGGGTGCTATTGCAGTCTGGCGTACTCGGCTTTGGCTGCTCTGTAGATGGGGATGTCGGGATCGGCGTCTTTCCAGAGGGTGAGGAAGTCGTTGTAGGCGGCGAGCGCCCGGACGCGTGCAGTATCGGCATCCGCGCCTTGCGAAGTTTTCGCTTGCAACGCATTCGCACGAGCCACGCCCAGATGCGCCAAGGCTCCCGTCCAGCAGTTCCACACGATCCCGCTGTGGTCGATAATTTTCTGGAACTCGGCAGCGGCTTCCTTGCCCTGCCCAGCCGCGAGATATGCCTGGCCGCGAATGTAGGTGGGATAAAGACACGAGACATTATTTTCGAATTCCATGGCCCCTAATTCTATGGGTGGCGTGGTGAGTTGCAGATCGGTTAAGGCTTCGGTTGTGCCCTTTCTATTAAGTGCTAACTGTGCCCTGATTGCAGGCAGCCAGAGAAATTGAATCTGAGTATCCAACGGAAAACGCTTATTTAAATCTTCCGCAAGCTGATCGGCGCGTCCCGCATCCCCCGCAATGGCAAGTGCAAGAGCCGCTTCGCTATCGACTGCTTGACTTGACGGTGTGAGTTTGAGAGCCGCTAGAGTCATCTGTTTTGCTATCGTCGCCTCACCAACAGCCGCTTCGTACACGGCAAAATTTTCCCACCATATCACACCGCTCTCCTTGCTATCAGCACGTATGGCAGCATCCTTTGCTCGTAGACTGAGTTCGTGTGCCTTTCCCAAATGACCTCTAAACGCTTCCGTGTCGGAGGCAAGCGCCAGCCCGAAGTGCTCGTACTCGCGCTGGCCCGCAAACCATTCTTGTTGTTCCAGCATCCCCGGGGAGTCCGAGCGTAAAAAAGCGACAGCATATAGAGCACTGTGAAATATCCAATCACCTACCCAATTTCCCACCTGCCCTTGCTGTACTCTTACTCTGATTTCATCGACACGCTGCAAGGGGAGCAGGAGCATGGCACTCATTCCGGTGAGCGCAAGTTCGCCACTGACATCGCCCGCTGCGATTGGTCTTTTGTGATAGACTTCCAGTGCCTTCTCATACTCTCCTAACCTGAAGTACACGACACTTAGCCTCGAATACGGAGCGTCTCGTGGATAGTTCTCAACCTCTTCCTGAAGCGCCTGTTCAGCTTTGTCTAATTCTCCAGTGACATTTTGATAGTAATTGGAGACAATCCTCAATCTTTCCCGCTCACTCGCGTGCTCGCGCAACTGGAATGCCTTGCTCAAGTACTCGATGGCTCGTCCGTTTTGTCCTAGGCTGATGTAATTCCTGCCCATCACAACATAGGCTGAAGCGAAATTCGGATCGAGTTCAATGGCCCGTTGAAGGTAGGACTGGGCCTCTGGAACGCCTTTATCCCCTTTGAATGCGAGGCTATATGCTTTTAGAGCTTCGAGAGATGAGGTCGTAGCTTGCTGCAGCGGAACATCGACCTTTTGTACCGTAGCCAGCGACTCACCCAATTGGCCGCGCAATTTCAATGCTGCGCTGCCCAGCGTGTCCAGCACTTTCTCCTTGGTTGCGGCCGTCGCCTGTTCTTGCGTCAGGGTGTCACCGCTCTGGCAATTCACTGCCTTCAACCCCAGCACGTATTGGCTGCCCAGACTGCCGATTGATCCCGTGATGTAAGCCTTGCTGCCCGCACGCTGGCAAAGCTCGCGAGTTACATCGGATGTGAGTGGAGTGTTGGCTGGTCGTGCCATGAGTCGCAAAGTCGCTGCCACCTTGTCATCACCGAGCACGTTCAGAAAAGGCGATTGCCGCAAGGAAACCGTGAGTGCCGTCTTGAGTGTGTCGTCGAAGACCGCATCGCCTGTGGTGTTTGTAAAGTCAGCGAGGACGATGGTGTCTTTCTCGGTAAGTTTCTCTGGGCGGTGCAGAAGGTAATAGCTACCGACAGCAGCTATGATGACCAGCGCGACTGCTCCAATTATCCAAGATTTTCGTCCAGGCGCAGTCTCTACTGCCGCCGCAGCCGTGGATTTGTGTGATTCTGTATCACGCTTCAACCGTTGCAGGTCGGTGCGGATGTCGGAAGCATGCTGGTATCGAAGATTGCGATCCTTCTCCAAACATTTGTTGATGATTTCTTCCAGCTTCGGCGGGACATCTGGGTTGATTCGAACCGGGGGGACAGGCTCTCGTTCCAGAATGGCGTTGAACATGACTCCTGTACTTTCGCCTCGGAACGGTAAATGCCCGGTCGCCATTTCGTACAGCACGGCTCCGAAAGAGAACAAGTCCGTCCGTGCATCAAGTTCCTTTGCACGGACCTGCTCCGGCGACATGTAGGCAATGGTTCCGACTGCCGTGCCGGGGCTGGTCAGGTGCTCCTCCAGCGTCACCGTGGATTGCGCGACTGCCCCAACGTCGCCTGCACTCCCAAGGACCGACGTGACTTTCGCCAGCCCAAAATCCAGAATCTTCGCATGTCCCCGCTTGGTGATGAAGATATTTGCAGGCTTGATGTCGCGATGGATGATGCCAGCGGTATGAGCAGCATCGAGCGCGTCGGCAATCTCAATTCCAAGCGGTAGAACTTCCTCGACTTGCATTGGCTTGCCGCCAATCCGATGCTTGAGCGTCAGCCCTTCGAGATACTCCATCACGATAAAAGACTGATCACCGTGCTTGCCAATCTCGTGGATGGTGCAAATGTTGGGATGGTTCAATGCCGAGGCTGCCTTGGCTTCGCGCTGGAAACGACTTAGAGCCTGGGGGTCTTGTGCTACGTCATCAGGCAGAAACTTCAGCGCAACGAAGCGATTGAGCTTAATATCTTCTGCCTTATAGACGACACCCATACCGCCGCCTCCGAGCTTCTCGACGACGCGGTAGTGGGATACAACCTGACCGATCATGTGATTTAAGAGTTCACTGCGGCAGCCCCATCCGGCGCAGCAGGTCGGCGAAGCGGGGGTCGGATCGGAGATTGTCTAGTTCGGGATCAACTTTTATAGTCAACAGTAGTGAGCGGGCGGCAAACGCCTTCTCCAACCACGAGAAGGCTGCGTCTCTATCGCCTAACTGTGCATAGTCCTCTGCTATGCCATAGGCGGAACCAAGCGCGCCGCTGCTGTAATCGGATTTTAGATTCTCGATCTCCTGTCGGTTATAACCGTTAAAACCGGTTTTTTCGAACGCATTTCTCAATTTCTCGGCATGCGAGGCTTGTCCCAAGAGCTCGTAATATCTGATGTACTCCTGCACTGCGTCTTTATACATTCGCTTACCCTCGTAAGCCGTCCCGAGGGCTAAATGCGCTTGCGCGAAGTTCGCATTGAGCTCAAGAGCCTTTTCGGCGTGAAGTTTCGCTTGGTCGTAATCCCGAGCAAAGTAGTACGTCTCGCTTAACATGGTGTTGTAAAGCGGAACGAGGGGATCGAGTACCACAGCCCGCTGGCATTCCCTGATTGCCTCTTGCGTGCTGCCCAGCCGGTTGTACCAACAATAGACCTCATGCGCGTATGCCGAATTGGCGTCGAGCTGCAGAGCTCGTTTGATCTCCTCCTCCGCTTGTTTGAAATTCCAGATATAGAGGAGATCAACCATTCCCAAGGAAAGATGCGCTTCAGGCAAACTGTTGTCCAGTTCAATTGCGCGTATCGCTGCTGCCTGTGCCTTGCGGAAAGCTTCCTCGGGAGGAAATTCGCCATTATAGCCTGCAATGGCGTAGGCATCGGCTAAGCCAGCGTGTGCGGACGCGTAGTTCGGGTCTCTGGTGACTGCCTGCTGGAACAGATCGATTGCTGCCTTGCGATCCTCTTCTGTCCAGTTGTTCATCAGATAACGTGCCTTCAGGTATAAACGGTAGGCTTCCGCGTCTTTGGTGGGGACTTTGGTCAGGCTGGCCCTTTGCTCACCACTGAGCCGGGGTCGCAGTTCCGCCGATATGTCCTCCGCGATTGCCTGTTGCAACGATGCGACCTCGTTCGCACTTCTCTTGTATTGTTCGCCCCAGAGGTGCGCTCCAGTCTCCACATCAACCAGCTCCGCTTCAACCTGCACCCAATCCGCATGCTGGGTCAGTCGCCCCGTCAGTACGGAGGCGACATGCAAGTCGCGCCCAATCTTCTGAGGATCGTCGGTGCTTCCCCGGTAGCGGGATACGATGCTCCGCGCCATTACACGCAGGTTGGGCAGGCGCGAAATCCCGTTGGTAATGTCCTGGGAAATGCCATCGCAGAGATAGTCGACATTGGGATCGCCAGTTCCGTTTACCAGCGGCAAGACTGCAATGGAGTCGATGCGGTCGGCGCGGCGATGCACATACAACTCCCTGCCGCCGATCAGTGCAGAGACCACAACAATCGCTAGCACACTCGTTGCAAGGGCTCGGCGCAACCAACGAGATTTTGCGCCTGAAGGCGGCTCAATCGCCGCCGCCGTTTTGCTCGACTCTGTGTCCCGCTTCAACCTTTGCAGATCAGTTCGAATCTCCGAGGCGTGCTGGTAACGCAGCTTACGGTCTTTCTCCAGACATTTGTTGATGATGTCTTCCAGCTTGAGGGAGAGATCGGGATTCAGCCGTACTGCCGACGTTGGTGTCCCATCCAGAATTGCGTGGAAAATGACTCCCGTACTCTCTCCTCGGAACGGCAATGCCCCGGTTCCCATCTCGTAGAGAACCGCACCGAATGAGAACAGGTCCGTCCTCGCGTCCAGTTCCTTAGCACGAACTTGCTCCGGGGACATGTACGCGATACTACCGACTGCCATGCCCGGGCTGGTCAGGTGCTCTTCCAGCGTCACAGTCGATTGTGCTGATGCCCCAGCCTCTCCCACACTGGTGAAGACTGGCACCACCTTCGCCAAGCCAAAATCCAGAATCTTCGCATGGCCACGTTCAGTCACGAAAATATTGGCCGGTTTGATGTCTCGATGTATGATTCCCTTTGCGTGCGCGGCGTCCAGAGCATCGGTAATCTCAATCGCCAGCGACAGGATTAACTCGGTGTCCATGGGACGACCGGCAATCTTATGTTTCAGCGTCAGCCCCTCAAGAAACTCCATCGCAATGAAGGCTTGGCCATCCTTATCATCAATTTCGTAAATGGTGCAGATATTGGGGTGGTTCAGAGCCGATGCGGCTTGCGCTTCACGCTGGAATCGGGCTAAAGCTTGGGCATCCTTGGCGACATCGTCGGGCAAGAACTTTAGGGCGACAAAGCGGTGCAGCTTCACATCCTCGGCCTTGTACACCACACCCATGCCGCCCCCGCCGAGTTTCTCGACGATGCGGTAGTGCGAGATGGTTTGCCCGGTCAGTTGGGTGGATATGCCCATCGGCGGAAATGTTATGACGCAATCGCGGGCGGGTCAATGAGGGCGACAGGTAGCAGCATGGGGACGGTGCCAACCCGCTATTTCATTGTTTTCTTGACCTTGTGAACTGATGGTCAAAAAGTGGTCCTTCCGCAGTAGCCGCAAGCGAATGATTTTGCTGGGGGAGAAATTCAGGTTCGGGGTGGTCAACAGGGTATACCTTCTGACCAGCATTCATGAAATCGAAGGTGCGCGTGCCACGGCGTGCGAATCTGCAACCCGGCGCAATCTCAAACCGAAGCCGAAGAAAACTTTTTCGGAGTCCACCTTTGACAGGTCTTGAGTTGCAAGACTTACTGTTTGTCGCAGACCGTCGTTACGCTTATCGGCTGGCCCTCGCCATTCATCCCATTGAACGTCTGGGTTAAGGTCTTGCCGTCCTTGGAGACAGTGCCTGTCGCCGTGAAAAGAGTCTTGCCTGTTTTTTTCTCGACTATTGTGTGCCTGTTTGCGTCCACACGGGTGACGGCCAAGCTATCTGACCCGAACGGGTGCGTGCCAGAAATCGGCGCATCCTTGCCGTCGAGATTGGTCGTATAACTGTACGAGATCGAACTTCCATCCGCAGCAGTCCCCTCGTAGCTGACCTTGAAGCCGTCACCTTGTGCGACCTCGGTTCGCGTTTCGCTCTTGGGTGGTTG
>Ga0187783_10004512_pt1 | contig 10314 bp, 12 predicted proteins | sample 1015_SJ02_MP02_2_FD_132471 | JGI IMG/M metagenome (GOLD analysis project Ga0187783, IMG submission 132471) | Tropical peat soil microbial communities from peatlands in Department of Meta, Colombia - 1015_SJ02_MP02_20_MG | ecosystem: Environmental > Terrestrial > Soil > Wetlands > Peat | place...
CCCCGTTTGACTCCAATTTGACTCCAATTGAACTGAGAAGCGGGCAGTAACGCCTTTGTTTTGATCGCTTGTATTTGTTCGATTCCCATCGCCCGCTCCATAAGTACTGTGCACAGTCTCAAAGCAATCGAATTCATGGCAGCGAGAGTTCTGTCACGGCTCGTGCCGCTAAGCTAGCTGCCGTTGCAACCAAGGCTGAAGCGCAAGGCGGCACATATTTCCGCCATTCTGAGCGAACTAAGTTGTGCGACCCGCCTTCCCAAGCGATTCTGAGTGACGGTCACGACATTGTGCAGATTTACGGCACAGTGCGTTTTCATGCCATCGTTCTCTGTCAGGACGACCTCGGACGGCACACCGCGAATTGCGGTCGTGATCGGCGCTACTGTAACAGTGGATAGATACGGAACGGCGCTGTCGCGGGTCAGAACGACAACCGGCCGTTTCTTGTCAGGTGGAGCGAACTCGTACAGCCGAACGTCCCCTCGGCTTATTCCGGTGGCCACACAGCCTCCGCTTCCCACCTGCTCGCCTCATCGCGAACCTGCCGCTGTTTGGAATAGCCGGCGCGGTCGCGTTCTTCGAGATCGCGGATTGTCAATCGCCGCAGGTGCTCGCGGAGAGCATCACGCACCAGGGCCGAGCGGTTCCGCTTGGTGCGGCGTGCAGCCTGATCGGTTGCGCGTAATAGTTTCTTGTCGAGCACGATTTGTACAGTTTCCATATGTGGAGTTTACTCCACAGCGGAGTCAACAAGCAAGACGCGGCTCCGGACCGCACTATCCCATCGGAACTCTGCTTGACTCCATTTGACTTCAATTGAACTGAAAAAGCGGGCAGTGACGCCTTGTTTTGGCCCTTGAATTTGTTCGATCAAGCTTCCCTTTGATACCGCGACTGGCCCGTAATCTCCGTGGCCCACGAAGCAGGCGGCAACAACGATTTGCGCGCGATTCTCTGCCGGAACTCAAGAAAGTACGCCTCGCCCGATCCTACGGCGAAGCTCGATACCTGCTTCCCCTGTCACCAGCCTGCCAAAGCCACTGACTACGTTTTCACACCTTACGCGCCTTGATTATGGCTTCTGGCCATCTATGGCTTCGCGAGACAGCCAGTCGGTACGCCCTAGTGCGTGGGTTGCCTTGCTGCCAATGGCCGCAGGAATCGGCGTCGACTCAGGAACCCGCCCAATAAACGATCAAAAAAAACATCGCCCTTCTTTCCGACGCCGCATCCAAAGCGTCATTCAGCTTACCGCGACCCGGCGCTCCCGCCGCCGCGTTCGGCGGCGCCACCACTCCGGAGAGTCCGCCGAGAAGGAGGCCCGGCATATATCACTTGGCGAACATTACGAGAAAGCGGTACGCCTCGGGTCTCGGAAGCTAGCTAATCGCCATGGAGTTAGGGGAGAACGTTATGCCACAAACCACAGACTACGTAGAGACCCCAGTCAAGTCATGGACGACTCGCAGCGAAGAAAAGAAGAGGCGACTAGGGCTGGTCGCGCCCTGGATGTCCGGGCCCATTCTCCCGAAAGAAAGAATCGTGGAAGCCCTCGAATTGCTCGTCGCTCCAGGCGATCGCATCGTGATCGAGGGCGACAACCAAAAGCAGGCTGACTTCTTATCACGATCACTGATCAAAGCGGACCCAAAGAAACTGCACGACCTGCACCTGATCGTGTCCAGCATAAGCAGGCCTGAACATCTCACGCTCTTCGAGTTGCGTATCGCCAAAAAAATAGACTTTGCTTTCGCGGCTCTCAGCCTGCGCCTGTCACAATTGCTTCAGGATGGCGTTCTGGAAATCGGCGCCATCCACACCTATAACGAGTTGTACGCGCGCTTGTTCCTCGATCTTACGCCGAATGTTGCGCTGATTTGTGGCGAGGAGGCCGATGCCGACGGCAATCTCTACACGGGGCCGAACACCGAAGACACGCCGGTCATCGCGGAATCCGCCGCTTTTCACGACGGCATCGTCATCGCGCAAGCGAACCGCATCGTCGACAAGCTCCCGCGCGTCGATATCCCGGCCTCCTGGGTCGACGTCGTCGTAGAGTCGGATCGGCCTTACTTTATCGACCCGCTGTTCACGCGTGACCCACGAAAGATCACCGACATACAAATTCTAATCGCCATGATGGTGATCCGGGGCATCTATGAACGCCACCAGGTCCGTGCGCTCAACCACGGGATCGGCTTCGACACGGCGGCGATCGAACTCTTGCTGCCGACTTATGCGGAGTCACTTGGGCTGCGCGGCAAAATCTGTGAGCACTGGGCGCTGAATCCCCATCCCACATTGATTCCCGCAGTCGAGAGTGGGTGGGTAAAGACCGTTCACTGCTTCGGAAGCGAAGTGGGAATGGACGAGTACGTTCGCGCTCGCCCCGACGTGTTTTTCATCGGCCGTGATGGAAGCCTGCGCTCCAACCGGATTATTTGTCAGCTTGCTGGGCAGTACGCGATCGATGCGTTCATCGGTTCCACCTTGCAGATGGATGGAGACGGAAACTCTTCGACCGTGACCATAGGTCGCATCACGGGCCACGGCGGCGCAGCCAACATGGGTCACGACCCTCACGGTCGGCGTCACGCGAGCCACGCGTGGCTCGACTTGAAAACGAATCCGAGCTTCACCGCACGCGGAAGAAAGATCGTGGTGCAAGCCGTCGAGACGTTCTCGAGGGGAGACACACCCGCATTCGTCGAAACTCTCGACGCCGTCGCCGTTGGCAAGAAAGCGGGCATGCCTATCGCCCCGGTGATGATCTACGGCGACGATGTCAGCCACGTCGTGACCGAGGAGGGCATTGCATACCTGTATAAGACCGAGGGCCTGGAAGAGCGGCGTCGCGCGATCGCCGCGGTGGCCGGAATCAGTCCGATCGGACTTCGTGCCAAGCCTGAAGAAACTGCGGAACTCCGGCGGCGCAGCATCGTCGCTTATCCGGAAGACATCGGCGTGCAACGTTTGCAGGCCAAGCGTTCCTTGCTTGCTGCCCGTAGCATGGAAGACCTGGTTGCCTGGTCCGGCGGCCTCTACAAAGTTCCTGCAAAGTTCAGGAGTTGGTGATGCAGGTCACGGCTTGCACTTCGACGGTAAAGCAAAGCGCGGAGTTCCATGTGCAGCCAGTGCATCCGTTCGGTGCACTGGCCAAGCTCGCGTTGATCGCCGAAGCGGAGCTCACGCCCAAGCCCGGCCTCGTGGATCGCCGCGGGTCCGGCGCCCATCATGACCTCTCGCTCGATCTGATGCGGCGCTCCGCCGAAACGCTGGAGCCCCATTTTTCGCAAATGGCTTTTCTCTCCGCCCGTCGAAAGTTGGGCACCGGTCTGCGCGCGGATCTCGCATCAGTGGGCCGGGATGCCGAGCGCGCCATGTACAGTTCCACGGGTGGAAGCAACGCACACAAGGGGGCGATTTGGATTCTGGGGCTTCTGGTTGCTGCCGCCGCGCACAAGCACCACCAAACCGCGCGGGAGGTCGCCGAGGTGGCGGGCGCCATTGCGCGACTGCCGGACCATGCGCAACCCGCGCTCGTCACGCACGGAGACATCGTGCGCTGCCGCTATGGAGTCGCGGGCGCGCGAGGCGAAGCCGCAAACAATTTTCCGCACGTGCTGGAGTTCGGCCTGCCGATGCTTCGAAAGCAGCGCGCCAGCGGCGATTCCGAGGAAGTCAGCCGCCTGGACGCCTTGCTCAACATCATGTCCAGCTTGGATGACACATGCGTCCTCTATCGCGGCGGTGCGGATGCCCTTGCGAAGTTAAAAGCAGGGGCGAAAGCTGTCCTGTTGGCAGGCGGGTGCAGCCACGCGAACGGAAGGAAGAAGCTCGAAAAACTCGATCGCGCACTAGTCGCCAGCCATATCTCGCCGGGAGGGAGTGCAGACCTGTTAGCTGCCACGATCTTTCTGGATGGACTCGAGAGCCTGCAATGGGATGCCCGCGAGGGCTCGCGCGCGAAGGAGAAGGAGGCGGAAAATGGAGCAGCTTAAGTTCGACTATCCATCGGCGAAGCGCCGCGTCGACAAAAAAGCGCACGTGGGCGTCGCGGGTTCGGGCGACATGGAGATTTTGATGCAGCCTTCGGATACCGGAGCGGCGCACGTCTCGGTGCAGACGAGCGTCAATGGATTCAGTCAAAGTTGGAAGGCCGTGATGGACCGCTTCTTCTCAAGATATGACGGCGCGGTCCGCATCCATATCAACGACGCCGGCGCCACGCCGGGCACCGTGTTGTTGCGTCTTCAACAAGCAGCGGAGGTAATTGACCAATGAGCGCCATAACTCTTGTACCAGCCTTTGTACGCCGCACGAGTTTCATCGAGCTGAACGCTAGGGCCAGAGCGAACGAGCTGACGGACCCCGGCACAGGCCGAGAGATGCTCGGTCCGTTCGAACGCCTTGAATCGCCCTGGCTGCCGGAACAAGGCATCGCCCCGCAATCCGATGACGGCTGCGTCGTGATCAAAGGACAAATTGGCGGAAAGCCCGTGGTCATCGTGGCCCTCGAAGGCGGATTTCAAGCCGGGAGTATGGGCGAAGTCTCGGGTGCGAAGATGACGGCAGCGCTCGACCTTGCCGCCCGCGACTCGCAGAACGGCAAGAAAACTGCGGCGGTGCTGCTGCTCGAAACGGGCGGCGTGCGTCTCCAGGAAGCTAACCTTGGTCTAGCGGCCATTGCCGAAGTGATCAGTTCGCTTCTCGCCCTGCGGCAGCACGCGCCAATCATCACCGTCATTGCAGGCACCGTGGGATGCTTCGGTGGAATGTCCCTGGTCGCAGGGCTTTCGAGCTACATCGTCATGACGCCTGAGGCGCGACTTGGTTTGAACGGAGCCGAAGTAATCGAGCAAGAATCCGGAATCGAGGAGTTCGATTCCTCTGACCGTGCGCTGATCTGGGCGATCAACGGTGGCGAACAGCGTGTCGGGATGGGAGTGGCCGACGAGCTTGTGCAGGATGACGCGGCGAAGATCGCGGCAGCAGTCCGCAAGTATGTCGAAGCCGGCCTCCCGCGGGTGCATCGCAGCCAACAAGTCGAGTTATATCGCGACCGTATCGCGGCCATCGACACCTCCCGCCAAATCGATCCCCTGAGTATCCGAAAGCAATGGGGCACTGCGAAGAAAGTAGAAGGTGCGAAATGAGCGCTCAAGTTGGACTGCGAGGCAGGGCATGGTTCCAAGCCTTAACCGCCAAAGATCCCCCCCTGGACGGAGATCCCGGCTCTGTGCTGACTGCCGATGCAATATTGGGGACTGACAAGGCAAGATTCCTTTGTGTGGTGCCGAATCCGCAGGGTCGCTTTCCCTGTGTGCGTAGAGGGGAAGTCGGTCTGGAGGAAGCTTATGCGCTCGCCAGACGCATATGCGAGGCCGTTGAGCAAGACGAGAGTCGGAACAAGCGTCCCATTGTCGCCATCGTGGATGTAAAAAGCCAGGGCTACGGCCGTCGCGAGGAGACGGCTGCGATTTTCCTCGCTGCTGCGGCAGCAGCGGATGCTTACGCCACGGCGCGAATGAAGGGGCATCCCGTAATCAGCTTGGTGGTTGGGCAAGCCATCTCGGGCGGTTTCTTGACCCACGGTTATCAAGCCAGTCGCATCCTTGCTTTTGATGACTCCGGCGTCGTGATTCATGCCATGCATAAAGAGGCGGCTGCTCGGATCACCCTGCGATCTGTTGCGGACCTGGAGAGGCTGGGCCACGAGATCCTTCCCATGTCATACGACATTCGCGATTACGCGAAGCTTGGCCTTCTTCACAAACTATTGCACGTAGAAAATCCCGACAATCCGGCGGCGCCCACCGTCGGACAAGTACGAGACGCATTGATCGAAGCGGTTGCCGATGCGCGTGCCGGTGCAACAGATCTCGGCAATCACTTCAAGTCCGAGGACGCTCGGAAAATCCGGTTGGCCGGGTTGACCGCCCGCGCGCGTATAGAAGCCGAATGGGCAACCGCCTGACTCGAGTTCGAACATGGCGAAACTGCTTGCAGACGCTCTGGTGCCGATTTTCGTCGGCCTTCTTCTTGGATTTTGCGCCGGCCTTTGGCGCAAGATGGACAATCAGGACGTCAAGACGCTTACCACGTTCGTGATGAGCTTCGCGATTCCTTGCGCCCTTTTTCTGGCCATTGCCAGCACGCCACGCGGGGCATTGCGTGCACAGGCGGCGCCCGCGCTCGTGCTGGCCGTAGTGTACTTCGTTTTGTACGGCCTTAGTTTCCTTTGGACGCGCTCCAAAGAAAATCTCAACAACGCAGATAGCTCCGTAGTCGCCCTGACGCTTGGTTTTCCAAACTCCGCGGCGGTGGGGCTGCCGCTGCTCGCCTCAGTCTTCGGCCCGCAATCCACGGTCACGGTCGCGACTTCTCTTGCCATCGGTTCCATCACCGTTTCTCCGATCACGCTGGCCGTGCTTGAATCCAATGGCAACAGCGCGCGTGGGAACGCCGCTCTGAAAACTTTCGCTTTTGCCGTTGCGCGTTCGTTCAAGAAGCCCGTCGTTTGGGCTCCGCTGCTCGGGCTAGTGTTTTCCCTTACTGGCGCGGCTCTTCCCTCATTCGTCCATCGCACTCTTGCGGTCATGGGCTCTGCATCGGACGGGTCCGCTCTTGTGCTTACGGGCCTCGTCGTGTCTTCCCAGAGGTTCGAAATCGGACGCAGCACCCTGTTCGCGGTTCTTCTCAAGAACGCGTTTCAGCCTGCAATCGCACTTGGACTTTGCGTGCTGATACATCTACCCACGGAGGCAATGCGTTACGTCGTCCTTATCAGCGCCATGCCGTGTGGGTTCTTCGGCATGGTTTTCGGTAAAGGCTTTGGCTCGAGTCCGAAACTTGGAAGCTCTGGTTTAATCGCTTCCTACTTATTCGGTATTGGCACGCTCGCGGTGTGGATCGTGATCGTAAATCATCTTGGTTGAAGTGAGCGCGCAATGCAGCCGCTTTCAGAAATCGTCAGGCCGCAGGTACACGATCTGCTGCAGCTTCATCCGGATTCCCTCGATGCCGCCTGCATGGGCGCGCCGCCCTGGGTGAGACAATCTCTGGCTTCATGTCCCTGGGTGGTTGTCCGCCGCGCGGAAGCACCGGCCGGACAAATCGCGGTAGGAGTTCGCGGAAGCTCGCGCGGCGAACGCTGGGGCTCGTTTGTAAGCACGAACCTGATAAGAAGAGTCGTTTCGCCCGCCGAATTGCTCGCGGTTGCTCCATGCTCAGCTCCCAGCCTCCAAACACTTCCATTCAAGGCCTTGCAGCAACTCATCGAACGATGGCGAGACGTCGCTTTGCCTTGGGGACCGACAGGAAGCCTCGGCTTTGAGCTGGCTACCGGCTGCCCGGTAACAACCAGCAGCAGCGATCTGGACATCGCGATCCATGCAGAAGCGAGGATTTCCCAAGATCAGGCGCGGTCGTTATGGCAGCGCGCGGCTGGCCTCCAAACCAAAGTCGACATTCGCGTGGAGACTAGGGAGTGCGGCTTCTCTTTGGAGGAGTACGCTTCCACATCCACGGCGATACTGCTGCGCTATCCGGACGGTGCCCGATTCGGTAATGACCCCTGGGCGAAGCGTCCGCTGGCTGTGGAGAGCACTCTATGAGTGTCGCATTCGTCTTTCCCGGGCAGGGTTCGCAGCAACCCGGCATGCTGCACCACCTGCTCAATCATCCGGCCATCGGGCGGACGCTCGACGAAATCAGTGAAGAGCTCCATTCCGACGTACGCAATCTCGACACGGAGCATTGTCTCCAGTCTGACGTTTCGGTGCAGCTTGCGTTGTTCGCTTCAGGCGTTGCTACTGCCCGCGCCCTGATGGAGCAAGACCTCCGCCCTACAGCCACGGCCGGCTTGTCCGTCGGTGCGTTTGCCGCTGCTGTAACCGCAGGCGTGCTGCAGCTGCGGGATGGAGTTGAGCTGGTCAAGCTACGTGCGCAGTCGATGGCAAGCCTCTACCCGACTGGCTACGGTCTCTCGGCTATCGTTGGACTGAGCGAATCTCAGGTAACAAAAATGGTTCAGGCTACCACCTCAGATCAAGCCCCGGTCTTCGTTGGAAACATCAATGCGCCTCGCCAGATTGTCATCGCTGGCTCGAACGTCGCTATGGATCATGTGTTGGACGAAGCGCGTCGCCAAGGTGCAACCAAGGCCGTACGGCTGCACGTTTCGGTTCTGTCGCATTGCCCTTTACTTCAGCCTGTAGCCGATCTTTTGGCGAAACGCATTTCCTGCCTTACTCTGAAAGCGCCGCAAGTGACCTACGTCGGAAACGTGACCGGTCACGCTCTGCGCACCTCAGAAAGAATCGCGGACGACTTGGCGAATAACATTGCGCATGGTGTGCGTTGGCACGATGCGACTAGCGTCCTTCAAGAACTGGGCTGCAACCTTTTTCTGGAGAGCCCGCCTGGGCATGTTCTTACCGAACTTGCCGAGCAGAACCTCTCTGGCGTCCATTCAATTCCGGTTGAAGCGGCTGTGCTGCCCAGGATTTTGCGTCTGGCCCAACTTGAGGAAGCCAAAACGTGAGAAAGAGTTTATAGCGGTGGGCAATGCAGAGGTTCGCTCGAGAGCGCCAGTTGCCTTCCCGCGAGTGCATAAACCCGAGGAGGAACGATGTCCAGAAACGTTTCCGTAAACTCCGAATCTGTGAACTACGCCCAGAGCATTTCCGTTGGACCTCACAAGCTCCAATCCGACGAACCACCGGCTGTCGGTGGCAAGGATGCAGGTCCTAACGCGCAGGAGTTGCTCATGGCTTCTCTGGGGGCTTGCGCCACCATCACGGTTCAAATGTATGCCGAGAGGCATCAGTGGCCTCTTAAGGGTGTAGGAGCTAACCTATCGCACTCGCGAGTCCTTGCCCAGAATCCTGGGGTATCCGGTGCGGCAATCGGAACGGTGGACCAGCTTAATATGGAGATTTCTTTCACCGGCGATCTTTCGGAAGAGCAACGAAACCGGCTGTTTGAGATAGCCAACCGATGCCCGATTCACCGCCTGCTGACCTCCCAGGTCCAGATTCACTCACGACTACTTGCCCCTAGTTCTCCTGCATTGGTCAACCCTCCAAATCAGGCCCTTCCTCAGTCCGGTCCTCGCTGATTTCCTGTCCGTCGTCTTCATGCATGCTCTCCTCGTCTTCGGAGGGCTCTTTTCACTTAACTCTTAAATCCACTTCTAGGAAACTATCTCTAGAATAATCAAATGGTTAGCACGATACACGCGACGGAAATCTGCCCGTCCTTACGCATACCCCGGCGGGGGGTCGGGGGTGCCGATTAGACCCAATTTGAAGCTCCTTACACCTGAATCGGCGACCTGATGGGCAGGAACAACCGTCACACCACCCCACGCCGTGGAAGCCTCAGGACTAGCTACCTGGGAAATAACTCAAAGCTCGTCAATGGCCTTGGCGGCGCCGTGGATCACTTTCGCGATCTCCTGTAGCAATTTCGGCGTCAGGTTATTTCTCGAGCAGCGCGCCCTCACCGCGTGTCCCAGGTCCGCAAACGCGCCCATCAGTTCCGGCGCGCGCCCGCGCTCGAAGTTCTTGCCCGCTTCGTCGATCCGCTTGAACAACTCTGCGGCCCGTGTTTCCTTGGCCTGCAGAAGGGCCTTTCCTTCGTCTGTCAGCGAATACACCTTCTTATTGTTTTCGACCGTGGCGGCCGCAAGCCCTTCTTCCTCCAGCATCGTCAGCGTGGGGTAGATCACTCCCGCGCTTGGTGTGTACCCGCCGGCCAGACGCTCTTCCATGGTCTTCATCAGCTGGTACCCGTAACGGGGCTGTTCGGAAAGCAGCTTCAAGATCACAATCTTCAAATCGCCGGCGTCGAACAGGCGTTCCCGCCGACCGAATCCGCGTTCAAAGCCACCCCAGCCCCGGCCTCCAAACCGTTCAAAACCGTGGCGCCCGTGGCCGCCAAACCCGCGTTCACCGCGTTCGTGGTGCCCGGCTCCGTGTCCATGGTGATCGTGTTCGCGCTCCCATCCTCCACGTCCGTGGCGCTCGCCGCGGCCTCGTTCTCTTTCGGAATATTCTCTAAACCTCATAACTTACCTTTTCCTTCCCTAGCGCTATACCCGAAGATATAGCGCAAGATATGTCTACAGCATATCTCACGATATATCTTATGTCAAGGGCTTGTCTGCAACGTCCCCTGTTCCAAGAGCCACCGTTTTGGCCCCCACGCGCTAACAAATCGTTTCAAATCCCCCACGCAGTCGCCGCGCCGTCAAGCCTGCGCGTGGACGCGCGCGCATCCAATCTTAGCTTTATTAAATCTGGAAAA
>Ga0187783_10004513_pt1 | contig 10312 bp, 10 predicted proteins | sample 1015_SJ02_MP02_2_FD_132471 | JGI IMG/M metagenome (GOLD analysis project Ga0187783, IMG submission 132471) | Tropical peat soil microbial communities from peatlands in Department of Meta, Colombia - 1015_SJ02_MP02_20_MG | ecosystem: Environmental > Terrestrial > Soil > Wetlands > Peat | place...
ATCCAGGGCCCCGAGATCATCTCGAAGTACTACGGCGAGAGCGAGAAGGAGCTCCGCGAGAAGTTCGAGGAGGCGGAGAAGAACGCGCCGAGCGTGATCTTCATCGACGAGCTCGACTCGATCGCCCCGCGGCGCGACGAGGTCGTCGGCGAGGTCGAGCGCCGCGTGGTCGCGCAGCTGCTCACCCTGATGGACGGGCTGAGCGGGCGCGGCAACGTCATCGTGATCGCGGCGACGAACCGCGAGGAGGCGATCGACCCGGCGCTCCGTCGACCCGGGCGCTTCGACCGGGAGATCGAGATCGGGGTGCCGACCCAGGAGGGGCGCCTGGAGATCCTGCAGATCCATACCCGAGGGATGCCGATCGACGGCAGCGAGCGCGAGCGGGAGCGCCTCCTGAAAGAGCTCGCGGCGATGAGCCACGGCTTCGTGGGCGCGGACCTGTCCTCGCTCGCCCGCGAAGCCGCGATGCGGGCCCTGCGGCGCTACCTGCCCGAGATCGACTTCGATCAGCCGATCCCGCTCTCGCTGCTCGAGCGCATGAAGGTCACGGAGGCCGACTTCAAGGAAGCCCTCACGCAGATCGAGCCGTCGAGCCTGCGCGACGTCGCGGTCGAGGTCCCCACGACGCACTGGGACGAGGTCGGGGGCGTCGAGAGGGTCCGGCGGATCCTCGAGGAATCAGTCGAGCTACCGTTCAAGAATCCCCAGGTCTACCGCCACATCGGCATCGATCCGCCGCGGGGCATCCTGCTCTACGGGCCGCCCGGGGTCGGCAAGACCCTCCTCGCCAAGGCCGCGGCCACGGAGAGCCAGGCGAACTTCATCTCAGTGAAGGGACCCGAGGTGATGAGCAAGTGGGTCGGGGAGAGCGAGAAGGCGATCCGGATGATCTTCAAGAAGGCCCGACAGGCCTCGCCGTCAATCGTCTTCATCGACGAGATCGACTCGATCGCGCCGCGCCGCGGACTCCAGACGTCGAGCGGCGTCACCGAGCGCATCGTCAACCAGCTGCTCACCTCGATCGACGGGCTCGAGTCACTGGAGCGGGTCCTCGTGATCGCGGCGACGAACCGACCGGACATCATCGACGAGGCGCTCCTCCGGACCGGCCGCTTCGACCGCATGCTGTACGTCGAGCCGCCGAGCGCGGCGGGCCGGGTCGAGATCCTGCGCGTCCACACGCGCAAGATGCCCCTCGCCGTCGACGTTGAGCTCGCCGAGCTCGCGGCGCGGACCGAGGGGTACGTGGGCAGCGACCTCGCCGCGCTGTGCCGGGAGGCCGGCCTCACCGCGATCCGCGAGAACCTGAAGGCCTCGAAGGTAACCCGCGCCCACTTCGACGCGGCCCTCAAGCAGGTCCGGGCGTCGTGCGACGCGGACGTACTGCGCTTCTACGAGGAGTTCGAAAAGCACCTCGTGCGCGAGCGTGTCGGGCGCCGTCGCGAGGAACCCGGCCAGGCGATCTACCGGTAGAGAAATCCGCGAAAAATCGGCGGGGCTTCCGCCGGTGGAGAGCGTCCCGGCAAAGCTATAAGTAGGGTGGCAAGGTTCGGCGCCGCGCCCCCGATAGGGGGGTCGAATAGGGAGACGTGAAACCGTTGGTCAGTCACCTGCCGCGCGCCACCTTCGCGGTGGTCGTACTGCTGCTGCTCGTGGGAACACTGGCAGCGGTGGGAGGAGCCGCCCAGGCCGGATCGACACCGAGTTACACGCTGACGGGGTACGCGCGCCAGCCCGGCGGCCCCTCGGCGCCCCCGGTGCCGGCAGGAGTGAGCGTCGACCTCCTCTCGCGCGCGACCGGCGCCGTCTACGTGAGCACCACGTTCGGCACCGGCGGGCAGTTCAACTTCACGTCGAGCGGCACGAGCGGCGCGCTCGGGCCGGGCTACTGGTCGGTGTACATCCCCGCCCAGACGAACCTGAGCCTCGGGCCGACGTGCACGCCGTGCGGGATCCTGCCGGTCAACCAGTCGCCGACCTACGCGTTCTACAACGTGAGCGCGCTCACCACGACGCTCTACCCGACCAGCCTGACGAACATCGGGGTGTTCGCCTACAACTCGATGCTCCGCGGCGTCGTCAAGTCGAGCGGCGTGCCCGAGGCCGGGGCGACGGTGCAGCTCCTCGCCACGGGCTACAACAACGTGCAGCTCGTCAACAACACGACGGCCTCGGACGGAAGCTACTCGCTGAAGGTGCCGATCGGGACCTGGGTGCTGAAGACGGCCGTCCCCGGCCCGACCACCTATTACAACTTCTCGAAGGTGACGATCGCCTCGCGCGCGACCGTCTGGGACAACGTCTCGGTCCAGCCGTACCTCGCGTCCGGCTACGAGTACCAGCTCGCGAGCCCGAGCGCCCAGGTGCCCAACGGCGGGAACGTCACCGTCTGGGACGGCTACAACGGCGCGATCTACTCCAGTCCGACGCCCGGCGGCGGCTTCTACTCGTTCGGGACGTACCCGGGCAACTTCAGCTCGACCACGCAGTCGCAGTACTTCCAGGTCGTGCTGTCGCCGATCGGCTACCAGACGATGTGGTACCCGCTGACCGTCGCCTCGCCGCCGACCCCGTACACGCGGAACGTCTGGTTCCCGACGCTCACCCCGACCCAGAAGGGCATCTTCCAGACGACGCTCAACCTCGGCACGATCAACGTGTCGAAGGGGACCGGGAACGTCACGGTCACGACGCTGGCCAGCCTCGGCAACGACACCGTGTTCCCGAACCTGCCGAACGCCTCGATCGGTCAGCTCTGGGCCCAGCTCGGGCTCGACTTCGACCACTCGACGACGTTCAGCGCCTCCTCGCTCAGCGCCTTCTACCAGTGGGAGAACCAGTCCGGGCCCTTCTTCCCCGCTGTCCAGGCCGGCCTCGCGATCAACGGGACCGGTTTCCTCGGCCCCAGCACGCCGCAGACGCTCACCAACGAGTCCTCGACGTGCACGACGACCTGCGGTCTCTCCGACTCCAAGCGGATCAGCCTCGGCTGGTCGGAGACCTACAAGCTCAACGGCACCGTCGCCCGGAACTCGGGGGCGTACACGCTGAGCTTCGGCTTCCAGCACTCCCCGAGCGCGGACACGTTCAACTACAGCGTGATCCTGCCCGCGGGCTACGTCCTGGCGGCCGGCACCAGCGCCCCGGCGGGAACGAAGCTCGTGCCGAACGGGCTCGACAATACCTGGACGAAGTTCACCCTGGTCTCGCTGCCGTCGAAGACCGCGCAGGGCCAGGCGTCGTTCTCGATCGTGAAGTACGCCAACCTCACCGCGAACGTGAACGTCTCGACCTCGGACTTTGCCTTCTCCAAGGCGAACGTGCTCAACGCGACGCACGGCAACTACACGGTCGTCGTGGGCGTCGGCGAGAACGCGACGTTCAGCGCGCTCAACTCCACCTACCCGGCCGGCACGAACGGCACCAAGTTCGTCTGGAACTTCGGCGACGGCGGGATGACGACGACCGGGCAGGCGACGACGAACCACACCTACGCCGTCGCGAGCGGCACCACGCCGTACTCCGGCACGCTCACCGTCACCAGCTCCGGCGGTCTGGTCAATTCGACGACGTTCTACGTCTGGGTCGCCCAGGGGCCGGTGACCGCCGTCATCAGCACCAACGCGAGCGCGAGCCAGAATCGCACGATCAACGGGCACCCGTACGTGTTCGTCAACTGGGGGACCGTGCTGTACCTCAATGCGTCACTGAGCAGTGCGAGCGTCTCGCCCAGCGCGCCGATCCCGGGCGTGCGCAGCGTCGCCTACTTCCAGCTCGCCGCGAAGGGCTTCAAGCTGACCCAGAACTACTCGGTCAGCCTCGGCGCGAGCTTCGAGTCGAACTTCTCGTACCAGTACCTCGGCGCCGGGGTCTACTACTCGAGCTCGACCACGATCAACGGCAGCGCGGTCACCTTCAAGGGCTGGCAGTACAACGTGACGCTCACGGTCTGGTCGGGCACCGGCCAGAGCGCGAACGCCTACCTGGTGATCCTCGTCAACGACACGGAGAAGCCGACCTCGAGCTTCCAGGTGCTCAACTCCGCCGGAAAGCCGGTCTCGGGCAGCGGCGTCGTCACGGCGAGCAATCTCACGGCCAAGGTGCAGCTCAACGGCGCCAACGCGACCGACCCGCACAACGGGTCGATCACGAAGTACTACTGGCTGGTAACGAACTCGGGCAACTCCTCGGTGCACCTGGGCAGCAACGTGACCGCGGTCAAGCCGTACCCGACGTTCTGGCTGCCCGCGCAGCTCAAGGCGTACACGGTCAACCTCACGGTCTGGGACCTCAACGGGAACCGGGGCTGGGCGACGCAGGCGCTGTCGGTGAGCCCGAACGCGACGATCGCGCCGATCATGGCATCGAACAACCTCACCGCCTCGTCGACCTTCAACGCGGGCACGTCCTACACGATCTGGGTCAACTTCACGTCCCAGGGCGGCTCCAAGTCGGTCGCCCAGAACGTCAGCGTCGCCTTCTACCTGACGAGCCCGAGCGGGACCGCGCGGACCTACATCGGCGGCTCGCCGTCGTCGGTGAAGTTCTACAACTACTCCGGCGGCGTGGTCAACTCCGAGCCGTTCGCCACCGGGCTCGTCCCGAGCATGGCGTACAACACGACCTATCGCGCCGAGATCACCTGGACCCCCGGCGCGACCGGTAACTACGTCCTCTACGCCAACACGACGGCGCAGAACGAGTACTTCGGCAGCTACATCAACGGGCCGCAGACCGTGACGAAGTCGGTCACGGTGAACCCGAACCCGACGACGACGCTCCTCGAGTACGTCGCGATCGGCGTCGCGGTGGTGGTCGTGATCGCGCTGATCTACCTGTTCTACCGCCGCCGCACGGGTCGGTCGGGCGGCGCGCGCTCCGGACGCGCGGGCGCCGATCGCGGCCGCAGCCGGCCGGCGGACAAGGACGAGGACGAAGAGGACGAGGACGACGAGTCCTAGCCCGACCGCTCCCCTCGCCCGCCGCGCGTGAGGGGCGCGACCGCACGGGAGGCGCTAGCCGTACGGTCCGACCTCGTCAAGCAGGTCCACGTGCGTCAGGAGCATCCGCCGGCAGCAGTAGCGGTGGAGCCCGAGGCCGTCGAGGACCTCGCCGGCCGGCTCGCCCCGGGCCGTCCGCTCCCGGTACTCGTCCCAGTACTGGCCGATGACCGCGCCGCAGGTGAAGCAGCGCACCGGCACCATCATCGTCATCGGACCCGGACCTCCGTCTAGCGGTACGACTTCTGCCGGCGCTTGCGGGCGCCGCGGCCGCCGGGGCGCTTCGGCAGCTTGCGGCGCGGGTCGTTCACCAGCAGCGAGCGGTCGTAGTGCTTGAACGTCTCGCGCAGCGCGCCGTCCTTGAGCCACTCCAAAAGTCCGCGCGCGACCGCCGTGCGAGCGGCGGAGGCCTGGCCGACGATCCCCCCGCCGCGGACGCGGACCGAGATGTCCAGGCTGCGGGTGCGCTCGCCGACCATGAGGAGCGGCTCCTGGATCTTCAGGCGGACCACCTCGGGCTCGACGAGCTCGAGGGGCCGGTCGTTGACGCGCACGCGCCCGGCGCCCTTGCGGACGGTCGCGCGGGCGACCGCCGCCTTGCGCTTGCCCGTCGCCAGCACGACCTGCGGGGCCTTCACGCGCGGGCCCCCAGCAGCACCGTGACTTCGCCGAGGGTGACCGGCGGGCGGAGGGCCGGCCGCGCCTTCGCCCCCTCGAGGGTAGCGAACGGGCTCCCGCGCAGCGGCTCGGGAACGCCGAGGTGGACCTCGAGGCGACGGTAGGCGAGCTTGCCGCGGGTCTTGAGATGCGGCAGCATGCCGCGCACCGTGCGGCGGAAGATGCGGTCCGCGTAGCGCGGAAAGTGGGGGCCCGAGCGGACCGACCCGCGCGCCCGCGCGGCCGTGTAGTGCGCGACGACCTGACGTCGCGAGCCCGTGATCACGCTCTTTTCCGCGTTGACGACCACGATCGTCTCGCCGGCCAGCAGGCGCTGGGCGATCAGGCTCGCCGCCCGTCCGAGGACAAGGCCGGTCGCGTCGATGACCGTCGGAGGGCTCGATGTCGCCTCAGCCAAGGAGCCGCACCCCCGCGCCGTCCGGTCGCGCGTGCACCAGCTCCAGGATCGACAGCGCGGCCCCGCCGGCGGCGTGGACCTTCTCGCGGGCGCCGCCCGAGTACGCCGCGGCGCCGACGGTGATCGGCTTCGACAGCGGCCCGTCCGCGAGCAGCTTACCCGGCACGACGATCCATTCCTCGGCCTCCGCGATCCGCTCCAGGTGTCCCACGTTCAGCGGCCGCGCGCCGTGGCGGGGCCGCTCGAGCCGGTCCGCGACCGCGCCCCAGATCGCCGCGTCGTGGGCGTCGGCGGCCCGTCGCAGCGCGACGACGACGCGGTGGAGCTCCGGATTCTTCTGACGAAAGGGGCGGGCCATGGGCGAGGTGCCCTCGACCTGTGTTCTCGATATAAGCGTTGCCTCGCCGACGCGCGCTCGACCGCGCGCCGTCCGCCCCGGCGGCGCGCGCGCTCGCCGACGCGTTCCGCTCCTCGCTAACGGTTAAATACGCCACCTCGCCATCGAACGCGCGAGGCCCCTCCCCCATGCGCAGATTCCTCACCGAGCTCCGCGGCAAGACCGTGATGACGAACGACGGACAGATCCTGGGCGCGATCGACAACTTCGTGGTCGACACGATGACCGGCGGGATCGCGCACGTGCTCGTCACCCCGAGCGAGGACGTCGAGCCCCGGCTCTTCCAGAGCGATGCGTCCGGCCGTCTCGTCCTTCCCTTCAAGAGCATGCGCGCGGTGAAGGACGTCGTCGTGATGGACATTGGGAAGTGACGACGCTCCCGGCGATCTAGTCACTGTCGTCGTCACCGTCCGAAACGAGGAGGCCCACCTCCCCCGCCTCCTCGACAACCTCCTCCTCCAGGAAGGCCCGTTCGAGGTCGTTCTCGTCGAGTCCGAGAGCCGGGACCGCACGCGCGCCATCGCCGACGAGTATGCGCGGCGGCACCCTGAGCGCCTGCGGGTCCTGTCGCACCCCGGCTCGCGCGGCATCGGGCGGAACGTCGGGGCCGCGCACGCCCGGGGGCCGTGGATCGCGTTCACGGACGGCGATTGCTTTCCCGACTCCCACTGGCTGAGCGCGCTGCGCGCGGCCGCGCCGACGGCCCCGGTGCTCGCGGGCCGGACGGTGACGGTGGGCAAGCCCCAGTACGGCAACCTCGAGCGCGTCGAGCTGTTCCAGAGCGGATTCGACGTCACGTACCCGACCGCCAACCTCGCCTACCGCCGGGAGCTGTTCGATCGGCTGGGCGGCTTCGACCCGCGCTTCATCACCGCCGAGGACATCGACCTCAACCTGCGGGCGGTGCGCGCCGGCGCGTCGATCCGCTACGTCCCCGGGGCGGTCGTCTACCACCACCTGCGCGCGACGCCGATCCGCTTCCTCTACCAGGCGTTCTGGAACGGCTACGGCCGCAAGCAGCTGACCGAGAAGCACGGCAGCCTCTGGGGCCGTTACCGGATCCGCCGCCTCCTCGCCGGTCAGCGCAGCGTCATCGCCTGGGCGCGGCTGGTCGGGGCCCTCGGCGGCTACTCGGCCCGCGTCGTGACGGGCCGCGGGCGCCGCCTCGGGCCGGGGACGCCGAGCGCGCCCTCGTTCGGGGCCTAACGCGACGCTCAGCGGCGGGCGATCCGCTCGTAGATCGCGCGGTGCTGGGCGGCGACCGTTGCCGGGGACATCCGCTCGGCGAACGTCGGGTCCGGGGCGATCGGTCCGCGCTCGACCGCCTCGGCGACGGCCCGGTCGATCGCGAGCGGGGCCGACGGCTCGTAGAACACCACGTCGCGTGCCACGTCGGCGTAGATCTCGAGGTACGGCTGCGCGCGCGGCACGCAGGGCCGCGCCCCGCGCAGGTAGCCTTCGACGATCGGTCGCTGATAGGTGTCCCAGCGGGAGGTCGACAGGATCACCTTCGCTCGGTCGAAGAGCGCCAGCAGCTCCTCGCGCGGCAGGCCCCGATCGAAGAGATCCACGTGGGCAGCACGGGCGAGCGACTCGAAGCGCGGGTCCGGGTTCGGCGGACGGCGCGAGACGACCGCGAAGCGGGTCGAGGTCCGGCGGCCGGCCAGCGCCACGAGCTCGTCGAGCCCCTTGCGCTCCATCCAGGTGCCGACCCACAGGACGTCGATCGGGCGCGGACCCCGCGCGACCCGATCCGGCGGCCACATCGGGATCGGAATGACGTGGAAGCGGTCCCGGGCGTCCGGCGCGAGCCGAGCCCCCTCCTCCCGCTCCCAGGCGGTCGTGAAGATCGTGGCCTTCGCGACGCGGAAGGAGTGGCGCATCCGCTGCCGGGCGACCGCGCTCGTGAACGCGTCGTGGACCTGCGGCCGCAGATCGCGCGTGTCGTGGCTCGTCGTGACGTCGGGGTTGGCGAGCGCGTGGGTCGACCAGGTGTCGTGGAGGATCGAGCCGTCGTGGACGTCGTAGCGCCGTACCCACTGGCGCACCATCGGCAGGAGGAAGGCGCCGTGCCGGCGGCCTAGGTAGGTGTCCCGGTGGACGGCCGCGACCTCGAGTCCACTCGCGACGAGGGCGTCCCGAAGGCCGCTCGCATAGGTCCCGGCGGAGCTCCGCGACTCCCAGTCGCTGGCGAAGAGCGTGACCCTCATGCGTCCGGGCGGAACCGGGCCGCCTACAAGTCGGGTTCGCGGGCGGACGGGGCCCGGGGCTAGTTCGCCTTCAGCAGCTCGGCGACCTTGACGACCTCGCCGAGGACCTTCGTCACATCGACCGTCTGGTCGACGACCGCGACGAGGAGCGCATTCTTGCCGCTGCCCACGATGAGCGTCTTCGAGTCGTTGCCCTCGATCACGATCCGCTCGGGCGGCGCCCGGTTGAGCTCGGTGTTCGCCGTCGCGGCCGCCCCGAGGATCGTCGCGCACATGATCGCGAAGGTCTCGGTGTACACGCCGGCGGGCACGTCGGCGTAGAGCACGAGCCCGTCGCGCGAGACGAGCGCGGTCGCGATCCCGCCGATGCGGCTCTTCAGGTCCTTGATGACGGACCCGACGTTCCCGGTGGCCATCATGCCGTGTGCCTCCTACACCTCTTCAATCCGGAATCGGCATTCCGGATGCCCGGTAGAGGCACACATCTCTTCGGTACACTTAACGCGCCCCCCCTTAAAACGTTCGTAGAACTCGCGGAGGATCCCCCGGAGCCGGTGGCACGTCGGGATGTCGCTGGGTCCGACCTCGATCGAGCCCCGGACGACGACCTCGGTGTCCGTGAAGGAGATCGCCTCGACCCATCCCCGTTCCTTCAGGATGTTGCCGGCCCGCTCGAAGAACTTCGGACGATCCTTGAGCGCCTCCGCGGCCATGTCGGTGCCGATCACCGACCCTTCCTTGAAGAACAGGCCGTGGCAGGCATGCGACATCACGCCCTCGTAGAGCTCCTTGATCTGGCGGAGCTCCACCTCGTCGATCTTGACGTATCGCATGGCCGGGCCCGTCAGCGCGGTGACTCGTATATAGGTTCGTCGCGGCGACCGAGCGCTAGGGCTGCGGGGCGCCGGGCGGCTCGGCCGGCGGCGACGGTGACCCGCCGCTCTGGAGCGCGCGCTCCAGCGCCTCCAGCTTAAGGATCCGCCCGTGCCCCACCTTCGGCCAGACGTCGAAGCGATCGAGCAGCAGCGCCGCGGCGCCGGCGCGAGCGGCCGCCCGAACGTCGCTCCAGAAGAGCCCGCCGACGAACGCGATGCGGGCGATCGGCACCTCGATCGACGAGGCAATCGCGCGGTACGCCGCCCGCTCGGGCAAGCCGGCCGGGCTGTCGCCGGGGAGCATCAGGGGCACGGTCCCGAGCGCCGCGCGCCCCAGGAGCCAGCGGGCGCTCTCTTCGGGCAGGCCGGTCACCGCGCCCACGGTGACCCCGGCCGCGTCGAGCCGGCGCAACGCGGGCTCGACGTCGGCGAAGCGCTCGGGCGCCCCCGCGGGATGCATCAGGCGGCGCACGACCGCGTCGGCCTCGTCCGCGGGCAAGGGGTGGCCGGCGAGGGCGAACAGCGCCGCCTTCAGGTGCGCCTCCAACGCCCCGGCATCGGCGGGCGTCTCGACGCCCGTCAGGCCCCGCCAGCGGCGCCGGTCCCACGCGCGCAGCGTCCGGCGCATCGCGGCGTGGACCCGTCGCTCGCCGAGCAGCGGACCCTGCGGACGCCACGCCCACTGCCAGGCCGACGGGGTGCGCAGCGGGACGAGGACGTCCTCGACGCCGAGGACGACGGCGTCGATGGCG
>Ga0187783_10004514_pt1 | contig 10312 bp, 8 predicted proteins | sample 1015_SJ02_MP02_2_FD_132471 | JGI IMG/M metagenome (GOLD analysis project Ga0187783, IMG submission 132471) | Tropical peat soil microbial communities from peatlands in Department of Meta, Colombia - 1015_SJ02_MP02_20_MG | ecosystem: Environmental > Terrestrial > Soil > Wetlands > Peat | place...
ACGCGCGTGGCCAGCAGGACCAGGCCGAAGAACACCCCGGCCAGCAGCGCCGTGATCACCGTGTAGGCGACCACCCGGCTGATCACCCGGTTGAGCTCGTACAACCGGTACCTGAAGATCGCCACCCCCAGGCAGATCGGCAGCGCCGCCTCGGCCAGGGTGGTGACGGCGTTCACCACCGGCTGCGTGCCGTACCCGAAGGTCTGCCCCTGGACGAGCGGGTCGACGAACGCGCCGACGATAAACGCGATCGCCGTGATCGCGGCCCCGCTGTACAGCCACTTGAGCTGCTGGCGCCGCTCGCCCCCGGCGCGGCGGTAGGTCGGGACCTGAAAGACGAGCCACGCCACCAGGCTGATCAGGACCGGGACGATGACCACCCCGGCCAGGAAGCTCAGCGGCGGGTTGACTAGGTCGCCGTCAGCCTTGATCAGAACACGGTGCTCGGCCACGGCGATGAGACCGGAGGCCGGGCCGAACGCCCCGAGCGCTAGCCCGCAGGCCACCAGGATCGCGGCCGGGCGCCGCCACCGGCCCGTAGGCAGCGTCCCGTCGGGGAACAGCCACAGCAGCAAAGCGAGAAACACCAGCAGCAGCGGCCAGGTTTCCAGGAGCACCACCGCCACCCAGCCCAGGGGGAGCGACCCGTGGTGCATCCGGTAGTCAAGGATGAGGTACTGGTTCGCGGGCGCACTGCCAATGAGGATCCCGAGCAGCAGCCATCCGATGGGATTGCGCGGCCGGCGGATCGCCAGCAGGGTCCCCACCACGGTCGCCGGCACCGTGGTCCCCGCGACGGTCAGCGTGTCGGCCAGTGGCCCGCCCGTCCCGGCCTGGTGCGTAAGGCTGTCGAGCGGTACCTGGGCCAGGTTGAGCGCCAGCACGACCAAGCCCAATACGAAGGTCAGTACCGGCGCCGCGCGCCGGAACGCCGGGGATCCGAGCATCGTGCTCACCAGGACGTCTCCTTAGCCGACCGGCCGACTAAGGCCCACTGTAGGGACAAAGCGCTCCGGGATCGTTACGGCGCTGGCCCGATCCGGTCGAGTTGCCAGGCATGACCGATATCCCCGGCCGCGGCATCCCGCCGCTCGAGGCCGACGAAACCCTTGCAACGCGTTATATCGTGAGGTACGCTGCCCTCAGTGGCAGCGCACCGCCTGCCCGCTTCCGAGCCAGCGATCGGCCCGCGCCGTCGGCGGCAACGAGGACAAGGGTCCAAGACTCGCGTGCATCCTCCTAGTCATGACGTTCACCGTGGCGGGCAGACGCGGGCAGATCCGCCGGGAAGAAATGATCATGACCGAGGACAAGGCCAGGAAGGCCGCCATCCGCCAGCGCATGTCCGAGACCGGCGAACCGTACGTCGTGGCCAGGCGCGCCGTCGAGGACGAGCACAACGGCGTCGCCGACGAGGAACTGTCCGGCCCCGACGCGACCCTGCGCGAGGACGACCGGTCGGCCAGCGTGGCCGGCGACGATGACTTCGGCGACGCCGAGTTCGACGCCCAGGAAGCGGCCGGGCGGGCCCGGCGCCTCGCCGACCAGGCGCGCGTGCGCGCCGAGCGGGCGCGAGAGCGCGCAGAACGGGAGGACGAGGTCGCTACGGCGGCGGAAGAGGCCGCCGACCTGACCCAGGAAGCCGCCGAGATGACGCAGGAGTGGGCGGACGACCTGGAATCTGATCGCGCCCTGCAGCGGGCCGACGAGGCCCGGGTCGCGGCCGAACAGGCTCGCATGCGAGCCGACCTGGCCGAGCGGCAGGCCGACGCGGCCGAGGCAGCCGCCGACGCCGCGGAGGAAGCGGCCAACGCGGCCGAGGAAGCGGCCGGCGAGGACGAGGACCTGGACGACCGGGCCGCCGATTACCGCGCCGGCCCGCGCCACCAGCCCCCGCAACCGCCCCGGCCGCCGCAGCCCCCGCGGCCCCCGCGTCCTCCGCGCCTTGACCGCGGCCCGCACCGCCCGGACCGCTTCGATCCGCCCCGGGATCCGGTTGACCGCCTCCAGGACCGGATGGAGAGGTTCCTCGAGCGGTTCGACCAGGTCCGGGAAGGCGCCGACCGCCTGGTGAGCATGGCCGAGCGCATCCTCGGCCCGACGCGCGAACAGTCCGGGCCAAATCCGGCTCACGCCGAGCCCGCCCCCGGCCCGGCTGACGAGACACGCGGGCCCGCCTCCGTGCCCGCCGAGCCCGGCCCCGACCCGGTGCCGGAGGAGCCCGAGCGCACCGAGTCGCCCTGACGCGACCCGCACCCGTTCCGCCGCCGGCCGGGAGCGAGGCGAGCCATCGCCCGCTCCCGGCCCGGCGCGGCCGACGGCGCGATGATTTCGCCGGCGTTCGTCCGTCTGCGTGATGAAGGCATCGCGGAGCCCGGCTCCGCGTCGGCGGAGGACAGGAAAGAGGTAGCTCGGTGAGGACTCCAGTGACCACCATCGACCAGCGGTACAGCGATCCCGAGGCCGCCGCCGCCGGGTGGGCCGAAACCCGCGCCGTGCTCGAGCAGGCCGAGCTGGCCTGGCTCTCGACGGTCCAGCCGGACGGGCGCCCGCACGTGACCCCCGTCGCCCCCGTGTGGTTCGAGGACGCCGCCTACTTTCACACCGGCCCCGCCGAGCAGAAGGCCGCCAACCTGCGCGCCAACCCGCACGTGATCCTGACGACCGGCTGCAACCGCTGGGACGCGGGCCTGGACGTGGTGATCGAAGGCGACGCCGTCCGGGTCACCAACGAGGACCTGCTCAAGCGCCTCGCCGAGGTCTGGGCCACCAAGTGGGACGGCCGATGGCAGCTAGAGGTACGCGACGGTTGCTTCCAGCACTCCGGCTTCGCCAGCCACGCGTTCGAGATAACCCCGACCAGGATCCACGCCCACAGCAAGGGCGACCCCTTCGGTCATACGCGCCACACGTTCTGACCCGGTGACGGCACCCTATGATCGCCGGGTGCCGCCGTGGCGGGCGAGGGACCGGAGCCGCGCCTCCCGCGCGTCCCAGCAGTAGACCACCGCGGTCCCGGCGATGACATCGTGCAGCGCGCGCCGGTCACGCCCGAGCAGGATGCCAGCGAAGCCGAGCCCGGCCACGATGAAGCTGAGCGGAAACGCCAGGGCCCGGATGAGCCCGCGCCGGGTACCGGCGTGACCGCCCTCGGCGCCGACGACCTGCACGCCGAGCAGCACCATGCCTGGCGTCTTGCCGCTCGCCGTCCAGAAGTAGGCGTAGTAGAAGAACTGCCAGGCAAAGAAGGCGAGCACCACCCAGATGTTGCCTCTGTTCCAGTGGATGGAGGTCCCGACCAGCACGCTGGCGGCGAACGAGGCAGCCCCGAGGGCGAGCTCGAAGACCCCGATGCTGATGGCGCAGTCGAAGACGAACGCGATGAAACGCGAGGCGAAACCGGCGTAGTGCCCCCTCAGGTTCTGCCGGGTGGTGAGCGGCACGCGCCGCGCCGGGCCGCTGCCGGGGGCCGGCGCCGGCAGGCCTGCATCGGCGGGCCCGGTCACGGCTCCTCCTCCGGGCTGACCAGGCCGGGCGGCCCGGCTCGTCCTTTGTGGTTACGGCGAAGCCGGCTCACCCAGCGCGCGAGGGTGTCGTCGAGGCTGACCGCGTGGCTTCGTCCCAGGTCGACGGCCTCGGTGACGAGCGAGGTGGACGAACTGACCATGACGGCGCCGAGATCGGTGTTCTTCACCAGCGCCTCGATATCGATCCGGCCAGCGATCTCGTTGATGTCCACCCGGGCGATGAGCTTATCGATGTCCAGGCGGGCCACCAGCCTGTCCATGTCGACCCGGTCCAGCGCCTGGTTCAGGTCCACCCGGTCCAGCACCTGGTTCAGGTCTACCTGGTCGAGTGCCTCGTTGAGGTCGACCCGCCGGAGCAAGTCGTTCAGCTCCACCCGCGCCAGCACGGCGTTCAGGTTGATCCGTTCGATCAGCGCGTTGACGTCGAGCGCCTCGAGGACGAGATCGATCACGCGCTGCGCAACTCCTTGCGCAATGGCTTCTATCGGCCCAGCAAGCCGCCTGCTCGCCGAGCGTCGCACCCGTTCACCCGGATCCACAGCCTCAGTATCGCGAACGCCGGGCTGTCCCGTCTCCCCGGGCGCCAGGCCCGGGCGGTGAACTCAGCGGCCCGCCGTGCGGCTGAAGACGACCCGGTCGAACTCGACGCCCTGCTCGTTGATCGCCCTCACCGTCATCGTCGTCGTCCCGTCCGGCGACGCGGGGATCACGTCCAGGGCGATGAACGCGTAGTCCCGGTACCTGGCCTGCGACCAGTCGATGGTCTCGTAGTTGTCCGTGAAATCGAGCTGGCTGGTGTAGGGCCCGACCTGCGTCTTCGCGTCCGCAGGGACATCGGTGCCGTTCCCCGGCGCGTTCGTGTCCACGCCGGCGATGAAGTTCCGGTCGGACTCCACGGCGCCGGACCACGTGTAGCGAGGTCGGCCCGCCGCCCCCACGGTGATGTAAGTCGTGCCGTCGGTCTCCGGGTAGACGACGGCCGGCTCGTAGGGCGAGAGCGATACCGCCTGCGCCGACGATGCGCCGGTGTTCGTGCTCGCGTCGTACCGGATCGGGTTCGACCGCTCGTAGAGGTGGTTGTGCCCCTGGATCGCCAGGTCCACGCCGAACTCGGCGAACAGCGGGCCAAGGACCCTGCGGACGCCGCCGTCAGAGGAGTGGCTCTCGCAGGTGCAGAACGCGCAATGGTGGTAGAACGCGATGATGAAGTCGGTTCCCGGATCAAAGCGGAACTCGGCGAGCTGCTGCCTCAGCCAGCTGGCCTGAGTGCCACCGCTGTATCCGAGCAGGCCCTGGATCTCGTAGCTCAGATCGTTCGCGTCCACGCTGACGATGCCCACGTTGCCGTACCGGAAGCTGTAGACGGACGGGCACTTGCTCGGGCCGTTCTTCGGCAGGTCGAGCCTTTGGGCATGGCCGCCGTAGCCGATCGACCCGTAATAGCCGATCGTCGTCGCATCGGCGTCGAGCGCGGCGCTGAACAGCTCGACATCGTGGTTGCCTGTCGCGAACATCCACGGGATGGACGCCGAGCTGGGCTCGATCGTGCTGAGGTAGCTGGTCCACACGTACGGATCGAAGTCGTCCCAGCCTCCGCTGTTCGCCGGCGGCACGGGAAAGTTCGAGTCACCCGGCTGGCTGCCGTTGTACCCGTCAGGGTTGATGATCGGCTGGGCGTCGCCGCTCGGGTTCGCGTAGCAGATGTCGCCGGCCAGCAGGGTGAACCGCGAGGGAGTGTAGTTGACCGGGTTGCGGACCTGCGTGATCTGGCTGACCAGCGCCGCCACCGGCGAGATGTCGGTCGGCGCGGAGGTGGACGTCGGATCGTAGTAGTCCGGGTCGGAGGTCTTGTAGTAGTCGTCAGTGATGTGCGACGACGACTCCGGCTGCAAGGAGATGGCGTTGTCGAGCGTCTGCCCCGTGCCTGGGGCCCCGGTGATGCCCTGGTCGCCGTAGGCGGTGAACGTGAACGGTTCCAGGCTCCGCCCGCTCGGGGCGGTGGTGAAGGTCGCATCCGGCGTGAAGCCGCGCTGGCCCCCCCTGGCGTAGACGAAACGGTAGTGGTACGTCTGACCCGGCTCCAGGCCGCCTATCAGCGCGTGAACGTAGAACTGATCGGCATTGAGCAGATCGGTCGTGGACGCCGTGATCAGGCCCGTCGCGACCCCGTTCCAGACCGGTACGTGCGTGATGAGCTCCCGCAGTTCGGCCTCGACCAGGGCGCCGTAGTACTCGTCGTAGCCGTACTCCACGTACGCCCTGATCCCCGAAGGAACCGCGTTGTACGTGTTGAGGTTGAACAGCTGCCCGGCGACCCATATCTCGTGCTCGGGGTTCGGGCCGAAGGCCAGGTGACGGCCATTCACGACGAAGCCGTCGGCCACCGTGCCCGTGCTGGCCAGCACGTCGGCGAAGGCCGGCCTGGCCGAGCCGCCGCCGAGTAGGAATGCGGCGCCGGCGGCGCCGATGCTCCCGCGGAGCATCGTCCGGCGGCTGACCACGTTGCGCCGGAGCACCCGCTGGAACAGCTCATGCTGCTCGGCCATGGGAACTGCTGAATGAGATCTGCGGGAAGCGCCCGGTTGCGGCGAGTCAGTGGTCACCGGAGGATGCTGGCAAGACGGGATGAAATCGATCTTAACCACCAACTGCGGACAGGCGAACCTTGGATCACGCCTGGCTTACGCGCAACGGTGGCCGTGTGGCAGCTCCGGATCTTAAGCAAAACGTTAGGCCCGGGGCGTCGGCCGATGGCGCGAGCAGTGCGGAGCGATACCTATCGTGATGGCAGGGGCCGGACAGCGGGGAAACGCGAAGGTGCGAGATCATGGGTGACTGGCCGAAAGGCTGGTACGCGGATGAAACCGGGCAGCACGGCACAAATCAGCCGGACGGCGCGGGCCAGGCGCCGCCCGCCGAGGCGGCTGCGGGCCGGTCCGCCTGGCCTCACCAGCCGCCGCGGGTTTCGGCGCTGCGGCGCGCGGTTCCGGGCCTGCCGTCCAAGGGCGGGCGCCGCTGGCGGTTCTGGGGCCAGCCGGGCCGCCGCGGCCGGCGGATAGCGCTGATCGCCGGGTTGGCCGTGGTGGTCCTGCTCGCCGCGGTGACGGGCTCGTATTTCTGGCTGGACTCCAAGCTGAACCGATCGGTCACGCTGCCGGCCTTCTCCGGGCCGTCGGCCGGCCAGAACTGGCTGATCGCCGGCTCCGACGGCCGCGACGGCCTGACCGACAAGCAGATCGTCGAGCTGCACGTCGGGTTCGACTTCGGCACGGCCAATTCCGACTCGCTGATGCTGCTGCACATCGGCACCGGCAGGCCGGTGCTGATCAGCATCCCCCGCGACTCCTACGTGCCGATCCCGGGGTACGGGTACAACAAGATCAACGCGGCGCTCGGGTTCGGCGGGCCGTCGCTGCTGGTCCAGACCGTGGAGAACGTCACCGGGCTGCGGATCAACCACTTTGTGGAAGTCGGATTCGCCGGCCTGGTCGCCGTGGTCGACGAGGTCGGCGGCGTGCGCATCTGCCTGCCGGCCGCCTTGCGCGACTACGACTCAGGCGCCAACCTCAAGGCGGGCTGCCAGACGCTGGACGGAGCCCAGGCGCTGGCCTTCGTCCGGGACCGGCACTCGTTCGCCGACGAGGACCTGCAGCGGATGCAGGACCAGCGGGCGTTCCTCAAGGCGCTGCTTGACAAGGCGACCAGCCCGGGCGTCTACCTCAACCCGTTCACCGCCCTGCCGTTCGGCTCCGGCGCCGCGAGCGCGCTCACCGTCGACCAGGGCACGAACCTGTACGACATGGTCCAGGCGGCGCTAGCGCTGCGCGACCCTCTGACCACTACCGTCCCGATCGCCGACGCCAACTACTGGACGTCGAACGCGGGCGACGCCCTGCTGTGGAACCGCACCGAGGCCCTCGCGCTGTTCAGCGCGCTGAAGAACGGCCAGCCCGTCCCGCCGAGCCTGCTCAGCGGGACCACGATCGGCTGAGCACCTCAAAGACACGCCGAACGCCGGTGGCTCGACCTCCCGGCGGTCAAGCGCGCCGCTGGGCCTGCTCGTCTGTGCCGCCCTCGCCCTGCCGCCAGTTCCTGGCGAGGGCGACGAGGCCGCGAACCACGTCGGGGGGCAGCCCCGGAGTGCTCGCGATGTGCCACAGCGTCGGGTCCTCATACTCGGCGTGCCCGAGGTCCGGCGACGCCAAGATAGGTTCCCCGCCTGCCAGTATCCGTCGGCACGAACCCGGTGCCCAGCCAAGCCGGTTCTCGACTATGCCGAGGGTGCTCGGGGAAACGTGCTGGCCGTTCTCGAGCTTGCCCAGCGTGCGCTCGGTCACCCCGCTCGCCTCGGCCAAGGCTCGCCTGTCCCGCATGCCTACCTCGACCCGGCGTGCGACGACGTAATCGGCGAGCCGCCACCAGTCCTCACCGGCCATATGGCTGTCCTTCCCGCGAGCCGGTGTCAACCCCGCCACCGGCCACGTGATCATCCTTATCAGAAGCAGGCAGAAGAGTCTAGCTCTCCTGAGGGCGGCTAACGGCACAGGTCTTCGTCTCTCTTCGTGATTCATCTTATTCGTGCTCTTTACTTCCTGCCTGTGCTGCTCTAAGGTACATAAGTCAGAAGGTAGATTCTTGTTTCTTCCTAAATATACCGAGACCTTCACTTTTCGGGCTCCGACGGCGGGCTGCGGGCCGGTGGCGTCCTCGCGCTGGCAAGGAGGGGAGTGCGAGGGAGCCCCGGCCACGCAGCCGGACATTGGCCCGGCTCGGCCGGATTAATCCGGTAACGGTCGCCCGGTCATGTCTGCAGGCTAAGCGGACTCGGTGCGCCGTACTCGACCCTCAGCACGGCCTGGCCTGTCCTCAAGGTGACCAGTTGCATCCATCCGGGCCGGTACTGGGCTCGCTGCGCGTCGATGAACGCCTGCATCCAGGCGAGGTACGCGGCGGACGTCAGGTGCGCCGCCCTGTCCACCGTGGCCAGGTCCACCGCCCGCAGCAGGCTGGCCGGCCCGCCCCCGGGCGACTGGTTCACGAACGCCACGATGTTCACCGGGTAGCTAGCGGCCATGGCGGCGATGAGCAGCGGCAGCCGCGGATCGACCTCACCGGCGAGAAGCTGGGCCCTGGCTGTGGCTGAGACCGTGATCTGGCTGTTGGCCAGCAGCTGGGCGTCGGCCGCCTTCCTGGCGCTCAGCGCCGCCTGCTGACTGGCGCGGTACCCGGCGGTGCCGCCGGGAAAGACCAGCCGGATGTCGATCCTGGCCTCCCCTGAGCCGAAGCTCGCGATGACGGCCGGGGCGTAGACGGACGCGAGCCGGCTGCCGTACTGGGCTCGGATCGGGGCGGTGGCGACCACCAGGTTAGAGCCGAGTGGATCTGTCGACCCGGGCCCGAGCGTCAGCACGCTCGCGGACGGGAAGCCTTCGCTGACCAGATCCGCGCAGACCTGGGGGTCGCAGGACACGACCGCGGCCGGGCTGACCTGCTTCAGGATCCAGCTGATGGCCTCCGCCCTGGCCGCCGCCTCGGCGGCGAGTTCCTGGCTGATCCGGGTTGGGCTGTCCACGAGCCGCTCAGGCGCCGGGCCGCGCAGGAGGAGACTGACGACCAGCCCGCCGGCCCCGGCCACCAGGACCATCGCGGCCACGAGCACCGCCGTCCGCCGGCGCCGCCGGGTGCGGCGATTTCCGTGCCGGCCCGACCGCTGCCTCGCCGTCGGCCAGGTGCTGATCAGGCCATCGCGGTGGCCCTGCGGCGGCTCCGACGGCGCGGCAGACGCGGGTCGCGAGCCGTACGCCGCCTCATCCAGGGTCGGAGCGCTGGCCATCGGCGGCATCGGTCCCACGAGCCGCGCTCCGGCGGCCACCAGCTCGCGCAGCGCGTCGCGGGCCGACGGCCTCCCGGCCGGGTCCTTGTTGAGGCAGCGGTGGACCAGCGAGCTCAGTGGCCCGGGCAGCCTGCCCACCTGTGGCTCGGAATGAAGAATGGCGAACGCCGCGGCGGTCAGCGAATCGCCCTTGAAGGGCAACTCGCCGGTACCCGCGAACGCCATCGTCACCGCCCACGACCACATGTCGGCGGCGGCGGTCACCCGAGTCCCGGCCAGCTGCTCAGGGGCCATGAACGCCGGAGTACCCATGGCGACCTGGCCAGAAGGCCCCGTAGTGGTCATCCCGGGCACGGTCGCCAGCCCGAAGTCGATCACCACCGGCCCGTCGGGCCCGAGCAGGACGTTGCCCGGCTTGAAGTCGCGATGGACCATCCCGGCGGCATGCACCGCGCCGAGCGCGGTCAGCGTGGCCACGGCGATGCGCTCGAGCGCGGGGCCGCCGCGAGGCCCGAACTGCTCGACGACCTCGACCAGCGATGGCCCGCTGACGTATTCACTGACGATGAACGGCCGGCGCTCAAAGAATCCGGCGTCCAGAACCTGCGCCGTGCAGAACCGGGCCACCCGCTGCGCTGCGGCGACCTCCTTCAGGAAGCGGCTCCGGACCTGCGGGTCCGTGGTTGAAGGCAGCAGCTTGACCGCCGCCCGGCTTCCGCTGGGGCCCACCGCCAGGAACACGACGCCCTGCCCGCCTTCCCCGAGGCGGCCGAGCAGCCGGTATGCCCCCACCTCGCGCGGATCCGTATCGCGCAGGGGGAGCACCTCTGACATTGTGGACCGACCGGACGTCACCCGGCCATTTTGCCTCTACTGGCTCGATGCACGCCACGATTCTGCCGGCCAAGTTGCAGGCGGCAGCTTCCCCGCGGCCGCCTGCGGTTCCGGGGAA